>WNGF01032562.1_pt1 | contig 14540 bp, 14 predicted proteins | sample 5400641 | NCBI WGS metagenome assembly WNGF01 (sample SAMN13153371, study PRJNA577476) | soil metagenome | isolation source: 80 cm soil or saprolite under grassland replicate 2 | place: USA:California | collected 2016-06-15
CTGGCTGGGAAAGCTTGAAAACGTTACTCTCGGTCACGGCGTATCGCTCCTTCGGTGGAGAAGTGGAGGCTCGAACACCCCCACGATACGCCGCCTTTACCCCTTCACGCCGTCACCAACTTCCGCCCATAGCTCACGGTTGATCCCCACTGGCTCACTGACATGCTTCAGGCAATGTCATTGAACGCCTACTCTCAATCCGCCGCACAGCCCGGCCTTGCAGTGGAGACAATTGCTATTATTCCGGTGCCGGCGCCTGCGATCGAAGAGCAGCGGGCCATCGCCGCGTTTCTCGACCGGGAGACGGCGAGGATCGATGCGCTGGTGGCGAAGAAGGAAAAGCTGATCGAGCTGCTCCAGGAACAGCGTACGGCGCTGATCACCCGCGCCGTCACCAAGGGCCTCGACCCGAACGCCCCAATGAAGGACTCCGGCATCGAGTGGCTGGGCGAAATGCCGACGGATTGGGATGTAAAACCGCTGAAGCGGATCGGCGAACTTCAGGGGGGATCAGGTTTTCCGGAGGACGAGCAGGGAATCGTGACCCAAGAGATCCCATTCTTTAAGGTCGGGGACATGGGATCGCTGGGAAACGAACGCGAGATGGTTCGATGGCAGCACACGGTATCAGAAGCCGTCGCGCGCCGACTAAGGGCATTTGTGTTTCAGGCTGGCACGATCGTCTTCGCGAAAGTTGGAGCTGCGCTGCTGCTTAACCGCAGACGGCTTCTCGTTCGGCCCTCCTGCATCGATAACAACATGATGGGATTCATGCCGACCAATTGCGATCCGACCTGGGCAATGTATTGGCTGAGTGGGCTCGATCTGAGAGAGCTGGCGAATCCAGGTGCCGTACCCTCCGTCAACGAGGGCCAAATGCGGGACACGCCTGCGATCGTTCCGCCCCTCTCGGAACAGCGCCGAATTGTGTCACTCCTGGACCGGGAGATGGTGGAAATAGAGTCTCTCATCGCCAAAGTCCGCGATGCTATCGGCCGGCTCAAGGAATTTCGCACAGCCCTGATTGCCGCCGCGGTGACGGGCAAGATCGATGTGAGGGGGGAGACCGCATGAGCCCCGAGATTTCCGAGCGCTCGTTCGAGGCGGCGTTCGAAGAGGGGCTGCTGCAAACCGGCCTCAGCGCGCACGCCGGTGGCGCTCCGGGGCTGAGCGAGTCGGCGGCGGCGCCGTGGGGCGACATGCCGGCGGGCGGCTATCTGAACCGCCTTCCCGAGGATTACGACCGCGCTCTCTGCCTGCTGCCGAAAGATGCGATCGATTTCGTGCTCGCAACGCAGCCGAAGGAATGGATGAGGCTTAAGCAGCACCATGGGGCCACGGTCAGGGAGCAATTTCTGCAGCGCCTCGCCGCCGAGATCAAGCAGCGCGGCGCGCTCGACGTGCTGCGCAGCGGGATCAGAGATTCCGGGTGCAAGTTCCAGCTCGCCTATTTTCGGCCGGCGAGCGGGCTCAATGAAGAGACGCAACGGCTCTATGGCGCGAACCTCTTCGCCTTGGTGTGCCAGCTTCGCTACAGCGCGAAAAATGAGAACAGCCTCGATCTCGTGCTGGTCCTGAACGGCATCCCGATCTTCACCGCCGAGCTGAAGAACCCGCTGACTGGACAGAATGTCGAGGATGCGATAGCGCAGTACAAGCGCGACCGCGACCCGCGCGAGCCGCTCTTCGCCTACGGCCGCTGCCTCGCACATTTCGCCGTCGATCCGGATCTGGTCTATGTCACGACCCATCTCGCCGGGCCGACGACGCGCTTCCTGCCGTTCAACCAGGGGCGGTTCGGCGGTGCCGGCAACCCGCCCGTCCCGCCGACTCGCGTCGGCTATTCCACTGCTTACCTGTGGGGGCAGACCTGGGCGCGCGACAGCGTGCTCGACCTGATCCGCCAGTTCATCCAGGAGGTAGAGGAGGAGGACGAGCGGGGCCGTAAGACCGGCAAGCGCTTCCTGATCTTCCCGCGCTATCAGCAACTCGACTGCGTGCGCAAGCTCGTCGCCGACGCCCGCACGAATGGCGCCGGGCAACGCTATCTGATCGAGCACTCGGCGGGCAGCGGCAAGAGCTTCACGATTGCCTGGCTAGCCCACCGGCTCTCGACATTGCACGACGCATCCGACCAACGGGTCTTCGACTCGATCGTCGTCATCACCGATCGGCGGGTGCTTGATCGCCAGCTCCAGGCGACGATGCGTCAATTCGAACAGACGCTCGGTGTCGTCGAGAACATCGACACCACCTCGCGCCAGCTCAAGGTCGCCTTGGAGCACGGCAAGACGATCATCGTCACGACACTGCAGAAATTTCCGGTGATCGCGAAGGAGATCGGCGAACTGCCCGGCCAGCGCTTTGCCGTGATCGTCGACGAGGCGCACTCCTCGCAATCGGGCGAGAGCACGAAAAGCCTCAAAGCGGTGCTGGCGTCCGGTTCCCTCGAAGAGGCGGCGGCGGAGGAGCGCGAAGCCGAGACCCCCGAGGAGGAGCTGGAAAACCTGATCCTGGCCGAGATGGAAAAGCGCGGACGGCTGCCGAACCTCTCGACCTTCGCCTTTACCGCGACGCCCAAGCCCAAGACACTGGAATTGTTCGGCAGACGGCGCTCCGACGGCAGGTTCGAGCCCTTTCACCTCTACAGCATGCGGCAGGCGATCGAGGAGAGGTTCATCCTCGACGTGCTGACTAATTACAGCACCTACACGGCGTACTGGCGGCTGCTCAAAAAAATCGAGGACGATCCCCACTACGACAGAAACAAGGCCGAGTACCTGCTCAAATCCTTTGTCGATCTGCACCCGCACGCGATTGCAGAGAAGGTCCGGATCTGCGTCGAGCATTTCGCGGCGCAGGTGCAAGGAGAGATCGGCGCCCAACAAGTTCCAGACTGGGTTCGATCAGCCACTGCTTCACACGATGTACGTGGACAAGAAGCTCGGCGAGCTCAACGCGGTCCAGACGCTCTCGCGGCTCAACCGTACGCATCCGGAGAAGACGGGCACGATGGTGCTCGACTTCGCCAACGAGGCCGACGAGATCAAGGCCGCTTTCGAGCCCTATTACGAGACGACGCTGCTATCGGAGGCGACCGACCCCAATCTGCTGTACGAGGTCCAGACGCGCCTCCGCACGTTTCCGGTCTTTGGCGATGCCGATGTAAGCGCCTTTGCCAAGGTGTATTTCGACCCGAAGGCCACCCAGGACCGCCTCTATGCGGTGCTCGCCCCGGTGGTCGAGCGCTTCAAGGAAATATCGAGGGATGAGCGGCACGATTTCCGTGGCCAGCTCACCGATTACGTCCGCCTCTACGCGTTCCTGTCGCAAGTGCTGACGTTCGCCGACGCGGACCTGGAGAAGCTGTACGTTTTCGCGCGCCATCTGCGGCGTCTGCTCCCGCCCGACAAGGACGAGCTGCCGATAGAGGTTCAGCAGAATATCGACATGGAGTCGTACCGGATTCAGCAGACCGGCAGCGGCAAAATCGCGCTCGACCGCAAAGCGGGCGTGCTCGACCCGGTGGGCACCAAGGGCGGTTACGGGCTGGCGCCGGAGGAGGTCGAGGCCCTATCCCGCATTATCGCCGAGTTGAACGAACGCTTCGGTCTCAATCTCGGTCCGGAGCACCGCATAACGCTCGCCCATATGATGGAGAAGCTTGACGACGACGCGGCGCTCGAAGCCGCGGCGCGCGTCAACACGCGGGAGAACGTGCGGCTCACCTTCGACCACAAGGTCGAAAACGTGATCCAGGAGATCGTCGAAACCAATTTCGATCTGTACAAGCGGATTACCGACGATCACGCCTTCGGTGATGCGCTCAAAAACTTCCTATTCGACCAGTACGTGCGCGGCCACCGCAATGCCGAGGAGCTGATCAAGCGGGGCGAATCGAAATCCTTAGAGTTCAAGTCGACGCTGCGCTGGAGCCTGAAAGAGGACCGGCGGGACGACAAGGGCGTGACACACGCGGCCCTGAAGACGATTGCCGCCTTCCTCAATACCGAGGGCGGCGACCTCTTGCTCGGCGTGGCGGATGAAGGCTCGGTCGTCGGCATCGAGCGCGACCAGCTCGATAACGACGATAAATTCATGCGCCACCTTGCTCAGGTGGTGCGGAACGGGATGGGCGACCGTGCGGGTACGTGTATCGACCCGAAGACGCAGATCGTGCAGGGCAAGACCGTCTGTGTGGTGAGCTGCCAACGGAGCCCGGAACCGGTGTTCCTCAAGTGGAAAGGGATTGAAGCCACTCCTGAGGGCGACTTTTTCGTCCGCAGCGGTCCGGGCACCGTGAAACTGCCGCCTGACAGCGCCAAGGATCGTCGCCGATGTTCCCGATGGCGTCCCCGAGGATGTCCAATGCATTGTGCTCGGAAAACGGCTCTTCCTCAAATTCAAAGTCGCAGGCTTCGAGGCGACGTAAATTCTATCACCTGCCCTAAGGGTGCGCGGCTGAGGATCAACTATGCCATCACTCTCACAGAAACGAGTATCCGAACGCCACAAGCTGGCGGATCTCCCTCCCTCAGCGGATGACCCGCACAAGAACGTGAACGGCGTGCTGCTCCGCGACGAGATTCAGTTCTACGTACGACATTGCCACCTGATTCGCCCTTTCGATCCGAAAAATCTTAAACCGGCCGGGTATGAGCTGACAGTCGGTAACGAGTACTTTATTTCTGGCGAGTTTCTAACTTTGGATGCTGACAGCGATCAAAAAAACAAGGTGGTGATACCGCCATTTCAGGTTGCGGTTCTTAAGACGACTGAAGTTCTCTGTATTCCACGATATCTAATTGCGCGCTGGAATATCCGAGTGAAGCATGCTTATTCGGGATTGCTATGGGTGGGCGGTCCACAGGTAGATCCTGGGTATGTCGGACATCTGTTTTGTCCGATTTACAACTTGTCTGATAGGGAGGTGACGCTTCACATCGGCGAGGCCATCGCCTTAATCGACTTTGTGAAGACAACGCCATTTGACTCAAAATCTGATTCGGAATTCGAGCAATACCCATTTCCGCCGAAGCGCGTCATAATGCAGGACTATGGTATTGATGAGTTACGGAGCGCGCTGTTTACAAAGGCAGGTGAGAGGCTTGTTGAATTTGAGCAAGAAATACGGAATCAAACGACCCGAGTAACCACCTTCATTCAAATTTCCTTCGCGATCTTTGCACTAATGATCGCAATGGTAGCGATCATATCCCGAACAAACGCTGAGAACCTGGCCTTCGGAACCGCCATATTGGGTGGCGGGACCATCGCTATCTCCGTCTTTGCAGTCCTGATCGCGCTATCCTCGCATGTTGGCCAGCGCGTTGGGCGACTGGTATACGAGCAATACGGTCGCTTAATGGGGGAAAGAGCGAGCCGCGCTGTACGCTTCATTCGCCGCGCCTGGTGGTTGGGCATAGCTGTTTCCGTCTTCCTGTCGCTCGCCGGAGGTTACGTCGTGTACTGTCTCATCGATCCACTCCTCGTCGACTATCGCCAGCGGCAGGTGCTCACAAAATCCGATCTCGGAAGTTTTGGCGAATCGATTAACGCGGAGGTACGTAAGCTTTCCGATCGTGTCCAGCGACTTGAGAAAACCCAGGCCGGTCAATCCGGGGCAAAATGAGCTGCATTTCTCGCCAGGTGTGTGATGCAAGACCGTTACGTTGGCGATGTCGGAGATTTTGGAAAATACGCCCTTCTTCGAAGATTGTGCGGCTCTTCAGGAGAGCGGCCTATACGGTTAGCTGTCATCTGGTGCTATTTTCCGGACGAGTCCCATTCCAATGATGGTCGGCACGTCTCCTATCTTCGTTCAAAGGAATTCAACACTCTTGACTACGAACTATATGTGCGTCTCCAAACTATCGTGGAGGCGAATCGACGAGCTATTTCATCGATTAGCAATGCTGCGATCCTTCCGGAAGGCACTGTGTATTGCGATGATCCGATATCACAGTTCGGCACGGATCGGCTCGGTCCTGACGCCCGTTTAAATCATCGCATTCAGTGGTTGAAGAGCTGCACAATGCGGACCTGGGGTTGTGACCTGGTCTTCTTTGATCCCGACAACGGCGTAGAGGTGGCATCCGTACCCAAGCATGGCCTCAAATCCGGCAAATACATCTACTGGGATGAGCTTTCACCATTTTGGCAGCGCGGGAACTCACTGTTGATCTATCATCACCTAAACCGCACAGCTTCGGCGGCACGCCAGGTCGAGGTACTTGCGCAGCGGTTCGCCGCCAAGCTGGACGGTGCGAAGATCCTGCCTCTGGTTTTCCGACGTGGATCGTCGCGTGTCTTCTGGTTGATCCACCGCGGCGATGATCTCGGGCGCGAGCTCGCGCGTCGGGCTGCCGATATGTTAAGCGGCGACTGGTCTCGGCACTTCCGACCGTTCGGTTGGCCAACCATGAATTAGGCGGGTACCCGGACTGTCGTGACGATGCATTATCTGACCGGGGCCTATGCCAAGCCAGTCAACGCCGCGGCTGATGCCGGCCTCGACCTCCTCGACGAAAGCTGCCGCCTTCGCTGTTAGATTGCCGTCCCGGACTTTCGAGTCCACATAATCCAGGTGATTGAGGACGATGCGGCTTGGCCGGTTCGCTTGAATAGCCCGCCGCACGATCTCAGGATCAAACCGGCCGACACGACGCACTTTCTTCGTCACGGTTGTCAGCTCGGAAATCTCAGCCGCGAGTCCGGCCTCCGCAGCGATCTGCTCCCAAGTCGTCTCGCCGGTCAGCGGGCCGGACTCTCCCGCCACGCGGATAGGATGGCAGCGGATCACCAGAGTTACATCGTCGACGTCGAGCGGGCTCAGCCCTGCCTCAGCCAGAAACCCCGCCGCCGTCGTGTCACGGCTCGTCGCCTTGGGCCAGTAGCCCCCCTGAAGGAGCGACAAACCGAACCCTTGGGTTCCCTCGATCACCACTCGTCGGCCGACGTCCAAAAGGCGCCGCAGCTCCGCACCCGTGTCTCTTAGATAATCCTGCAGCGCCGGTAACTCGCCTGCTTGTACGGCGTGCGGAAAGGTGGGCGCGTCCCGAGCGGCCATCGCCATGACGGCACCGCCGGTACCCGACTGGGTGGAGCCGAGGGTCCTGTTCAGATCCGCCTCTCGTTCCCACGCCTTGTGCTCATCTGTGATGATACGCGCCATCGGGCTCACGGCAACCTGATCGGGCCCAAGCCCCAGTCGCCTGACCTCGTCTCTGAAGATTTCTATATCGACATATGATCCGGGCGGCAGGATCACCATGACAGAGCGGTCCACCGCAGCGGCGGGTAGCTGACGAAGTGCATAGGTCCGCCCGTCAGCGCCGATCGCAGTGTGCCCGGAATTCGTACCACCAACTCGGACGGCCGCGGCGACAGTTTGCCGGCGCACAATCTCCAGGGCAACTTTACCTTTACCTTCTGAACCGAATTGCCCGCCGACAACAATAGTCACTGGCATAAAAGCCCTCCCGGGTCAGGGCGAATCGCACCAATCGCTTGGTCAATTTGTGTCCATAAATGAGACAGATCGGTTTGGTTTTCGACGATGATGTGTGCCAAGGACGACATCCGATCGTGTTGCGACTCGGTTAGCGCCCCCTCCGCAGCCTTGAAATCTTCGGCGGTGCCGCCGGCGTGAATGTATCGTGCCTCCCGAATGCCCCGCGCAGCAGCGATGTGCAAATGTAGAAATCGACTACCGAGCCGCTCGGCGAAGAATGCGTGGTCGTCTGGAAATCGAAGTCCATCGATCACGACTAGGCGCACATTCTCAGGAACTCGCTGCATCAATTCCTGACAAAGCCACCGTTGTCCAGGAGATAGGTGTACCTGCTCTCCCATGGCCTGTTGATGGGATCGGTCAATCGGCAAGCCTGCTTGACGGAGCATGTCATCTATAACGGCGCTAAAGCGCGCGTAGGAAAAGCCCTTTCCCTCTAAGTGCCGACAGACGGCCGTTTTGCCGGCTGCAATAGGCCCGCTCACGCCGATGGCCAACCTAAAGCACGATGCGGACGGGAGGACGGAAGTGCCGGAGTGCACGAGACTTACCGTTTGCATCAATAGCGAGAGCACCGGGTTAGAGCCCGCGTACGACCGACTGCGCATAATGTGCGCGGGCTTGCTATCCGGAGCCGAGCGCATCCTGCACAGATGGGTTGTCGCATCGGGGGTACCGACTAGCTGTCTTTTTCCAATCCGCAGGCTGATCTTGTTGGCGTGAACCGTCCACCGTCAATGCATGGCTGCTAAGAGTCCGGAATATCGAACATCTTGTATCCCGTTCTCACCGGAGCCCGATGAATCCGAGGGCGAATCACACATTCCATCACAGCGGGCCGCCGCCCGAATGGATCAACAAATCGCCACCTCTTCAATCAGGTGGTCTAGCCGGCAGCGCTCCTTTTCGCCGCGCTCAACCCGAGCGTATCGCATCTCGGCAAGATTCCACGCTACACCAATTGCTGTTCGGCTGCGGTTCTTTGAGCCCACCCGGGGTCGCAGCACCTGGATCAGCATCGCCAAACCGTACCGATCAAGATCGGCGAGCTGTTCCTCTTCTGTCATGTCTTCGAGTTCTGGCTCCGCGTTCAGTATGGTCTCCAGGTCAAGCCCAGCCAGTTCCTTCTCAGCCTCAGCGAGTACCGCCCGCCGCAACCAATCGGGCATGCGAGGGGGCCGGCCGCCCGGCGCTTTGCGCCCGAGCGCGTGCAGGCGCTCGATCTTGCGCTTCCGGCCCCACCGCATTGCCGAGACGGTCTCCGCCATTCCGTAGGCAGTCGTCGGCCCGGTGCTTTTGCCACCGTGCCATCCGGGACGGCTGCTTTACTCCGCTTTCAAACCAGCGCTCTCGATCAGCCCCTTGTGTTTTTCCGGCCAAAGCGGGTTGTGTGCCAATGTTATGCCCGCACGCACATACCGTCGCCATGGATTCTCCAAATCCCCGACATCGCCGAGCACTCGGCGCTCTTCTTCTGTTACAACACAGCCGACCGCGAGATGAGAAAACAAACATCTCAGCTCGTCGACTCCGCGGGTGCCGGGACCACGATATCTCAAAATATTTTCCTAACGATCTCCGTTCGCGATCGTTGTCGGCGCACTAATTCATAGTCAAAGAGTGCTTTTGCTCCGGCACTCCAATACGGACACCCGATATACTTCCCAGTAGCCTCCGACCATTTCCAGACCAATTCATCGGAAATCGGCCGCAACCTCAGGCTGTCGTAGTACAAATTGTCGGTGAACTGTCTTCTGTAGGCGCTACCAAGCACGCCGGCGTTGCTTTCAATATCGACGGTTGCCTCGGTTAGGCAGAGATTTGCAAGCGCGATAATTTGAGTCCTGATCCGTTCCAGCCAAGCAGCGTCTACATCGTGATCAAATACATCACAGAATGGTTCATCTGCTCCGAGTCGCCCGCGCGGGTAAACCATAGGCAACCTCCCTTGATTTGCGGCCTACGCGAGCGACGGTCAGCACTCCTCTCCATCAGCGAAGGTCAGCGTTCAATGGGCGGCTCTCGCTGGGAGAAGATCAAAGCGCCGCATCGATGCTCTTGATGCTGCCTGCCGGCCGCGACGGCTGCTCTGCAACCGAATTGCCCGGGCGCAACTCGACATAAGAGACGACGCGCCGAACGCCGGGGATGTAACGGGCGGCGCGCGTGGCACGGTCAAGCTCCGCCGGCGAGCGCGCTGAACCGATCAGGTAGACCGACCTGTCGTCGGTCTCGATCGTATAGTTGCCCGACCGGATCTCGGCATCGAGGATGAATTCAGAACGGAGCCGCGCTGTGATCCAGGCATCTTTTGCGGCATCCCAAACATTTCTGGGGGGACCCACTTCGATTTCGTCGTACAGGGCTCTGATGCCGCTGATCCGACTGGCAAGCTGCACCGCCTGAGCTTTCATTTCCGACGTTCCGAGGCGGCCGGCCAGCAGCACTCGCCCGTCATAGACGGTGGTCGTGACACCCTCCTTCAGTCCGGGGCCCGTCGCCGCGAAGGCGACTTCGACATCGGTTTCGATCTGCAAATCGGTAACCGCGCCGCCGATTCCACGTTCCTGCCCGGCCGCATAGCCGCTAGTACCCGCAGCGGCTAGACCACCAACGATCAGCGCCCCGGCGCACCCGCTGAGTGCAATCGGCAGCATCAGGCACACCATGCAAGTGAGTCGCGACATATTCCCCCCGAGGATACGGTTTCGGCGCGATTATGGAAGTTTACTGGGCCTCGGGAAGAGCGCCCGCCGAGAGCCCCATCTGACCAATGTGATGGCCACTACGTTTCTGCCCTTACAAACAGGCAAAGAGCGAATCGTCTAAAGCGGAGGCCGAAATAGATCCGCAACGTTTGCATCAAGATCATTGGAGCAATGAAACCCACGCGCGAATCTGTACGGGATCTAAAATTGTCACACCACGACGAAAGTGAGCGAAGCGTAGGCTGAAGATCCACTGAGGCGAGGGACACAGGTATGAATGTCACAGATCGCGTGGCCAATCTTCTGATTGGAGGCAGGGGAAATGCCTATTGTGACGATTGCATTGCGCATCAAACCTTACCCTTGATCGCCGGCAACACGTTCAGGAAGTCACCACCAGCGCCCTTGCCGATTTCTCATCTTTTCGGCGGAGCTTCAGCATGTGCTCCGTATGCGGCCGTGTGACGATCGTTATCCATTCAAACTGATGGCCGGCCTTCCGCGAAGCCATCCTTGCGCATCCATTATGCGGCTTGGTAAGCCTCACCGATGTGATCGTGCGCGCAGCGGCGTGCCTGCCGGCCCAGGCCGGTCATGACGAGGTCGAACTGAATGACCGATCTTTTGCGCGGGGGAAACCCGCTCTCGCCGGGGAATCCTTCGTATTGCGCCGCCGCAACCCGCACTCTTGACGTTTCGAGGAGCGCGCTGGATGCGGCAAAGAGCATTGTCCTGAACGTGGCGAGAAATTCCCTGGCTGTCGTCTTGAGCCGTCCGCTAGGCGCCGCGGTGATGATCACCTCTCTTTCCATCTCGACTTTCTGTGCTGTCGGCTACGTCCATTACAAGCGCTCCGCCAGCGATGAACGGTTTGCTGCCCATCGTGCTGAGCGGGCCAACGTTAATCTACAGGATGCGCTGGGCCGACTGCGCGACGAGTTGGCCGCTACAAAGCCTCGAATCGACACACCGGACGACTCCGGGACGGGGCAGACCCCGGCATCCGAGCGGGACAACACCGATCGTGTCGCGCAGTTTATAACGAGGACAGGTAGAGCCAGACTGTCAACGATGGCGGCACTTGGCTGCGGGCTTTGTCGATGCTTGGATCCACCCTCCCAGGATGCTCCTGGGACGCCTCGCGGGGGTGCAAGTGAATTGGGTGACCATAGGCGATTCGGATCACGGAGAGACGTAAAGCTTTCGGTGGAGCTCGCCTTCGGGAGGATCTGCACGGGATGAATCTGAATACAACCCGCTGTAATAATGGAGGTTCCGGCGGCCGAATGCGTGCCCGGCTATGGCCGCCGCCCCTGTTGGTAACGGGTTTGCTCCAAATTTAACAAACTGTCGTTAAACTATGATCCATACCCTGGCTGAACGAGGCCGGCATGACGAACAGTTACCTTGAGACGATCTTGGCCACGGCCTTCGGCATCGTGGCAAATGGGTTGCAAAAATGCCGTCAAATCGGCACCGAGAGACAGCGTAGCCGGTAAATCTTGCGTTACGGTTAACGGGGCAGCGCGGTGGCCGCCGCCTTCAGGGGCCGATTCGGACGTTTGGCCGATGACCCGAGCTAGAGGCGTGCGAGGGTTGCAGCATCGCGGCAGGATGCCGGGGGCGGTGGTACGGTCCGGGCCGTTTTTGTCCTAAAGTGACCTTCTTGCTCGTCAGGGGGCGAGCCTGGGAGGGGAAATGCGGGCAATTAGATCGAGCCGGCTCGGCAAAGCCGGTGCCGCTGTCGTAACGGCATTGAGCGGCCTCGCCATCGCGACCTGCTCGGGCTCACCTGCGCCGGTCTCCGTCTCTTCGGTTTACGAGATCATTAGTGCGCCGGCGGCCGACACGAGTGCGCCGGTGGTGGCCGAGATCAAACCAGGCGATGCCCAGGGCGAGCTCCGCTTCGTTGTGATTCCGCCGGGACAAGGGGTCAGGTGAAGCCATGAACTGCCGGGATATGCTTTCCGTCGCTGTGGCGGCGATTGGTGTTGCGGCCTGCTCACCGGTTCCGGGCGAACCTGCGCCCCTCCGTCAACATCGGATCGGCATTTGGCGCCCGACGTAATCCCGCTCGATAATCCGCCGCCGGCACGAGCCGCTAGTTCCGTATCGGCCCGAGCACCCAGCGCGGTACCACTCGCTGCAGCATTGCGCTCCCCGCCTGCCGCACCCGCGCCGGTTCGCGTCCGCACCGAGCCCGAAACGGCGAAGGCCGAGCCTGCGCCGGCCGCGTTGCCGCATGGAGCACATTTCTCGTGGCCGCTGAATGGCCGGGTCCTGACCAGCTACGGGGCTGCCACTGGCGGCGGCCATAACGACGGGATCAACATCGCGGCCCCGCGAGGAACGCCGATCGCGGCAATCGAAGGGGGCACGGTCGCCTACGCCGGCAACGAGCTGCGCGGCTACGGCAACCTCGTCCTGATCAAGCACGCGGACGGCTGGATCTCGGCCTATGCGCATTGTGACGAGCTGCTCGTCAAAAAGGGTGATCAGGTCTACCGCGGCAAGGTGATCGCCAAAGTTGGCGCGAGCGGCAATGTCAGCGAGCCGCAACTCCATTTCGAGCTGCGGCGCGGCAATCGCCCAGTCGATCCGCGCCAGTTTCTTGCGGCCGCTCCGGTCGCAATGAATTCGCGGGGCGGCCTCGCGCCGTAAGGAGCCGCCGCGATTCGCGGATGCCTTGTCAGCGAAGCCAAGTGATGCCTTCGCTGGCGCAGGGCATTGGCAAGCTTCGAACTGCCCGATGATTCGAAACGATCGGGCTTGCTTTCGAAGCGAAGCCGAGCAATTCGAAGCCGCGCCGCAATCGCGTTGGCGGTGCGCCGACGCCCTGGAGCACCTCGTCGCCGCCGAGTAGGATAGGCCGAGTCTACGGAGCCCCGCTGGTCCCCAAACGCCTCACTCGGGGCGCGACCGGCAAGCGGATGTGGATCGTCAGGCCCTGGGGGGCACGGTTCTCGGCCTCAATCGTGCCTTGCATTGCCTCGACATTGCGCCGCGCGATCGACAGTCCGATCCCAAACCCGGGTGCCCCGTCGGTTTTGCCGCTCCGGCGAGCCGAGAAATACCGATCGAAAATCTGGTCGAGCTGCGCCGCCGGGACGCCGGGCCCGGCATCGATGACCTCGATATGCGCGCTGTCGCGGTCCTGCAGGAGCCATCGCGGCCCGGCAGCAGCGCAGCATGATTGTCGATCAGCTTGCCGAGCAACCGTTGTAAATCGATCGACCGGCGCGGCTCGACGACGAGGTCGGCGGTCGCCTCGTCCAGGCGTCGGGCAGATGCAACGAGCCCATCAAGCCGGTCGAGCGAACGATCGATACTATCGATCGCGCGCCGAACCCGCTGGTTTTCCGGCGGCAATGCCCGGCGCAGCGGCTCGAGCGACTGACGGATCACCCCGATCGGGGTCTTGAAGGCGTGTGCGTTGTCTTCCGCCGCTCGGCGGATCGCCGCGGCGGAGCGATTGAGCGCGTCGACCATGCGGTCGAACTCGGTAGCGACATCGGCAAGCTCCGGGATCTCGTTGCGCGCGGCGAAGCTGCCGGTCCGCCGGCGCTGTTCGCGAACCTCCCGCGCCTGGCGGGCGAAACGGCGCAGCCCGCGGCCGATGCCGAACAAGGTCGAAAAGGTGATAACGACCATTACCAGATAGATGGCCGCAGCGAACTGCACCGTCGGGGTGGCCCAATAGGGCTGGCCGAGATGGGCCGCGGGAAAGGCATCGGCGGAAAACGACGCAACCACCGCCCAGCATCCCGCCGCGGTCAGCAGCGGCGTGACGACGGTGACGATCTCGAAACCGCCAGTCGGGCGGTCGTACATCAGCGAGAACGGCATTTCGCCGCGGCAGCTCTGCGCCAACCGGTCGAGGACACCTTGCCGGGTCAGGATCTGGCGCTCGGCTTCGAGATTGCGGCTCACGACGGTGGGCCATGAAGCGATGTAATAGAAGCCGTTGTCATCAGAGCCGACCGGGTCGAGCAGCAGCTTGATCGTCGTCACCTGTCCGGCAAATCGTTCGAGCTGCTGGCCAAGGCGTGGCAAGGCCTCGCCATCAGCATTCCCGAGCAGTGGCAGCAGGGACTGGCTGATCACCCGCCCCTGGCCGCGCACGCTCTGCATCAGCAGGTCCTGGCTGTCCTGGTAGGTTTTGCTGAATTCGACGTAGAGGAAAACCGGGACGAGCACAAAAATCATCGCAAGCAAGCTCATCTTCGCCCACAGCGACCGCAGCCGCCATATGACGCCGAGCTTATTCCTCAGGTGTCCGGCGGTAGCCGAGCCAAGCATCGTTCTCGATCTGATCAAAT
>WNGF01013710.1_pt1 | contig 14539 bp, 18 predicted proteins | sample 5400641 | NCBI WGS metagenome assembly WNGF01 (sample SAMN13153371, study PRJNA577476) | soil metagenome | isolation source: 80 cm soil or saprolite under grassland replicate 2 | place: USA:California | collected 2016-06-15
GCTCGGTGGTACCGGTACCGCAGCTCGATCGCGGCGGGATCGACCGGGACGTCCTCGAGATCGTCGAGGGGCTCACCGGGGGCGGGTTGGGCCACGCGCGGATTGTATGGAAGGGAGCGCGCGGGCGATACTTCAGCCGGGGGACGGAGCACAACCGTCAGCCATGACCGTCCAGTCCGAGATCGATGTGCGCGCTGCGGCCGACGACGTCGCGCTCGACGTGCTGGCCACGCTCGCGCACGCGGTTGCCTCGGCCTCGCAGCGACCGGGACTCGCGGCCGCGCTCGACGACGTCGCCGCGGCGGCCCGCGACGTCACGGACGCCGACGTGGCGCTCGTGCGCGTGCTCGGCCCGCTCACCGACAGGCTCGAGGCGGTCTCGGTCGTCGGAGCGCCGGCGCTGGCGGCAGAGCTCGAGGGTACGCAGCTGCCGGCGGACGACGTGCCGGCGACGACCCTGGAGTCGCTGGCGGACGTACCGGACGCGGTGCGGCGCGCGGCGGGCCGGGCGGCGGCGCGCTTCGTCCTGGTCGTGCCGGTTCGGACCGACGGCACCGCGGCCACGCTCGAGCTGTTCCGGTCCGCCGGACCGTTCACGCCTGCCGAGCGACTGGCGGCCGAGCTCGCCGCCGGACACGCCGCGCTAGTGTTGAGGGCGTTCGCCGCCGGCTCTCGCGGCGCGACCGACGCGCTCGAGACGCCGGCACTCGAGCTCGCCGGCGAGGTGCTTGCGGCCGCGCTCGACGAGTCGCACACCGGTTCGGAGCTCGTCCGCGTCGCGGCAACCGTCGTCGGCGCGCCGGTCGCGCTGCTGTGGCAGCTCGAGGACGAGGGCTCGCTCGCGCTCGCGGGCGCGTACGGCCTCGACCCCGGAGTCGACCTCGGGCCGGCGCGCGCGCTCGCGGCAGCCGCGGTCGACGAGACGGGACCGGTGCGGCCGGTCGCCGGCGACGAGCTTCCCCGCTCGTGCGGCGTCTCGACGACCCTTCCCCTCGGCCAGCCGCCCATCGGCCTGCTCCAGCTCCTGTTCGCGCCGAAGGACGCACCGGGGCCCGAGCAGCTCGCCCGGCTCACGACGTTCGGCGTCCGCGTCGCGCACGCGTTGCGGGCAAGCGCACGGGCGCGCACGCTCGCCGTCGAGCTCGAGCGCACGCGGGCACTCCTCGCGGTCGTCGGCCAGGCGACCGCGGAGCTGTCGCTCGCACACACGCTCGAGACGGCTGTCGACCGCGTGCGGGAGCTCTTCACCGTCGAGCAGGTGGCCGTCTACCTGCGCGGCGAGGAGGACGAGCTCGTCCCTGCCGCCGGCAGCGGGCTCGTGGGGCCGCACGCGCGGGTCGCAGAGCGCCTGCTCGAGATGGCGCGCCGTCCCGCTCGCGGCCGCGCGCTGGTCGAGGTCGCGGACGCCGCGGCCGACGCACGTCTGCGCGGGGCACACGATGCCGTGCGCGAGTCGGGAATCGACGCCGCCGTCGCCGCGCCGTTGCTCGTGCGAGACGAGGTGATCGGACTGCTCGCGATCTATCCGGCGCGAGGACGGCACCCGACCGAGAACGAGGCCGCACTGCTCTCGGCTCTCGCCGCCCAGCTCGCGGTCGCCGTGCAGAACGCGCGGCTGCACGAGCAGACAGCCGAGCTCAGCGGCCAGCGCGAGGAAGCGCTCGCGTCCGAGCGCGAGGCGGCCAAGCGCCTGCGGGCGCTGTACGAGATCTCCCGCTCGTTCGCGCAGAGCCTCTCGCTCGAGACCACGCTGGACGCGCTGGCGCACACGGTTGCCGACGTGCTCGACGTCGACGCCGCCGTGCTGAAGATGCCCGACGCACGACGCGAGCAGCTCGTGCCGCGTGCGATCCACGTTCAGGACACGCAGCTGGCCGGGGCCGCCGCCGCGATCCTCTTCCGTGTGCAGCCGTTCGGGACGAGCGAGGTCCAGCGCCTCTTCCGCGACGCGCAGCCGTACCGGATCGAGCGCGGTCACGAGCTGCTGGAGCCCTTCCTCGAGAAGGGCTGGACGGCCGCCGTCGTTCCCGTCGCCACGCCCGCCGAGGTGATCGCGTCGCTGACGATCCTCTCGTTCCGGCCGGGCAGCCCGATCACGGCCGAGACGATCGACGCCGCGGTCGCGATCGCCGGCCAGGCCGCGCTCGCGATCGACAACGCACGCCTCTACCAGCAGCAGAAGGAGTTCGCAGACACGATGCAGCGCTCGTTGCTGCCGCACGCCCAGCCGGACGTCGCCGGACTCGAGGTGGCGGAGGTGTACGAGTCGTCGGCGCGCGTCGACGTGGGCGGCGACGTGTACGACTTCCTGACGCTCGACGACGGGCGGCTCGCGGTCGTGCTCGGCGACGTGACCGGCCACGGCGTCGACGCGACGGCCGACATGGCGATGGCGAAGTTCGTCTTTCGCTCGCTCGCGCGCGAGCATCCGGAGCCGGCGGACTTCCTCGCCGCCGCGAACGACGTCGTCGTCGACGAGATCGCGCCCGGCAAGTTCATCACGATGGTGTACGTCGCGGTCGACGGCCTCCGAGGCGGGGTCGCGTGCGCGAGCGCGGGCCATCCGGCGCCCCGCATCGTCCTCTCCGACGGGAGCGTGCACGGGCTCGACGCGTCGGGGCTCGTGCTGGGCATCGACGCCCGGCAGACGTACGAGGACGTGCGTGCCGAGCTGCCGGCCGGCGCGACGCTCGTCCTCTACACCGACGGCGTCATCGAGGCTCGCCGCAACGGCGAGCAGTACGGCCTCGAGCGCCTCGACCGGCTGCTCGCGCGCCAGCGCGAGCTGCCGGTGCGGGCTCTCGCGCTCGCCGTGACCGAGGACTGCCGCAGCTTCGCAGGCGGCGAGCTGGCCGACGACGTCGCCGTCGTCGTGATCCGCCGGACCTGAGCGACCCGCGTCGCGGCGAGCGCGAAACCCTGGTCGAAAGCGGTATCGGCGGTATCATCAGCGGCGATCCGCGGATCCTCGGCCCGCTCCACAGATCTCGATTAGATGCTGAAACGCCTCGCACTCGCCCTCGTGCTGCTGGTCGCCTGCGCGGCGTCCGGAGTGCTGGCCGCGTCGGTGCTCGCGGATACACCGCCGCCGCCGACGACGCCCACCGACACGACGACCACGGGCACGACGACCACGGTCACGACGACGACCACGACGCCGTCGTCGACGATCGCGCTGGGCGTGACGCTCGGCGGCGTACCCGTCGGAGGCATGACTCCCGAGGCGGCCGTGGCGGCGGTGCAGCAGGCGTTCGGCCGGCCGGCCCTCCTGCACCTGGGCAGGACGACGATCAGCATCGCGCCCGATCTGCTCGGGCTGAGCGTCCCGGCGGACGCGGCGGCCGAGAAGGCGCTCTCGGCGGCGCCCGACACGTCGCTCGTGCTGCGCGCGACGGTGAGCAGGCAGCGCGTGAACGCCTTCGTCGCCAAGCTGGCCGCCCGCTTCGACCGCGACTCGGTCGACTCGCGGCTCGTGCTCCGCAACTTCAAGCCGTTCGTGACGAAGGCGGTCGTCGGGCGGCGCGTCGACGGCGCCGCGACCGTGCGGGTGCTGATCACCCAGCTCGTGCGCGGAACGCGGGCGCCGATCGCGGTACCGGTCGTCCCGCTCAAGCCGAAGGTGACTGCGAAGACGATCGGGCCCGTGATCGTGATCCAGCGGCAGTCGAACCTGCTGACGCTGTACGACGGCATGAGGTTCGAGCGCCGCTTCGCGGTCGCGACCGGGCAGACGGTCTACCCGACCCCCCTCGGTCGCTTCCAGATCGTGGTCAAGTGGAGGAACCCGTGGTGGTATCCGCCGGCGTCGCCGTGGGCGCAGGGTGAGAAGCCGGTGCCGCCGGGCCCGGGGAACCCGCTCGGCACGCGGTGGATGGGTCTCAGCGCCCCGGGCGTCGGCATCCACGGCACCCCGCAGGACGGCTCGATCGGCTACTCGGTCTCGCACGGGTGCATCCGCATGCACATCCCGGAGGCGGAGTGGCTGTTCAACCACGTCGACATCGGCACGCCGGTCTTCATCGTCGCGCGCTGATGAGCATGCGGGGGCTCGGTTCACGATGACGCTTCGGCTCAAGGCTTCGTCGTGAGCCGAGCCCTTAAGCTCACGGGCCAGGTCGTCGCGCTCGCGGCGGTCGCGGGCCTGCTGGGGCTGCTCGTCTGGAGGCTGACGCACCAGTCGCATCCGCCGAAGATCGGCGGGCCCGCCCCGGGCTTCTCGCTCCGCCGGATCGGCGCGCCCGGCACGCTCGCGCTCGCGTCGCTGCGCGGCAAGCCGGTGGTGCTCAACTTCTGGGCGTCCTGGTGCGTGCCGTGCAAGGGGGAGGCGAAGATGCTCGAGGAGGCCTGGCGGCAGTACCGCAAGCAGGGCGTGGTCTTCCTCGGCATCGACTACCACGACGTCACCAGCGACGCGCGTACGTTCCTCTCGCATCACGGCGTCACGTACCCCACGCTGCAGGACGGGTCGGGGATGGTGGCCGACCGCTACGGCGTGAGCGCAGTGCCGGAGACGTACTTCGTCGACCGGCGCGGCCGGCTCGTCGGCGAGCACATCGTCGGCACGGTCGTGGACCAGACCGGCGCGTTCCGGCGCGGCGTCGAGGCGGCGCTCGACTCGTGACGATCCGGCTCGCGGCCGTCGCGGTCGCCGCGCTCGCGCTCGGCGCACTCACACTTGCCGGGCCCGCCGCCGCCTGCGTCCATCCGCGCACGTCGCTCTCGTATCTCGAGGGGCAGATCATGTGCCCGACCTGCCACACGACGCTCGACCAGTCGGACGCGCAGGCGGCGCAGCGGATCAAGGCGCAGATCAACAAGCGCATCGCGCAGTGCTGGACGGCCGACCGGATCAAGTCCGAGCTCGTCGAGAACTTCGGCGCAGGGATCCTCGCGGCACCGCCGCACAAGGGCTTCGACCTGCTCGCGTGGTGGCTGCCGCTGGGAGGGATCATCGCCGGGGCGGGAGCTCTGGCGTTCGGCGTGTGGCGCTGGAGCCGTTCACGGGAAGAGACGCCGGCGGCCGCCGCCGTGCTCGACGAGGAGACGGAGCGGCGGCTCGACGAGCTGCTTGCAAGACTGGACTGATGGGTGCGCGGCTGCCGATCGCGTTCCTCGCCGGCTTTGCCTCGGTGATCACCCCCTGCGTCCTGCCACTCGTTCCCGGCTACCTGTCGGCGCTGTCGAGCGTCGAGGCCGGGCGGCTCGCCGAGCGGGGCAGCGCACGGCGCGTGCTCGCCTCGAGCGTGCCGTTCATCGCCGGCTTCACGGTGGTCTTCGTGCTGTTGGGCGCGGGCGCGGCGGCCATCGGCGGCGCCGTCTCGGGCAACGCGCAGACGGAGATCGCCGGCTTCGTGCTCGTCGTCCTCGGGCTCGCGTTCGTCGGCCTCCTGCCGGTGCCGGAGCGCGTGCTCGCGCCCGGTCTGCTCGCCGGTGCCCGGAGGCGCGGCTCGGGCGCGTTGCTCGGCGGCGCCTTCGCCGTCTGCGCGGCCCCGTGCATCGGCACGGTGCTGGCGGCGGTGCTCGTGCTCGCCAGCGACACCGGCACGGTCCTGAAGGGCGCCGCGCTGCTCGCCGCCTACGCACTCGGCCTCGGCGTGGCGTTCCTGCTTGCGGGCATCGCGTTCGCGCGCGCGATGCGGGCCTTTCGCTGGCTGCGCGACCGCTACACCGTGATCCAGGTCGTGAGCGGCCTGACCCTCGTCGCGCTCGGACTCCTGCTCTTCTTCCACCGGGACTGGTGGCTGCACGTCGCGCTGAACCGCGCCCTCGACGCAGTCGGGTTGACCTCCCCGTAGCGTGACGGCCGGTGACGCGGACCGGTTCGAGCTCGGACTGGAGCTCATCCGGTCCGGCCGCTTCTTCGAGGCGCACGAGGAGCTCGAGCTCGTCTGGCGGGCCGCGGACGTCGCGGAGCGGGACTTCTACCAGGGGCTCGTGCACGTCGCCGTCGCGTGGTACCAGGCGGGACGAGGGCGTCCCGTCGCCACGGCGCGTCAGCTCGAGAAGGCGGCACGTCGGCTCGGCCCGTTCGCGCCCTCGCACCGGGGCATCGACGTTGCCGCCGTGCTCGCGCAGGTGCAGCGGGCACGGCAGACCGTCGCCGGAGGCTCGCTCGTGCTCGACCCGCCTCGAATTCCCTGAGGTTCCCGCGCAGCACCCTGCGATAAAATGTGCCGGTGGCAACGATCCTGCTCTGTGGGGTCGACCTCTTCTTCCGGGGGAAGCTCGAGGCTCTGCTATCCGAGCACCGACTGATCACCGTCGAGCACACCGAGGGGCCGGATCTCGTGATCGTCGACGTGGCGCGCCTCGATCCGCAAGAGGTCGCCGACACCTTTCCAGACGTGCCGATCCTCGGCTACACGAATCACACCGATACCGCCGGGTTGCGGGCGGCGCATACCGCCGGCTTCGACCAAGTGGTGGCCAAGTCGGCCCTCGTCGAGCGGGCCCGCGACCTCGTCGAGGAGCTGATCCCCTCCGCCTGACGGTCCCGCCGGTCCACGGCGAGGCGCCTCGCTAGAGTAGGCGTTGTGACGTACATCATCGCCGAGCCCTGCATCGATATCAAAGACCGGTCGTGCGTGGACGTCTGTCCGGTGGACTGCATCCACGAGGCCGCCCGGATCCTCGTCATCGACCCCGAAGAGTGCATCGACTGCGGCGCCTGCGAGCCGGAGTGCCCGGTCGAGGCCATCTTCCCGGAGGACGCGCTCCCCGACAAGTGGAACGCGTTCGTCGAGATCAACTACGCGTACGACAAGGGCATGGACGTGATCAACGAGCTCACGCAGAAATACGCGGACGAGAACAACGTCCACAACGAGCCGATCGCGTGATGTGGCCGGTGACGTTGCCCGGTTCCTGGGTCGCGAGCACCAAGCCAGGGGCCGTCATCGCCCGCAGGGAATGCGAACTAGCCTTTTCAAGGGCGAGGGCGGACTCTGGCGCCGTGTGATCGCGGGCCAGGGGCCATGGCCACGTTGCCGGTTACATCACGCGAACCGAGGCAGGGGTCAGTCGCGTTGTCTCCCCAGAAGGGGGTGATAGCCATGCCGCAACAGGCGTGGTCCGACAAGCGAGAGCGTCAGTACGAGCACGTCAAGGAGAGCGAGCGCAGGCAGGGTCGCTCGCCAAAGCGCGCGAAGGAGATCGCTGCCCGCACGGTCAACAAGGAGCGGGCGCGCTCCGGCGAGGCCAGGGAGTCGTCCAGGTTGTCGCGCACGGACATCTCCTCCGGCCGGCGCGGCGGTCTTCGCTCCGGGACCCGCGGCCCGAAGGGGCGGACGAAGGAGCAGCTCTACAACGAGGCGAGGCGGATGGGGATCTCCGGCCGCTCGCGGATGAACAAGCAGCAGCTGCAGCGCGCGGTCGACAGACGAAAGTAACGGATCGTTAGGCTTCCGGGGTGAGGCCGACGAAGCTCGACCACGTCGCGTATTGGCTTGCGGGCCGCGACGCGATCGCCGACTTCGTCACGGCCCACCTCGGCATGCACGTGGTCGACCGCACGGACGCGTTCACGCTCGTCGGCTCTGATGCCCGGCGCGGGAAGCTGACCCTGTTCTCGGCGGAGGGACCGCGCGAACGCGGCGCGCTCGAGCACGTCGCGCTGCGCGTCCCCGACCTCGACGAGGCACTGGCCTCGTTGCCCGACGGGATCGGCGTCGACCGCCCGCGCGCGAACGAGGCGTACTTCGACCTGACGGAGGGCGTACGGCTCGGCCTCGTCCGGGCGGCGACCGACGTCGCCTACGACCTCGACCACGTCGCGCTCCGCTCCGCGAACCCGGAGGAGACGGCGGCCGAGTACGGCTCGCTCGGCTTCGAGCCGGCGGCGCCGGGCCCGTCCGGCTGCCCTCGCGTGGGCGTCGGGGGCGCCTGGATCGAGTTCCACCCCGGCGCGCCCGGAACGCCTGACCGGCCGCTGCTCAACCACGTCGCCGTACTCGTCGAGTCCGCGGACGAGCACATCGCGGCCGCGCACGACCTCGGGGTCGAGATCGACGACGTCGTCGACGCCCCCAACACGTACGCCGTCTTCCTGAAGGGTCCCGAGCACGTCCGCATCGAGTACGTCGAGCACAAGCCGACGTTCTCGCTGACCTAGTGATGTGGCCGGTGACGTTGCCCGGTCCCTGGGTCGCGAGCACCAAGCCAGAGGCCGTCATCGTCCGAGGTAAGGCTGTTTTGCCTTGATGAGGACGAGGGCGGACTCTGGCGCCGCGTGATCGCGGGCCAGGGGCCATGGCCACGTTGCCGGTTACATCACTAAGAGTGCTCGTTGCCGGTGCCGGCATGGCCGGTCTCGTCTGCGCGGCCCGCGCGCGGCAGCTCGGCCTGCGGCCGACGCTGATCGAGAAGGGGACCCGTCCGGGCGGCTCGATGCTCCTCTCGAGCTGCGTCGTGTGGCGGCACCGGGAGTGGGAGGACTTCCGCGCCGAGTGCCCCGGCGGCGACCGCGACCTCCAGCGTCTGATCTGGGAGCGGCTGGACGACGCGCTTACATGGCTCGAGTCTCTCGGCGCGCAACCGGTCTGGCAGGAGACCGGCAATCCCCGGACGGTCGGCAAGCGCTTCGACCCGGTCGCGCTGACCGCGCTGCTCGGCAGTACACAGGTCGGTGGGGAGGTGCGGCTCGGGATGCCCCTGCCCGCCGACGCCGAGCCGCCGCTCGTGCTCCGCATCCGCGAGGAGGACTTCGTGCCGCTCGCGCAGCTCTACGGGAGGTGGGCACGGGTGTACGCGCACGCCGGACGTGAGATCACGCCGGCGTCCGTCTCGTGGTCCGAGAACGATCTGGCGCAGCTGATCGGCGCGCGTTCGTGGTACGTGCTCGACGAGGATGGCCTGGGGCGGGGGGACCGCGGACGGACGGCGGCCGACATGGTGGAGGCGGCCCGCGCCGCCGGCGGCACGGTGGTCGACCCGGCGGAGCTGCCGTTCGGGACCGCGCCGGGCGCGCGAGTCGCCGTGCAGGTCGCGGCAGGGGTTACGCACACGATCGGCGGCCTGCGCGTCGACACGCACGCCCGCGTCCTCGACGAGCGGGGGAAGCCGCTGGACGGCGTCTATGCCGCCGGCGTCGACGCGGGCGGAGTCGCCACCGGCGGCTACGCGAGCGGGCTGGCCCAGGCGCTCGTGCTCGGCCTGGCCGCCGCCGAGGCGATCGCCTCGTGACCCTTACCCGGCAAGTAACAGACTGTTACAAGCCGCGACACGGCAGGGCGCTCCGTTCTCGTCACGGTTCGTAACAGTCTGTTACGAGCGTTGGGGATGCGCGGCTTACGCGATCGCGGCGCGGATCGAGAGCTCGGCGCCCTCGAAGTGCACGTCGAGGACTCTCGCGCAGCGGCGGAGGAGCGCGAGCGTCGCCGGGTTGTCGTTCCGCGTGAGAGCGGTGACCTCCGCGATGCCGGCGGCGCGAGCGTCCTGGAGCAGCTCGCGCGTGAGGGCCGAGCCGATTCCCCGGTGCTGGTAGGCGTCCGCCACGGCGAATGCGATCTCAGCGCTGTCGCGGTCGTTGCGCACGAGGCTGGCGATCGCCGCCGGATCCGGGTCGCCCTCGACGTAGCCCACGAGCGCGTGATGCGTGCCGTCGACCGTGGCCAGCTGCTCGAGCTCGGCCGCCGAGAGACACGGCTTCGAGCCGTTGAAGCGCGCGCGTCGCGAGCGCTCGCCGAGGCGGCCGAAGACGGCGGCCACCGTGCCGACGTCGCCGTGGCTGAGCGGCCGGACGAGGAGGGCGGGACCGTGACGTGGCTTGACGACGCGAGTGTGCATGGGGTCAGTTGGAAAACCCTACTAAAGTGAGTTTGAAAAGTCAACCGACTCTGGCATACTGTTGGTACATGCCTGCAACGCTTCCCAGGCCGTGCTCCGTCGCCGCCGCGCTCGTCGTGATCGGCGAGAAGTGGTCGCTACTGGTGATCCGCGAGCTCGCCTTCGGCGTGCACCGCTTCGACGCGATCGCCCGCAACACCGGCGCGCCGCGCGACATCCTCACCAACCGCCTGCGCCGGCTCGAGGCAGCCGGCGTGCTCGAGAAGCGCCAGTACCAGGAGCGGCCGGCCCGGTTCGGCTATCACCTGACGAGGGCGGGCAACGAGCTTCGGCCCGTGCTGCTGAGCCTCGCCCAATGGGGCGACCGCTGGGCCGTCGACGCGCCGTCCACCGGCTTCGTGCACACGTGTGGTGCGGAGCTCGAGCTCGTGCACACTTGCCGCGCCTGCGGCGGCGAGGTCACGGGCCGCGACCTGCGCGCGAGGTCGCTCACGCCGGGCTGGAGCTCCGCCGCGTAGGTCTACGCGCGCAGGAGATACGCGCAGAGCCTCTGGTCGCCCGGCAGCGGCGACGGCGCGACCTTCGTCACGCGCATCGTCTCGCCGTCCTGCTCGACCTCCGCCCCGACCGCGGGCGGATCGCCCTCGGTCTGGTGCAGCTCGTACCCCGACGGCTTCCAGACGAAGAGGAGGTGTCCCGCGGCCATTTCCGGCGCGGAATGCTACTCGGACGCGGCGTAGAGCGGCAGCACGAGCCGCATCGTCGTGCCGTCGTCGTCCTCGCGCTCGAACGAGAGCGCAGCCCCCAGCGTTCGCGCCCGCTCCTCGAGCACCTCGAGCGACTGCTTCCGCCGCTCGCCCGGCGCGTCGTCCTGGATCGTCGTCTCGAGGGTGTTCGGACCGGACTGCACGATCCGCACTGAGAAGGTTCGGGGCGGGCCGCGCCTGATCGCCCCCTCGAAGGCCTCGCGCACGATCTGGTACAGCGCGGCCTGGGCGCGCTCGCTGAGCGTCTCGGCCGGCCCGACGTCGGTCTCCACCTGGATGCCGTGCTCGATGCCGCGGTCCTGTGCGAGCGCATTCACCGCCGTCGCCAGCCCGTGGTCGCGCAGCACCACGGGCTCCAGGTTGAACGAGAGGTCGCGCAGCTCGCCGATCGTCAGGCGCGTGCGTCGGAGCGCCTTGTCGAGCACTTCGCGGGCCTGCTCGCCGCTGCCGCTGTCCAGGAGCCCGACCGCGGCGTCGAGCATCAGCGCGACGCCCGCGAGCGACTGCACCGGCCCGTCGTGCAGGAAGAGCGCGATTCGCCGCCGCTCGTCCTGCTCGGCGGCCAGGACCTGCTCGGTCTGCTCGCGGCCGACTGCGTCGTTCGCCACCGCAGCCTCTAGTCGATGATCGACTCGCGCAGCGCGATGGCGACCGCGTGCGTGCGCGTGTCGGCCTCGAGCTTGGCGAGAATGTGGCGCACGTGGCTCTTCACCGTCTCCTGGCTGATGAAGAGCTTCGTGGCGACGTCGGCGTTGGACATGCCGTCGGCGAGCAGCTGGAGGATCTCACGCTCGCGCGCGGTGAGCATGTCCTCCTTGCCCTTGGCGGTGAGGAACGCCGGCATCAACGCCGGGTCGACATATCCCTCCCCGCCCGCGATCTTCTCGATCGCGCGCAGGAGCGTCTCGTGGGGCGCCTCCTTGAGGATGTATCCCTTCGCGCCCGAGTCGAGCCCGCGGCTGAGCAGGCTCCGCTCGCTGTAGGCCGTGAAGATGAGCACGGCGCTGCCCGGCACGCGCTCGGTCAGCAGCTTCGTCGCCTCGAGGCCGTCCATACCGGGCATCCGCACGTCCATGATCACGACGTTGGGGAGGCGCCGCTCGGCGAGCGCGACCGCAGTCTCGCCGTCGCCGGCCTCGCCGACGACGCGGATGTGCGGCGCCCGCGACAGCGACAGGCGCAGGCCTTCGCGGACGACCTCGTGATCGTCCACGATCAGACAGGTGATCTCCGCCGCGGCCACGCCCCCAGGGAGTGTATTCCGCTTTGCCGACGGCGTAGGCGGCCCGCCCGTCCTCAGACCGCCAGCCGCAGCTGCTCCGGGTCCTCCGGCGGCTCGAGCCTGAGGGCCCGGCGGTCGCCGATGCCGTGGCGGCGGGCGAGCTCCTGGACGCGCTCCCGCACCGGTTTCGTCTCCTCGGCGGGCAGGTAGGCGCGGCCCGCGTACAGACGCTCGTACTCTGGCAGCAGCTCGGGCCAGTCGCGCTCGAGCGCGGCGAGGAAGTGCTCCTTCGTGCCGGGCTTCAGGTAGAGCAGGTTGGCCCAGACGCCCGTCGCGCCCGCGGCTCGTGCGCCGCGCACGACCTCGGCGAGCAGCTCGGGCTTGTCGCTGAGCCCGGGCAGGATCGGCGCAAGGCCGACGCCGACCTTGATTCCGGCGCCGACGAGTTGCCGGAGCGCCCGCAGCCGCTGATGCGGTGGGGCGGTCCCGGGCTCGGTGCGGCGCCAGATCTCCGGGTCGAGCGTCGGGATCGAGAACGTCACGGACACCTTCGCGCGCCGCGCCGCAGCGACCAGGACGTCGGCGTCGCGCACGATCAGCGGGCCGCGCGTGATGATCGAGAACGGGTTCGCCGCCTCGCCGAGCGCCTCGACGCAGGCGCGCGTGAGCCGGTAGCGCCCCTCGGCCGGCTGGTACGGGTCCGTGGCGGCGCCGATCGCCACCGGCTCCCGCCGCCAGGAGGGACGCGCCAGCTCGCGCCGCAGCACCTCGGCGACATTCGTCTTGACGCGGATGCTCGCGCCGTACCGGTCGTCCGAGGGGCGGTCGGCGCGCCGCTCGAAAGCGCGCACGTAGCAGAACGTGCAGCGGTGGGCGCAACCCATGTACGGGTTGAGCGACCACCCGAACGGCATCCCCTGCACGCGGTTCAGTGCGGACCGGCAGGGCTCTTCGCGATACTCGGCGCGCATCCCCGTGCGCAATCGTACCGAACACACGTTCGCGACGCCGGTCGAGCTGGAGCCCGGCGTGCTCCGCGTCACGCTGCCGCTCCCGACCGGGCCGCGGCACGTGCACTGCTATTTCCTGCGCGGCGACGACGGCTGGACGCTGGTCGACACCGGGCTCGGATTGATGGAGACGCCCTGGGAGGAGATCCTCGGTGGGATCGACGGCCCGGTCGCCCGCATCTTCATCACGCACATGCACCCCGACCACGTCGGGGGTGCCGAGGCGGCCGCCGACGCCACCGGCGCCCCGGTCCTCCAGGGCCGCCTCGACTACCTCCAGTGCGAGCGCGTCTGGGGGTCCCCCGACTGGCCGCGGCGGATCGCGGACTGGTTCCTCGTCAACGGCGTCCCGCAGCAGACCGCAGAGGAGCTGATCCAATCGGGCCACGTGTTCGCCGACTTCGTCCGCTTCGCGTGGAACCCCGAGCCGGTGGAGCCGGGCGACGACGTCGACGGCTGGCGCGTGCTCGGCACGCCGGGGCACGCCGACGGCCATCTCTGCCTCTACCGCGACTGGTGGCCGAGCTCGCGCCGCGGGTCTCGTACGGCGGCCACGGCGAGACGATCGGCGAGCCGGCCGGCCGCGCGCGCGAGATCGCCGCCCACCACGACGAGCGCCTCGACCGGACGGAGGCCGCCCTCGGCCCCGAGCCGCGGAGCGGCTACGAGGTCTCGCTCGCCGTCTTCGGCAGCGCGTTGCCGCCGATCCAGCGCCGTTTCGCCGTCGCGGAGACGCTGTCGCACCTCGAGCGCCTCGTCGTACTCGGCCGCGCCTCGTGCAGGGAGGACGGCCGGAGCGTCGCCTATACTGGCGCGCAGCCTGGTGGACGAGATACCGCCTAGTACCTGCGCCCCGGTGAGCGGGGCGTGACGCTTCTCCTCGAGCTCGTCGGCGTTGGGATCCTGATCCTGCTGAACGCCTTCTTCGTCGCGGCCGAGTACGGGCTGGTGACGGCGCGGCGGACGAGGATCATCGAGCTGCACCACCAGGGCAACCGGCGGGCGCGCGACGCGCTGCGCATCACCGGCGACCCGCCGCGCTTCATCGCGGCGATGCAGCTCGGCGTCACCCTCACCTCGCTGGGCATCGGCGCGCTCGGCGAGCACGCGCTCTCGAAGGCCTTCGACGCCTGGATGGCGACGGCGCTCGCCGTCGCCCTCGCGTACCTGATCCTGACCTTCTTCCACGTCGTGATCGGCGAGCTCGTGCCGAAGGGAATCGCGCTCGGGCACTCGGAGGGGACGGCGCTCTGGGTCTCGGTCCCGGTGCGCGCGTTCTTCAACATCTTCGGGCCGCTCGTCTGGGTGCTGCGGCGCGCGACCGAGCTCGTGCTGCGGATCTTCGGGCTCGAGCCGCCGGGAGCCGAGGTGGAGACGATGTCGGAGGCCGAGCTGCGCATGCTGCTCAACCGCTCGAGCGAGCAGGGCGAGATCGAGCACGAGGAGCGCGGCATGATCGAGAAGGTCTTCGACTTCGCCGACAAGGACGCCGCCGACGTGATGGTGCCGCGTCCCGAGGTCGTGGCGCTCTCGATCGCGCTGCCGCCCGAGGAGGCGCTCTCGGCGATCATCGACTCCCCGTACACGCGCTATCCGGTCTACCGCGAGACGCTCGACGATGTCGTCGGGATCCTCCACGTGCGAGACCTCTTCTCGGCGATGCACGACCGCGGGCTTGCCGACGTGGAGCTCGAGGGGCTGCTGCGCCCCGCGCACATCGTTCCGGAGACGAAGGACCTGGCCTCGCTGCTGCAGGA
>WNGF01007497.1_pt1 | contig 14538 bp, 14 predicted proteins | sample 5400641 | NCBI WGS metagenome assembly WNGF01 (sample SAMN13153371, study PRJNA577476) | soil metagenome | isolation source: 80 cm soil or saprolite under grassland replicate 2 | place: USA:California | collected 2016-06-15
GATACTTCTGCTTCCTCTGGTTTCATTCGTAATCGTTTGGCTTTTTTTCGAGCAAGACGTCTTCGTAACCCAGCCCGCGCGCTATCTGCATCGAGCGCTCCGACCAGCAATACTTCGCTGCATCGCTAAAAAGACTGGTGGGAAAGCCGACGATCTTTCGGAGGTCATGGCCTGGGAAGCATTTCGCAGCAAACTTCTATTCGACCCTAATAGCTCGTATCGAGGATTCTTTAGATCAATGGTGCTATTTCGGTGGTTTGCGACCATAGGGCCGGGACTCGCCTTACTTGTTGCCGCTGCATATATCACGTGGCACTCCCCGGGGGGCCGCGTGCGCTGACGCCGTTGCAGTGGTTTCTATTTACCATAGACGTCATTGGAGTAATTTTCGGTTTTGTCATACATCGCCGGGTCGACAGATTTTATCGCGAAATACCAGGTTAGAGATTTGATCGAAACCGACATTCGAGATCCGCGTTATCATTCACACTATCAATTGAATTAGTCTGCCGCCGGCTTTTCGCAGAAATCACGAGCGCTAGGGAGCAAGTTCCAATGCGGAGCGTACCATCACGCAGTCAAATTCGAAAGCGCGGAAATGCTCGTCTGCGAAGACAAGAAAGAGATCGCAGACAGCAAAGCCTTCCTCCTGGAACGCGGCGATGGAATCCTTGAACGTCGGCATATGCCGGTAGACCGCTCGAAAAGAGATTTCTGTCTGCAGAACTGGGACATGCTGGATCACTTGGCGCCCTCCGGCAAGGACTTCCAAGTCGTAGCCCTGCGTGTCGATCTTAACGAAGGTGCGCCGCAAATTGCCAAGTTCATGGGCGAAATCATCAAGCCTGCAGACGTCCACTAAACTGGTCCCGGCCACTGTAGTGTCATGAGCGATCGCCGCCGGCAAATCACTAATCGGATCGAGAAAAGAATTGAAGGGGGTCGAAGTCATTCGGTTGAGGACGCGCTTTTCGCGGATTCGCCCAAGCGCGACCGGAAAGACCTTCCAATTCGAGTCCTCTGACTGAGCCCTCTTTATCAAGACTTCCGATATCTCTGGATCGGGCTCAAAGGAGTAGATTTGGCCAAAAAATCCGACTTCCTTACGAAGGAAGTCACGGTACTGTCCACCATTTGCGCCAATGTCCAGTACGCTAGTTACCGAAAAATGGTCGAGCAGAGTGGCGATCTTCGTTGAGATCGGCAGAAAGGGCATGCGCCATTTCTCAACTGGTTCATATCCAGCTGCCGCTGCGAGCCCCCGGATGACTTGCTTGATTAACATGGTTTGCCTTTTTTGGGCACTAACCCAAATTGGAGCCAGAACAGCTTTCCGTCCAAGCCGTTCGAGGGGCAGCAATGGTCTCTTTGGCTCCCGTCCCACGCGCTCTTTGTGCTCTCAGTTCCCCGCCTGCTTCCTGGCGAGATCCGTGATCTCCGCGGGATCGAACTTGTTGATGTCGTCGATCAGCTCGTTGGTGATGATGTCGGCCGCCTCGACCTTCTGCTTGAGCACCCCCCATTTCAGCAGGAAATCGACGTAGGCCGCATAATTCGCCTCGGAGTCTGCCAGGCGTGCGCACGCGCCTCGAGCACCTTGACGTCGTCTTTCAGCGCGGTCGCCTCGTCCTTGCCGGTCGCCTTGGTCTGCGGGAACACTTCCCACAGGGCGCGCACTGCCGCCGCCGGATTGGCGAGCGCAAAGACCGTACCTTTGGCATAGCCCTGCGCCAGCGCCACCGCGTCCGCGCGCTTGGTTTTCAGCGTTTCCTCGAACGCGATGAACCCGTTCGATGGAAACTTTTCGATTTCGCGGTTGTCGAGCCAGCGCATCTTTACGCCGGCATTGTCGATCAGAGCGTATTGCGTGTCGAACTGGGAAAGCGCGTCGACCTCGCCGGAGCGCACCAGCGCCGCGGTCTGCCCGGCTTCGCCGGCGACCACGATGGAAATGTCGCGATCCGGGTCCATGCCGTGGTTGGCAGCGAGCGCCCGCGCGATGATCACCCCGGCGGAAGCCATCGAGATCACGCCGACCCGTTTGCCCTTGAGATCCTCGAAGCGTTTGATGGCACTCCCGGCCGGGACCGCGATGCCGTAAACGTTGCCTTGGTACGCCGTGTAATAGTTCTTTATCTTGATGCCCTGCGGCCGCAGGATCGCCAACGGCTCGATCGACGGCAGCGAATAGTCGATGTCGCGGGTGGCGACGCTCTTCACGCAATCGGTCGAGCCGGGCAGCGGCACCAGCTCGACACGGAAACCCGCCTGCGTGAACCAGCCCATCTTGGTCGCAATGGCGAATGGCGCCGCCGCGGCGCTGACGGTACGCGCGCAAAACCCGACCCGCAGCGTGGATTCCGCGTGGGCGCCGGTCGCGGCAAGCGTGGCCGCAAGCGCGGCGGCGATTCTCAGAACTTTCACAGGGTTCCTCCCTTTTTCTGCGCAGAGGCCACGGCGTCGACCTTCTGCGACGGATCCCAGAACAGCACGCGGCGCCGCACCCCATTGACCATGCCGTTGAGGATCAGCCCCAGCACCGAGAGGATCAGCAGCACCGAGAACTGGCCGGCGACGTCCATGGTGAAATTCATGCTCTGGATCAGCATGCCGAGCCCGGATTGCGCGCCGACGAACTCGGCGACGATGGCACCGATCAGCGCGAAAATCATGGCGATCTCCAGCCCGGCGAAGATGTAGGGCATCGCGTTGGGCAGCCGCAGCATCCAGAACACCTGCCAGCGGTTCGCCGCGAGCGAGCGCATCAAATCCACTTTCTCCTCCTCGGCCGAGCGCAGGCCGACGATGGTATTGACCATCAGCGGGAAGAACGCGACGAGCGCCGCATTGACCACCTTCGAGGTCAACCCCAGGCCGAACCAGACGATGATCAGCGGCGCCAGCGCCACCTTCGGCATCGCCTGGAACATCACGATGAACGGGTAGAGGAAATATTCGACGGGGCGGCTCAGCGCCACCGCGATGCCGAGCGCGAAGGCGAGCACCGTGCCGACCACGAAGCCGATCAGCGTCTCGGCGAGCGTGATGCCGATGTGATTGAGGTAGAGCGTGCTGGCGATGCCGCGGTAGAGCGCGGTGAAGATGCTCGAGGGCGTCGGCAGGATGAAGGCCGGCACTTCCGCGAGGCGCACCAGCGCTTCCCAGACCGCAAGGGTTGCGGCGACCAGGACGAGGCGCAGCATGAAGTTGACCACTCCGCCGGTTGCGCGTGTCATTCGAGGCCTCCGCCGGCGTTGAGCGCGGCGCGGATGCGCCGCACGTAGCCGCCGAATTTTTCATGGGTCATGACGTCGAGCGCCCGCGGGCGCGGCAGGTCGACCGCGAACAGATCGCCGATGCGGCCCGGCCGCGGCGTCATCACCGCGACGCGATCGGCCAGGAACACCGCCTCACCGGTCGAATGGGTGATGAAGACCACGGTCTTGCGGCGCTCGAGCCAGATTCGTTGCAGCTCGACGTTCATCGCCTCGCGGGTGAGCGCGTCGAGCGCCCCGAACGGCTCGTCCATGAGCAGCAAGGCCGGATCGTGGATCAGCGCGCGGACGAGCGACACGCGCTGCTGCATCCCGCCGGAGAGCTGCCAGGGGTAGCTGTGCTCGAATCCGGAAAGGCCGACGAGCGCCAGCAGCTCCATTGCGCGCTGGGTCATGCGTGCCCGCCCCAGGCGCTGCACGTCGGCCGGAAGCAGTACGTTGCCGAGCACGCTGCGCCACGGAAACAGCACCGGAGATTGGAACACCACGCCGATGTCCCGGCGGGGGCCTTCGATCGCGACATCGTTGAGCAATGCGGTGCCGCCGGTTGCCGGGATCAGCCCGGCCAGGATCTTCAGGAGCGTGGATTTTCCGCAGCCGGAAGGGCCGACGATCGCCAGAAATTCGCCCTCGCCGACCGAGAAGTCGACCTCATGCAGCGCCTCGATCCCGTCGAGGCCGCCGTAGCGCTTCGAGAGGGCGCGCACGGCGATGACGTTGCGGGCAAGCTCGATGCTCGGCGCGACGGCGCGCACTTCTCCCTCCGAGGTTTTTTGTTGGGCCGCCTGCCGGACTTTTTCGGCAGTCGGCCGTCAACGCACGGCCAGTATCCGCCTGGGCTCAGGCTATGGCGAGCGCGTCGGTGCGGTCAACGCGAGGCGCCCACCGGGGGTCCCGCTTCGCGGGTTCTAGGGGATCGATCCCGGGCGGCCAACTCCCCTGTTTTCCGCGATTGCTCCCGTGCCGCCGCCCCTCGGAAACAACCGAAATCCACAGCCGCCGGATCCCGCGCAAAGTGAGGAATGGGCGCTGGTATCATCGGCCCGGATATTGTTCTATAGGCGCGGGAATCGAGCCTGGGGGGTGGACAATGAACGACCTTATCGATCGACTTCGCGTAAGCGCCGAACCCGTGGGGAAGCTGCTGCTGGAAGCGGCCGACGCCCTGCAGAATGCGCAGGCACGCATCGCCGAGCTCACCGAAACCTTGCGTGCTGTGGTCGAGATCGGCAACAGCCAGCGCTCGCGGGAGTTTGCGGACGTCAAGAAGACCCTGGGCAAGGCACGCGCGCTGCTCTCGGCGGCCTCCGTCGTGCCGCATGCGCCGGGAATGGCGGCGGTGTCGGCGCCCGCGCAAGACGCACCCGCCGAGACCGCGTCCGGCGCTCGACCGGCGGAAACGAAACACCGCGAAGAAGAACTCGTGAGCGGGATGTACAAGGAGATCCAGAACTTGCTGCGGCATTCGGCGTGAGGCGCAGCGCCCGCTCACAGCGGCAGTTCGTCTTCGAGCCCGCGCGGGAGACGGCGTGCCCATGAAATGCAAGAGCTTCGGATCGATGGTGGCGCCATGGCGTTGAGCAGGCGATGGCGGATCTTGGCTGCGGGCATGTTGGCGGCGACGATCCTGGTGCTCGACGGCCCGGGCCAGGCTCAGGAAAACGTGCCGCCGGTATTCGGGCCGCCGCTGCAGTACACATCGAAGCCCGGGCACGAGTTCGATGCGCTGCTGACGGCGAATGTTTCCTGGCTGAAGACCAAGCTGACCGATCGCAAGCGCCGCCGCCGCGAGGCGCAAAACAGTTTCCGGCTCGAGCCCGCGGCCACCAAGCCGCAGGTCCAGGCGATCATCGACCTGCTCGACAAAGAGGTCAAAGAGACGGAAGCCGCGCTCGCCGTCGTCAAGGCCCGCCCGCCGGATCCCGCCGCCGTGAAGCAGGTGGTGAAGCTGAACGTCCAAGCCTGGATCAAGGCCTTGTCGGACCGCGCGGAGAATTATCGCAAGTTTGCCGAAGAGGCCGAAGCGAAGGCGAAGAGCTCGAACAAGCAACTTGAGGCCGCGCGATATCGGCTCGACGTCGACGACGACAAACAGATCGCGGACAAGGCCGAGCAGGAAGCCAAGACTCTCACCGCGGACCTGCGCGCCGCCGGGCTGTAGACCGTCTGCGCTCCCCGGACGCGATGGAGCGGCAGCGGAGCATTTGTGCTGCGCTGCGCCCGGGGCAGGATTTAGGATTCACAGGCTCATCGCGCCGGCCGCAGGCGGAAATGCACGCCGGCCAAGTGAAACGAATTGTTCTCCACGTTGTGGCCTCGCGCCGCTGCCGCGGTGCAGGCGCGCGCAACGTCGACCACTTCGATCCGCAATCCGCCCAGGCATTCGGTCCGGCCGTCCGGCGCCGCGACGAAACGAATGGCGCCGCCCCCCGCGAGCTCGATGCGCGGATCGCGCTCGCCGCCGCGGCGCACCGGCAGCTCGAGAATGTTTCCCCAATGCCGCGCAAGTTCCTCCGGCACGGGCGTCTCGATCTCGGTCTCGACCAGCGCCCTTGTTTGATCGGTGCGAACCGCGGCGCGCCAATCCGGGCCGGCCGGGTGATAGGCGCCGGTGAGCGCGTCGCCGCCGCGCGTATGATTGAGCTCGATCATCGCGGCGCGGCAGTCGCGCGGATGCAGCTGGATGCCGAGGTATTCCGCGTGCTCGATCACATGGGCAATGCGGATGCCCATGCCCTCCACGTGGCGGCGGCGGCGCTCGGGATCGCTGCAGTCGAAGATCGCCATGTAGCCGCCGTGGCCGCCGGAGCGGTCGAGGAAGCGTCCGGCCGCGGTGTTCGGCTCGATCGGCGCCACCACTTCGAGAAAGCTCGTTCCGATCGGCAGCAGCGCGTTGACGAGGCCGTATTTGGCGACCCCGGAATCGCGATAGCAGATTTCGACGCCCAAGATCGCCCGGATGTCGTCGACGACGGGCTCGAGCTCGCGCGTAGCGAGGCAGATCTGTCGCAGCCGCAGGTAATCGGCCATTGCCTCCGTCCCTTACCAAAGCGCCCGGGAGTACCGATATACGCTGCCGAGCTTGCAGGAGAGATGCAATGACCCGCCACGTCCGTTCGGTATTGGTGCTTGTTTCGATGCTCGCCGCCCTCGCCTTCGTGGCCGCGGACGCGAACGCGCGCGCCGGCGGCGGATCGAGTTTCGGCAGCCGCGGCACGCGAACGTTCAGCCCGCCGGCGGCCACACAGACCGCGCCGAATGCCGCGGCGCCGGTCGAGCGCTCGATGGCGCCGCAAAGCGCGCCATCGACCTCGCCGGCAACTGGCGGCTGGTTCGGCCGGCCCGGGCTGTTCGGCGGGCTTGCCGCCGGATTCATCGGTGCCGGATTGTTCGGTCTTCTGTTCGGCCACGGCCTGTTCGGCGGTCTCGGCGGCTTCGCTTCGATCTTCGGGCTGTTGCTGCAGGTTGCACTGATCTTCTTCGTCGCCCGGTTGATCTGGGGCTGGTACCAGCGCCGCCACGCACCGGCCTATGCGGGCGGCGGCGGATCGATGCTGCGCGCAATGATGCCGGGCGCCGGCGCCGGCGCAGCCCAGGGCACCCCCGGCGGAGCCGCGCCCGCCGCGGGCGGCAATGTCGAGATCAGCAAAGCGGATTATGACGCGTTCGAGCACCTGCTCGGCGAAATCCAAAGCGCTTATGGCGCCGAGGATCTCGGCGCATTGCGAGCCCGCGCCACGCCGGAGATGCTGGCGTATTTCGCCGAGGATCTCGCCGCGAACACCAGCCGCGGCGTGGTCAACCGCATCTCCGACGTCAAGCTCCTGAGCGGCGACCTCGCCGAAGCCTGGCGCGAGGGCAATGCGGAATATGCGACGGTCGCGATGCGCTTCTCGCTCATCGACCAGACGGTCGAGCGCGCGAGCGGCCGCGTCGTCGAGGGCGATACGATCCGGCCGACGCAGGCGACCGAGTTATGGACGTTCCGGCGCGCGCCCGGCGGCCAATGGCTGCTCTCGGCGATCCAGCAGGCTTCCTAGATTTCCGCCACGCGGCCCCTCATTGCGAGGAACCGGTCAAGAGCGGCGTGATGCGCCGAATGGTGACGCGGCGGTTTTCCCGCGAGGGCCCGGGCGTCTGTACCTTGAGCTGCTGGGCGCCGTAGCCCTGCGTGGTCAAATTCTCGGGCGGCACCTGGAAATTCTGGCTGAGGATGACGGCGACGGATTCGGCGCGACGGTCCGAAAGCGACAGATTGTCGACGTCGTTGCCGACCGCGTCGGTGTGGCCCTCCACCAGGAACACCTCGTTGGGATTGCGTTGGACCACGGCATTGATCCCCTCGGCGACATTCGCGAGCAGCGGAACTTGATCCGGGAGGACCTGCCACGATCCGAACTCGAAAGTGATGGTATCGAGATCGACCCGCCGCATGCGGTCGCGCAGCGCCGGGCTGAAGCGAACCTCGTCGAGCGTGTAGGGGCGCTCGATCCGCTCGATCGGCGGCGCTTCCAGCGCCGCAAAGATTCGCTCCCGCGGCGCGTATTCCATCTCGACGATGTATTCCTCGCGCGGGATCACGATGCGCGGCGGCGGCAGCGAGATGAAGATCTCGGCGCGCTCGGGGCCGCGGAAGCGATTGTCGATCAGGACGAACTCGCGGCCGTCGCGCGTCCGCCGCACCCGGCGCAGCAGGCGCCCGTTGTCGTCGACATAGGTCACGATCTCCACGTCGCCCGGGCGCCTCATTACCGTGATGATTTCGCCGGGACGGCGCTCGACGCGCACGTCCCCTCCGATCAGGCGGAAGCGTTCCACTTCGTCGTGGCGCACGAATACGCGGCCGCTCTCGCGAATGATCATGCGGTGATCGGGCTCCTCGATCACGGTGCGTTGCCCGTTGTTCTCGACGCGCTCCTGGCGCTGCTGGCGCAGCGTCTCGAATTGCTGCTGCTGCTGGCGCGTATCGACGGCGGCTCCACCGGGGCGACCCGGCGCGCCCGGCAGGGGCTGAACCGGTTGCACATTTTGTGAGGGAGCCGGCGTGCCCGGCGCCGGCGTGCCCGGCGCCGGCGGGCGCTGGTCGCGGCGCGGCGCGCCGGGCGGCTGGCCCGGAGGCTGTTGCGTGGTTTGCGGTTGCGCCGGCGCGCCCGGAGCCGGGCCGGGTTGGGTCGTGCGCGGCTGGGCCGGGCCGGGCTGAGCCCCGGGAGCCTGACCTGGCTGTTGCGACCTTTGCGCCGGCGTGCCGGGAGGCTGGCCGGGCTGCTGGGTGGTTCGGGGCTGGGCGGGACCGGGCTGCACGCCCGGAGCCTGGCCGGGGCCGGGTTGGGTCGTTCGCGGCGGCGGCGTCGGACCGGGCTGCTGAGTTCCCGGAACTTGCCGGCGCTCCTGCTGGGTCTGCTCGCGCTGATCAGGCGGGGTGCCCCTCGGCTGCCCCGGTTGCTGGGTCGTGCGCGGCTGGGCCGGGCCGGGTTGCTCGGTTCCGGGAGGCTGACGGCGTTCCTGCTGGGTTTGCTCGCGCTGCGGAGGCGGCGTCGGCTGCTGCGTCGTGCGTGGCTGACCGGGCTGCGGCGCGCCCGGAGGCTGGCGGCGTTCCTGACGTTCCTGCTGTTGCGAGGTACCCTGGGGCTGGCCCTGCGCGCCGGGCCGGCGCTGCGGACCTTGCGAGGGCTGTTGTTGCTGGGTTTGCGGCTTCGCCCCTGGCTGACCCGGCTGCTGCTCTTTGCGCCGCTCCTCGCCGAGCTTTTGCGGTTCGGCCTGCGCCAGCAATCGCGGCGACGTCGAAGGGGCGACCTGCGCCGCAAGGGAGCCGCAGCCCAGCGCCAAGGCTGCAATCATGAATGTGCTCGCGAGAAGTGTCTGGTTCTTGCAAATCGGGCTCATGTTCCTGCCTCGGAAAGGGAATGCGGCAGGCACACGCCACACAATCGTGCTCGGACTATGGCAAGGCTCCAGGAGAACGGCTGAGAGCGCGTCGGCTCTGACGAGGCAGGCGCGGCCGGGGTTTTGGGGAACGTGCTATCTCGGCCCGGCGACGCGGTTTGCGGGGATCGGGCGTTTGTCCCCTAATATTCCGGCGAGCCGAAAGGGAAGCGACATGTCCTATCAGGAGATACGCTACGAGATCGCCGGGCGCATCGCGACGATCACGCTCGATCGACCGGACCGTCTCAATGCCTGGACGCCGAACATGGGCGAGGAAGTGCGCGAGGCGATGCGCGGGGCAGCCGACGCGGACGAGGTGCGGGTGATCGTGCTCACCGGTGCCGGCCGCGGCTTCTGCGCCGGCGCGGACATGGCCACGCTCTCGCGGCTCACCGAGGGCCGCGGCGCGGGCGCGGCCTCGCAAGTCCCGCCATTCGATCCGAGCGCCCGGCCCGATTTCCAAAAACGCTACTCGTATTTCCCCGCGGTGCCCAAGCCGATCATCGCCGCCGTCAACGGCCCCTGCGCTGGGCTCGGCCTCGTGCTCGCGCTCTATTGCGACCTGCGTTTCGCGGCTCCGGAGGCGCAGTTCACGACCGCGTTCTCCCGCCGCGGGCTCATCGCCGAGCACGGCATCAGCTGGACCTTGCCGAGCCTCATCGGGCTCTCCGGAGCGCTCGACCTTTTGCTCTCGGCACGGCGCGTCGGCGCCGAGGAGGCACTGCGCTTGCGATTGGTCGACCGCGTGACCCCGCCGGGCGAGCTGATGGATCAAGTTCGCGCCTATGCCTCGGCGCTTGCCGATGCGGTCTCCCCGCGATCGATGCGGGTGATGAAACGCCAGCTGTGGGAGGCTCGATTCCAGACCCTGGCGCAAGCGATCGAGACCGCCGATCAAGAGATGGCGGCGAGCTTCGCCAGCGAGGATTTCCGCGAGGGCGTCGCCCATTATGTCGAGAAGCGCAAGCCGGCGTTCTCGGGACGATGAGTCTCAGCTCCCGGGAACGGGATGCGATGCACGTCTGCATGTCTGTTCGGAACCATGCTAGCGATCGAGCCAATGCAAGGAGATTGCCATGTTCATGTCGGCCGCCGATTATCGCGAGTCGCTGCGCCGCTATTCGCCGCACGTGTTCATCGACGGGCATGCGGTCGAGAGCGTCGCCGACGACCCGCGGCTTGCGCCCGGCATCGCCGCGCTCGGCGTGAGCTATGATTTTGCCAAGAATCCCGCGCACGCGCCGCTGATGATCGCGCAAAGCAACGGCGGCGCCGGCGTGCCGCGCATGCTGGCGATCGACGCGAGCTCGACCGACCTGCTCTACAAGCTCGAGGCGGTCCGCCTGTTGTGCCGCCGCTGCGGCTGCGCCCAGCGCTATCTGAGCCACGACGCGCTCAATGCCTGCTTCGAGGCGACGCAGGCGGCCGATGCCGCGCACGGCACCGATTATCATCAGCGGCTGCTGGCGTATCTGCAGCGGGTCCAGGAGGAGGACCTCGCGCTCGGGATCGCCATGACGGATGCCAAGGGCGACCGCAGCAAGCGCCCGAGCGAACAGCAAAATCCCGACGTCTACGTCCATATCGCGGAGCGCCGAAACGATGGCATCGTCATCCGCGGCGCCAAGGCGATCGTGACCGCGGCGCCCTATGTGCACGAATTTCTGGTGATGCCGTGCCGGCGGATGCGGCCGGAAGATTCCGCGTTCGCGGTCTGCTGCGCCGTGCCGGTCGATGCCGCCGGCGTGACCGTTGCGGCACGGCCGGCGGGCCGTCCGGGCGAGGCCGCGGCGAAATTTTCGGCGCGCTACGGACAATCGACCGGCGTCGTGCTGTTCGAGGACGTGTTCGTGCCGTGGGAGCGGGTGTTTCTCGCCGGCGAGTGCGAGGAGGCGGCGGTGCTGACCACCTCCTATGCGACGCATCACCGCCATTCCTGCATCGGCGCGCGCGCCGGGTTCGGCGATCTCTTGATCGGCGCCGCCGCGCTGATGATCGAGGCGAACGGGCTCGATCCAGAGCGCCACGCCCACGTGCGCGACGCCATGGTCGAGCTCATCAAGATCGTCGAGGGATTTTTCGCCTGCGGGGTGGCGGCCTCGGTCTACGGCAGAACCAACGCGGCCGGCTCGATCGCGCCCGATGCGGTGTTCGCCAACATCGGCAAGCTGCTGCTCTCGACCCAGATCTACGACATGCACCGGCTGGCCCACGATCTCTCCGGAGGGCTCATCGTGGCGCTGCCCGGTCCCGACGAGGACCATAATCCGGCGACGCAGGCCTCGCTCTCTGCCGTGCTCGCCGGGCGCGCCGACATTCCGGCGGCGCAGCGCCTCGAGGTCGCTCGCCTGGTCGAGGATCTCACCGCCTCGCATCAGGGCGGCTGGTATTCGCTGATCTCGCTCCACGGCGGCGGCTCGCCCGAAGCCATGAAGCGCGAGATCTGGCGCAGCTATCCGGTGAGCGAGAAGGCGGCGCTGATCGAGGACCTGCTCGACCGCGGCGTTCTCGCCGACGGCCGGCGCGTCTCGAAGCAGCCCGGCCGCTGCTGCGTCACCGGCTGCGAGGTCCCACCGCTGCCGAGCGCAGCCGAATAAGTCGTCACGCGCATGTAAATAAAGAGGCCGGATGCTGTTGCATCCGGCCTGTGTCGTTTGGTCGACCTGGGGCTCAATGATGCTTTGCTGGCGGAGCACCGCCCCCGCCACCGGGCTTGGGGCCGCCGCCGCCGCCTCCGCCGCCGCCCACGCTCCGGAAGCTGGTGGCTCCGCCGCCGCCACCGCCGCCCTTGGGGCCGCCGCCTTTGAAGCCGCCACCGGCACCCCCGCCGCCGCTGGAGCTGCTAAAGGTCTTGACGCCCTTGGGGCCACTGCCGCCGCCACCGCCAGGTTTATGGCTGGTGCCGCCACCGCCGCCCGTGCTGGACAGCGTCTTGGTGCCTCCCTTGGGACCGCTGCCGCCCGGCTTGTGACCGGTACCGGTGCCGCCGCCAGTGCTGGACAGCGTCTTGGTGCCGCCCTTGGGACCGCTCCCGCCAGGCTTGTGGCCGGTGCCGCCGGCGCCAGTGGCGGAGAGAGTCTTCGCGCCTCCCTTGGGGCCGCCGGGGCCGCCGAGCTTGGGACTGCCGCCCTTCGGGCCGCCGCCCAGCTTGCCGTACTGCTGATGAAGCGACTGGTTCTTGAAGGGGACGCCGCCGCGATGCTCGGGATGGAAGCTCACCTTCTGGAATTGGGGACCGCCGGGGTGCGGCTTCCCGCTATACTTGCTGAACAGCACCGTGTTGACGACGACGCCGCCGGAATACCAGTGATAGCCGCACCATACCGCCGGCCCGACGAAGAAGGCCGGCCCCCAGCCCCAGATCGGGCCCGGCGTCCACCAGACCGGATACCAGAAGAACGGCGGGGCGATGTAGATGGTGGACCAATAGCCGACGCCGAAGACGACGATCGGGTCGTAGACCGGCACGTAATAGACCTCCGGCTCCACCGGCTCGATGTAGTAGACGACCTCGGGTGCCGGCCCCGCGTAGCCGGGCGGCGGAGGCTTCTTGATGACCTTCACGTGTTCGTCGGGTTTCAGATTGCCGGCCGCTTCCGCCCTGGCGCGCAGGACCTGGACCGCCTTGGTGATATCGTCGGGCTGCGCCAGAAACGCCTCGCCGAGCTGCTGCGTCCAATCGAGCTTCTCGCTCATGAGGAACAGCACATCGTGAACTGAGGTCAAACCTTTGACGCTTTCCTCCCACGGCTGCTGCCGCATCGCATTTTCAAGCTCCTGGCCCTTGACGTTCGGGTTGTCCTTGGACCAGCGCGCGGCCATGACGACTTCGAGCGGATAGGTCGAGGCCGTCAGGACCTGCGCCAAGAGCGAGTCCGGATAAAGCGCAATGGGAGACACGAGCTGCTGCACTTGCGCATCGGTGAGCAGTTGTTGTTGTTGCTGCTGCTGCTGGTCCTGGGCGAGCGCAGGCGATGCGGCGCTCCACAGCACCACCAGCGCGGCCCCAGCAGCCGCAATCGCGCGGAACTTGCGCAGACAATTCGACCACAACGACATGATGAATCCCCTCCCGGACGCGGCTTGCGCGACCAGTTCCCGTGCGGCATCCCGATCGGACCCGGCTGCCATTACCTTAGCGGACATTTCGCATCGGTGCACGGGAAATGCGTAGAGGTAAAACGCGGTACCGAGAACGGATTTTGAAGACCTGACGACAAGAACTCGGCCGGAAAAAGGCCGCATGGGCGACGTCCTTTGCTCCTGCGTTGCCATCGTCCGGCTTTCGTCGTCCGTCCAGGAATGCTCGCGCCATGTCCGCCTATTTTACCATCGGTCATTCGACCCGCACGGTCGCCGACTTCATCGCCCTGCTGCAAGGCGCCGGCGCAAGACTGCTGGCGGATGTGCGGGCCATCCCTCGCTCCCGGACCAATCCGCAATTCAACCTCGACGCGCTGCCGCCCGAGCTCGCTGGGTACGGCATCGCATACGAGCATTTTCCCGAGCTCGGCGGCCGGCGCGGCCGCGCGGCCAATTCCCCCAACGACTTTTGGGAGAACGACAGCTTTCGCAATTACGCCGATTATGCCGGGACCGAAGCGTTCCGAGCCGGACTGGAGCGGCTGAGAAGACGCGGCCAAGACCAGTGCATCGCAATCATGTGCGCCGAAGCTGTTTGGTGGCGCTGTCATCGGCGCATCATTGCCGATTATCTGATTTCGGCGGGCGAGACCGTGCTCCACATTCTGGGCCCGGGAAAGATCGAGCCCGCGAAATTGACGCCGGCCGCCCGCAAGACTCCGGAAGGCACATTGATCTATCCGAAATAGGGAGCCGCCGTTCGGGCGGGCGCGAACCCGAAGCGGAAATTTCGTTCCTGTCACGGTGAGGCATTTAAGCGCAAGATCGCCGGGCTTCACGCGGGTCTCAGCAGAATGCTAGCGTTGACGCCGACCCGCGGTCATGTGGGCAGCGGCGTCACCCGCAGGCGCTTCCCAGCTTTTGGGAGGTATTGCTATGACCGACAGCCAAATTTTGAAAACCATGGCCCGTTACAATCAGTGGGCCAACCGCGATCTGTTTGCGGCCGTCCGCACGCTGCCCGAAAGCGAAGTCACCAAACATCGACCGAGCCTGTTCAAGAACATCCTCAACACCCTGAACCATCCGCTGGTGACCGACCGCATATGGTGGGCGCATATGCACAAAGAACCGCACCCCCATAAGGCGTTGAACGAGGTTCTTTATGGCGATTTCGAGAAGCTGGCAGTGGCGCGTGAAGAGATGGACCAGCGCCTGATCGGTTATGTTGATGATCTCTCTGACGACGACGCCG
>WNGF01012927.1_pt1 | contig 14532 bp, 16 predicted proteins | sample 5400641 | NCBI WGS metagenome assembly WNGF01 (sample SAMN13153371, study PRJNA577476) | soil metagenome | isolation source: 80 cm soil or saprolite under grassland replicate 2 | place: USA:California | collected 2016-06-15
CCGGCGCGAGGCTCCGCGCGTCGCTCGCTGGTTGGCGACGGGGGTCGTGATCGTGGCGGTCGTGGTGACGTCCCTCGGCGCGGGGCAGTTCCTCGTGGCCATCCGTGAGCGCCTCGCAGGCTCCTCCGCGGCCACGTCGGCGCTGCCCGCGTTCCGCGCGGGCAATGATCTCCTCTACGTGGCCGAGTCCGACCTCGCGCGCGGCGGCACACAGATCGTCGAGATGCCTGGCGGCTCGCTCATCACCCGCTTCAGCGGCCGCGGTGTCGTCGGCAGCTACATCGATCGCTTCGTCATGCGGACCGGACCCGACGTGGCGCTCCTCGCAACGGTCCGTGACGGCGGTCGGCCCGAAGCCGACGATACCTACCTACAGGCGGTCGTGCTTCACAGCGGCGTACCCACGTTCCGCATCGACACCGGCACTGTCGCGACGGGCGCGAGCGTACCGCCGGAAGCGGTGCGGGTCGCCGGGTCCCACGTCGGCGAGGTCGCGATGAGCTCCGACGGGAGCAGGGCGTATTTCGTTCGGGACGAAGGCCCGACCGGTGCGACGACGAGATTGACCGTCTACGACGCGCGGTACGACGCGAATACCAACGCTCCCGCGACGACCAACGGGAAGGTCATCGCTACGCGGACGTGGTCGGGGCCTGACGCGTCGTGGGACCGCACCTGGGCGCGCGTCCTCGTGCTCGACGCGGGGCACGTCGCGCTGGTACGACAGCGCGTGCAGGGAGCCGACCTGCTCGGTCGCGCCACGCGGATCGGCCAGCAGTGGTACTTCCTGGACGCCGACCTCAACGAGGTCCTGTCGTACGGAGTCGCGGCCAACGGCAGCTGCTCGTTCGACCTGATCCGTGTTCCGAACGATGCGTGGGCGATGATTTGCGCCGATCAGAGCGGCGCCGCGCAGACGTGGTCGGTGCGTCTCCTGCGCGCGGGCGATTTCGCCGTCATCGCCGACGTCCCGGTCGCGCGCGAGCTTGGATCGCCGCTCGGCGGCGCCGTCGCGGCGGACGGCACGCTCCGGATCCTTACCAACCGCCCAGCGGTGGTGAGCATCGACACCCGTACGTACCAGGTCATCGAAAAGCAGCCCGTGACCGAGAGGCATTCGCTCCTCGACCTCTTCGCGCCATCGGTCGCGCTCGGCAAGGACAGCGGATCGCCGGGATTGCAATTCAGTCCGGACGGTCGCTTCGCGTATCTCACCAGCGACCGTTCGCTCTGGTGGGGCGGCATCGCGCTCATCGATCTCGAGAAGGCGACGCTCGTGACCCACACGACCGCCGTAGGCAACGCTATGGCGCTACGGCTGTCGGCGAACGGGGACCGTCTCTACGCGCTGGTCGTGGGAAAGCAGGAAGGGACATCGGTGCTGGTGCTTCTGGATCCCGGAACGCTGGCGGAGGTGGCGCGCTCCGTCGCGCTGAGCAACGGTCCGTCCACGATCATCGCGGTCGCGGCGAAGCGCTAGGAGGAGTGTCGCCGTCCTAGTGGTGGCAGGCCTTCGCGGTGCCGCTCTGGTCGGCCGTCTTGAACGACTGCCCGCAGCCACAGCTCGAAACCGCGTTCGGGTTGCGAAGCGCGAAGCCGCCGCCCATGAGTGCGTCCACGAAGTCGATCTCGGAGCCCTTGAGGTACATAGCGCTCATCGGGTCGACGACGATGCGGACGCCGTCGGTCTCGACGAGGGTATCGTCCTGTTCACGGCCCTCCGCGAACGTCATCCCGTACGAGAAGCCGGAGCAGCCGCCCGGCGTGACGTACACACGTAGCGCCAGGTCGGCGCGGCCTTGCTTCGCGATGACTTCCTTGAGCTTGTCCGTCGCACGAGCCGTCATCGTGACGACCGGCTGGTCGATCTGAGTGCCGGTGTCCTGTTGCTCGATGGCCATTCAGTGCGTCCCCTTTTGGCGGTTCGGTCTGACCACATGATAGCCGACCGTACACTCGATTTGTGCCCATTTCGCTACACCACGCGCAGGTCTTCTACCCGCCTGGCGAGGAAGCACAGGCACGCGATTTCTACGGAAAATCGCTCGGTCTGGACGAGATCCATCGTCCGGAAACCCTCTCGGATCGCGCTGGCATCTGGTACTCCGCACCACCCGGACACGTACATCTTTCGGCCGATCAGGATCTCGGTCTTCACCCGCGACGCCATTTCGCGCTGCGCGTAGACGATCTCGAGGCCATGCGCAACCGTTTGCGCGAGCGCGGCGCTCGTTTCGAGGAGGCAACGCCGATCCCAGGATGGCGTCGGTGCTACGTCTTCGATCCGTTCGGGAACAAGATCGAGCTGGACGAGATCCCGGAGTGAGCGAGTTCCGGTTCTCGCCGAGGCCCAATCGCGCGAGCGAGATCCAGTGGCGCACATGGGGTGACGCGGCGTTCGGCGAGGCACGCGATCAGAACAAGCCGGTGCTGCTCGCGATCAGCGCGGTGTGGTGCCACTGGTGTCACGTGATGGACGAGACGAGCTACAGCACCGCCGACATCATCAGGGTCATCAACGAGAAATACGTGCCGGTCCGCGTCGACAACGACCAGCGGCCCGACGTGAACCGCCGCTACAACATGGGCGGTTGGCCGAGCACGGTCTTCCTCACACCCGAGGGCGAGATCATCCACGGCGGCACGTACGTCCCACCTGAGCAGATGTGGCAAGCGCTGAACGGCGTCGACGAGGTGTGGTCCACCAAACGCGAGGAGATCACGCAGCGCGTCGCGGAGCTGCGCGCGCAGGAGGCGGAGGCGCGCAAACCAAAGAGCGGCGACCTCTCCTTGGACATCGTCGACACGGTCGGCGCGCTCGTCCGGGGCCAGTACGACCCGCAGTTCGGCGGCTTTGGTCGCTCGCCGAAGTTCCCTCAGGTCCGGCTCCTTGGCTTCCTGCTCGACGAATACCGACGCCACGGCTACCCCGACGTCGCGCACATGCTGCACAAGACGCTCGGCGCGATGGCCGCGAGCGGGATGCACGACAAGATCGAAGGCGGATTCTTCCGCTACGCGACGACGCGCGAGTGGGAGATCCCGCACTACGAGAAGATGCTCGAGGACAACGCCGAGCTGCTCGCCGTCTATGCGGAGGCGCATCGCACGTTCCCGGAAGCCGGATACGACCGTGTCGTCCGCGACGTCGTCCGCTGGATGGACACGGTGCTGTGGCGCGACGACGTGAAGGCATTCGCCGGGTCGCAGGACGCCGACGAGGTCTACTACGAGCTCGACGGAGTGGGCCGCGCAAAGCACGGCGCGCCGTACGTGGACGCGACATTCTACACGAGCTGGAACGCCCTCGCGATCTCCGCCTACCTGGCTGCCGCGGACGTGCTGAACGATCCGCGGCTTCGCGAGCGGGGCCTCGAGGTACTGCGCACGATCGCATCGACGATGTGGGATCCAGAGGAGGGCCTCGCGCATTTCGATCACGGGGAGGGACCCAAGGTGCGCGACCTCCTGGGCGACCTCGCGGCGGTGCTCACCGCGCAGCTCGACGCGTACGAGACCGGCGATCATCCGATCGGGATCGTGGGCGCGCAGCGCGTGGCCACGCAGATGCGCGAGCGGCTCGAGGATGCCGAGCAAGGTGGATTCTTCGATGCGCCGGAGCGTGCGGAACCCGGGCGGGTCGCCTTGCGGGAGAGACCGATCGAGGACAACGCGATGGCCGCCGAAGCCCTGATGCGTCTCGCGGCGCTGACCGGCGACGAGCACTGGCGCGAGACGGCGGTGCGGGCGCTGCGGTCGTTCGTCGGCACCTATCGCGGCTGGGGGCAATTCGCGTCGTCCTATGCGAACGCGATCGCGCGCGCGCTCACCGAGCCGCTCGCGATCACCGTGGTCGGTCCGAAGGACGATGCGACGGCGACCGCGCTCTGGAGCACGGCGCGCTACAACGACGACCCGGCTCGGAGCATCCAACGGATCGTTCCGGACGAGGACGGTGCGCGGCTCGAGCGGCTCGGTTTCCCGCCCGACCGCACCGCGGCGTATGTCTGCATCGGGACGAGCTGCTCCGCGCCGCTGACGGACGAGCGCTCGCTTCGCAGCGAACTCGAGCGTGCCCACGCACGGTTGGAGCGCGTCTAGGCCGGCAGGCACGGTTCGTGCGTCTCCAGCGCGCATGGCTCACATCGACGACACCGACGACGTAGTCGACACCCGAACGCTCACCGGTGCCGTCACCGTCGTGGGTGTGTTCTCGAGCGGCACTGCTGCCCGTGCAGCCACCCGAGCGCTCGAGGTCTCGGGGTTTCCGGCGGACCGCGTGGGGATCGTCGATGACAACGTGCGCAACGCGCGTGAGGTCGCGGGCTCCTTCAGTCCGCAGGGCGCGCTCGCGGGGGCGATGCTCGGCGCGCTGCTCACGGCCGGCATCGTCGTGTTCGGCGGCGAGTCTGTCCGGCAGAACACCGGAAGCATCGCGCTGGGCGGCGTCGTCCTGGTGATCGCGTTCACCGCGGTCGGGTGGCTTGCCGGCCGTGCGCGCGTCTTCAAGAAGAGCGAATACGCGGCCTTCGAGAACGCTGTCGATGCGGGCGAGACGCTCGTGACCGTTGTGTGCGAGAGCGAAGGTGGTGCTGATCGGGCTCGCGCGATCCTCGAGCGCTCCGGCGCGGTCGCGGTCCAGCGCGAGGAGTCCGGCGAAGCGCCCTAGACCGGCGCCCCGCGGACCCAAACCGCTTTCGGCTGCTGCAGGACCGCGAGGTCGCGCAGCGGATCGCCGTCCACGAACAGCAGGTCGGCCCACGAGCCCGCTGCGATGTGTCCCACCTTCGGCCAGCCGACGACGTCCGCGGCCACGCTCGTCGCCGCGACGAGCGCTTCAGTCCGTGAGAGTCCGGCCTCGGTGAGGTAGACGAGCTCGAGCGCGAAACGCTCGTGCGTGTTGAACGGCGTACCGGCGTCGGTCCCGGCGGCGATCCGCACGCCTGCCTTGTGCGCGGCGCGGACTCCCTCCTGATGCTTCGCCGCGACGATCCGCGCGCGTTCCATGACGCGCGCGGGGAGCGCGCTGCCATTGTCGAGGATGCGCCGGAGTGCGGAGAACGTCGGGACCAGCGCGACGTTCTTCGCCTTGATCAGCTGGATCGTCTGCTTGTCGAGGAGCGTCGCGTGTTCGATCGAGTCGATGCCGGCGTCGGCCGCGAAGCGCATCCCCTCGGCGCCATGCGCGTGCGTCGTGATGCGTATGCCGGCGCGGTGGGCTTCCTCGACGGCCGCGCGCGTCTCCTCGGGCGTGTATGCCGCGAGCTCAGGGCCGGCGCCCTCGCCCAACACGCCGCCGGTGGAGAACAGCTTGATGACACTCGCGCCGACGGCGACCTGCTCGCGGGTCGCGCCGCGTACCGCGTCGGCTCCGTCGGCGATGCGACCGACCTCCATGCCGTGGCCGCCGGTGATCGTGATGCCACGCGCGGCAGCGATGATGCGCGGACCTTCGAGCGCGCCGCGCTCGATCTGCTGCGCGAGCTCGACGACCATCGAACCGTTCGCGCCAAGGTCGCGCACCGTGGTCACGCCGCTGCGGAGCGTGATGCGAGCGTTGCGGAACGCCTTCAGCGTCGCGGCCGCTCTGCCGCGTCTCGGCCTCGAAGTCGGCGCTGCCGTCGAGCGTGAGATGCGCGTGACAGTTGATGAGTCCGGGTACGGCGAAACGCCCTCCGGCCTGGAGGGATCGCGAGCGCTCGCCTTTCGGTGTCCTCGGCGTACGCGACCGCTTGCCGACCCACGTGATCTCGCTGTCCTCGATGACGATCGCTGCGTCCGAGATTGCGCTCGTGCCATCGAAGAGGCCGTCGACCTCGAGGACCGTGCGCATCGCGTGGCAGTATCGTCGACCGATGCCGCACCCGCTCGTCGAGCGTCTTCGCGCGCGCGGTTTCGTCATGCCGGACTACGACGGCGGGGGACTCTTGAATCTTCCGGCGACCGTTCTCGACGTCCTCGGCGCGCGAGAGGACGGTGACGCGCCGGCGCTGACGGGCCTCGACCCGGAGCTCCGCGAAGGCGTGCGACAAGTCGTCGTCGTCCTCGCCGATGGCCTCGGCTGGTGGCAGCTCGAGATGCTCTGCGATCAGGGCGACACGCCGTTCCTCGCGGAGCTGCGTGACCGCGCGCGGCGCCGGCGCGACCAGGCGCAGCTCCTCGAGGCGACGACGGTGTTCCCGTCGACGACGGCGGCCGCGATCACGACGATGAATACCGCCCGAACGCCCCTCGAGCACGGCAACATCGCGTATTTCCTCTGGCTCGAGGAGTTCGCCGAGGTCACCGCGATGCTGCGGTGGGGCCCCGCGGTCGTGCGTCGCGGGTCGTACTTCGACGACCCCGCCGTCGACCCGGGCCGGTACGTCCAGGTGCCGTCGATCCACGCGCGCTTGCGCGAGCGCGGCATCCCATCGCACCTCGTCGAGCCCGAGATCTTCCGGTCGGAGGCGATGACGCGGATGCACGCGGCCGAAGCGAGCTTTGTTGGCTACGTCCTGCCCTCGTCGATGGGCGTGCGACTCCGCGCGCTGGTCGATCACGCGCCGCGTCCCTCCTACGTGTATGCGTACTGGTCCGGCATCGACACGGTGTCGCACCTCTACGGACCGCGGAGCGAGGAGGCCGCGATGGAGGCCGCCCTCTTCGATCTCGACCTGCGGCGCGCGCTCGGCCATCGCCGCGCCGGCGACACGCTCGTGCTACTCACCGCGGATCACGGGCATGCGACGACGGACCCCGACAAGATGCTGGACATGGTCGGCGATGAAGAGCTGCGCGCTCTGCTTCGTAATCCGCCCGCCGGCGAGCCACGTCTGGTGTTCCTGCACACCGATCGGCCGGCACTGGTGCGTGAATACATCGATCGAAAATGGCCGGGCCTCGTGACGGTCCTCGATCGCGATGAGCTCATCGACGCCGGACTCTTCGGGCGCGGCGACCCGAAGATGGCCCGTCGTCGCATCGGCGAGGTCGTGGCGCTGCTCGACCGTGACCTCTCAGCGTCGATCGTGAAGGTGGAGGGACAGACGCTCCGACACCGCGGATCGCACGGCGGGATGACGGCGGACGAGATGCTCATCCCGATCCTGGCGTGGCGAGCCTGAGCACGCTCACCTAGGATTCCGCGGATGGCCACGACGTCATATCTCGAGGCGGTCTCGGGCGGGATGGTCGCCGCGGCCGCGTTCAGCGACGACGACGCGGCGGTGCAGGCGGTGACGCTGCTGCGTGAATCGGGGGTCCGCGAGCAGGACATCTGCGTGCTCGCGAGCAACTCACACCGCGCGGAGCTCGTCGCAGGCGGTCGCGCCTGGTTACCGGGGAAGGGCTGGGGCGGCCTTCGTTATCGCCTCCGCAAGCTCTTGCCCGGCGGCATCATCCCGCGCGACGTTCGCAAGCGCTATGCGCAGGCGCTGAGCGAGGGAAAGATCGTCGTCGTGGCCGCGGCCGACGGACAGCCACCGGACACGATCGCCGCGCTGCTGCATCAGGCGCGCGGCGAAGCCGTCGAGCAGTGGTGGCAGACGCCGACCTACATCTTCGCCCCGCCGGAGCTCGCGGGGCCGTTCTAGCCGGAATCATGGGTCCCCGGGCCGCGCCTCCTGACAACTCTCCCCGAGCCGTGACGGTGCGAACTCTGCTGCGGCTTCGCGAGGAGGACCCGGACTCGTTCGCGGGACTTGTGACAAGCCCCGACGGCTCGATCGAGCTTCTGGTCACGAGGCCAACACCCGCAACAGCCAAAGCGATCGACGACGCCCGCGCGTTGAGCGGCGATGCGATCCCCGTGAGGGTCGTCGAAGGTCTGAGATTCAGCCACGCCGACCTCGAGGGTCTCCGTGATGAGATCCTCGCCCGACGTGCCGAACTTAGATCACGTGGCATCAACATCACTGAGTTCGGCGTCGACGAGCGCGCGAATCGGGTGCGTGTGGGAATCAAAGGCCTCACACCACAAATGTCCGAGGTCGTGGCCCTCGAGTTCGGTGCGGACATGGTCAACATCGTTGAAGGCGGGGAGTGGGCCTAACCCGCGCCCTTCAGAAATGGGGCATCACGCTCGGCGAGCCGTGTGTCGATGTCTCTCCGGGCAACCTGGTCTACCGCTGCACTCTCCCAGACGGCACTCCAGCCGTGATCAAGACCGAGCCCGACCGTGGCCCGGAAGACGAATTCCTCACCGGTCTGGATGCGCTCGTCTTTTACGGAGGTCGTGGGATGGTGCGGGTGCTCGAGGTCGCGCGCGACGATCGCATCGTGCTGATGGAGCGCGTCGTCCCCGGCGAAACGCTGTGGGACGCGCCGATCGACACGGCGCTCGAAGCGGTCGCGTCGGTGATGTCGAAACTGCGCGGCGCACCAGCGAAGGGCCATCCGTTCCCCGACGTTCGCGCCTACCACCGCGCGTGGCCGAATCACGTCCGTCTGTACGGGGGTCCAGGGCCGATCGACGCCGACCTATTCGAGATCGCGGAGCGACTGTTCATCGAGCTGTGCGACAACGCAGCCGAGCCTGTCGTTCTCCACGGCGACCTCCACTACGGCAACGTGCTGAGCTCCGACCGCGAAGGGTGGTTGGCGATCGACCCGAAGGGCGTGACCGGGGAGCCCTGCTACGAGGTGGGCGATCTCTTCCGCAACCGCGTCGAAGAGCTGTACGAGTCCTCGGATCCGGTCGGGGCGATGCGTCGGCGCGTGGACGCTGTCGCCGATCTCACCGGATTCGATGCCGAGCGCGTGCGAGCATGGTCGCTTGCGCAAGCTGTGCTCTCGGAAATCTGGACTGCCGATGATATTGCCCGTGCGCAGCACGTTGACATGCGCGCCGCCCGACTCCTTCGCGCCGGCTCCTACTCGTAGCGCAGCGCGCTCAGCGCGCTCATCCGCATCGCGCGACGCGATGGTAGGAATCCGGCGATGAGACTCACCAGTAACGCGAGTCCCATCGCGCCGGCCGCGAGGGGCAGGTCGACGACGAAGATCGGCGCGGGGTTCGACTGCGGGTTGAGGTTGCGGATCACGAGCTCGATCGCGCGGCCGCCGAGGCGCCGAACGCGCCGACCAGCGCCGCCTCCGTTAGGAACAGCGAGCGGATGTCGCGCGGTGACGCGCCGACCGCCTTCATGATCCCGATCTCGCGCGTGCGCTCGAGCACCGCCATGACCATCGTGTTCGCGATGCCGATGGCGGCGACGAGCAGCGCGACGCCGCCGATGCCGGCGAGGATGCCGCGGAACACGCCGAACCCTTTGTCGATCTGCTCGATGACCTGCTTGAGCGAGAACGCGCTGAAGCCGAGCTCCTGTACCGCCTTCACGACCTCGGCGACGTACTGCGAATCCTCGGACTCGATCGCGACGCCGCTGTAGCCGGTGTTCTGGCGGACGGCGTCGGGCGTGAGCCCGCGATTCTCCGCGCCGGCGAGCAGCGCGTCGTCGAGAGGGATCCGGACCGACGTCTGCGAGGCCTGTTCATCGAAGACGCCGACGACGGTGACGATGTAGTCGCGCGGCGTGCCGCTGCCGCTGATACGCGTGCTGCCGAGCTTCACCGCGCCCCCGAGCCGGAGCGTCACCCTCTTTCCGACGGCCGCGTCGGGCGTCGCCGCGACGAGGCGCGCGAGGTTCCCTGGGATGACCGCGACGGCGCGTTCGTTCGGTTCCAGGTGGCGGCCGGCGAGCAGGTCGCCGCGATCGACCGGGGCGCCGGCCTCGATCCCCTGCGGACGGATCGCCGCGTCCTCGCCACCCTCGAGCAGCGTTCCGAGCGGCGCGTCGTACTGCCGATACACGGACTGCGCGTGCGGGATCGCCTTGAACTTCGCGACGTGATCATCGCCGATCGTGCGCGGGACCGCGGAGAGTCCGGTGGCACCCGGTTGGAATGGCTGCACCGTGACGAGCCGCAGATCGCCGATGGAGAAGATCGAACGCTTCACGTTGTCTTCGGCGCCCGTCGCGAGCGCGATGAGCAGCACCACGAGCGCTGTGCCGATCGCGACGCCGAGCGTCGTGAGCGTCGAGCGCAGCCGCGAGCGCGTGTAGTTGCCGAACGCGAGATCGAAGAGATCGGACGCTCTCAATTCACGATCCGTCCATCGCGCATCCGCACGACGCGCTGCGCGTGCGAGGCGATGCCCGCGTCGTGCGTGACGAGCACGACGGTCTGCCCGCGCGCGTGCAGCTCCTCGAGCACCGCGAGCAGCGCCTCGCCGTTCGCGGAGTCGAGGTTGCCTGTCGGCTCGTCGGCGAGGAGCAGCGCCGGCTCGGTCACGAGCGCGCGTGCGATCGCCGTGCGCTGCAGCTCGCCGCCTGAGAGCTGGCTCGGGCGATGATCGGCGCGCGGCCCCATACCCAGACGGTCGAGGACCGCGCGTGCGCGTTCGAGCCGTCGCTCGCGGGCGATGCCCGCGAACACCAGTGGCAGGGCGACGTTCTCCACGACGCGATAGCGGGGAAGCAGGTTGAAGGCCTGGAAGATCATGCCGACCTTCTCGCGCCGATAGCTCGCGAGAGTCACCTCGTCCATCGCCGACAGATCCACGCCATCGACGACAATCGCTCCGCGGGTCGGGCGTTCGAGGCCGGCGAGGATGTTCAGCAGCGTCGACTTGCCCGACCCGGACGGTCCCATCACCGCCAGGAACTCGCTCCGCCGCACCTCCAGGGTCACACCGTCCAGCGCCGAGACCGCTGTTGCGCCGGTCGGATAGACGCGCGCGACACCCGTCGCGCGGACGATCACGCTGTCCGTCGAAGCCATGCGCGCAGTGCGGCCTCGAACGCGGTGCTCGCCTCGATATTCGAGATGTGTCCGGCGCCGGGGATGATGCTGAGCGTCGCGCCCGGGATCGCATCGCTCATCGATTGCGACATCGCGAGCGGTGTGATCGCGTCGTCCTCCCCGACGACGACCGCGGTCGGAACGTCGATGGTGGGCAGATCCGGTCGGCTGTCGGGTCGGTGGGCCATGGCGATGCTCCCTTGCGCTACGGCTTCCGGCGGCTGAGTGCGGATCATCTTGAGGAGCGGATCCCAATGCGGCGACCCCTCGCGCAGCCACTGTGGTGGCGTCTTCAGCAGCGCCTCGATCCCATGCTCGCGCACGAGCTCGGCGAGCCGCAGGCGACGGTCGCGAGCTTCGTCGGTGTCCGCCTCGGCGCGCGTGTCGGCGAGAAACAGACGCTCGATCCGCTGGCGGTGCCGGCGCCACATCGCGAACGCGACGTAGCCGCCCATCGAGAGGCCCGCGACCGCCGCGCGTTCGATCTTCGCCGCATTCATCGCCGCCACGATGCTGTCGGCGTAGTCGTCCATCGAGAGGTCGCCGCGGGGCACGGCCGTGCCGCCGAATCCCGGGAGCGAGGGCGCGATGATCGGATCCGCCGCATCGCGGAGTGCGCGGCGCTCGTGCTCCCACATCGCGCCGCTGAGCGGGAAGGCGTGGATGAGCACCAGCGCGGTCACTGGGCTCCAGTTTGCGCCAGAATCGATGAATGCGGGTCATCCGCGTCACCAAGGCCGGCCGCGAGCCGTCTGACAATCCGATCTTCGTCGGTGAGGTCGATTACCAGACCGCCGTCGGTGATGAGAGCCGTGACCTCCGCCTCTCGGAGGTGCACTTCAAGAACGGCGCGGTGAACAAGCCGCACGTGCATTCGACGGATCAGATCCTCGTCATCACCGAAGGCGAGGGCCTCGTCGCGACCGACGACGAGCGTCACGATGTCTCGGCTGGCGATGTCGCGTTCATCCCGGTCAACACGAAACACTGGCACGGTGCGCGACCGGGCAAGAACATGACGCATTGGTCCATCCTCGGAAACGGCAAGACGACGATCGTCGATTAGATGACGGGGCAACGCTTCGTCGTCGCCGCCGGCCTGATCGGTTTGGCCGTGCTCACCGTCGTGCTGTTCCTCAGCAGTCTCGCGAGCGTACGCAACGTCCGGATCGACAGCTTCCAGCACAGCAACGATCCGCAGAAGCTCATCGTGAACGTCACGATCGGCCTCGGGGACGAGATCGTCGAGCGGTCGCTGAGTGAAGATGCGCGATCGGTGAAGATCACGGTACGCGTGAGGCAGCCCGTTGGCCCGAGCCTGTTGTTGGGCATTCCGGTTCCCATCGTGGTCTCGCTCAAGCAACCACTCGAGGACCGCGTGGTTCTCGACTACGACGGTCGCCAGGTGCGCGATCTGGGGATCTACTTTCCGCCCGGGTCGACCCCCGCGCCCTAGAACTGCGCCGGCAGCTCCGCGCCAGCCATCTTCTCAAGCCGCGCGATGCGATCCGCGATCGGCGGGTGCGTCGCGAAGAGTCCGCCGAGCCCACCCGGCAGGAGCGGCTGCACGATGAAGAGCGGCGCCACCGACGGATTCACTGGAAGCGGGATCTTCTTGCTGTACGTGTCGAGCTTCCGCAGCGCCGAGGCGAGAGCGAGCGGATCGTGTGAAAGCTCGGCGCCCTGGTCGTCGGCACCGTACTCGCGCGAGCGACTGACCGCGAGCTGCACCAGCGCCGCCGCCACCGGAAGCAGGACGATGCCAAGCAGCAACCCGATCATTCCAAGTCCGCCGGAATCGCGACGGTCGCGATCTCCGCCGCCCATCCACATCGACCACTGCGCCATTTGCGCCATGTAGCTGATCGCTCCGGCGACCGACGCCACGACCGCCATCACGAAGGTGTCGCGATTGCGCACGTGGCCCATCTCGTGAGCGAGCACGCCGGTGAGCTCGCGCTCGTTGACGGTGTCGAGGATGCCTCGGGTCACGGCGACGACCGCGTGCTCTGGGTCGCGGCCGGTGGCGAATGCGTTCGGAGCCGGCTGATCGATGACGAAGATGCGCGGCCGCGGAAGGCCCGCGGTCTCGGCGACGCGGGCGACGATGCGATAGAGCTCTGGCGCCTCGGCCTCGGTGACCGGCTTCGCGCCGGCGAATGACAACGCGATGCGGTCGCTGAACCACCAGGCGCCGAAGTTCATGACGAACGAGATCAGGAGCGCCGGCAGCACAGCGTCCGGTCCGAAGAAGAATCGCGCCGCGGCAATGAGGATCAGCGTGAGAAGGGTGAGAAGAGCGACGACCTTGAGGGTGTTCATGCTTCGATCATCGCATGGCCCATGCCAGCCCACTGGAGCGCCCGAAAAGTGCTAGATCGTCGCCACGACCTCGATGATCCGGTAGTTCGGTAGCTCGAGCGAGATGTACGACGGCAGGCCGAGCGTGGCCCACAGCGCCGTGGCATCCACGTGCGAACGCTTTGCGACGAACAACGACATCACCGTTCCGTGGCTCACGATGACGACGTCCCCGTCGCCCGTCTCTTCGGCGATGACACGATCGACGGCGGCGGCGAATCGCGTGAGCGCTGCGGACGCGGACTCACTCCCGAACACGACCTGGTCCGGGCGCGCGAAGAGATCGCGCATGCGTGCCTCGAACACCTTGCGCTCGAGGAATCCGGCGGCTCGGCGATCGTGCTCGTGCAGGCCGTCCGCTGTCGCGAACGGCAGGCGCAGGCGTTCGGCGATGATCGAGCCGGTCTGCGCGGCCTTCGGCTCGAGGCTCGCGACGATCCTCTCCGGCGTGTAGCGCGCGCCAACAAGCCGTTCGGCCAAGACGATGGCGGCTGCTGCGCCTTCGGGATGCAGACGCCACTCGTGCGCTGGAGTCTCGACATCTACCTGTGGCATCGCGTGCTTGACGAGGATCAGGTGTCGGTCGCGGGTCACAGCTCTTTCCGCGTGAAGCTCAATACAGCGAGCGCGAGCATCCCGGTGATCCAGATGACGCACCACGCGACGTACGCGGGAGGCGGCGGGTCAGGTGCGAAGAATGGATTCGCGGCCGCTGTGCGACCGGCCGCGCGCGCAGCGGCGATGAGCGAGGCAGGCTCGAGGCTCCATCCCGCGCCGCGCCAGAGACCGTCGGTCGGAAGAAGCAGCTTCGATGCGGTCCCGACGTGCGTGAGCGTCGCGTTCCCGAAGGCGAGACCGATGCCCCCGACGATGCCGCCCATCCACGCGAGTCCCCATAGGATCAGCCCGGTCACGCCTCCGACCATTCCCGCGAAGCGCGTCGACAGCAGCAGCGAGAGCGTAAGGATCACGACGGCCTCGCCGATGACGAACGCGAGGAACTCGAGCGGGTGTGGCGGCGAGTAGCCCACGACGAGCTGTACCAGGACGATCTGCACCGTTGCGGCCGGGATCGCATAGATCAACACCGTCGCGATGAGGCCGAGCCATTTGCCGACGACGTACTCGAGCCGCGTGATCGGCCGCGCGAGCATCGCGAGCGTGATGCCGGACTCCACCTCCGCGGAGATCGCGGGCGACGCTGCGAAGACTGCGGAGAACGCCAGCACGAAGCTGAACATGAACATCACGAGGATCAGGAACTGCGACGCGACGGCCGCGATCTCGACGGCTGACATGGGCGTGTCGTCGAGCGTCGGGATGCGCGAGAAGCCCCAGGTGGTGAGCGAGATCACGACGAGGGTGAGGAGCAGCAGCACGAGGAAC
>WNGF01006439.1_pt1 | contig 14530 bp, 10 predicted proteins | sample 5400641 | NCBI WGS metagenome assembly WNGF01 (sample SAMN13153371, study PRJNA577476) | soil metagenome | isolation source: 80 cm soil or saprolite under grassland replicate 2 | place: USA:California | collected 2016-06-15
CTAATCCAAGCCGGGGTCAGGCTTTGACTTCTAGACAATGCGCGATCGTGGCGCTTGGTGCTGTTAAGAAGTCAAAGCCTGACCCCAGGAGCAGACGGGCATGGAAATGCACGAGCTGATCATCCGGAAGCGCGAGGGCATTGGCAAGGCCTACGCCAAGCGCCTGCGGCGCGCCGGGCAGGTTCCGGCCATCCTGTACGGCGGCGCCCAGGCGGTGAACGTCACGGTGGCGCCCCGCGACATCTATCGTCTCATCCATGGTCACGAGGGCAGCACCCAGCTCCTCCGCGTCTCGTTCGAGGGCTCGGGCGAGTCCCGGATGGCCATCATCCGCGATCTCCAGTACGACCCGGTCTCCGAGAACCTGGTCCACGTGGATCTGCAGGAAGTCGCCATGGACCGGGCTCTCCAGGTCTCCGTGGCCGTGCACCACGTGGGCGAGGCCGCCGGCGTGAAGGAGACCTTCGGCATCCTCGAGATGATCCTGCGCGAGGTCCAGGTCTCCTGCTTGCCGGGCAACATCCCCGCGGTGCTCGAGGCCGACGTCACCGGCCTCCGCATCGGCGACGTCCTCACCGTGAAGGATCTCAAGGCGCCCGAAGGGGTGCGGATCCTGAACGACCCCAACCAGGCCGTCGCCACCGTGGCGCCGCCCGCGGCCGAGGAAGTGGCGGCGCCGGCTGCCGTGGCCGAGGTGGCGGCCGCGCCGGCAGAGCCGGAAGTGCTCACCGAGCGCAAGCCGAAGGACGAAAAAGAGGGCGAGGAGAAAGGCGGTCGCGAAGAGAAGAAGAAGTAAGTGGCCCAGGCGATCATCGGGCTTGGCAACCCTGGGCCAGAGTATCGCGACACCCGTCACAACGTGGGCCAGCGCGTGCTGGACAAGGTGGCCCGGCGCGTCCACGCGCGCTTCTCGCGCGAGGGCGGCCACCAGATCGCGCGGGCGCAGTGGCAGGGCGAGGCCCTGGTCCTGATCAAGCCCGCGTGCTTCATGAACGTCTCCGGGCCCGCGGTGGCGCGGGTGAGCCGCCGGCTCCATCTGGAGCCGTCCGATCTCGTCATCGTGTTCGACGACCTCGACCTGCCGCTGGGGAAGGTGCGCGCCCGCATGAAGGGGAGCGCAGGAGGCCATAACGGCGTGCGCTCCGTGATCGAGGCGCTCGGCACCGACGCCATCCGCCGCGTCAAGGTCGGCATCGGGCGCCCCGCGCCGCCGGGGCAGCACAAGGATCGGGTCGTGGACCACGTGCTGTCGCCCTTCTATCCGGATGAGCGGGACGCGGTCGAGGCAGCCTGCGCCGAAGCCGTCGACCTCGCGCTGAAGCTTGTGGAAAGGCGCGCCTAGGTCATAACTTCCGACCCGGATACGAGGAGACGACGGACATGGAGTTGAGTCAGCTCGCGCCGGTCTTCGGTCTCCTCGGGCTCCTGATGGCGCTGGGCGTCTACCGCCACGTCGTCGCCCTGCCCGCCGGGGGCGGCCTGATGGTCGAGATCGCCGACTCGATCCATACCGGAGCCATGGCCTTCATCAGGAAGGAGTACTCGATCCTGGTGTGGTTCATCGTCGTCGTGGCGGCGCTCCTGACGCTCGCCATCGGCCGGTACACGGCGCTCGCCTTCGTCTCCGGCGCGACCTGCTCCATGCTGGCCGGCTTCATCGGCATGACGGCCGCCACCAAGGCCAATGTGCGCACCACCGAGGCCGCGCGCGCCGGCGGCCGCGACAAGGCGCTCGCCGCGGCCTTCTACGGCGGGTCGGTGATGGGGCTCACGATCGCGTCCCTCGGCATCCTGGGACTGGGCCTCTTCTTCCTCCGCTGGCCAGACCCGGTCGTGATCAACGGCTTCGCCATGGGCGCCTCCTCCATCGCCCTCTTCGCCCGGGTGGGCGGCGGCATCTACACCAAGTCGGCGGACGTCGGCGCCGACCTGGTCGGCAAGGTGGAGGCGGGGATTCCCGAGGACGACCCGCGCAATCCCGCCGTCATCGCCGACAACGTCGGTGACAACGTGGGCGACGTGGCGGGCATGGGCGCCGACCTCTTCGAGTCCTACGTGGGCTCGATCGTGGCCGCCATCGCCATCGGCGCCACTCGGCCCGCCCCCTTCAAGTGGATGCTGTTCCCCATCGTGGTGGTCATGGCCGGGCTCTGCGCCTCGGCCGTCGGGGTGGTCTCGATGAGCGTGCTCCAGCGGATGGACCCCCAGGCGGCGCTCCGCAACGCCACCCTCATCGCCGCCGCCGTCCTGATCGTGCTCACGGTGGGCGTGGCGTGGTGGCTACGCACCGGCCTGAGCTCGGTCATGGCGGTGGTCGCCGGGCTGGTGGCGGGCGCCGTCATCGGCTATCTCACCGAGCTATACACCTCGGGCAAGCGCGTGATGGAGATCGCGGAGTCGTGCCGGACCGGCGCCGCCACCAACATCATCTCCGGGCTCGCCGTCGGGCTCGAGTCGACCGCCCTCCCGGTGGTGGCCATCTGCGCCGCGATCTACGTGTCCTTCGAGGCGGCGGGGCTGTACGGCATCGCGCTGGCCGGGGTCGGGATGCTCGCCACGATCGGGATCACCATGAGCGTGGACGCCTACGGGCCGATCGCCGACAACGCGGGCGGCATCGCCGAGATGGCGCACCTCGGGCCCGAGACGCGCAAGATCACCGACAAGCTCGACGCGCTCGGCAACACCACCGCCGCCATCGGCAAGGGCTTCGCCATCGGCTCGGCGGCGCTGACCGCGCTGGCCCTGTACGCCGCCTACACCGAGAGCGTGGGGCTCAACACCATCGACCTCACCCAGGCCAGGACGGTGATCGGCCTCTTCCTGGGCGGCATCATGCCCATGATGATCGCCGCCCTCACCATGAAGGCCGTGGGGCGCGCCGCCTTCGGCATGGTCCAGGAGGTGCGGCGTCAGTTCCGCGAGATCCCCGGCCTCATGGACGGCCACGCCAAGGCCGACACTGCCCGCTGCGTGGAGATCGCCACGGGCGCGGCCCTCAAGGAGATGATCGTCCCCGGCCTCTCCGCCGTGGTCCTCCCCCCCGTCATCGGCTTCGTCCTCGGCAAGGAGGCCCTCGGCGGCTTCCTCGCCGGCGCGACGCTCATGGGCGTCTTCCTCGCGCTGTTCATGGCCAATAGCGGCGGGGCGTGGGACAATGCCAAGAAGTACATCGAGGAGGGCAATCTCGGGGGCAAGGGGTCGGACACCCACAAGGCCGCCGTCGTCGGCGACACGGTGGGGGATCCGTTCAAGGACACCTCGGGACCCGCCATGAACATCTTGATCAAGCTGATGTCGGTGGTCGCCCTGGTCCTGGCGCCGCTGTTCAGGTAAACGAGGCCCGGCCGCCCGGTCGTGTCCCTGCTGACCCGGATGCGCGACAAATTGCGCGCGGTTTGTGGAGCGTGGTATATACGTGTACCGCCGAGAACGGCCGGATCCTCGACGGCCCCCGGGAGGGGAGAGTACGTGACAACGTCGATCGTCGAGCATGACGACAAGCCCAGCGTCGAGTGCAAGCGCAAGGCGCTGGCGGCACGCCAGAAGGCTCAGAAACGGGCGCGCATGTCCGCCTAGTCGCGAGCGGTGGCGGGGTCGAGTGGGCCCAGGTCCAGGCCCTGCTCGCCCGCGACACCCACACCCCGATGGGGCGCGAGCATGCCCTGGGGTTGGAGCCGTCCCGCGACCTGGGAGAGATCCGGCAAGCCCTGGCCGAGACACGCCAGGCGCGCGCCGCGCTCCGCCTCTCCGGCGTCCCGCCTTGGGAGCTGATCCCTGACGTGCGACCCGTGCTCGAGTCTGTCCGCGTTCCGGGCTCCGTTGCCGAGGGCGCCGAGCTGGCCGCGCTCATCCCCGTGCTGGACGCGGCGGCCCGGCTGCGGGCCTACGGCCGTGGCATCGCGGACGTCGCGCCCGATCTCCACGCGGCCTTCACCGCCCTCCCCCATGAGCAGGGGCTCGGCGACCTGCTCCGGCGCTCGCTGGACCAGGATGGGCGGCTCCGGGACGAGGCGAGCGCGAGCCTGCGCCGGCTGCGCCAGCGCGTCCGCGACCTCCGCAAGGACATCGTGAGGACGCTCGAGGGATATTTCCAGTCGCCGACCGCCGAGAGCACCTTCCAGGAGCGTTACGTCACCGTCCGCCACGGACGCTACGTGCTGCCCGTTCGCACCGAAGCCAAGGGCCGCGTGCGCGGCATCGTCCACGACCGCTCGCAGAGCGGGGCCACGCTCTTCGTCGAGCCCGAGGGCGTGGTGGAGGCGAACAACGATCTGGTGCAAGCGATGCGCGAGGAGGAGAGCGAGGCGCTGCGCGTCCTGGCCGCGCTCACCGACGCCGTGCGGGCCGCTCTGCCCGCGCTCCTGGCGCTGGTTGGCGGCGTGGGGAGCCTCGATCTGATCTTCGGGCGCGCCCTGCTCGGCGAGCGCATGGAGGCGACCGAGCCGGAAGTCGGCCCCGAGCGCGTGGTGGCGCTCCGAGACGCGCGGAACCCGCTCCTCCTGGCTCAGAGCTGGAAGGAGCCGGCGCGCGCCGTCGTGGCCGTGGATGTCGAGCTGGACGGGACGCGGCCCGTCCTCGTCATCACCGGGCCCAATGCGGGCGGCAAGACGGTGACGCTGAAGACGCTGGTCCTCCTGGCGCTGATGGCCCAGTCGGGACTGCACGTGCCGGCCCGGGAAGGGGCGCGCCTGCCGGTGTTCGCCCAGGTCTTCGCCATCGTCGGCGACGACCAGAGCGTGGCCGAGAACCTGTCCACCTTCTCGGCCTTCGTCAAGCAACTCTCCCTCGTGCTCGAGGATGTCGACGAGCAGTCGCTCGTCCTGCTGGACGAGCTGGGCGCCGGCACCGACCCCGACGACGGCGCGGCGCTGGCCCAGGCGGTGCTGGAGACGCTGGCCGCGCGCGGCGCGCTCTCGGTGGCCTCCACGCATCTCGAACCGCTCAAGGGCTTCGCCTCGAGCCATCCGCGCGCGCGCAACGCCTCGGTGGAGTTCGACGCCGAGCGGCTGGCGCCGACGTTCCGCCTGGTCTACGACCGGCCGGGCCAGAGTTACGCGCTCGCGATCGGCGCGCGCCTCGGGCTGCCGCCGGCCTTGATCGAGCGCGCTCACGCCTACCGCTCGACCCAGCAGCGCCAGCTCCAGGAACTCCTCGCCCGGCTCGACGACCGGGACCGGCGGGACGCCGAGCGGACCGCGTCGATCGAGCGCCGGGAGGCCGAGAGCGCGGGACTCCTCGCCCGGGCCGAGGCCGAGCTGGCGGCGGCCCAGAAGACCGCCCGCGAGACCGTCGCCCGCGCCAAGGCCGAGTCGCAGAAGAGGCTCGGCGAGATCCGGCGAGCGGTGAACGAGGAATGGGAACGCCTGCGCGGGAGCGAGAAGACCCGCGCCGAGCTCACGCTGCGCCGCAAGCGGCTGAGGGAGGTCGCCCGGAGCGCCGAAGCCATCCCGGGCGAGCCGCCCGGAGCGCCGGGCGCGGCCAGCCGCCCCGTCATCCCGGGCGACCAGGTAGAAGTCGCGCATTTGGGGCTCAAAGGGGAGATACTGGCGGTGGATGGAGGAACCGCCACGGTGAGGGCGGGGACCCTGACGGTCAGGGTCCCGCTCCAGGCGCTCAGGGTCATTCGCCCCGGCGGGACCACCACGCCGGCCGCTCCCGCGCGGTCGCCCCGCATCCAGATGCCCGAGCGAAGCGCGGTGGCGGTCGAGCTCCACCTGATCGGACGAACGAGCGAAGAGGCGCGCGATCTGCTGGAGAAGTATCTCGACGATGCTTTCCTGGCGGGCCTTCCATCGGTTCGCATCATCCACGGCAAAGGCACCGGGGCGTTGCGCCGCGCGGTTGAGGAAGTGCTGAGCGCCCACCCGCTCGTGGCCGAGCACCGTCCGGGCGCCCCCCAGGAGGGTGGCGCGGGCGCCACCGTCGCCATGCTGGGGCAAGCCTAGAGCGATGATAAGGGCCCATCTGCGGCGTTTCATCGGAGGGGGCCTCGGCGGCCCCCTCCGAAACCTCCCCCAGGACTCGGTTGCGCGGGCGAAGCCCGCGCTCGAAGTGGAACATTCAACGGTGGGCCGTACGAATCCTCATCCGTGGCTCGCCTCTCGACGTGGAAGTGTTCCACTTTCGAGCGCCGGCTTTGCCGGCGCAACGAATCCTGGGGGGAGGTTTCGGAAGGGGGGCGAAGCCCCCCTCCGAGTGGAACGTACAGAGAGTACGCCTCGCGTGCGGCCGTCGGGCGCCGCCTTGCAGCTGGACCCTTCTCATCGCTCTAGGCAGACCGTTTCTCCGACGGGCGCATAGTATGGCAGGATTCAGCCCCCAGCTCCTCGACGAAATCCGCTCTCGCCTGGACATCGTGGAGCTGGTCGGCCAGTTCGTGAACCTCAAGCGCGCCGGCCAGCACTGGAAGGGGCTCTGCCCCTTCCATGCCGAGAAGACCCCGTCTTTCACCGTCAATCCCAAGCGCGGCATCTTCCATTGCTTCGGCTGTAACGCCGGCGGCGATGCCTTCGGGTTCCTCATGCGCCACGACCGGCTCGGCTTCCCCGAGGCCGTCCGCGCGCTGGCCGAGCGCGCCGGCGTCCCGCTGCCCACGACGCGGGAGCCCGAGGCCGACGGCACGTTCGAGACGCTCCGGCGCATCATGGCACTCGCGTCCGAGTTCTATTCCCGGTCGCTCTGGCAGCCCGAGGGGGCGAAGGCCCGCGAGTACCTGGACACGCGCGGCGTGGATCCCGAGGTGGCCAAACGCTTTGGGCTCGGTTATGCGCCGGAGGGCTGGAATGTCCTCCTCACGGCGATGGCCAGCCACTCCATCGCCCCGGACCAGCTGGCCCAGGCGGGGCTCGTGCTCCCGCGCCAGACCGGGAGCGGCTTCTACGACCGCTTCCGGGGGCGGCTGCTCTTCCCCATCCGCGATTCCCAGGGCCGGGTGATCGCCTTCGGCGGGCGCGCGCTCGCGGGAGAGGAGCCCAAGTACCTCAACTCCCCGGAGACACCGCTGTACGTCAAGGGACAGACACTGTACGGGCTCGACGTGGCCCGCGCCGGCATGCGGGAGAAGAACCGCGCCATCATCGTCGAAGGCTATCTCGACTGCCTGATGGCCCACCAGCACGGCTTCGGGGAGACGGTGGCGGCCCTCGGCACCGCGTTCACCCCGGCTCAGCTCGCGCTCCTCCGCCGCCACGCGGAGGAGGTCGTCGCGCTCTTCGACGCCGACGCCGCCGGCCAGAAGGCCTCGACGCGTCTGGAGGAGATGCTGACCGACACGATGGACCTCCAGAACCTCGGCTGGTCGGTGGCGCGCACCGGCGACTTCGAGCGGCCCGGGTACTTCGCCATCAAGGTGGCCCTCCTGCCCGAAGGCCATGACCCGGACAGCCTGCTCCGGGCCGAGGGAGCGGCCGCGCTCTCGGCGCGGCTCGAGTCCGCGCGCCCCCTGCTCTCCTTCGTCCTCGAGCGGACGCTCACCGAGGAGGACCTCGGCACGGCGCGCGGCCGCGCCACGGCGCACGCGCGGGTCGCGCTCCTCCTCTCCAAGGTGCAGAGCGCCGAGGAAGCCACGGCGATGGCGCGCGAAGCCGCCCGGCGGCTGGGGGTCGATGCCACGCAACTCTGGATCGAGGCGCAGCAGCGGGAGGGCGCCCGGGCCCGAGGCCGGCGGTTCGAGCGCCCGGCCGACGTCCCGTCGACGGCGGCCGCGTTCGCTCCGCCCAGCCTGGCCGAGCGTGATCTGCTGGCCCTCCTCTTGCACGTGGAGGAAGCGCGGACCGAGCTGCTCCCCATCCTCGACGACGCGGACCTCGCCCATCCGGGGCTCCGAGCGCTGCTGGCCGCCCTGCGCCGGACCTCGGGTCCGCCCGAGGCCCTGATGAGCGAGCTCAGCGGCGACGGAGAGCGAGGTCTCCTGGCCGCGCTGCTCATCGAGGAGCGGGAGTGGGGAGACGCACATAGTCAGGTCCTGGAGCTTCGGAAGCGGTACCATATCCGGCGCCGCCGGGACCGCGTCCGGGAAGTGAGGGAGACCATCGCCCGGGCCCAGGCGACGGGCGGTCCGGTAATGCCCGAGGTGGAAGCCGAGCTACGGGAGCTCCAGCGAGAGGCCGAGGCCATGAGGGAGCTGGCCGTGGCGCGCCCGGAGCCCGAGGCGGGCGGGAAGGCCGGCTGATGACGGCACCGAAACCCCCATCAGGAGAACAGCCAGCCATGGCGGACGAACCACGCATCGAGGAGCTGGACAAGCTGATTGCGAAGGGGAAGCAGAAGGGCTTCCTCACCTACGACGAGGTCAACGACGCCCTGCCCTCCGACGTGGTCTCGCTGGATCAGCTCGACGACATCATGCTGATGTTCGGTTCCATGGACATCGAACTGGTGGACTCGACCAAGGGCGTCCGTCTCCCATCCGAGATCGAGCCGCCGGCCGAGACTGACGAGGATGACACCACCGACCGGCGCATCGACCTGACGCCGGGGCCGGTGGGCCGCACGGAAGACCCGGTGCGGCTCTACCTGCGCGAGATGGGGAAGGTCTCCCTCCTGACGCGCGAGGGCGAGATCACGCTGGCCAAGCGCATCGAGGAGGGCAAGGACGAGGCCACCGGCGCCACGCTCTCCACGGCGCTCGCCATCGAGAAGATCCACGTCCTCCGCGACGAGCTGCGTCGCGAGCTCATCCCGATCAAGGACGTGGTGGACTACCCCGAGGAGGAATCCACCGAGGAGAAGGAAGAGGAGCTGCGCCGCTCGGTGATCCGCGAGCTGGGCCACGTGGACCGGCTGCTGCGCGAGCGCGAGAAGCTCCTCCACGATGTCCGGCGCATCAAGGCCAAGAGCGGAGGCCGCAAGCGCAAGCGGGGCGAGGCGCCCTGGAAGAAGGTCGAGGGCCAGGCCCAGGGCAAGCAGGTCAGGGTGCTCCACATCCTGCGCGGCCTCACGCTCCAGCCGTCCCTGCTCGAGGCGTGGAGCCAGGACCTCAAGAAGCTCGTCGAGAAGATCCAGCGCGCCGAGCGCGAGATCGCCCTCTGGTCCGACGGCCGGCGCCCGGCCCCCACCGCCGTGGATGCCTTCCTCTCCTCGCTCTCGGACGACGACCGCGACGACGGCGACCGCGACCTCTACCAGAAGGCGGCCGGCCGGTCCCCCTCGATCAAGGACCGCCTGGTCTGGGTGGCCCAGCAGAAGATCAAGCGCGCGGAGGAGCTGGCGCAGGCGAGGGCGGAGGACCTGAAGAACATCGTCAAGGTCATCAAGGCGGGCGAGGCCAAGGCCGCGCGCGCCAAGAAGGAGATGGTGGAGGCCAACCTGCGGCTCGTCATCTCCATCGCCAAGAAGTACACCAACCGCGGGCTGCAGTTCCTGGACCTGATCCAGGAAGGCAACATCGGCCTCATGAAGGCGGTGGACAAGTTCGAGTACCGCCGCGGCTACAAGTTCTCCACCTACGCCACGTGGTGGATCCGGCAGGCCATCACCCGCGCCATCGCCGATCAGGCTCGCACCATCCGCATCCCCGTGCACATGATCGAGACCATCAACAAGCTCATCCGGACCTCCCGCCAGCTCGTCCAGGAGCTCGGCCGGGAGCCGACGCCGGAAGAGATCGCCGTGAAGATGGAAGTGCCGGTGGACAAGGTGCGCAAGGTGCTGAAGATCGCCCAGGAGCCGATCTCGCTCGAGACGCCCATCGGCGAGGAGGAAGACAGCCACCTCGGCGACTTCATCGAGGACAAGCAGGTGGGCTCGCCCGTCGAGAGCATGATCGGGCTGTCGCTGCGCGAGCAGACCAACAAGGTGCTGAACTCGCTCACGCCGCGCGAGGAGAAGGTGCTCCGGCTGCGCTTCGGGCTCTCGGACGGCTGCGAGCACACGCTGGAGGAGGTCGGCCAGGACTTCGCGGTCACCCGCGAGCGGATCCGGCAGATCGAGGCCAAGGCCCTCCGCAAGCTGCGCCATCCCTCGCGCTCGAAAAAACTCCGCAGCTTCCTGGAGTCCTAGTCCTGAGCCCCAGGTGCTATCATGACGTTCGGGCCCATAGCTCAATTGGCAGAGCCCCCGGCTCATAACCGGTCCGGTCTTGGTTCGAGTCCAAGTGGGCCCACCATCGGGGTCGGGCACCCGGGCTGGCGCCCCCGGCGGCTTCCCTCTCCCCTCCGGGGCGAGGGTCAGGGTGAGGGGCTCCTTCCGGAGAGGGTCATAGGGTGGACGCTCAGCTTCGCACGCTGATTGACCTGCAGGCGCTCGACACGCGGATCGCCGGGCTGGAGAGCGAGCTCGCCCGGCTCCCCCGCGAGATCGCCGCCGTGCAGGCGGCCGTGGACGAGACGCGCAAGGCCGTGGAGGCCGGCAAGGCGCGGCTCGAGGCCGCCAGGAAGAGCCAGCGCGCCAAGGAAAAAGACCTCGAGGACAACCGGATCAAGCGGCAGAAGTACGAGGGCCAGCTCTACCAGGTCAAGACGAACAAGGAGTACTCCGCCGTCCTGTCCGAGATCGAGGAAGTCAAGCAGGAGAAGGCACGGATCGAGGAAGAGATCTTGAATTTCATGGAGCAGCAAGAACGCGTGACGGTGGAGGTCAAGGAGGCCGAGGCGCGCTTCAAGGCGCGCGAGGCCCAGGGCCGCGGCGAGGAGGCGGCGCTCGGGGAGCGGCTGCGCGAGGTCGAGGCCGACCTCGCCGTGGTCAAGAGCGAGCGCGGTCAGCTCGCCCGGGATCTCCCGGCCTCGGTCCTCACCGACTACGACAAGCTCCTCCGCCATCGCGGCGTGGCCGTCGCCGAGGTGGCCAAGCCCAACTTCTGCGGCGGCTGCCGCGTGACCATCACCCCTCAGCGCCTCCAGGAGCTCCGCCAGCAGAGCGCGCTGATCCACTGCGAGTCCTGCGGCCGCTACCTCTACTGGGTCCCCTGATCGCCGCACCCCCTCACCCTCCCGCGCGCCAGGGTTCCCTCTCCTCTCGGGGGAGAGGGCACGGGTGAGGGGCCGTGGCTGAGCCGGGTCCCGTCACCATCTACACCGACGGCGCCTGCTCGGGGAACCCCGGCCCCGGCGGCTGGGCCGCCATCGTCATCGACGACGGCCGGGAACGGGAGCTCTCGGGCGGCGAGACCTCGACCACCAACCAGCGCATGGAGCTCAGGGCCGCCCTCGAGGGACTCCGCGCGCTCGGGGGCCGCCGCACGGTCGCGCTGTACAGCGACAGCGCGTACCTGGTCAACTGCTTCCGCGACAAGTGGCATGTGCGCTGGCGCCAGAACGGCTGGAGGAATGCCCAGAAGAAGCCCGTGGAGAACCGTGACCTCTGGGAGGCGCTGATCGCGCTCGCGGAACGGCACGACGTCACCTGGCACAAGGTGGCCGGGCACAGCGGCGATCCCCTCAACGAGCGGGCCGACCGGCTCGCCCGCGCCGCCATCGACCGGCTCGCGCGGTGAGCGAGCGCCCGATGGGGAAGAAGGGCAGAGCCCGGGCAAGACGCCTCGTGACGCCCGCCGCCGGGTGGGCCGCGGGGGGCCCGCGACCGGTCGCCGCGCTCGAGTTCGACCGGGGCTCGCTGGTGCTGTCGGCGCCGCGCACGGCGCAGGTCCCGCGCTATCTGGCCTGGGACGAGCGCGTCGGGGCGTGGCGCACCGAGGCGTTGAACCACGCGCGCCTCCGGGAGGACGCCGCCGAGTACCGCCTCTCGCTCGACGACCACGCGGAGCGCTTCTTCGACTGCCCGCCGCTCCGGCCCGCTCTCCCGCCGCTCCGGCCCGATCAGGACGCCGCCATCGCGGCCTGGGAGCAGGCCGGCCGCCGTGGCGTCATCGTCAAGCCCACCGGCACCGGCAAGACCGAGATCGCGCTGGGGATCATCGCCCGCCACCGCGTGTCGGCGCTCATCGTGGCGCCGCTGCGCGACCTCATGTACCAGTGGCAGCGGCGTATCCGCGCGGGGCTCGGCTTCGACGCCGGCGTCCTCGGCGACGGCCGCCGCGAGATCTGGCCCATCACCGTCACCACGTACGACAGCGCCTGGATCCACATGAAGGAGATGGGCAACCGCTACCGCCTGATCGTCTTCGACGAGGCGCATCACCTTCCCGGCCCGAGTCTGCACGAGAGCGCGCTGGACTGCCTCGCGCCCATGCGGCTCGGGCTCACGGCCACCCCCGAGCGCGCCGACGGACGGGAGCAGCTGCTCGACTCGCTGATCGGCCCCGTCGCCTTCCGGGAGGAGATCCCGGCCGCCAAGGGCCGGACGCTGGCCGACTACAGCCTCGTCCGCGTGCCGATCCACCTCGCCGCGGCCGAGCAGGCGGAGTTCGATCGCTGCTCGCGCACGGTCCGCCGCTATCTCGCCGAGCGGCGCCGCGAGGCGCCGGACTTCGAGTGGACCGACCTCACGCGGCTGTCGCGCACCGACGCGGATGCGCGGGAGACGCTCCGGGCCTACCGGCGGAAGCTCGCCCTCCTGCACCGCTCGGCCGAGAAGCTGCGCGTGGTGGAGGACGTCCTGCGCCTGCACCCCGACGAGCAGTGCGTGATCTTCACCGCCTCCAACCGCATGGCGCTCGACGTCTCGGCGCGCTTCCTGATCCCCGCCCTCACCGCCCACTCCGACAAGCGGGAGCGCAATGCCGTCCTCGACGCCTTCGCCCGCGGACGCATCCGGGCGCTGGCCGCCTGCGAGGTGCTCAACGAGGGCTGGGACGCCCCCGCCCTCAAGGTGGGCGTGGTGCTGGGCGGCGAGAAGGGCGTGAAGGAGGCCGTGCAGCGCATCGGCCGGCTGCTCCGGCGATCCGGCGATCGGGCGGCGCGACTCTACGAGGTGGTGGTCCAGGAGACGCCGGACGTGACGCGGGCGCGCCGGCGCGGGCGGAGCGGTGCTTACCAGGCAGCAGCGCGTCTATCACTGGGACAGGCCAAGCAGCTCGATCTCTTCTGACCGGCTCGCCGCCGAGGACCTCGCGCATCTCGCGCGGGCCCTCGGCGTGTACCGATCCATGACGGGCGAGCGGCTCGGGCGGGTGCGCGATCGAGCCCGCGCCGCCCTCGCGGGGCTGCGCCCGGACCGCGTCGAGGCCGTCGTCCAGATCCTCGACGACGCGGCCGCCTATGACTGGCCCCGCGGCGGCCAGGCGGCGGCGCGCCGGGTGAGCGTCTTCGAGCGGGCGGCCCGCGATCATCCGCTCCTGGATGAGCACGCGGCCCATCGCTTCCTCGCCGAGGCGTTCGGCGAATCGCCGCGGAACCTCGACGACCGCGTGGCCGTGCTCTACGCCGACTACCCCGAGTTCCACCGGCTGCGCGCCTTCCCCGCCGACTACACGGTCGAGGACCTGCGCGCCGACTATGACCTCGGCCAGGCCCAGGCGCTGCTCTACTCCGCCCTGCGCGTCACGGTGGATGCCGGGGCCGAGCTCGGCCACATCGTCCGCTACGCGCGCCTGTCCCGCCTCCTTCACCGGATCGAGCGCGGGCCGGGCGGCGGCTACCGCTTCGTCTTCGACGGCCCCAACTCCATCCTCCGTCACACGCACGCCTATGGCGTGGACTTCGCGCGCTTCCTGGCCGCCCTCGTGCAGGCCCGGGACTGGCGCTTCTCGGCCGAGATCGTCCTGCGCAAGGGCTGGCGCCCGTTCGTCTTCACCCTCACCCCGGCCGATCGACTCCGCTCCCGGGTGCCCGCCCCGGCGCTCTTCGACTCCACGCTCGAGTCGTCCCTGGCCGAGAAGTTCGGTCCCGAGCGGGACGGCTGGCGGCTCCAGCGCGAGGGCGCGGCGCTCGAGGCCGGCGGCGCGCTGCTGATCCCGGACTTCGTCTTCACCCACGCCGACGGCACCGAGGTCGCCTTCGAGATCGTCGGCTACTGGACACCGGAATACCTGGCCGAGAAGTTCGCCAAGCTCGGCCGCGTCCGCGCCCCCAATCTCCTCGTCGCCGTCCCCCGGGCGCGCGCGCTCCAGCCGGGGCCGTTGCCTCACGCCGTGCTCCCGTTCAAGACGCGTATCCTGCTCCGCGACCTCCTGCCGCGCCTCGAGGCCTTCCGCCGGCGGTGAGATCGCGACTTGCTCCCTCTCCCCTCTGGGGAGAGGGCAGGGGTGAGGGGTCCCGCCGGATGCTATACTTGTCTTCGCGTCCACACGCTCTTTGATTGCGCCAGAGAAGGCTGGACGGTCGCCGGCGCGGGGTGACCCGCGCGGGAGGAAAGTCCGGGCTCCGCAGGGCAGGGTGCTGGCTAACGGCCAGGGGGGGCGACTCCACGGCTCAGTGCCACAGAAAGCAAACCGCCGCTCGCGAGGGCGGTAAGGGTGAAACGGTGAGGTAAGAGCTCACCAGCGGCCCGGGTGACCGGGCTGGCTCGGCAAACCCCACCCGGAGCAAGGCCAAATAGGAGAGCGATCCCGGAAACGGGTGAAGCGCGGCCCGCGTGGGGCTCTCGGGTATGGCCGCTCGAGGCGCCGGGCAACCGGCGTCCTAGAGAAATGACCGTCTCCCTGGGCGCGAGCTCAGGTGACAGAACCCGGCTTACAGGCCTTCTCTGGCGC
>WNGF01015850.1_pt1 | contig 14529 bp, 14 predicted proteins | sample 5400641 | NCBI WGS metagenome assembly WNGF01 (sample SAMN13153371, study PRJNA577476) | soil metagenome | isolation source: 80 cm soil or saprolite under grassland replicate 2 | place: USA:California | collected 2016-06-15
CGCCGATCGCGAGCGGGGCGACCGTCTGGAAGCTCTCGAGGAAACGCACGAGCTGCTGGCGGTCGAGGCGGCTGTCGCTGTGCCTTATCAGCTCCACCGCGATGGCGTACACGCGGGCGTTGCCGGCCTGCTCTCGCGACGCGAGCTTGGGCAGCTCGCGGTAGTAGCCACGCGGGAGGTTGTGGCGCACCTGCCGGATCTCGGCGGCGATGAGGTGGTAGTTGTCGAGGAGCCACTCCCCTGCGGGCGTGACGAACTCGCCCTGATGGACGTCGTCCGCCAGGGCGCGATAGGCGTCCCGCAGGACGCGGGCGTTGTCGTCGAACCGCGGAAACACGCTCCGCGCGGCGCGGCGCGAGCTCGGGTCCACGGTGAACCTCGCCGCGAGCGCGTGCGCCCGCTCCTCCAGGCGCTCGATGCTCAGGAGCTCGTCGCGGAGCGGCTTCTCGGCGGCGGCCGCGCTGCGGTCCCCGCTGTCGAAGAGCCATGAATTGAAGATTCTAGCCAGGAACACGCTTTCTCCCGCGCGGGTCAGCGCGTCATCGAGGCGGATGGGGTGGCTGGCTCCCTCGAGATCGAGCGGGCGAGGGGCCGGCGTGCACTGGAGTCGTCAGCGCAGCGCTGCGGTCGCGGCCGCGAGCGCCGCCCTGGTCCTCGCGGTCTGCTTGTTCGACATCGAGACGTGGATCGTGGAGATCGACTCGGATGGCAAGACCGTGAAGAGCGTGCGTCGGCGCCTCGCGAAACGAAGCGCGAGGGCGGAGGCGAGCGCCGCGAGCAGCAGCCACATCATCGCGCGCTCCGAAATGGGCTCGCGCGAGCTTCCTTCGCGACTTCAGCTCGCGGCTGGGTGAGCGGCGCTCGTCGGTCGAACCTCGGGATGATCGCCACGGCGGTGACGCAGGCGATCAGGAGCAAGCCCAGGAACACGACCAGCGTGAACATCGTGGTGCCTTCGCTTTCTGGACGTCAGAACGATGCGCGTCCAGAGGCGAAGAGTCGCGAACCACGGCTCGGCGCGGGAGGGCTTGGTGTCGAGCAGGGCGTCCACCGCGTCGTCGACGTCGTGAGTCATACCACCGAATGGCATGACCCGCGGCGTCTTCGCCCTCTTGCGCCCCGAGCGTGCCGGCAGGCGCCCCCTGGCCGGGGCGAGCTCGCGGTGACACGCCCATCACACGGACGCCCTATCCATACCGCTCTACACGAAAGTGGAGGTGGTGATGGAGCTGTACCCGGAGCTCTTCAGATCGCTCGAGCAGGCGCGCTGGAACATGGCGACCGAAGTCCCGTGGGAGCGCTTCGACGCCGGCAAGCTCACGGACGAGCAGGCCCTCACGATCAAGCTCAACGCCATCACCGAGTGGTCGGCGCTGCCGGCGACCGAGATGTTCCTGCGCGACAACCGCGACGACAGCGACTTCTGCGCCTTCATGTCCATCTGGTTCTACGAGGAGCAGAAGCACGCGCTCGTGCTGATGGAGTACCTGCGGCGTTTCCGCCCCGAGCTCGTGCCGACCGACGAGGAGCTGCAGGCGGTGCGCTTCGAGTTCGATCCCGCGCCCGCGCTCGAGACGCTCATGCTGCACTTCTGCGGCGAGGTGCGCCTGACGCAGTGGTACCGGCGCGCCGCCGAGTGGCACACCGAGCCCGTCATCCGGCGCATCTACGAGCTCATCTCCGCGGACGAGGGGCGCCACGCCGGCGCCTATCTGAAGTACATGAAGCGCGCGACGGACCAGGTCGGCGCTCCGGCGCGCGCCGCGTTCGCCAAGGTCGGCGTATTGATGGCGAGCGGCGGCCGGGGCGGCGAGCCGATGCATCCGACCAACATCCACGTGAACAAGGGCCTCTTCCCGCGCGACACGGTGCAGAGTCGGCTCCCGGATCCGGGGTGGCTCGATCGCTGGCTCGAGAGCCAGATCGACTTCGACGCCGACTGCGAGCGGCGCGTCGTGGCCCGCATCCTGCGCAGCCTCTCGGCGCTCTTCGGCGAGAGCTTTCCGACCGTTCGCGACCTGAGCCGCTACCGGAAGCGGGTCGGGGGCGTGTCCGCAGTCAACGCTGTGTGAGCTGGAGGCGGCCGCGCGGCCGTCGTCGAGCGCCTGCGCGAGCAGGCTCGCGCAGGCGTGGACGCGCAGCGGGCGCGGCGGCCTTTCAGGCGCGCCTCCGCCTAGCGCTTCGAACATCGCTCACCCGCCGCGCTGAGGCAGGTCATCCCCTGCGTCAGGAGCCGGTCGCGGCTACGCCAGCAGCGCCTCGACCTGCGCCTTCAACGCCGTCCGCTTGATGTCCTCGCCGCTCAGCCGCTCTCCTATCTCCTTGCCACCCTTGAAGAAGACGAGCGTCGGGTTGCTGGTGACGCCCAGCTTCACGGCAAGCGCTGCGTTGTCCTGCCGTAGGACCTTCATGAATCGTACCTTGCCAGCGAACTTTCCCGCCACGGCCGAGAGCCTGGGGGCGAGCGCCTCGCACGGTTTCGATCCCGTTGCATAGAAGTCGAGCACCACCGGCAGGGCCGCCCCGACCACCTCCGCCTCGAAGTCCTTCTCGGTCATCTCCTGCACGTACGCCGGGATCTCCTTCTCCTTGGGGACTTCGGTCACGGGGAGCTTCACGTTGAATCGGTTGGCCATCGCGTTGGTTCCTTCGGCGCAGACGGGTTCGGGCCGGGCGCGGAGGCGCCCACGCTCGTCGCGCGTGGTGCGGTGATTCGGGAAGAGAAGGCGCGGGGCCTTCCCGAGCCCAATCTAACCTGATTCACGGTGCAACGTCATTCACGGCGCCCAGATGCTCGCCCCTCCGCCTCAGAACGAGCGCCCGTCGATGACGTCCACGTCGAGCGCGAGCAGGTCGAGCCCGTCGACGCACCCGAGGTTCACGCGGTACGCCCCCGGCTTCACCGTCGAGTCGTGGAAGGGGTAGATCCCGCAGGTGCGGCAGAAGTAGTGGTTCACCACGCGGTCGCCGAAGCGGTAGCAGCTCAGCACGTCGAGCCCGACGAGCTCCGAGAAGTCCCCGCGCGGGATGTAGCGCGCCGACATGATCGCGCCCTTGCGAATGCAGATGGAGCAGTTACAGCGCAGCCCCGTCGTGATCTCCTCGCTCGCGAAGGTGAAACGCACCGCGCCGCAGTGGCAGCTTCCGCGGTAGGTCTGGCTCTCGATCGGCATGACGGAGATGGTCTAACGCCCGGCCGCGGGGCCGTCACCGCGGGCGCGCTGCCGACTCCACCGTCGCCGACGCAGACCTCTCCGTTCGGTCGCGACGCCGGTAGAATTCAGGGGTGATCGAGGGCTGGACCAAACACGAGCTGCTCCACGAAGCCCTCGTGGCGCCGAGGACGGCGCTGATCTCGCTCCCTGACACGATGATCATCGATTCTCCGCGCCTCTTCCAGGTCATCACTCCGTCGCTGATGCAGGGAGGGCCTCGGGTATGCACTTCAAGCGACCTGCGCCAGCACCTCGCGCAGACGCTCGCCAACCATGCGCCGCCACCCTTCGCTCGCGCCGTCGAAGGCGTACGCATTGGCGGGCAGGAAGCCGGAGTGCTCGAGCGTGAGCCGCGTGCCCCCTGATGGCGTCGGCGTGAGCGTCCAGGTGACCACGGTATCCAGACGCGAGGACTCCGGGCCGCTCCGCCACGAATAGCTGAGGCGCTTGTGCAGATCGATCTCCAGCACCTCGCAGTGCACGATCCCGTCCCACCACGGCGTCGGCTCCGCCCTGAAGGTGAACCTGTGCCCGACGAGAGGCCGCATGTCATTGACCATGAGCCACGCCGCGAGCAGCTCGGGCTCGGTCAGCGCGCGCCATACGTTCGCGGGCGGGTGAGGCAGGTCGTACTCAACGGAAATCGACCGGGTTTCAGCTTTGGCGTTCATTCGTCCATCTCCTTGAGCAATATTTGAAGTCGGTCGAGGCGGTCGAGCCAGAATGCCTGGTAGTGCGCGATCCAATCGATGAGCGGCCGTAGTCCGTTCGGCTCGACGCGGTAGTAGACGAGGCGACCATCACGCCGTTCGGACACGAGGCCAGCACTGCGGAGCGTGGCCAGGTGCTGGGAGACGGCCGGCTGGGAGATGTCGAAGCGCGCCGTGAGGTCCTTCACAGCGGCCTCTCCACGGGTGAGACGTTCGAAGATGGCGCGTCGGCTTGGATCCGCCAGGGCGCGGAAGACGGTGTCCTCGCGTTGCACGAAGAGACGTATAAGCGCGTGCTTATGGAATGTCAAGCAAGTGGGTACCCGCGACCTGCCCCGTCGGATCGCGTCAGCCACGGGAGCTGGCGTCTCTCCCTGCGCGACCAGCTCGTGGCCACGCGCGCGCCCAACCCGCTGTGGAGCCTCGCAGGCTGGGGCGCGAGCTACCGTGAACCCACAGCCGAGTCACAACCTTGCGAGTCTCCCCCCGCGCGGCCGCGAACGACCAACCGACCGCTGGACGGCGCGCGAGTGCAGCCGCTCCTGCCGAAGAAGACGTCGTGACCACGGTGTGGCTGGCCGCTCCGCACGGGGATGCGTGCTCTGCCGAGAATCAGGTGGTGGGGCGCTGGCTTCGAGCCTGGGATATGCCTTACGACGCTGAGCGTCCCATCGGGCTCGAGCACCACGAGGCGGCAGTCCGCGATGCGAACGATCCCTTGCTTGCGGAGCGCCGAGCGCAGCTCGCTGAGCGTGAGCAGTTCACGCTTCAGCGCACCCATGTGCACTTTGCCGTCGCTTACGATCCGCAGCGGCTTGCCCTCGACGAGCCGCTCCACCCGACGCCACCGGAAGGTCGCATATCCAATAGTCCAGTTCAGGAGGACCAGGACGACGGCGCTGACGATCCCACCCGTGAGAGAGTTGTCGCCAGCGTTGATGGAGTTCTGGACCGCGTTCGAGATGACGAGAAGCAGCACCAGGTCGAAGCTCGTCATCTGCGCCAGTTCGCGGCGGCCGGCGACGCGGAGGGCAACGAGGAGGAAGCCGTAGACGACCACGGCGCGCAGGACGAGAGCTGCGATTGGAGCTTCGGGGACGAAGACGTGGGCCATGGCGTGAGCATAACCGCTCGCTCCCTGACGCCAGGTTGAATTGTCGTGGCGTGGCGGCGCGCTCGAGAGGCGTGTTCAGCGGCAGCACACGCAACCATTCGTCCACGAGCGACCCAAACAAAGAGGCGACACCTCCGCAGGATGAGGTGCCGCGTCGCCTCTTCAGGATCCGATCTGCTTCAACGACACTCGTCGGCGCTCCGGCGGCGGGAACGCGTAGCTCGCGCAGGCGGTCGGGCGGTGCGCGGCCGCGGGCCGCGGCTGTAGTTCGCCTCGTCCCGCGTGAGCCCGCGTCGCTCCAGGTCGACCTCGATGAGCCCGGCCCCGCCAGATCCTGAGTAACTCCTCGCCGCGCCCCGTCGTGACCTGGACGCGTTCAAGGCGCCTCCTCGGCTCGCATCACAATGCGGTGGCCGTGCTAGCGTGTCCTGGCGCTCAATGGGAGGCGTCATGTCCGCAGTCGCTCGTTCACTCATCGTGTTTGGTTGGTATCTGGCCGGTTTCGGAGCGCTCCTCGTCTTCGTACCGAACCTCCTGTTCGGGGTCGTGGGCCTGCCGCCGACCGAGGAGGTCTGGATCCGAGTCGTGGGCGTGCTGGTGCTCATCATCGCGTACCTCAACGTCCGGCTCGGGCGGGAGGAGTTCCTCCCGTACGCGCGGCTCACCGTTCACGCGCGCGTGGCGGTGCTCTTCTTCCTGGTCGGATTCGTGCTCGCCGGGCTCGTGAAGCCGGTCCTGATCCTGGTCGGCGTGATCGACTTCGCCGGCGCGCTCTGGACCGCCGCGGCGCTCCGCAGCGATCCGCGCGCAGCGAGCAAGCCGCTGCCCGGGTGACCGGCGACGGCACGCAGGCCTCAGCTCGCGTGCCGCGGGGTTCGGCGGCGCCAGAATGGCCGCTCACGGTGAGCGAGCTCGCGCTTCTGCTCGAGGGGAGCGAGCTCGTCGGCAAGGTCCCGCTCAGCCCGATGCCGTTCGTGCTCCAGACACCGTGAGCGTCGATGAGTCATGGAGCATCCGCCATCGGGACGAGTAGCGAGCGGCGAGGCGTTCGGCTCCGGGAGCGGGGTCGCGGGGGCGCTAACGCAGACCACCGGTTCGTGAGGCCTAGCGGCGGATTCACGTTCCGCGCGGCCTTCACGCCGCTCTTCGGCGAGGGCGGGTTCCTTCCCTGGGCGCGCGTCGCGTTCAGCTACAGCTTCTGACGGCACAGGGCGCCGAAGCGTCACCGGAAGTGCCGTAGCACCGCGTCGACCGGCACCTCGATATTCGCGAAGCGCTCGGCGTAGGCCGCCTCCTGGCGCGCGTACTTGCCCGCGTCCCAGTCCCGCCGGAACTGCAGCGCGTCGGCGACCCAGCTTCCCCCGAGATAGCTCCGCGTCTCCTCGTTGACCTTCGCGGTCGCCTGGCGCCACGCCTTCATCTCGGCCTCCGTGGGCGCGTGCACCTCCACGCCCTTCTCCTCGAGGAGCCGCACGAACTCGCCGTCGACCCTGCCGCTCAGCGTGCGCTGGAAGTCCTGCACCTCCGTGAAGGCGACCTCGATGATGCGCTTGACCTCGTCGCTCAGGCCGCTCCACACGTCGCCGTTCACGCTGAAGACGAACGCATGGTAGGCGTGACGGTCAGTGACCATGTACGGTTGCCACAGGAACATCCGCGCGGAGTAGATGTTCACCGGGGGGTTCTCCTGCCCGTCGACCACCCTCTGCTGCAGCGCTCTCGGGAGGCCGTGCACCCGGTTGCGCTCGAGGAGCCCGAGCAGCTCCTGGCCTTTCGCGCCGTCGAGGTATGTGTAGGCCGCCGGCGCGCTGGGGAAGAGATACGGCAGGTCGAGGACCTGGAACTCGGACGCGAAGGCGCTGGTCGCGCCGACGCTCGCGAAGCACATGTCGATCGCACCGAGCTGCACGCCATGGATGTTGGCGCGCTCGTCGCCGAGCTGGGCGGCGGGGCAGACCGTGATGTCCACCTCCCCCTCGGTGCGCGCCTTCACGAGTTCGGCGAGGCGCTTCCCGGCGAGGTCTATGGGCGTCCCCTCGCCGATGATGTGGGCGAGCTTCAAGGGCTGGGTGGCGCGCTTCGGGAGGTCCTGCGCGTGCGCGCCGCCCTGCCTGCGCCGCTGCGCGCCCGGCGCCCGATCGACGTCGAGCGGCTCCTTCCGCGAGGGATGCGACGGCGGGGCGCTCACCCCGCGTCCTCGATGCGCCGGCCGAGGCTCGCGCTTGGCCGCCGGGAGCGCCGGCTGAGCCGCGTGGGCACCTCGCGCCTTGCGCCGGCCTCCCGCCGCTCCGGAGTCGCCCCGATCCCGCTCGAGCGCGCTCAGCGCCGCGAGGACGGCTCCGCCGTCGCGCAGGCGCCGAAGCGGGCTCTTCTCGAGCATGCTCCCCACGACCCTCCCGACCGCCGGCCACTCGTCGGTTACGAGCTCGGGCGCGGACCGTTCGTCCGCGAGCGCGCTGTCGTCGGGGAACGGGAGCTCGCCCACGAGCATCTGGTGGAGGATGACTCCCAGCGCGAACACGTCCGTGCGCTCGTCCTCGGGCGCGCCGCTGAGCTGCTCCGGAGCCATGTACGCCCGCGTCCCGCCGTCCACCTTCCGCCGGCCGAAGGCGTGCGCCATGCCGAAGTCGAGGATCTTCACCTGGCCGTCGTCGCAGAGGAACACGTTGCCCGGTGTGAGATCCCGGTGCACCACTCCCTGCGCGTGCGCGTGCGCGAGGCCCCTCGCCACCTCGATCGCGATCCGCATCGCGTCCTTCACGGGCAGCGCTCCCTTCTTCAGCTTCTCTCCCAGCGTCTGGCCGCGGAGCAGCTCGAGCACGAGGTACGGGCCGTGGTCGCAATGCCCCACGTCGTAGAGCGTCACGATGTTGGGGTGCGCTAGGCGCGCCGCGGCCTCCGCCTCGTACAGCAGCCGTTGCTGCCGCGCGTCGAGCGCGCCTCCGACCCTCACGGACTTGAACGCGACCGTCCGCCGGAGCTCGCGGTCGCGCGCCTCGTACACGACGCCAAAGCCGCCGCGGCCGATCTCGCGCACCAGCTCGAAACGTCCCACGACCTGCCCTGAGTGAAACGCCGCGCCCGATCTGGCGTCGCGCTCCTCGGGTGTGTGACAGATCTTCTCCAGGAGCGCCGAGATGGCCCCCGGGCGAACGGCTGGCCCTGAGCTAGCGCCCTCCTTCGCCATCACGGCCTTGCCACCAGGGCACCCCACGCCGCGGGAGGTGCGTCGATGCTCGCGAGCCGCGGACTCCTGACCTACATAGGGCGTGGGGCGAAACGCGGCAGCTCCCTGCCGGGTAGGAGGTTTACGCTGCGATCAGGGAGCCGCACGGGCCCGTCAGGGGCGTGACGCGACGGCTTCCGCCCACAGCGACGCTTCACCGTCGCTGCGGAACGCGATCGCCTTGCCCAGGCTCTCGGGGAGCGCGCGCGTCGCGAGCGCCCACTCATGGATGCGTCGCACGACATCGTGTGATCGCTCATCCCGGAGCCGCCTGCGAAGCTCGTCGCCGGGTGGACCTGTCGGGCAGAGCTTCTCGATCTCGTACAGCTCGGCGATGAGCTCGACGCCCTGCTTGGCCACCGCGAAGAAGGGCTCCGCCTCGATATCGAGCCACCCCGGATCCGGGAGCCGGCTCTGCACCGTGTCGCGGGAAGAGGATGCGTGTGGGGCCGGGGTCGGATCAATCCCAGGAGACCCTGCGAATCGGCACGCTGTGGCCGTCTGGCTCACGGCCGGCGCCACCGGGTCCTTCTTCGGCAGGTAGACGACGAGCATGCCGCTCTTCGACTTGGCCTCGATCTTGTCCAGATCCACCGTGGGCGGCAGCGAGAAGCTCCGGTTGAAGGCGCCGTAGGAGAGCTCCACGCGATGATAATTCTCCTTCTTCTCCTCGTTCTCGAGCTTCCGCTCGCCCTTGATGGTGAGGACGCCGTTCTCGAAGCGGATGTCGACATCCTTCGGCTCGACGCCCGCCAGCTCGAACTTGAGGCTCAGGCCCTCCTCGTCCTCGTAGATGTCGGTCGCCGGAGTCCAGCCGAGCGATTCGCCAGCCCGCAAGACAGACCGGTCGTCGAAGAGCCTGCCATCTCCTCCTGCGCGCGGTTCGTCTCGCGCCAGGGGTCCCACTTCGTCAGCATCGCCATGATCTGTTTCTCCGTTATTCCCATCTCGCGGGTAGCCACGTAAGGTGGGTCCACCGACTGTGTCAAATCCGACTGTCAAACCGCCGGTTTGGGCGATTTGCCGTGCGGTGGCTCATGAATTGCGCAACGCTCGGAATGTTGGGGCGTGTGGACTCGCTCCCTCGCCTGCTGCGCGGGCTCGCAGCGCCCGTCCTGCAGCGGCGGCGGTGCGCCCCGGCGTTAGAGAATTTCCATGCTGAGCAATGACGACGAGTTCGATGCGGATGAGTACGATCGCACGGATGCATCCGTACGTGTGGACAACGATCCGCCTACCCGCGGGCGGTCGCTGAAAGCGCTGGAGCGGGAGACCGAGCTCGAGTTCCAACGCTCGGAGGCGCGCAATACCGGCGGCGTCGAGCACCAGCGTCGAGACGAGACATTCCCCTCGGTGGATGGGAGGCCGCCGACCCTCGAGTAGGTCAGGCGGACCGTGGTGTCTTCCTGCGCCGAACGCGCCACCACGCTATGGCAGAAGCATTCTCAAGACCGCGTCTCGGAGATCCCTTCCCACCGGCTCGCAGGGGAGGTGGGTCATGGGAGAGGCGTCATGATTCATGCGTCTTCGAAGGCCAGGTTCGCGATCCAGTACGTGCTGGGCGCGTTGATCGCGTTCGCCGGCAGCGCGGTGCTGCTGAAGGGCATCGCGCTTCCGCTCGGGGCACGAGGCGGCATGCCGGAACCCAGGCTGCTGTCCTACGTCGTCGCCGTCCTGCTGATCCTGACCGGCACCATCCTGGTCGTCCTGGCAGCGATGGAGCTGGTTCGCGCGCGTGGGTCACTCGACGGCTCGCCCGGCCCCGCGAAGCAGCGACGGAGATGAGCCTCGCCGGCCACTTCACGAATGGTGGCGGGGCGAGGATCCGGAAGGGGTCGAGACGGCCGCGTCCTCTCCTGCGCTTTCTTGTCCCCACCGACCAGCGCGCCTCCGACGAATGCGAGGAACAGCATGAGGCCACTGTTCCGGGAATGCTCTGCCCCCAGCTCTCCATGCTCATGCGGCCTCCGTCGAGGTCCGTGAGCGCCCATCGCGGCGTACCTCGGGGTCAATGCACCCCCGAGATCCGTGCTCTTCGAGATCAATGGCGGTCACGCTCATGGCGATCGCCGTCACGCCCGTTGACCTCCTTCTGATGCTCCTGCCGATGCTCCTCCTGCGCCCGGCGTCACTCGGCCGTCCTTCCCGGCGCGGACCACAGCGAGCGCCCCCGAGCGTTCGGCGAACGTTCTGGGTCGGACCTCACCATCAGAGGAAGGGCGACAGCAGCTTGGCCGCGCCATCGCGCAGCCGGGCTGGGAGGCTCCGTCCATCCACCTCCTCCATGGTCACCGGGCGCGACCTCGCAAAGGCCTCCTCGAAGTGGCGCGCCAGCGCTCCCGTGGTCGCCGGGTCGTAGATCTCGAGGTCGAGCTCGAAGTTGAGGCGCAGACTGCGCGGGTCGAGGTTCGCGGAGCCGATCAGGCTCCACAGATCGTCCACCAGGAGGAGCTTGGTGTGGACGAAGGGTGGCGGTTGATAGCGGACCTGGATCCCGTAGGGGAGGAGCTCCCAGAGATAGGACGTCGTGGCCCATTGCATGAAGAACAGGTTCGTTCGACCGGGGAGAAGCAGGCTCACTTCCACGCCTCGGAGCGCGGCGGTCGCCATCGCGGCGGTCAGCGCCCGGTCGGGGATGAAGTAGGGAGTCATGATCTGCACCTTGCGGCGGGCGCAGGCGAGCGCACCCAGAACCGCCCAGTGAAGCTCATCGAGCTCCTCGTCGGGTCCGGCGTCGATCGCACGCGCCGCACAGCCCCCGACGTCCGGGATCTCCGGGAAGCAGCGCGCGTCATCGTGGAGCTCGCCGGTGGCGAAGAACCAGTCTTCCAGGAACACTCGCTGCAGGTCGGCGACCACGGGGCCTTCCACCTCGAAGTGCACGTCCACGCAAGGTCCCTTGCGGCTGCTCCGATTGACCAGGTGGCGATCGCCGATGTTCATCCCTCCGGTGAAGCCATGTAGCCCATCGACCACGAGGATCTTGCGATGGTTGCGCAGATTGATGTAGCCGCCCTGCCGGAGAGGAAGGAAGCGGCCGATCCGAGCCGCCGTTCGACGCAGGAGCCGCTGCGCCGAAGGCCGCGCGTATTTCGCGCCGAGGCCGTCGATGAGGAGGCGCACGTCCACGCCGCGCGCCGCCGCCGCCGAAAGCGCGTCCGCGAATTGCAATCCCGTCTCGTCGCCGTCGAAGATGAACGTGGACATGTGAACCGAGTGCCGTGCCGCCGCGATCGCCTCGAGCATGGCCGGGTAGGCCTGCTCGCCCCCGTGGAGCGGGACGACGCGGTTCCCGCCCATCAGCGACCGGTGGGTGACTCGGTCGACCAATTCGCGCAGCGGCGCCAGATGACCCGCGCCGGACCCAGCGGGCAGCGCCACGGCCGAGGCGGAGCCAAAGGCGCGGGTACCCGTGAGCCGGCGCCCGGCGGCCTGCCACTGGAGCGCAGTCCGGCGGACTCGATTCACGCCGAAGACGAGGTAGAGCACTGGGCCGAGAAGTGGCAGGAAGAAGCAGACGGCGATCCAGCCCAGCGCCGACCGGGGGTCGCGCTTCCAGGCAAGGGCGTGGCCAGCGCATACCGCGGACAGCGCGGCGACGCCGAGGACGAGTGCTCCCCAGAACACGACACTCACTCCAGCACGCGCACCTTCCACGGGATGAGCACGCGCAATCTCGAGCTTCCCATCGCTGCCGGAGCGTATCGCGTTGCGGAGCGGCGCGGACGGGCTCGACGGGGCCCGTCGGGGGTTGGCGATCGAAGCGGGCGTGATTCCACGGCGATCTGCTGAGCTGGCGAGATCACCGTCCGTGACGGGCGCAAGTCCCGACAATGCCCGATCGCCACCGCGAGGAGCATTCTCGTGTCAGGAGCCAGAGCGGGGCCGTCGCTCCGATGGCGGTTGCGCGGCAGGGCGTCGCTCCCACGCGACCCAGCTTGCTGCGCAGGCGGGTTACGGTAGGTCTTCTACCCTGCGTCGGGTGCCCCACCGCTCCAGCGCGAAGATCACGCGCCCGACGCTGAAGGGCGTCGCTAAGCGCCTGCGCCTCTTCGCGCGCCTTGACCGCATCGCGCGCCGCCACCCCGATGCCCTCTCGACGTCATGACGGCGCGCCTCCGGGACGCGGGCGGGCGGCATCGACGCGAGCGAGCCGGCACAGGAGGGCCCAGTCGACGTGTGCGAGGACGGCGTCTGCGAGCCGATCGTACTCCTCCTCGCGCGTCGGGATCCGCGGCCGGGCGACGTCGGGCGTGAGGCCGCGGCGCGCCCTGAGCGCCGCCACGAACGACGCGCGGAGGACGTCGTCCTCGAACAGCCCGTGCACGAGCGTGCCGACCACCGCGCCGTCAGCCGACACGGCGCCATCGGGCGCGCTCCACGGCCCGCCGTTCCGCTGGGTGAGGTGGAAGGCCGGCCGCGCGCCGGGGTCGAGCTCGACGGCGCCCATGTGAATCTCGTACCCGCTGACCTCGGCGCCAGGGGCGCTCCCCAGGAAGGAGGGCGTCGCCACGCGGGCGCGGACCTGTGCCGTCACCTTGTCGCGTGCGAAGCGGGTCACGACCGGGAGGAGCCCGAGGCCCTCCAGGCGCTCGCGGTCCGACTCGATCCGCTCCGGGTCCAGGATGGCGCGGCCGAGCATCTGGCAGCCGCCACAGATCCCGAGCACCGGCAGGCCGCGCCCGGCGCGACGGATCACCTCCGCTGCGATACCGCTCCCGCGCAACCACTCGAGGTCGGTCGCCGTGCACTTCGAGCCAGGCAGCACGACGACGTCGGCCTCCGCCAGGTCCTCGGCGCGCTCCACGTACCGCACCGCCACGCCAGCCTCGTGCTCGAGCGGCGCCAGGTCGTCGTAGTTCGAGATGCGTGGGGTCCGCACGACCGCGATGTCGAGCTCGCCGCGCCGGGCGCGCCGTCCCACGCCGCGGTCGTCGAGCGAGACCGAGTCCTCGTCGGCGATGCGCAGCCCGCGCACGTAGGGAAGGACGCCGAGCACCGGGACCCCGGTCCGTCCGACGAGGAAGTCGAGTCCGGGCTCGAGGAGCTGGCGGTCGCCGCGGAACTTGTTCACCACGAAGGCAGCGATGCGCGCGCGCTCGTCGGGCTCGAGCAGTGCGAGCGTGCCGACGAAGGCGGCGAACACGCCGCCGCGATCGATGTCGCCGACGAGCAGCACGGGCGCGTCGGCAGCGCGGGCGACGTCCATGTTCACGATGTCGCGGTCCTTCAGGTTCACCTCGGCCGGGCTGCCAGCGCCCTCGATGACGACGAGGTCGACGCGCGCGCGCAGGCGTGCGAGGCACTCCCGCACGATCCCGCGCAGCTCGGGCTTGCGCGCGTGATACTCGCCGGCGCGCAGGCTGCCGATGGGCTTTCCGAGCACCACCACCTGCGAGCGCGCGTCCCCCTCCGGCTTGAGCAAGATGGGATTCATGTCGACGCACGGCGCGATCCCGGCTGCTTCCGCCTGGACCGCCTGCGCCCGCCCGATCTCGCCCCCGTCCGCCCCGACCGCCGAGTTGAGCGCCATGTTCTGCGCCTTGAAGGGCGCGACGCGCAGACCGGCGCGCCGGAAGAGCCGGCAGAGCGCGGTGACGACGAGGCTCTTCCCCACCGACGAGGCGGTGCCCTGGACCATGATGGCGGGTGCGATCATCGAAGCTCCTGTTCCAGGGCGGCGAGCAGCCGCGCGCGATCTGCGGCGGGCCGCGCCGCGACTCGCAGCCACCCCCGCAATCCGAACGAGGTGCAGTCGCGGACGAGCACGCCGCGCGCGAGGATGCGCCTCCTCAACGCGACGGCGTCGGCCGCCGGGAAGGCGAGGTACGGTGCGATGGAGGGCAGCGGCGCGAGGCCGAGCGCTCGCAGCCCGGCGGCGAGCTCCTCGCGATCCCGGCGCAAGCGCCCGCGCGACTCCGTCACGAACTCCCCGTCGGCCGCGGCGGCGATCGCCGCCGCCTGTGCCACGCTGCTCGTGCTCCAGGCGGGACGGGCCGTCTCGACCGCGGCGGCGAGCGCCGGCGGCGCCACGAGGTAACCGGCGCGCAGGCCCGGCATGGCGTGCTCCTTCGTCATGGACCGGAGCCGGACCACGTTGTCCGGCAGGGGCCGGAGGGCATCGCCGTGTCGATCGCTCAGCGGCAGGAACGATTCGTCGAGGATGACGATCGCGTCCTCGTGACGGCTGGCGAGGCGCGCCACATCGTCAGCGGGCACCGGAATACCGGCAGGTGCCGTGGGCGCGCACAGGTAGACGGCGTC
>WNGF01007132.1_pt1 | contig 14526 bp, 12 predicted proteins | sample 5400641 | NCBI WGS metagenome assembly WNGF01 (sample SAMN13153371, study PRJNA577476) | soil metagenome | isolation source: 80 cm soil or saprolite under grassland replicate 2 | place: USA:California | collected 2016-06-15
GACAATCGCGCGCTGGTTCGTCCGGTTGAGGAAGCTAAACGCGCCGGCGTGCCCACCGTCATTATTGATTCTGCTCTGGAGTCAAACAACATAGTGAGTTTTGTAGCCACCGACAATCGCAAAGGTGGAATGCTGGCTGCAGACAAGATGGGAGAACTGCTTGGCGGTAAAGGCAAGGTGCTGCTGTTGCGCTACCAGGAAGGCTCGGCGAGCACTCAGGATCGTGAAGACGGCTTTACTGAGGAGCTGAAGAAAAAGTATCCCGGTATTGAATTGATCTCATCTGATCAGTATGCCGGCGCCACCCGCGACACGGCCAAGCGCGCTTCAGAAAATCTGCTCAACCGCTTTGGTGATGAGGTTCAGGGTATCTTTACCCCCAATGAGTCTTCGACGGCGGGGATGCTGCTGGCGCTTCAGGACATCGGCAAAGCCGGCAAGATCACATTCATTGGTTTTGATACCAGCGAGACCTTTACCGAAGCCATGCGCAACAAGCAATTGCAGGGTTTTGTTGTGCAGAATCCCTTCAGCATGGGTTACCTGGGCGTGCGCACGATGGTCGAACACCTTGAAGGCAAGCCAGTAGAAAAACGAATTGACACAGGCGTGACGCTGGTTACAGCGGACAACTTGAATTCTCCTGAAATACAAACTCTGTTGCATCCACCGCTGGATGAGTACTTGAAGTAGTTTCGAGTTTCGAGTTTCAAGTTCGGAGAACTAAGGAAGCTGGATTTCAGTCGAAATGTCTTTATGCTTTGGCTCCGTTAGGAGCGCACGACTTCATATTTCGCTCCTAAAGGAACTACAAAGAAGATAAAAAGACGCGCAGAACTATAAACATTCGTCCCTAACGGGACTTTGAAAGTTGCTAATTTGATTCGACGTTATGTCGAGTCCCGAGACTCGGTAGTGTCTTAGTTTGAGATCTCCTCTGTGCAACCTTTGTGTTCTCTGTGCCTCCGTGGTGAAAAAAAATTCCACAATGACTCACCACAGAGACACAAAGGACACGGAGGTTACACAGAGAAGCGAAATTAAGACACCACCCAAAACTCGGAACTCGGAACCCGAAACCCAGAGCTTGGACCTTAAAAGTCGAAACCCGAAATCGAAACTGGATTGGTCCGCTCCTGGGGCTGGCGCTGGTGATACTGATTTTTTCCATCCTGATGGACTCGCCGGGACGTTATTTGTCTGCATTCAATCTTCGTATCGTGCTCGCTCAGACTGTCATTGTTGCGGTGGGCGCGATTGGCATGACCCTGATCATTATCAGTGGAGGAATAGATCTTTCGGTAGGCTCGGTCATCGCGCTGAGCGGCGTGATTACTGCGCTGGGTCTTAATGGCGGACTATCGCCGGTTAGTGCGGTTGCAGCGGGAATCCTGGCCGGTGGTGTCGTGGGAGTTGTTAATGGACTCGCGATTACTCGACTGCGTGTCGTGCCGTTTATCGCGACCCTGGGAATGCTCGGCGTTGCCAGAGGAACAGCAAAATGGTTCGCTGGTCAACAAACCGTAAACGTTCCCGAGACCTGGATTAATGAGTTGCTGGTGACGTTTCCCAGACCGCCGTGGCTGTTAGTTGCGCCAGGAGTTTGGGTCACAATATTTCTGGCAATAGTTGCGGCGATCGTGTTGAGAAATACCGTGTTTGGCCGGCGGATTTTTGCCCTGGGTTCAAATGAACTGGCCGCGCGTGCCTGCGGCATTTTCATTGATCGTTTGAAGATTTGGGTCTACGGCCTGGCGGGATTGTTGTTTGGCCTGGCAGGCGTGATGCAGATGTCGCGATTGCGACAGGGCGATCCGACGGTGGCCGCGGGCTCGGAACTTGACGTTATAGCGGCCGTTGTCATTGGCGGAGGCAGCCTGAGCGGTGGTGAAGGCAGCATCTTCGGCTCGCTAATAGGCGCGCTGATCATGGCGTTTCTACGAAACGGTTGCCAACAGATTGGCTGGCCCAATTACATTCAGGAAATCATTATCGGTGCAATTATTGTCATAGCCGTCGCTGTTGACCGCTGGCGAAGTTCGCGTTCGCCGGTATGACAGAATGAGCGACAATTGATTGTTAGGAACCTTTAAGTTCATGACGACGAAGATTACAGAAATTATCGCGCGCGATATTCGCTTTCCTACTTCCCAATCGCTGGCGGGTTCGGACGCGATGAATGCCGCACCCGACTACTCGGCCGCTTACGTGATTCTCAAAACGGATCACCCTCGAGGACTTGAGGGACATGGTCTCACTTTTACCATCGGTCGCGGCAATGAACTTTGTGTAGCCGCTATTAATACGCTGAAGCCTTTGGTACTGGATGAGAGCCTTGAGTGCTTAACTGCCGATCTGGGAGCATTCTGGCAGCGGCTGACCAGAGATAGTCAACTACGTTGGGTGGGACCGGAAAAGGGTGTGATCCACCTGGCAACAGCGGCGCTGGTCAACGCCGTCTGGGATCTCTATGCAAAGTCTGAAGAAAAGCCGTTATGGAAACTGCTCGTAGATATGACACCCGAGCAACTCATAGCGTGCGTACCGTTTAGCTATATCAGTGACGCTTTAACTCCGGACGAAGCATTAAAGATGCTCCGGTGTCGTGAGGCCACAAAGCAATTGCGTGAGGCGGAGATCCTCGAGACTGGTTATCCGGCTTATACGACGTCGGCCGGTTGGCTGGGCTACACCGACGGGAAGTTACGTAGCCGGGTACGCGAGGGATTGGCGCAGGGCTGGACTCACTTCAAGATGAAGGTGGGACGGGACCTTGATGAAGACATGCGACGGGCCCGATTGATTCGCGAAGAGATTGGTTGGGACCGCAAGTTAATGATGGATGCGAATCAAGTTTGGGATGTCGAAGAAGCCATTCGTTGTATCAAAGAGTTGTCGGTGTTTCGTCCGCATTGGATCGAAGAGCCGACTTCGCCTGATGACATACTCGGCCACGCAACCATCGCCCGAGCTGTTGCGCCCGTGGGCGTCGCGACTGGCGAACACTGTCACAGCCGCGTGATGTTTAAGCAATTACTGCAAGCGGGCGCGATCAACTTCTGCCAGATAGACAGCTGTCGCCTTGGAGGAGTTAATGAAGTGCTTGCCGTATTGCTGATGGCGGCGAAGTTTGGCGTTCCGGTTTGTCCGCATGCAGGTGGAGTGGGCCTGTGCGAGTATGTCCAGCACCTTTCCATCTTCGACTACATAGCTATCAGCGGCTCGCTGGAGAATCGGGTGCTGGAATATGTAGATCATCTGCACGACCACTTCATCAACCCCGTGCTGATGAAGGGCGACCGTTACATGCCGCCGCTGGCTCCGGGCTATAGCATCGAAATGAAGAAGGATTCGCTCGATTACTTTGAGTTCCCGGATGGCGAAGCCTGGAATAGCAAACAGTGAAGAGTAAACAGTGAAGAGTAAACAGTGAACAGTAAACAGTAAAGAGTGAAGAGTAAACAGTGAACAGTAAACCGCAATCATTAATCGTAGCGTCGTAGAGACTATTCAGTCAGACTTGCTGTTGCTCCTGCTGTTTACTGTTTACTGTTTACTGTTTACTGTTTACTCTTCACTGTTTACTGTTGTTCTCAATGATCCTGTCCCTTTCCCACATAGAAAAGCGGTTTGGACCAACCGTCGCGCTTGCTGGTGTCAACCTCGACTTGCAGGCCGGTGAAGTCCACGCGCTCATCGGCGAGAATGGTGCCGGCAAGAGCACCTTGATGAACATTCTGGCAGGTGCGTTGCGCCCGGATCGGGGCAAGATGCAGATTGATACACGTCCTTATCTTCCGTCGATGCCGCTCGACGCTCGACTTAACGGAATCGCATTGATTCATCAGGAACTTTTTCTGTGTCCCCATCTTTCTGTGGCCGAGAACATAATGCTGGGTATGGAGCCATCGCGACTCGGATGGCTGGACCGTGCGAAATTGTTTCGACGTACCCAGGAGGTGTTAAGAACGTTTTCTCATCCGGAGATTCGGCCTGAAACGCGTGTGGCAGATTTATCGGTTGCGGCTCGCCAAATAGTTGAGATTTGCCGCTCCATCGCCGCCCGCGCGCGAATTCTTTTAATGGACGAACCTACCAGTAGTTTGCAGCGGGCTGATGTGGAGCGGCTTTTTGGTCTAATCCGAAAGCTCCGGAGCGAGGGCCTCAGCGTTATTTATATAAGCCATTTTCTCGAAGAAGTGCGCGAGATCGCCGATCGGTTTACCGTGCTGCGTGATGGCCAGAGCGTCGCCACAGGTGAGATTGCTTCGGTAACCGACGACGATCTAATAACTCAAATGGTTGGGCGGCCTGTGCAGAATCTTTTTCCTCGCCGCGGTCGACCTTCACAAGAAGCTGATAGCTTACTGGAAGTAAATGAGCTGGCTGCGCCGCCCGGTTTGCGGCGGGCCAGTTTTGAAATTCGCCGCGGCGAGATCTTTGGTGTCGCCGGACTAATGGGCTCCGGACGTACGCAGCTCGTGCGGGCAATCTTCGGACTCGATGAAGTTCGCTCGGGGACAATCATCTTGAAGGGGAGAGCTCTTTCGGCACGCGGTGGTCAGCCGGCAATTCGACTTTTTCAAGGTCTCGGTTATCTGAGTGAAGATCGGAAAGGCGAAGGTTTGGGAGTCACGCTTTCTGTTGCTGATAACGTCACAGTCACGCGTTTTAGTTCATGTTCGCGTTGGGGCTGGCTCAACCTTTCACGCCAGCAGCAACAAGCGGAGCGGCTAATCAAAGCGTTAGGGGTTAAAGCGCGGAATGTCGCTCAATCAGTCAAAACTCTTTCCGGTGGCAACCAGCAAAAGGTGGCGCTTGCTCGTTTGCTTCACCAGAACGCGGATGTGCTTCTGCTTGACGAGCCTACGCGCGGAATCGACATAGGCAGTAAGGTCCAGGTGTATGACACCATTGCTCGTTGTGCCGCAGCAGGCAAAGCAGTCTTGATGGTAAGTTCTTATCTGCCTGAACTTTTCGGCATGTGTGATCGACTGGCAGTCATGAGCCGCGGACGATTATCGAAGGGGCGCCCAATTCATGAATGGACGCCCGAATCTGTAATGCAAGCGGCGATCGGTTCCGCCGAGAAGAATCCCGGAGGCTAGCAAAGAAAATGAATCGGTTACTACTCCTGGCCTTCATCCTGTTGAGCTGTGCTGCTTCGGGGGTGGCCCAATCTCCGCAAGCTGCTGCGCAATCCGGTGCGCCCCTGCAGTCGTCATCGTCTCCCGTGCCTGCGCTTCAGGAATCACAAGAATGTTCACAAGCAAAAGCCACGGCCAAGCTACTTGAAGCGCGGCTCAAGGACTGGCCTGCTTTGGCTCGTTACCGCGACGACAATAAGAAAGTTATCCCGGCAAACAGGAATGAAACGCGCGTAGTTTTCCTGGGAGATTCGATTACCGATTCCTGGGACGATCCCAAATATGGCGGATTTTTTACTGGCAAGCCTTATTTGAATCGCGGCATTAGCGGACAAACCACTCCGCAAATGCTTATTCGCTTTCGTCCGGACGTAATTGAGCTTGCGCCTGCGGTTGTAGTGATCCTTGCCGGCACCAACGACCTTGCCGGAAATACCGGGCCCACAAGATTGGAAGCAATCGAAGACAATCTCAAGTCAATGGCCGAGCTTGCCCAAAGACATCACATCCGGCTGGTGTTTTCCTCCGTTCTTCCTGTCAGTGATTACGAAAAGACCGCCGACGGCCAACCGCGCATTCAAACTATTCGCAGACCACCCGATCAGATAAAGGCACTCAATGACTGGATGAAGAAATACGCCGCTGAGAATAGGTTCACTTATCTCGATTACTATTCAGCAATGATTGACGAGAAGGGTTTTTTAAAAGATGAGTTAAGCAACGACTGCCTTCATCCGAACGAAAAGGGTTATGCCGTGATGGCCCCGCTGGCGGAACGAGCAATAGCCGCGGCACTGAAGAACAACAAATAATTTGCCCCAGCAAAGCTTAAGCAGAAGGAGGGTTGACCAGATAGAGATCGCGGCCCGCGTTTTCTACAACGAAAGTGTTCGGCTCGATTTCGTAGTCGGCGCGGCGAAAACTGCGGTGATCAAGAAAGCCCAGATTGACGCGACGACAAATTTCCTCGGGCACTCCAGAGGCCAGCGTGATCCGGTAACGCGGTGTAAGCACTCCCTCAGCGTTTCGGAAACTTCCGTAGCTAACGTGCGCGAGATGCGCGGCAACACAAAGATTTGCGCGCAGCTCGTCGGAAAACGCTACCATCTCACGCACAGACTCGAGCGGCGCATAGCCATATTTCTCTATTAATTTTCCATGAGTGGTCGAGAGCGTGTTCAAGTGTGGCGCGTAAATAATTAGTTCACCCCCGTCTTCGATAATGCTTCCCAATTTGTAGCTCGCCTTACCGCCCACCCACAGGTCGTCATAATGCTCGTCCAGCAAAGCCACTACGCGGGCGTATTTGCGACCAGCATATTTAATGTGCACCTGCGCGCTTACTGCCGCCGCGCGTCGCAGCGATTCGTTTAGGTCGCCAGCAAACAGAGCATGGGTTTGCAAGCCGTCGTGGTTACGCGTATTAACGGAGGTGAAGGAGATTACATTCGCAGGCACAAAAGCAGCTGCCGTCTCAATCATGCGACGTGTGGGTGTTTCAACTCTTCCGATAACGTGTTCGATCGTTGCCAGTGCGCCAAGCCAGTGGGTCATGTGAGTCAATTCCGGGCCGGCAACGCCTGGAAAAAAGTATTTTGCGCCACCGGCGAACCCCGCCACTTCATGCGGCATGGTGGCGCCAAACACCAATACAGTGTCGTAAATACCAGGCGCCAACAACGCATTAAGGCGTAAGGCGACAGATTCGTTAATCAGTCCATCAGTCAGCTCGTTTACCTGAGACGCGCTAAGCTCGCCCAGGCTTACGAGTTGATCTGAACGATCCCATTGATGATCGAATACGCGCCCCAGGCCCGGAAGCTCGGAGACTCCGGAGCCGATCTTGAGACGCTTCTGCTCGTCGGTCATCGGTGGATGCGTTCCCTGCGCGACGAGGGCGTCAAGGTCCGCGACATTCCTTTGAGCCAGGAACTGGGCCGCCATGGGAAAGAGAAGATCGGTGTTGTCGTCTCGAGTTCTGTCGGGAATGATTGCAAGCACGCGTTCGCCGGGCTCCACCTCCTGTAACGCCTCTTCGACGATCGCTTGCAGCTCCGGGATCGACAGCGCATCGCTGGCGCTGCCCTTTCCGGTTACTGCCTTTGTGATAGTAAAGCTCATTGATTCCTGTTTAGCTGGCACGAGAACAACTCGGACGCCGGCTTCTCTGCTCCACCTCTCCAATCCCGGCACCCCAGCGGTGCCTCTTTTTTTCGTTTGTCACCCCTTGATCGCAGCGTGGCTAAAGCCGCAACCAATGATGTGCTTAGCTCCGTAGGAGCCGTCCCCCCCCTTGCTAGACCCCACCGAACGCGGTGAATCCGCCATCTACCGGAATTACGGCGCCGGTGACAAATGACGAAGCCGGAGAAAGCAACCACAATGTGGCGCCAACCAGATCGCCTGGTTCCCCGAAGCGTGCCATGGGCGTGTGTTCAATTATGCTCTGGCCTCGAGCGGAAAGCTTTCCCGTCCGTTCCTCGGTTAGTAAGCAGCGGTTCTGGTCAGTCAGAAAAAAACCGGGCTCGAGAGCATTGACGCGAATCCTTGGCGAGTATTCGCGCGCCAGATGTACTGAAAGCCACGCGGTAAAATTGTTAATGGCCGCCTTTGCTGCTGAGTAGCCGACGACTCGGGTTAAGGGAAGCACGGAACTAACGGAACTGATATTTAGAATTACGCCTTCGCCTCGTTTCGCCATCTCTTTTCCAAACACCTGGCACGGCAGAAAGGTTCCCAGGAGGTTCAGGTCGAAGACCTGGCGCAAGGCGTCTGGCGGGATATCAAAAAACGATCTCTCATTGCTTGTTGTGGCCTCAGACCGATTGCCGCCGGCGGCATTTACCAGACAATCGATCCGTCCAAACTTCTCGATAACAGCCTGTCGGCCGCCCTCCAATTCATCGAAACTGAGTACGTCGCATTGCACTGCAAACGCTCGTTCGGACTCATCAAGCGTTTCAATCAAGTCCTGCCCTTTTTTAAAGTTTCTGGTGATTATGGTGACGCTTGCGCCGCAGCCGAGTAAAGCTTCGACCATCGTCCTGCCGAGTATGCCGGTTCCGCCGGTGATAATGACCGAGCGTCCGGTGAAGTCGTAAAGCTTTTTCACGTCATTGAGGTTCATTGGGAATCAATCAGCGACCGGCGCGCCTCGCGTACAGCAGTAACGTAACCGCGCGCGGCAGCGACGACAGATTCGCGCTCACCTGAGTTTATCGCTTTCGTATTGACGAGATCAGCGCCCACACCAAGAGCCCAGGCTCCGGCAGTAATAAAATCTTTTGCGGTTGCCAGCGACACACCGCCGGTTGGAACCAGATTCACCTGCGGCAGCGGCGCTTTGAGGGCGCGCAGATACTTTGGTCCACCGACAGCGCTGCAGGGAAAAACCTTAACGGCGTCGGCGCCGGCCTGCCATGCGGAGACAACTTCGGTAGGTGTTAACGCGCCAGGGAAAACGGCGATTCGCTGTCGCTTACATAGGTCAATGGTAGGAATGTTGAGCGAAGGACTAACGATAAACTGGGCGCCGGCGGCGATGCAGTCACGCGCTGATTCCGCATCGAGTACGGTGCCGCCGCCTACCAGCACTTCGTCGCCATAACGTTTGCTAAGTTTTGCTATGACGGCGACCGCGCCAGGCACTGTCAACGTGATTTCCAGAATAGGTATGCCGCCCTCTCCTATGACTTCGGCGACGGCAATGGCTTCCTCAGCCGATGCCGCACGCACCACCGGTATCACGCCAATTTCTTCGATCCGCTTAAGAACCCAAACCTTTTCCATCGAGTCCTACCGCGCGACGCGCGCCGTACCGCCTTTCATCACACGCTCAACTTCCGCGAGTGTGGTCATCGTTGTATCGCCGGGAGTTGTCATCGCCAGAGCACCGTGCGCCGCGCCACATTCAACGGCCCATTGGGGTCCCTTGCTTTCGAGGAATCCATAGATCAATCCCGAGGCGAATGAATCACCGCCGCCAATGCGATCATAGATCTCCAGATCTTCACGCGCCGTCGCCTGATAAAGCGTACCTTCCGAATAGCAAACCGCGCCCCAGTCGTTACGCGTCGCCGTCTTCGCGTTCCGCAGAGTAGTAGCCACTGCCTTGAGATTAGGAAACTCCTTTACAGCGCGTTCGATCATGTGTTGGAAATTCTTAACTTCGAGTTTTGCGTGATGCTCGTCCAATCCTTCGACCTCGAATCCCAGCGCCGCGGTAAAGTCCTCTTCATTACCGAGCAGCACATCAACGAGCGGCGCGAGTTCCCGGTTAACCTCCTGAGCGCGGGCCTGGCCACCGTTGGATTGCCAGAGAGAGGGACGATAATTCAAATCGTAAGAGATAAGGGTTCCACTTTCCCTGGCCGCGATCATTGCCTCTTTGGCGACCAGCGGCGTTGTCTCTGATAGCGCCGCAAAGATGCCCCCCGTGTGGAACCAGCGCGCACCTTCAATGGTAAAGATCCGCTTCCAATCAAAGTCGCCGGGAGCGACCTGTGAGACTGCGGTGTGACCGCGATCGGAACAACCAAGAGCCGCGCGAATACCAAAACCTCGTTCAGTAAAATTGAGGCCGTTGCGAACTCTGCGGCCGACGCCGTCAAACTTCACCCACTTCAGCTGCGATTGGTCCACGCCACCCTGGTAAATGAGATCCTGAATCAGGCGCCCGACAGGGTTGTCCGCCAGAGCCGTAATAATCGCTGTGTCTAAACCAAAGCAGCGCTTCAAGCCACGGGCAACATTATATTCGCCGCCGCCTTCCCAGACTTTGAAAGAACGGGTCGTGTGTATGCGTTCATCGCCGGGATCGAGACGCAGCATCACCTCGCCCAGCGACACGCAATCCCAGCGACATAGTTTTTTACGTTTAGGCTCTAGTGGACCGGGCATGATGATCGAAAACTGATTTCAGATAACGAGTACGTCCGGAGATTGATATGCGCGACCATTAACCTCAAAAGAGAGCTGCGGCCAATCGGGTGTAGCGGTAGTTAGTTCCACCCCGTCAGCAAGAGCGATGCATGTCTCCTCGACCTTCGCGCCGGTCACTGAAGGATTCCAGGCGAACGCCTGGTTCACCAAGACTTTCTCTGCAGATAGCGGATGGGCTAACCAGTCTCTGGTTCGATAGCCGCAGGCTCCGCCCTGATGGTGCAGACGCTCCTCGCCCTCAAACCCTTCGTCAGCGTAAGTGCGTGCGGCCAATTCGTATAACTCGGCCCCGGTAGCACCGGGACTAGTAGCCTCAAGAAGCAGCGCATTGACCCGCGAGGAAGCGATCGTGCGCCGGCGCAGGTCGTCCGGAATGGTTCCGCTACTGACTATGCGCGTCAGCGAGGCGATCAAGCCGTTACGGCGAGCACAGACTACAACCAGCAAAACGTTTCTCCATTTGAGTTCAGTGGGAACAGGATGGCGGAAACGCTTGATTCGCTCATCCGCGGCCACCAAAGTAACGATAGGGCATATATTTCGCGCCGCAAGTGCGCTTCCGACCTTCACGGCCACTTCCCGCTCCGTTTGCCCCGGCTCGAGAGTTCTGACCACTTTGCTGATAGCTTCTCCCGCATCCAGGCCGAGCTGCCGAAATCTTTTTAATTCGGGCTCGGTCAGCTGATATCTGCAGCGCGCAATAGCTGCTTCTATCGTGCGTGTCGCGGTGTTGAGCGGCAAATCTGTACCGAGCAGAGCAGCGCGACCGAGTAAGTCCCGAGCCTTATCCAATACAAACGCCGGCCCGGACTGTCCCTCCTCCCAGGAAAATTCAATCGGTTCGAACTCACTTTCGGAAAGCTCTTCAGCGAGAAGGCGCGGCATTTCGATCCGGTTGGCTAGTACGAAACATTTCCCGTCGTTCCGCACTAGCAGTGCACTCGCCCCTGCATCGCGACTTAAATCAATGCCATTTCTCCCGCCGGCTGTCAGCCAGGAAAAATTGTGCTGTGAACTGAGGAGGACGCCGCTCAAATTCTCGGCGGTCAGCATCTGCACGATTCTATCGACTTTTTCCTCGATCTCTGTGGCCATGCCAGAACTATTCCCTACTCCATTCTTACGTTCATGTCGACCCTCTTCATCTTCCCAGCCAGCCGCCATCAACTACCAGCACATGGCCGTTTACGTAATCGCTTGCCGGTGATGATAGAAAAACTGCCGCCCCGGCAACGTCTTCTGGTTCGCCCCAGCGCCCGGCAGGTGTTCGTTCGAGTATCTGGCGATTGCGCGTCTCATCGGCCTGCAACGCCGCAGTGTTAGCAGTTCGCATGTAACCAGGAGCGATGGCGTTGACGTTGATCCGATATTTTGCCCACTCATTAGCAAGCGCTTTTGTTAGCTGCGCGACTCCTCCTTTCGAAGCAGCATATGCGGGAACCGTGATACCTCCTTGAAACGAGAGCAACGATGCGATGCTCACAACCTTGCCGCCTTTCCCCTGCGTGATCATTTCTCTGCCTGCTAACTGCGAAAGGCGGAAGACGCTTGAGAGATTTACCTCAATCACTGTGGCCCAGTCTTCTTCCGTGTAATCAGTGGCTGGAGCGCGGCGAATTATACCGGCATTATTGATGAGAATGTCCAGACGGCCGAACTCTTCGAGTGTTTGTCCAATCAGCTGTTGCGGTACGGTTTTGTCTACGAGGTCGCCACGCAATGCCAGCGTGCGCCGTCCTGCACGTTTGATGAGTTCGCAAGTTGGATCGGGTTCTCGCGAATTGCCATGGGCGACAACGTTCGCGCCGGCTTGCGCGAGAGCAACCGCGATTGCCGCGCCGAGTCCAGCAGACGCGCCGGTCACAAGCGCAACCTTGCCATCCAATTTGAATCTATCGAGGATCATTTTTCAGCCAGCTGAAAGCAGCTCGAGCGTTAACATGTCTAGCTGGTTTTCACTGATGAAGTAGAGTTATTAATCACCAACCCGCCAATAACCCCGATGATAGCGCCAACGAAAGCTCCCAGCATCATATATTTAAACAGATTAGGACCACCAACTCGTGAAATCAGACCTGTAAGCCAGCCACTGAATGAACCGAACACCAGGCCAACAAATCCGAATCCCACAATGCCGCCAATGGAGATGCCACGCGACGCGCTCCCAATGTTCTCGACTGGTTCAAGGTTTGGCGCAAGCAGCTGAATTATTAGCAGCGCGAGCAGATAGGTAGTACCGGCGATAACGAAGACGATACGGTAATTGCCACCAGTGCTCTGCAAGATATACCCGGTGGCTACCGCCATCGTTGCCCCGCCTATTGCTCCAGACATGCCGCCGATGCCGACAACCGAGCCCACGGCGCGACGGGGAAACATGTCGGAGGCGGTGGTAAAGAGGTTTGCGGACCATCCTTGATGTGCCGCTGCTGCGAGTCCGACCAGACCTACAGCCACCCAGAGGCTCTTCACGTTGGAGGCGAAAATAATCGGTGTTACCGCTAGCGCGCAGACCAGCATTGCCGTTTTGCGCCCGCGGTTAATCGTCCAGCCCCGCTTGATAAGCCTTGAGGAAAGCCAGCCGCCGCCGACGCTGCCGAGATCGGCTATCAGATAAATCGCAACCAACGGGAGACCAATAGTGGTCAGGTCGAGCTTGTGAGTATCCCGGAGGAAGTTTGGTATCCAATAAAGATAGAACCACCAGATCGGGTCGGTCATATACTTCCCGATAGCGAAGGCCGATGTTTGCCGGTGGGGTATCAGCTGAATCCAGGGAATTTTTGTGGCGGGTGGATCTGGCGGATCGCTCTGAATGTAATCGAGTTCTGCTTTTGAAACTCTTCGATGCACCTCCGGTCGGGCATACATCGGAATCCAAAAGAGTAGCCATAGAAAACCGATGGCGCCTGTAAGGACAAAGGCCCACCTCCAGCCGTAATTGAGAGCGATCCACGGAACGGTCAACGGTGCAACGATTGCGCCGACGTTGGTGCCGGCATTGAAAATGCCCGTCGCAAAAGCCCGCTCCTTCTTAGGAAACCATTCCGCCACCGTCTTGATCGCAGCAGGGAAGTTTCCTGCTTCGCCAAGGCCCAACGCGGCGCGCGCCGCTCCGAAACCGAAAGCTGAACGCGCCAGTGCATGGCTCATTGCAGCCAGACTCCAAAAGATTAGCGCCGCCGAATAACCGATCTTCGTGCCGAAGCGATCCATCAATCTGCCGGCAAGGAGTAATCCGAAGGCATACGCGGCGTTGAAAGCGGCCACAATATTTCCGTAGTCGATCTCGCTCCACGCAAATGTCTGTTGCAGGTCTTTCGAGAGGATCCCCAGAACCTGTCGGTCAATGTAGTTAACGGTGGTTGCGAAGAACAGCAACCCGCAGATCACCCAGCGATACCGCCCCAAAAGCGTATTGCCTGTGATCACTGCGGTGCGTGACCCGGCAGCGTCAACGACTAAGGGATCCGTTGAAACCGGCGTTCGTGCAGCGCTGACTTTGTTGCCCATCGAACTAATCTCCTAAGTCGTGTTGGTTCTTGAAGTGGGCCCGCACGAGCGAGCAGAAGAAGGTGACGAGTACGGGCGCGAAGTGCGCGGCCCTTCGGATCGATTTCCTACTGCCGGAATGAAAACCGGAACAAGGCTCTTTAGTCGCCTAAACGTAAATGCACATCATTATCTTCGGCTAGTCGCTCAAAAAGTCTTCGCGTATGGGAGTAAAGATGTCGATCAGTACGACTTCCTCATCCATCATAGTTGCGCCGTGATTGCATTGCGGAGGGAAGTGAAGCACGTCGCCCGCTGAAGCGATACGCTCCGTACCTTCGACGAAGAAACGCACTCGACCGCTCATCACGATCGACATTTGTTCATGGGGATGTTCGTGCGCAGGAGTTACCAGAAACGGCGCAAAACGAAAACGACAGATCATTAAGTCTTCGCCGACCACCATTTGTCGCTCGATCCCTTCGGCTACGTGCTCAATCGGGATGCCGGACCAGTTTAAATGCCGGGCACCGCCGTCAATCGTTGCGCCGGTTTTTGCTTCAATTTCATTAGTGGGGGTGGTAGACATAGTGTCATTTTCCTCGCGCTGATTCCAGACCCGATCCTCCGGCGGCGTACTCAGGCTGTACGTTGACCACACCATACTGGCGGTCTTCTCCTTCGCGCATCGCGGCCATCATCCATAAAAAGTTGATTTGCCCGCCCGGTGCGGCAACGTTCGGATGATATCCTCTGGGCATAAGCACGCAATCCCCTTCACGCACCACTTGCACTAACTCTGGCTTTTCAGGGTTGGTGTAAACAAACTGCACGCCGAAAGAAGGCGAAGGCATATCAATGAAAAGATATGCCTCTTCGAGCATCCTGGAATGCTCGTGCGGAGGCCATGACGTCCAGTTGCCCGGCGTGGAAAACGTGACGCCTG
>WNGF01019027.1_pt1 | contig 14525 bp, 10 predicted proteins | sample 5400641 | NCBI WGS metagenome assembly WNGF01 (sample SAMN13153371, study PRJNA577476) | soil metagenome | isolation source: 80 cm soil or saprolite under grassland replicate 2 | place: USA:California | collected 2016-06-15
GCCTCGTCGGGCTCGTCATCTACATCCTGGTCGCACTGCTTTCGAACGGCGGCGGCGGCCTCGGCCAGCTCGAGCCGCTCGACAACCAGCAGATTGGCCGGGGCGACACACCGAGCACCATCTCCCAGGAGTGCAGGACGGGACAGGATGCAAACGAGCGGCAGGACTGCCGGATCGTCGCGGTCGTCAACAGCGTCCAGAAGTTCTGGGACGGCGTCTTCCAACGCAGCAACAGGCAGTACCCATTCGCAAACACCTTCTTCTTCAGTGGCCAGGTGGACACCGCGTGTGGCACGGCCGACTCGCAGGTCGGCCCGTTCTACTGCCCGCGCGACCAACTCGTGTACATCGACCTCGGTTTCTTCGACGAACTGCGGTCCCGGTTCGGCGTCGGCAGCGCAGTATTTGTCCAGGCCTACGTGATCGCGCACGAGTACGGCCATCACGTCCAGAACCAGCTTGGAGTCCTCGACAAGATCGGCGGCGACCGACAGGGGCCGGAGAGCCTCGCGGTGCGAAGCGAGCTGCAGGCCGACTGCTACGCGGGCGTCTGGGCAGCGCACGCGGTGGAGACGGGGATCGTCGAGCAGCTGACCCAGGCCGACATCAACGACGGCCTCGACGCCGCGGCGGCGATCGGCGACGACCGGATCCAGGAGCGGACGCGGGGCCAGGTGAACCCGGAGACCTGGACACATGGCTCTTCGGAGCAGCGTCGCCGCTGGTTCTCGCGCGGCTACGAGCAGGGCCGCCCGGCGGTCTGCGACACCTTCACCGGCTCCATCTAAGGCGCAGCCTCAGAGCCCGGGCGGCTCACCCACAAAGCTTGGATCTGCGCGGCCGCGAACGACCCCCGCCCTCCGTCTAAGGCGCCGACTCGGCGGCGCCGCCTCAGAGCGCGGGCGGCTTCGCCGCCCGCGCGGCTCACCCACAAAGCTTGGATCCGCGCCGGCCGCGAACGACCCCCGCCCTCCGTCTAAGGCGCCGACTCGGCGGCGCCGCCTCAGAGCGCGGGCGGCTTCGCCGCCCGCGCGGCTCACCCACAAAGCTTGGATCCGCGCCGGCCGCGAACGACTCCGGACGCTCAAGAACGCGATCTCCTCCGGACAGGTGCGCCAGGCGTATCTGTTCGCCGGGCCGCGGGGAACAGGCAAGACTTCGTTGGCCCGGATCCTCGCCAAGGGACTCAACTGCGTCCAGGGACCGACGCCGACGCCGGACAAGATCTGCAACCCGTGCGTGACCATTGCGAACGGCACGTCGCTCGACGTGATCGAGATGGACGCGGCTTCGCAGCGCGGCATCGACGACATCCGTGAGATCCGCGAGCGCGTCGTCCTCCAGCCCGCCGAGGGCCGCTACAAGGTCTACATCCTCGACGAGGCGCACCAGCTCACCGACGCGGCCTGGAACGCGCTGCTGAAGCTGATCGAGGAGCCGCCGCCGCATCTCGTCTTCGTTTTCTGCACCACCGACCTGTCGAAGGTGCTGCCCACCGTGCGTTCGCGGTGCCAGACGTTCGTCTTCTCGCGTCCGCGACTGGCCGATCTCGTGAAGAAGCTGCGTCGAATCGCGGACAGCGAGGGGATCGAAGTCCCGGATCCGGCGCTCGCCCTGATCGCCCGTGGGGCCCGCGGCGCGTACCGCGATGCCGAGTCGACGCTCGACCAGCTCGCGTCCGCGACGGAGAAGGAGATCACGGTGCAGGCCGTGCTCCAGCTCCTCGGCGCCGTCGAGGAGGAGGCCCTCTTTCGGCTCTGCGACCTCGTCGTCGACCGTGATACTGCCGGCGCGCTGACCTTCGTCGAGGAGCTCTCCGAGCAGGGACAGGATCTGGGACGCCTCGTCGTCGATCTGCTCGAGCATCTGCGTCACCTCATGCTCGTCCAGCACATGGGCGAGGTGCCGGATTCGCTTCCCGTGACCGAGGAGACGCGCGAGCGGCTGCGGGCGCAGGCGAATCAGCTCGGCGAGGCGACCGTCATTCGGCTCGTCGACCTGCTGGCGGTGGCGGTCGAGGACATGCGCCAGGGCGGCGATCCACGCCTGCCGCTCGAGCTGGCGCTCGTGAAGGTGACGCGGCCCGGCGCCGACCTCTCGCGCGAGTCCTCGTCGTACCGGCTCGACCAGCTCGAGACGCGCAGCCATGTCCCCGCCGGCCATAGCCCGGTGCCAGGCACCGGAACCGAGGTGTCACGGGACCGCGACGAAAGTGTCACGGCGGCGAGGGCCCCGGCGCCGCCGTCGCTCGAGCTCGAGCAGCTGCAGGAGGCGTGGCAGCGCACGATTCTGCCGGCGGTCGAGGAGCGGTCGATTCCCGCCGCGTCGGTGCTGCGCGAAGCGCATCCCGCCGGGCTCGCCGGCGACACGCTCACCGTTGAGTTTCCTGCGAGCGCCGCCTTCCACCGGCAGCTCGCCGAGGAGCCGAAGAACGCGACGCTGCTCGCCGAGGCGCTCTACGAGGTAACCGGCCGCCACCTCGGGCTCGCCTTCGCGGAGGGCGAGGCGCGAGTCGGCGAAGCGGACGACGACGAGCCGCCCGGTGAGGAGAAGATCCTCGAGCTCGTCAAGGAAACCCTGGACGCCCGCGAACGGGAGGACTAAATGGGCATGGACATGGACAAGCTACTCCAGCAGGTCGGCCAGATGCAGGAGCAGATGCAGCACGCGCAAGAAGAGCTTGCGAATGAAACAGTCGAGGCGACGGCGGGCGGCGGCATGGTCACCGTCACCGCCAACGGCGCGGGCGAGATCAAGCAGATCAAGATCGATCCCAAAGCAATCGATCCGAACGACCCGGAGATGCTCGAGGACATGGTCCTCGCCGCGGTGAACGAGGCGATCCGCGCCGCGCACAGCCTGATGGAGTCGAAACTCGGCGGACTTACGGGAGGCGCGCTCGGCGGCCTCGGCCTCCCGGGTCTCGGAGAGTAGGAGCTTGCGCGAGCGCCTGCGCGCCTTACCGCTGTTCGCGGACCTCGACGACGAGCACCTGGACGCGCTTGCCGCCGCCACGACGGAGCTCCAGGCGCCGGCCGGGCGTACGCTGATCGAGCGCGGCGCCCCGGCTTCCGGAGTCTTCGTGCTCGAGCAAGGACAGGCGATCGTCGAGGCACCCGAGGGACGGCGGGAGCTCCAGGCTGGAGATGTCTTCGGCGAACGCTCACTGGTCGGCACGGAGGACGCGCGCACCGCGCGCGTACGTGCCAAGACCGACGTCCGCTGCCTCGCAATCGGACGACCCGCGATCGAGCGCCTGGTGGAGAGTTACCCGAGCGTAGCCGAGCGACTGAAGAGGCTCAGCGGGGAATAACCGTCGTACCGGTGCACAGGGCGCGTCGTGGCCCCGCGCCCCGCAGTGGCCCTCCAGCACTCATTGCCTCCCGCCCAGCTCTCGTTGCCCCCGCCCGTCGACGCGCCGGCGGCGGATCTCCTTGCTCACCTCGCGCTCGAGGGAACGACGTTGCCGTTCGAGCTCTTCGCTCATCACCTCGATGCTCTCGAGAGCTGACTCATGATCGTCGTCGGCCCACGCGTCAATGAGCTCCTGAAGGCCACGATGTAGTCCCATCACGCCCGCCCGCTGTATCGCGAGCCATTCATCGGGTGCAACCTCCGTGTAGTAGCGCCTCTCATCCTGCCCCCAGAGGGCTTGCTGACCCCGCACCCACATCCGCATCTGCCGTGCCGAGACAGGAGGTGTCTTCTGGCTGAGCGCGATGCTCGGGCGGCTGAACGCCGCGTCCACGTACGAGCCAGCGATCATGTGCGCGGGGCCAACGTCGAGAGCAACCGAGATCGCGAGCGCCTCATCGAGTGAGATCCGCCGTTCCCCGGACTCCCACTTTCCGACGGTCGTCTGATGGACTAAGAAACCCAGCTTTGCGAGTCGTGCGGCGAGCTGCCTCTGAGTCCAACCCTTTCGCGCGCGCTGAATCCGCATCTGCTCTGCGAATACTTCACTGGGCCGTTTAACCGGCTGTCGCCATATCGTCATGCGCACTGCCGATCCAGAGCAGCCCGCAACAGATCCGCCGAGGCGAGACTACGCCGCAAAACGTGCGGGGCCACATTCCCTACTCGAACCGAAGTGCCGCGATGGGATCGAGTCGGGCCGCGCGGCGCGCGGGGTAGTAGCCGAAGAAGAGGCCGACGGCAAGCGCGACCGCGAATGACAACATGAGCGGCGTGGTCCCGATGAGCGTCCGCCAGCCCGCGAAGACGGTGATCAACCGTGACGCGCCGACGCCCGCCAGCAGGCCGGCAACGCCTCCTAGCGTGCTCAGGATGACCGCTTCGACCAGGAACTGCACCTGAACCCGCCACGGATCGGCTCCGACCGATTTGCGGATGCCGATCTCGCGTGTCCGCTCGCGAACCGACACGAGCATCATGTTCATGATCCCGATCCCGCCGACGAGCAACGCAATGCCGCCGAGCGCGAAGGTGAGCACGCGGAAAGTCGTCGTCGCTCGCTGACCCTCCTTCACGATACTCGCCTGGTCCTCGGCCGAAAAGTCGTCGGGGTACGACTCGGGAAGCTTGTGCTGTGTGCGCAGCAGCGCCGTGATCGCGTCCAGCGCGGGCTCGATGTCGGCGTCGCTTCGGACGAGCGCGTCGACGTGCACGGTGTTGACGCCGCCTAAGAGAACCCGGGTGACAATCGGGAGCGGAACGAAGATCCGGTTGTCGAGGTTCTCGTCGGCGAGCTTGCCTCTGCGGTTTTGAATTCCGATCACCTCGAACTCGCGATTTCCCACACGCACCGTCTTCCCGATCGGGTTCTGGCCGGGAAACAGCTGCTCGGCCGCGACCAAGCCGAGCACGATGACGCTGCGTCCGAAGCCGACGTCGGCAGCGGAGATCAGGCGCCCAGTGACGGCGTGTTGGTTCTGGATGTGGGCATAGCTCTCGGTCATGCCGACGAGCCAGGTGTTCGTCTTGTAGCGGCCGGCGGACACGACGATGCTCTCGATGTCCTGATGCGGCGCGACCGCAGTGACCATCGGCAGCTTCGCGATCGCGGCGACGTCCTCGGGCGTGATCGTCCGGTCGGTTGCCGACTGACCCGTGCCGACGTTGATGAACTCCCCGTCCACCTTCACGACGTTGCCGCCGAGCCTGCTGATGCTGTCCGCGACCTCAGACTGCGCGCCGGCGCTTACGGCCGTGACTCCCACGAGTGAAGCGACGCCGATCACCACGCCGAGCGCCGTCAGGGCGGCTCGGAACCAGTTCGCCGCCAGTGCGCCGAGTGCGATTCGCCACTGCTCGAGCAGCATCGTCATCGCGCAATCTCGAGCACTGACGACCGCTCGACCGGCTCGTCCGCGACCATCAGCCCGTCCTCGAGTCGAAGGATCCGCGATGCGTGCTCCGCCACTCGGCTCGAGTGCGTGACCATGACGATCGTCGCTCCGCGACGGTTCACACGCTCGAGGAGCTTGAGTACCTCGTCGGCGCTTGCGGAGTCGAGGTTGCCGGTCGGCTCATCGGCGAGTACCACACTCGGGCCCACCACGAGCGCGCGCGCAATGGCGACACGCTGCTGCTCGCCGCCGGAGAGCTGACTTGGATGATGCTGCGCTCGATCCGCGAGCCCCACCTCGGCCAGGGCCTCGAGCGCGCGCCTGCGCCGGTCACGCGTGCGCACCCCTGCGTAGACGAGCGGCAGCTCGACGTTCTTGAAGGCGGTCGAGCGAGGAAGCAGGTTGTAGGCCTGGAAGACGAAACCGATCCGCTGCCCGCGGACGCGAGCGCGACGCGTTTCACTGAGCGTCGACATCTCCGCCCCGACGAGCCGGTAGGAACCCGTCGTCGGGCGGTCGAGGCACCCGAGGATGCCCAGCAGCGTCGTCTTTCCCGAGCCGGACGGGCCCATGATGGCGACGAACTCGCCCTCGCCGACGACGAAGCCGACACCGCGGAGCGCCTCGACAGTGAGATCGCCGCTGCGGTGGCGTTTCGTGACGTCGGCGAGTTCGATGATGGTCGCGCCGCCATCCTCGAGCATCAGTCACCCTCTTCTGGACCTTGCGCCTCCGGGAGAACCACGCGCTCGCCGACACGCAGGCCCTTGACGATCTCGACGTTCTTGATGCTCGCGAGCCCCAGCGTCACCTGCCGGTCTGAGGTCTCGCCCGCCGCATCGACGACGGTGACGATCGCGCGATCCTCTTCGTCGCGGGACACGGCCTCGAGCGGGACCTGGACGACGTCAAGCCGCTTCGCCACGACGATGCGCACGGAGACGTTCATGCCCGGCCTCAGGCCGGCCGCGTGCGCGATCCCGACTCGGACCGGGAAGGTCACGACACCGCCGGTGTTGACTCCGCTCAGCGCCGCGAAGAGCACCTTCCCCGGGAAGGATTTGCCGCCGAGGGCGTCGACGCTGACGACGGCTCTCAGGCCAGGCTTCACCCGCGCAACATCGAACTCGCTGAGGTCGAGAGTCACGGCGAGGCGCTCGAGATCCGCTACCGCTGCGACTGGCGTCAAGGGGTCCACAGGCGCCCCGGGCACCGTGAGCAATGCCGTGACGGTTCCAGGCGAGGGGGCGCGCACTGTCAGCAGCGGTCTGGCAAAACGGGCGCTGGCGAGCCGGAGTTGAGCTCCGACGACTTTCAGCCGCGTGAGAGCGACGTCGAGCGCCGAGGCGGGCCCGCCTCGGGCGCGCAGTACGGCCAGGTCGGCTTCGGCCTTGAAGACATCGAACCGGGCGGCCGCGACATCGGCCGGCAGCGGTGGCCCGAGCAACTGGGTCAGCCTCGCCCGGGCGCTGTCGACGGCCTGGCGGGCGGCCGCGAGTGCCGCCGGGCTCGGACCGGCCTGCAACCGTCGAAGCTCGGCCTGCGCGCGCTCGAGGTCCAGTCGCGCTGCGGTGACGTCGGCGGGGTTGGGTGGTGCGAGGAGCCTGGCAAGCCTCGCGCGTGCCGCGGCAACGGCCGCTCTGGCAGCGGTGAGCTCTTCCGGCACCGTGCCGGCACCCGGCTTGAACAGCACTGCCAGGTCGGATTCGGCCCTCCGCACGTCAGCCTCGGCAGCCGCTACGTCCGCGGCGTTCGGCGGCGCGAGAATCCGGTCGAGCCGCTCCTGGGCGAGCTGGGCGTTGTGCTGTGCGATGAGGATTGCCTCGGCGCGGGCTTCTGGCGTCCCTCCGAGAAGCGCCTCGAGGTCTGCCTCCGTGCGCTTCACGTCGAGCCGCGCGGCGCTCACCTCCGCGGGCCGTGCGCCGCGGAGCAGCCGCGCGAGCCGCATCTGCGCAGCTGTCACGGCACGGCGGGCTGCGGCGAGCTCCGCGCGCGTCGGCGGAACGCCTTTCAGCGGGTCGCTCGTACGCTTCTGCCGCAGTTCTGTGAGCGCCAGTGCGACGTCATTCCGCGCCTGCGCCACAGCGGCGGCGGCCGAGTGGTGGTCGTCGAGCAAAGCGAGCGGCTGGCCCGCGGCTACGCGCTGGCCCGGTGCGACGAGAAATCGTAGGAGGCGGCCGGTCGTGCGCGGGAAGACTGCGATGGCCGCTGTACCGGCGGTGGCGGATGCTCCGCCGGATGCCGCGGCTCCTGGCGCCGCCCCGCCCCCCGCTGCAGGGAGGAGGATGTCCGTGGAGCGCCCTGCCGGGACGATGCGGCCCACACCGCCGACGCTCAGAACGACATCGTCGCGGGTTGCCGTTGCGACCGCGCCCGGCGATTCGGGCGCGGCCGGTGCGCTCTAGCCTCGCAGTGATTCCAGGAACAGTGATCACCGGGTCCTCCTCGTCTCAATGTCTCTCAAGACATTGGAATGCTGAGATGAACGGAAGATGAAAGGGCGACGCATGCTCCCGAGGACGGGCCGGGCTCTCACCGCGGGGCCGCCGGTGAGGTGTGGCGGTACACGTCCTTGCTGATCCTGTAGGCGCGCTTCTCGATCTTCAGCACCTGCGCACGAACCCTCCTCAGGGCAATTGGATCGAGGTGCACGAACTTGACCAGGGCCAAGACCTCTCTGTCCTTATCTCTGGACCCCGCCCAGCCGACTCGAACATTGCCGACTCCCCGCGCGTAGTACTTAACCTGGTACGCCTCCGGCTTGCCCGTCTCGAACTCACGAGTCACCAAGACGTCCGTGTAGCAGCGGACGGGGACACACGTCCTCGCACCCAGCTTGTAGATCTTCGCATGGTCGACCCAGTTGATTGGTGGAGGGGCGAAGCCCTGGGAGTAGCTGGGCGTCCCCAGACGCGGCTCGGCCTGCATCACCACCCCGGGTTTCGCGCCCTTCAGTCCGGCGAGCCATGCCGGGGCCGCGACGAACTTCTCCCCCTCGTACTCCTCCGGGTACTGGCCCAGGTGCCAGACATTCCCGTCGTTGTCCTGCGCGAAGAACGCGAGCTCCCCCTCGACCAGCGCGCCCTCCGTGTAATCCAGCTCCCAGATCATGACCGTCCGCACGCCGTCGATCACCTTCGTCAGGTCCGTGACTGTGAACACGACGCGGTGACGAACGCGCTTACCTTCTTCCCTCGTCGACCCCTCGAAGACGAGTCGCTTGCCAGCGGGAAGCGGGAACCACTCATTGTCAACTTTGGTCGAGCGATCGAAATTCTTGCGGTCGAAGTCCTTCGCACTGATCGGTCTCTCTGGGGCTCCGCCGCGAGCGACCGCGTTCGAACGAGCGTTACCGCCGCATGCGGAAGCGAAAAGCAGCAGAAGCAAGCAAGCTACCCCGGCTGTCGCGCGAGAACGGACCATCTCGACCTCCTGTCGTGGCCGGTGATCGAGAGGGAGATCACGGACGCGCGGCAAGAACAGCCCTACCCCTCCCGAAACGCAAATAGAGCGACGGCAAGACGAACAGATTGATCAACGTCGAAGTCACGAGGCCGCCGAGAATGACGATTGCCAACGGATACTCGATCTCGTGTCCTGGAATGTCGCCCGCAACCACCAGCGGCATGAGCGCCAGAGCCGTCGCCAGCGAGGTCATCAAGATCGGCGACAGCCGCTCTCGCGCGCCGCGCAGGACAAGCGCAGGGCCAAAGGTTTCGCCCTCGGACCGCTCGAGATGCTGGAAGTGGTTGATCATCAGGATGCCGTTGCGAGCGGCGATCCCGAACACCGTGTAGAAGCCGACGAGCGAGCCGAGCGAGAGTGTTCGCCCGAACACGAATGCCGCTAGAGCTCCGCCCACCAGCGCGATCGGGAGGGTGCAGAAGGAGAGCGTTGCGAGACGCCAGCTCCCGAACGAGGCCTGCAAGAGGGCGAAGATCAGGATCGCAGCGCCGATCCCGAAGATGAACAATCGATTCGCGGCAGCCTTGCGCTCCTTGTACTCGCCGAGCAGCTCCGCGTGGTATCCGGTCGGGAACGTGAGCTTCCCGAGCCGGCGGTCGACCTCACGCGCGATGCTGCCGAGATCGCTTTCGCCCACACCGGCGGCGACGTCGATGCTCCTCGAGAGGTGTTCATGGTGCACGACGTTCGGAGTCGGTCTGATGCGCACGCTGGCCACGTCTCCCAAGGCGACGTGACCGCCCGCGGGCGTGTCGATCGGAAGCTCGCGGATACTCGTCAGGCTGTTGCGCGTCTCGGGTGTACTCCAGACGTGCACGTCGTAGGCCCTTCCGCCCCAGAAGATGTCACCGACTTCTTCACTCTCCATCAACGTGGCCGACGCACGACGTACGTCGCCCGGTTTGATTCCGTAGCGTCGGGCTGCCGCGAGGTCGACCTCGACCTGCACCTGTGGCACCCCTTCCTGGAACTCCACGAACGGGTCTTCGATTCCGTCGACCCTCGAGAGGATCGCCCGTACCTGATCTGCCGTCCGACGAAGTGTGTCCAGGTTCGGGCCGAAGATACGCACGACGATCGGCTCACTCGAACCCGCGAGTACTTCGTCGATCCGCTCGTTCAAATAGGTCTGGACGTCGTGAAAGATCCCGGGATAGCTGTCGACCACCTCTTCGATCGCGGCCAATGTTTTGTCGTAGTCGGCGGAGGGGTCCATGCTGATCCAGTTCTCGCCGAAATTGACCCCTACGGTTTCGTCCGCCAGAAAGGCCTGCCCGATGTGAGACCCGAAGTGGCCGACTCCTGGAATGGAGCGCAGCTCACGACTCGCTCGAGCGACGATCCGATTCTGCTCCGGAAGCGAGGTTCCGGGTTTCGTGATCCAGTGCCCCAGGAAGTCCCGCTCCTTGAACGTCGGGATCAGCGATTCGCCGAGAGAGGGAACCACCGCCACGCCGGCTGCCACTGTGACGCCTACGGCGAAGTACACCCGACTTGGACTGAAGACCACTCGCGAGAGAAGGCGCTCGTAGCGATGCTCTAACCACCGGCTGAGGGGGGACTCCCGGCGCACGAGCGGCGCTTTCCGCAGGAGAATCAGGCTCAACGCGGGCGTGACCGTCAGGGCCGTCAGCAGGGAAACCGCGACCGCCAACACGTACGAGAACGCAAGGGGGCGGAAGAATGCGCCGGTGAGACCCTGCAGGAAGAAGATCGGGACCATCGCGACGACGATGATCAGGGTCGCGTACACGATTGGACCCCGCACCTCGAGCGAGGACTCGAGCACGATGGCTGCACTCGCCTTGGCGCTTCCGTCCTTACGATGCTCGCGTAGACGCCGCACGATGTTCTGCACGTCGATGATCGCGTCGTCGACGACCACGCCGAGGGCAATCACTAGCCCTGCAAGGACCATCACGTTGATCGTGTCGCCACGGGCGTAGAGCGTGAGCCCTGCTGCCACCAGTGACAACGGGATCGCCACCACGCTGATCACTGCCGCGCGCCACTCGAAGAGAAAGGCACCGAGAACGAGGACGACGAGAAGAGCGCCGATGATCAGCGCTCGGGTGAGATTGTCGATCGACGCCTCGATGAAGTTTGACGCCCGGAAGATGTGCGTGTCGATCTCGATACCGCGTAGACCAGGCCGCATCTCGTCGAGCGCTTCTTCCACTCCGTGCGTTACGTCCAGCGTGTTCCCCCACGGAAACTTCTCGACGACGAGCAGGAGCCCGGGGCCGTCGTTGATAACAGCGTCACCCGCGAGCGGCATATAGCCGTCCACGACGTCCGCAACCTCATCGAGGCGCACGTTGCCGCCGTCGGTCCCTTCGACAGGCACCTTCGCCAGGTTCTTCGACGTGACGATGGGCAGGACGTGCCGAATGGCGAGGCGTTGATTCGGAGTGTCGAGGAATCCCCCCGTACCGATCACCGCGCCTGACGAAAATCTCAGTAGCCCTGCATCCAAGGAATCCGCGGTGGTCTCCATGACTTGCTCCAGCGACACACCGCGGTCCTGCATGCGCTTCGGATCCGCCAGCACGTGCAGCTGTTGAAGGTGCTCGCCCCAGAGGGCGACATTTGCCACGCCTCGAACTCGCAGCAAGCGCGCCCTGATCTTCCAGTAGGCAATAGTCGACAACCGGGTGATCGAGAGGTTGTGCGACGAGATTCCGATCTTCATCACCCGGCTGGTGGTGGATGTGGTTGGCATGATGAAAGGAGGAGCCGCCCAGGTCGGCAATGTCGGCCCCACCGTGGCGACACGCTCCGAGACCAGTTGTCGGGCACGGAAGATGTCGGTCCCCGGCTTGAAGAGAAGCTCGATCGACGACAGCTGCGGGATCGACTTCGACCGAACGAGGTCGAGTCCGGGCATTCCCTGCAGGGTCTGCTCCAACGGAACGGTGACCAGGCCTTCCACCTCGGCGGCGGAAAGCCCGAGGCAGATGGTCTGGATCTCCACACGCGGCGGCGCAAACTCGGGAAAGGCGTCCACCGGCATGGCGCGAAGCTGCTGGCCGCCGAAGAGCATCAACGCCGCGCCGGCGGCGACGACGACGAACCGAAACTTCAGACTCGACCCGACGATCCAGCGAATCATCGTTTTGTCTGTCCGGCCGAGCTCAAGTCAGTCTTCTTCGATTTCGCCGTACTCGATGCCCCACAACTCGGCGGAGCCGACCGTGACGACCGCGGTGCCATCGCGAGGCCCATCCGAAAGAACAGCGAGGTTGCCCTTGATCGAGTCGATCCGGATGTCGTGTCGGACGAAGACGAGGGGCTTCGGACTCGTGTACGTCCAGGTATCGCCGTTCGAGTCGTAAAGCACCGCTGCATACGGAATGACTGTCTGTCGCGCTCCGTTCACGAGCGCGTCGGAAACCCGAGCAGTCTTGATGTCGAGCCGTTTGACAGCGCTAGGCCTCAAAACTACGCGCTTGAGGCCCGACTTCCCGATGGGCTCGACGGTTGCCCAGGGGCTTGCCTCCACAACAGCTTCTGCCTGCGGGCTCGAAGCCACGCCTTCGTACACCGCGAAGGCGGTTAGACCGGCAAGGACCATCGCCCCGATCATGGTTAGCCAGCGACGGTTCCGTCGGGATTCGTGGTAACGCGATAGCTCCATCTCTTCCTCACTCCCTCGTCGTCAGATCCCGAGGCAAATCGCCCTCCTATGAGCTTGATTCCGAACGGACGGGTATCTCCTGGGGCGCGCTCCTTCGACGAGCAAACGTTTTGGCGCGCCGTTGCAGGACAGCTGCAAGCGACTCTGCCGCTTCCCGTCCAGAGCTCGACCCGAACCGCAAATAGAGCGTCGGTAGGACGAAGAGGGTGAGCAGAGTCGACGTGATCAGCCCGCCGAGGATGACCACGGCCATCGGGTGAACGAGCTCGAAGCCGGCAACCGGGCCGGCAATCACCAGCGGCAGGAAGACGAGCGCCGTCGCGGTAGCGCCCATCAGAATCGGCGGGAGGCATTCACCCGCTCCGCGGAGGACCAGCTCAGGCCCAAAGGGCTCACGGTCGCGTTGCTCGAGCTGCCGGTAACGACTGATCGACAGGATGCTGTTGCGCGCGGCAAGCCCGAAGACGGCGAAGAACCCGACGTACGAGCCGAACGAGAGCGTGCCGCCGTCGGCCAGCGCCGCGAGCAGCCCCCCGACGACGGCGATCGGCAGCGTCAGGAGGCACAGCGTCGCCAGGCGCCAACTGCTGAACGCCACTTGGAGCAGGAGCAAGATGCCGATCAGCGCCGCGATCCCGATCGAGATCAGGCGACCCTCCGGCTGACCCTTCGCAGCCAACACCTCGGGATGAACCTCGAGCGGGAAGGCGACCTGCTCGAGCGCCCGCCTGACGTCATGCGCCGCAGCACCCACATTGCGCCCGTGCACGTTCGCGGCAACGTCGACGTAACGCGAGACCGCCTGACGCCGGATCACCGTGGCGCTCGGCACGATCCGGACATCGGCAACCTGCCCGAGTCGGACGTGACCGCCCGCCGGGGTGTCGATCAGCAGCTGACGAAGTCCGGTCGGACTCCCGCGCGTCTCGGGCGTGCCCCAGACCACGACGTCGAACACCTTCTGCTCCTGGAAGAGGCTGCCGACAGCGATCCCTGACAGGAGCGTGGCCGCCGCGCGGCGCACGTCGCCCGGCTTGATCCCGTAGCGCTCTGCGGCGGCGAGGCTGACCTCGATCTCGAGCGACGGCTCAGTCGCCGGGAGCCGAACATGCTCGTCGACGAGCCCGTGGATTCCCGAGAGAACGTGCCGAATCTCCCTCGCCTTCGTGCGAAGTACCGCCTCGTCCTCGCCGTAGATGCGGACGACGACGTCGTCGCTTGCTCCCGAGAGCACTTCGCGGACTCGCTCGTTCGAGTACGTCTGCACATTTCCTGAAAGACCTGGATAGCCGGCCGCGACCTCCTTCACGGAAGCCAGCGTGGCGTCGTAGTCGGCTTTGGGATCGATGGTGACCCAGATCTCGCCGGAGTGGACTCCCACGACTTGATCCGCAGTCACCGCACGGCCGACGTGCGCGCCGACATTGCGGACCCCGGGGAGGGAACGGAGCTCGCGGCTGGCAAGGCCGGTGATTCGGTTCATCTCCGGAAGCGAGGTGCCAGGCGCGCCGTCCCACCTGATCAGCAGCTGCGTCTCCTTGAACCTCGGCAGCAGTGACTGTTTGAGATGTGGAGCCGCGGCGATACCGGCGAGGACGACGACGACGGCGGCGACGTAGACGGGATATGGCCTACGAGCAACCCGCGAAAGCACGCCTCCGTACCCACGCCGGAGCCGGCGCACGAGCGGTGAGTCGCCGCGGTCACGCCGCGTCCCCGAGAGGAACAGCATGCTCAGCGCCGGCGTAAGCGTCAACGCCACCACAGTGGATGCGGCGAGCGCCAGCAGGAATGCGACCGCGATCGAAGGGAAGAATTCGCCCGACACGCTTGTCAGGAAGAAGAGCGGGATCAGGGCGAGCGCCACGACCAGCGTCCCGTAGACGGCGGCGCCGCGCACCTCGAGCACGACCTCGAGGAGGATCGCCGCGGTCGACTTGTCACTTCCTTCCTCGCGGTGCCGGCACAGCCGCCGAACGACGTTGTCGATGTCGACCACCACCTCGTCGATGACGAGAACCATCGCGGCGACGAGTCCGGCGAGGACGAGCGCATTCATCGTCTTTCCGAGCGCGTAAAGGACGAGCGCGCCCGTGATCACCGACAACGGAATC
>WNGF01007776.1_pt1 | contig 14522 bp, 13 predicted proteins | sample 5400641 | NCBI WGS metagenome assembly WNGF01 (sample SAMN13153371, study PRJNA577476) | soil metagenome | isolation source: 80 cm soil or saprolite under grassland replicate 2 | place: USA:California | collected 2016-06-15
TGTACCTGCCGGGGACGCTGACCGTGGCCAACTACGTGGACGCGTGGACGTCGCGGCTCACGCCCTTCAGCCGGTTCTTCGCCAACAGCCTGTGGGTGTCGTCGGTCACCATGGTGGCGACGACCGCCATCTCCATCCTGGCCGGCTACGCGCTGGCCCGCTTCCGGTTCTTCGGCCGCCAGGCCTTCCTGCTCGTCTTCCTGGCCACCCAGATGTTCCCGGCCGTCCTGCTCATCGCGCCGCTCCTCTCCCAGTGGCACGCGCTCGGCCTCATCGACACCTACCAGGCGCTGATCTACTCGAACTTCTCGTTCACGGTGCCCTTCACGGTGTGGATGCTGGTCGGCTACTTCGACTCCATCCCGCGCGAGCTGGAGGAGAGCGCGATGATCGACGGCTGTAGCCGCTTCGGCGCGCTGTGCCGGGTGATCCTGCCCCTGGCCGCGCCGGGCGTCGCCGCCACCGCCATCTTCGCCTTCGTGTCGTCGTGGAGCGAGCTCCTGTTCGCCATCACCTTCACCTCGCAGACGGAGATGCGCACGCTGTCGGCGGGCCTGCTGTTCGTGGTGGGTCAATACGAGATCCAGTGGGGCCAGCTCTCGGCCGGCGTCATCATCAGCACGCTCCCCGTCGCGGTACTCTTCACCTACCTGCAGCGCCACCTCATCCGCGGCCTCGCCGCCGGTGCCGTCAAGGGCTGACAGGCCGATGAAAACCGGCCATCTGCTTCGTTGGCTCGGTCGCCCCTCCCTGCGGCGTACTCGGAGTACGCCTCAGTCGGGGTCTTCCCTCGCCGCCTCGCATCTGGCCGGTTTTGATCGGCCTGTCGCGTCATCGTCGATCAGCGTCACGTCGAGGGCCGGGAGCGCCGTACAATGACGTCCGTTCACACGAAGTCGTCGAGGGAGGAGTCCATCGAGGCCATCCATTACTGGGCCGACAAGCCCTTCATCTACACGTCGGGCTGGGCGGGTCCGGTGTACATCGACTGCCGCAAGCTCATCTCGACCCCGCTCCAGCGCCGGGAGATCATCCAGCTGGCGGCGGAGGAGATCGATCGCCAGATCGGCCGCGACCGGTTCGACATCGTGGCCGGAGGCGAGACCGCGGGCATCCCGTTCGCGGCGCTGATCGCCGACTACTTCTATGCGCCGATGATCTACGTCCGCAAGCAGCCCAAGGGCTTCGGGCGCCTCTCCCAGATCGAGGGCTCCCTGGAGCCGGGTCAGCGCGTGGTGCTGGTGGAGGACCTCACCACCGACGGCAAGAGCAAGATCAACTTCTGCAGGGCCCTCGGCCAGGCCGGCGCCGTCGTCGAGCACGCGGTGGTCGTGTTCTATTACGGGGTGTATCCCGACGCGGAAGCCAATCTCGACCAGGCGGGCGTCGTGCTGCATGCGCTGACCGACTGGAAGACGACGCTCGACGTGGCGGAGCGGCGCGGGTATTTCGACGCCGCGCAGGTGAAGGTCGTCCGCGAGTTCCTCGCCGATCCCGCGGGCTGGTCCAAGGCCCACGGCGGCGTGTGACGTCAGCCGCCCGCGAGATCCTTCACGGCCGCGGTCAGCGCATCGAGGTCGACCGGCTTTCGGAGGACGCGGTCGGCGCCTCGCGCCGTCGCCTCCTTTAGGACATCGGGCGCCCGGACACTCCAGCCCGCGCTGATCGCGATGATCTTGGCCGCCGGCCCGACCTCGCTTCGCAGCGAGCTGATCACGTCGAGGCCGTCCATCCGGGGCATGAAGAGATCCACGACGACGACGTCGGGGCGGTCCGTGCGATAACGACGTAGCCCGTCCTCGCCGTCGTCGGCCATCGACACGTCGTGGCCGGCGTGCGTGAGGATGGTGCGAATCAACTCCAGCGTATCGGCGTGATCCTCGATGACCAGGACTCTCGCCACGCGACCTGACCTCCGTGAAGCGTGCGTCCCGGCCGCAGTATATCCGTAGATCTACGGATGCCCCTCGGAAAACGCGCGAGGGCCGCGGAAAGGCTTTTCTCAGACGCATCGAGGTGCAGAGCCCCGCGCGGCCGGATGGGCTGGCGTCGGACTTGCACCGTCCGTAGGTGTACGAATAGACGGTCGCCGTGCACACTGTCATCCTGCAACGGTGCGTCGCGACCCCCGTGGTGTGGGCCCCAGTGCAAGAGGTCACTATGCCTCTCGGGCGCGCGTGTCGGATTCTCCAATGATCACCATTGCCCTCACCGCCGACGAGAACATCATCCGCGAAGGGCTGCGATGTCTGCTCGAGCGTCACCGGGATTTCCGGATCGTGGGAGAGGCGTTGGGTGGGCGCGACACCGTCCGTCTCGTGAGCCGCCGCAAGCCCGATGTGCTGATCGTGAGAGCGACGCTGCCGGAACCGGACGGGCTCGAGATCACCCGCCAGGTCCACGAGCAAGTGCCGACCACGCGCGTGGTCCTCGTCTCCCGGCTCGTCGCCGAGTGGCACCTCCTTGCGGCGCTGCGCAACGGCGCGGCCGGCTACGTGTCGAGCGTCGCCCATGAGAGCGATCTGCCTCGGGCCGTCCGGCGCGTCGCCGGCGGCGCGTACTATCTCAGCACACCGTTCTCCAGATCAGAGGCCGAGATCTGGGTGCGCCGCGCGCGGGACGGTGAGGTCCGCGATCCGTTCGAGACGCTGACCACGCGCGAGCGGGAAGTCATGCGGCTCGTCGCCGAGGGTTACAGCAGCGCCCGCATCGCCGGGCGCCTGTCCATCAGCCCGCGCACGGCGGAGAGCCACCGGGCCAACGTCATGCGCAAGCTGCGGCTCTCGAACTACGTCGAGCTCATTCGCTACGCTCTCGTCCGCGGCATCCTGCCGATGATCGACAACCCCGCGCGTTCGAATTGAGGCGCGGCGGGGGACGAGCCCCCGCCCTACGGGGAGGGCGGCGCGGCAGCGTCGAGAGCGGCGAGGATTGCGATCGCGGCGGCGGCGGGGTCGGGGGCTTGGGTGATGGGGCGGCCCACGACGAGGTAGTCGGCGCCGTCGGCGAGGGCGGCCGCCGGCGTGGCGACGCGGGCCTGATCGTCGGCCGCGCTCACGGGCCGTACGCCCGGCGTGACGATGACCCAATCGGCGCCCATCGTCAGCCGCAGCAATCGCACTTCGTTGGGTGAGGCCACGCAGCCGTCGAGACCCCCGTCGCGCGCGCGCTCGGCGAGGTGCAGGACGTAGCGTTCGACCGTGCCGGTGACGCCGACTTCGACCTCGAGCGCCCGGCGATCGAGGCTCGTGAGCACCGTCACCCCGAGCACGAGCGGCCGCGTCACCCGGAACTCCACGGCGGCGTCCCGCGCACTCTGCGCGGCAGCCCGCAGCATGGCCACGCCGCCGCTGGCGTGCACGTTCAGCATGAACACGCCGAGTCGCGTCGCCTCGCGCACGGCCCCGGCCACGGTGTTGGGGATGTCGTGGAACTTGAGGTCGAGGAAGACGCGCAAGTCGCGCTTGCGCGCCAGCTCGACGGCCGCGGGCCCGGCCGCCGTGAAGAGCTGCGAGCCGACCTTGCATCCGGTCACCACGCCGCGGAGCCGGTCGAGGAGCGCCGCCGCCTCCTCGAGGGACTCGACGTCGAGGGCGACGAGCAGGCGATCGGCGGCCCTCATCGCTCAGCGCTCACGATGGTGCTCCTGGTGGTACTCCTGCAGGGTCGTCACCGCGGGCTCCCCCTTGAGCAGCGCCTCGATGGCGCCGATGGCCGCCTGGATCCCGTCGACGGTCAGATAGTAGGGAATGTTCTGCGTGATGGCCGTGCGGCGGATCAGATAGGAGTCCTCGCGCGCGCGCCCGTCCTCGGGGGTGTTGAGCACCAGCGCGATCTCGCCGCGCTTCATGAGGTCGATGACGTTCGGGCGGTAGCCCTCGGCCACCTTGGCGATCAGCTCGCTCGTGATGCCGTGCCGCTCGAGCACCCGGGCGGTGCCCGTGGTGGCGACGAGCGTGAAGCCCATGTCGACGAGACGGCGGGCCAGCGTCATCACCACGCGCTTGTCGCGATTCTTCACGGTGACGAAGACCTTGCCGGACGCGGGCAGGATCGAGCCGCTGGCGATCTGCGCCTTGAGATAGGCCTTGCGGAAGTCGCGATCGATGCCCATGACCTCGCCCGTGGATTTCATCTCGGGCCCCAGCACCACGTCGACGCCCGGGAACTTGACGAACGGAAACACCGCCTCCTTGACCGCCGTGTAGTCGAGGTCGCGGTCCTCGATGGCGGTGAGCCCACCCACCGAGTGACCGAGCATGGCCCGGGTCGCCACCTTGGCCAGGGGCACGCCGATGGCCTTGGAGACGAAGGGCACCGTGCGCGAGGCCCGCGGGTTCACCTCGAGGACGTAGATCCCCTCGTTGCGCACCGCGAACTGCACGTTGATCAGCCCCACCACGCCGAGCGCCGCCGCCAGGGCCTTGGTCTGGGCCCGCAGCGCCCGGACCTGATCCTCGCCGAGCGAGTAGGGCGGCAGGGCGCAGGCGGCGTCCCCCGAGTGGATGCCGGCCTTCTCGATGTGCTCCATCACGCCGCCGATCACCACGCGCTCACCGTCGGCGACAGCATCGACGTCGATCTCGATCGCCTCCTCCAGGAACTTGTCGATGAGGACGGGATGCTCGGGCGCGACGCGGACCGCTTCCGACATGTAGCGCCGCAGATCCTCGACGTCGTAGACGATGCGCATGGCCCGCCCGCCGAGCACGTACGACGGCCGCACCAGGACCGGATAGCCGACGCCGACCGCGATCGTCTCCGCCTCGCCCAGCGAGCGCGCCGTCGAGCCGGCGGCCTGCGTCAGGCCGAGGTCGCGGAGGAGCGCGCTGAACCGCTGACGGTCCTCGGCGCGGTCGATGGCATCGGGTGAGGTCCCGAGGATGGGCACGCCGACGTCCCGCAGCGGCACCGCGAGCTTGAGCGGGGTCTGCCCGCCGAACTGGACGATGACCCCGAGCGGCCGCTCCTTGTCCACGACGTTCAGCACGTCCTCGAGGGTGAGCGGCTCGAAGTACAGGCGGTCCGACGTGTCGTAGTCGGTGGAGACGGTCTCCGGGTTGCAGTTGATCATGATCGCTTCGACGCCGAGCTCGCGCAGCGCGAAGGCGGCGTGCACGCAGCAGTAGTCGAACTCGATGCCCTGCCCGATGCGGTTCGGGCCGGAGCCGAGGATGATCACCTTCTGGCGATCGGTCGGCGGCGCCTCGTCCTCCTCCTCGTACGTGGAGTAGAGATAGGGCGTGTGGGCGACGAACTCGGCCGCGCACGTGTCCACCGTCTTGAACGTGGCCACGATGCCCTGGCCGCGCCGCAGGGCCCGGATGGCGGCCTCGGTGGAGGCCGTCAGCTCCGCGATGCGGCGGTCGGCGAACCCGAGCTGCTTGGCGCGCCGGAGGACCTCGGGATCGGTGAGGGCATCGCTGGCGATCTCGCGCTCGAACTCGACGATCTCCCGGATGTTCTCGAGAAACCATCGGTCGATGTGGGTCAGCGTGTGGATCTCGTCGGTCGCGAAGCCGGCCCAGTACGCGTCGCCGATGGCGAAGATGCGGTCCGGGTTCGGGATGCGGAGCAGGCGCCGCAGCTCTTCGTCGCCGACGGGCCGCCCGAGCGTCAGCCCCCAGCGATCCTGCTCGAGGGATCGGACCGCCTTCTGCAGCGCTTCCTTGAAGGTGCGCCCGATGGCCATCACCTCGCCGACCGACTTCATCTGGGTCGTGAGGGTGGGATCGGCCTCGGGGAACTTCTCGAAGGCCCACCGGGGGAACTTGACCACGCAGTAGTCGAGGACGGGCTCGAACGAGGCCGGCGTCTCGCGCGTGATGTCGTTGGGGATCTCGTCGAGCGTGTAGCCGACGGCGAGCTTGGCCGCGATCTTGGCGATGGGGAACCCCGTGGCCTTGGACGCGAGCGCCGAGGACCGGGACACCCGCGGGTTCATCTCGATGACGACCATGCCGCCGTTCTCGGGATTCACCGCAAATTGAATATTGGAGCCGCCCGTCTCGACGCCAATCGCCCGGATGATCGCGACAGCGGCGTCGCGCATGACCTGGTATTCCTTGTCGGACAACGTCTGGGCCGGAGCGACCGTGACCGAATCCCCCGTGTGCACGCCCATGGGATCGACATTTTCGATCGAGCAGATGATCACGACGTTGTCGGCGAGGTCGCGCATGACCTCCAGCTCGAACTCCTTCCAGCCGATCACCGACTCCTCGACGAGTACGGTGTGGACGGGGGAGGCCTGCAGGCCCCAGCGCACGCCCTCCTCGAACTCTTCCGGGTTGTAGGCGATCGAGCCGCCGGTGCCGCCGAGCGTGAAGGAGGGGCGGATGATGACCGGGTAGCCGATCCGCCGGACGGCCTCGCGCGCATCCTCGAGGCTGCCCACCTGGGCCGAGCGCGGCAGCCGGAGACCGATGCGCTCCATCGCCTGCTTGAAGAGCTGGCGGTCCTCGGCCGTCTTGATCGCCGCCAGCTTGGCGCCGATCAGCTCGACCCCGAAGCGATCGAGGGTGCCGTCCTCGGCGAGGGCGACGGCGAGGTTGAGCCCGGTCTGCCCGCCCAGCGTGGGCAGGAGCGCCTGGGGACGCTCGCGCTCGATGACCTTGGCCACGAACTCCGGCGTGAGCGGCTCCACGTAGGTGCGGTCCGCGGTCTCGGGGTCGGTCATGATCGTCGCCGGGTTGGAGTTGACGAGGACGACCTCGAATCCTTCCTCGCGCAACGCCTTGCACGCCTGCGTCCCCGAGTAGTCGAACTCGCACGCCTGCCCGATGACGATCGGCCCCGAGCCGATGATCAGGATCTTCTTGAGATCTGTCCGCTTCGGCATTTATCTGAGCCGTGCCATCAGCTTGATGACATTCTTCCCGCTAACCTGCGGCAGCTTTGCCACGCTTGACCTCTGCTTCCGAGATCAAGCGCAGATTCAATGTTTCACCGCGTTTCAGTTCATTCTCGAAGTGCAGGGAGACCGCTTCTTTGACGTTTTTCAATAGCTCATCAAGGGTCTTCCCTCGAGTGAAGACGTCGTCGCGAATGAGAGGCAAGATCGAGAATCTCCCTACCTAATCGACTACTGATCCACCACGCCGTACACGATCGAGACCCCGGGGGCGGCTTCCTCTCGACGGTAGAGGACGTCGTCGAGACGGCCGTTGCCGATCCACGCCACCTCGCCGTTGCCCCACAGCTGCTCGCCCAGGACGCTCATGCGCTTGTCCACGCGCTCGCGGACCGCGTGGGCCTCGAGCGATGCGTCGCTATCGGTGGTGAACGACGTCCACTCGGGCTTGTGGCCGGGCTCCTCGGTCTTGCGGTACGAGATGAGGTATTTCGGCATCGAGGGGTCATGCTCCTTTCGCGCGGCTGTTCATGAGGTCGAGGAAGCGATGGAACAGGTAGTTGGCGTCGTGGGGGCCGGGGGAGGCCTCCGGATGGTACTGCACGGAGAAGGCCGGCCACTCGCGGTGGCGCAGCCCCTCGCAGGTCGCGTCGTTGAGGTTCACGTGCGTGGGCTCCCAGCCCGCGCGCTCGACGGAGGACGGGTCCACGGCGAATCCGTGATTCTGCGCCGTGATCTCCACGCGTCCGGTGGCGACGTCCTTGACGGGATGATTGGCGCCGTGGTGACCGAACGGCAGCTTGTACGTGCGTCCGCCGGCGGCCAGCCCCATGATCTGGTGACCCAGACAGATCCCGAAGACGGGAACCCGGCCCAGCAGCCCGCGCACGGCCTCGATCAGGTACGGCACGCCCTCGGGATCGCCGGGGCCGTTCGAGAGGAACACGCCGTCGGGCCGACGCTCGAGCACGGCGGCGGCGGGCGTGACCGCGGGCACGACCGTCACCTCGCAGCCCGTCGAGACGAACTGGCGGAGGATGTTGAGCTTGATCCCCGCGTCGTAGGCGACGACCTTGAAGCGCGGCGGCGCTGCCGACGTGTAGCCGCGGGCCGGGTCCCACACCCCCTCGCGCCACGTGAACGGGCTCTCGGAGCTGACCTCGCGCACGAGGTCGCGACCGACGAGCCCCGGCAACCGCCGGGCCCGCTCGCGCAGAGTCTCGACGTCCGTGGCCGCGGACGAGACGATGCCGTCCTGGGCGCCGTGATCGCGCAGGTGCCGCGTCAGGGCGCGGGTGTCGATGCCCTGGATGCCGACGATCCCGTGCGTGCGCAGGTAGTCGTCGAGGCTCACCCGGCCCCGCCAGCTCGACGCGTATGCCGAGGCTTCCTTGACGATGAAGCCGTTGACCCACGGTCGCCGCGATTCCACGTCGACCTCGTTGAGCCCGTAATTGCCGATCAGGGGGTAGGTCATGGCCACGATCTGCCCGCGGTACGAGGGATCCGTGAGGATCTCCTGGTAGCCGGACATCGCCGTGTTGAAGATGACCTCGCCCGAGGTCTCGCCGACGGCGCCGAGGGCCTCGCCGCGGAAGATGCGGCCGTCGCGCAGCACGAGCAGTGCCCGCGTCATGGCCTCACGACCCGGCCGCCGACGATGGTCATCCACGGTGCGCCCCGGAGGGTCCATCCGCCGAACGGCGTGTTGCGGCTCTTCGAGCGGAACCGCGCGGGCTCGACCGCGTGCTCGACGTCGAGATCGAGGAGCGTGAGATCGGCCGGCGCGCCCGCGCTCAGTCGACCGCCGGGCAGGTTCAGCAGCCTGGCGGGATCGCGCGTCATCCGCGCCACCAGCGTGGCGAGCGGCACGTGGCCCGGCCGGACGAGCCGGTCCAGGAGGATCGCCACGGCGGTCTCGAGCCCGATGATGCCGAACGCGGCCTGATCGTACTCGCCCTCCTTCTCGGACAACGCGTGAGGCGCGTGGTCGGTTGCGATGCAATCGATGGTCCCGTCCAGTAGCCCCTCGACCAGCGCCTCCCGGTCGCGCTTGCTCCGGAGGGGGGGCGCCATCTTGGTGTTCGGGTCGTACGTGCGCACCGCGTCCTCGGTGAGGACGAGATGGTGCGGGGTGACCTCGGCCGTGACACGCACCCCGCGCGCCTTGCCCTCGCGCACGAGGCGCACGGCGCCCGCCGTCGACAGGTGGGCGATGTGGACGTGGGCGCCGGTGAGCTCGGCCAGCAGGATGTCGCGGGCCACCATGACGTCCTCGGCCGCCGCCGGCGCGCCGCGCAGTCCCAGTTCTGTCGAGACGACGCCTTCATTCATCGACCAGCCGTGCGCTAGGTTCGCGTCCTCAGCATGGCTGATGACCGGTTTCTTAAGGGCGGCCGCAAGTTCCATTGCCCGTCGATAGAGAAGAGAATTCATTACCGGTCGGCCGTCATCGGAGAACGCGATGCAACCAGCCTCCGCCATTTCGGCCAGATCGGCCAACCTCTCACCTCCTAGCCCCCGCGTCACGGCCCCGATCGGGTAGACACGCACCACACCCTCTGTACGGGCTTTGGCGAGGATGTAATCGGTTACCGAGCGATTGTCGTTGACAGGGTTGGTATTAGCCATGCAGCAAACCGTCGCGAAGCCTCCGGCGGCAGCGGCATGAGTACCCGTTGCCACGGTTTCCTTATACTCGTAGCCTGGTTCGCGAAGATGCACGTGCATGTCGATGAGGCCGGGGCAGACGACTTTACGAGTTGCATCGATAATCTGCGCGTCTCTTAGGAAGTTATCTGCGTCGCGGGCGATCACATTGCCGTCGATTAGAACATCACGAATTCCGTCGGTCCCGCTGTCGGGATCGATGACTCTCCCGTTACGGATCAGTAGCTTCATCGGCGCCCTTTTGGAAATCGCCTTCGATGGAAAGGCTATACATCGTCACTTCGTCCCGTGACGACAGTTCTCGCAACCGTACCTCGATACGATCTGTCTCAAGGGTTCTAAGCGACTTGCCGACGAACATCGCATCGACGGGAACCTGACGATGTCCGCGGTCAATTAGAACGGCGATCTCCACTTTCTTTGGCCTTCCGTGTTTCGCGCCCGACAGTACTGCCGTCATCGCTGCGTTTGTTGTTCGGCCACTGAACAGCACATCATCGACTAAGACGACAGTTTTCTCGTCGAGCGTGAAGTCAATTGTGTCCTTTGTCTGTCCAGTAACATGGACATCGTCTCGGAATGGCAATACGTCGAGGGACGCGACAGGGACCTTGACCGCAAATCTCCGCTCTAGGATGGAGGCAATTCGCTGGGCGATTATGTCACCACGATTCTTGAGTCCTATCAATCTCAATTCACCAAGATCTGGCACGTAGTCCGCTATCTCATTTGCAATCTTTTCGAGTGCGTCCGAAATGTCTTCGGCGCTCATAAGGGATATCTGTGGACCTTTCTTGTAGGGAGTGAAACCATGCCTAGTCGCTTCGGCCTCGTCATTGAAGAGGATCAATTGTTCTTGACTCAACCAGTGCTCTACATACTTCTCGAGGGCGGGATCGTACTGACAGAACTTCTTTGACTTCGAATTACCGACTATGGATACCGAACATTCAAACTCGCAGTACTGGCATTCCAGGATCAGGAGGTGGGACGCATAGGTCTTTTCGCGCGCCATGATGGAGAATTCAGATACGAGACCGGGTTCATTTTCGTTGCTCGACACGCAGTTCTTGTTCAGGCAGCGTGGTCCGACGTTGTGTGTGTTTCGATAGATTCTCTTTACGGGTATAGGTTCGAAGCCGACCAAGCTTAGTCGGTGCGACGTCATCAGAAATTGGAGGAGTGCCATTCGAACGATGACACCATACGAGACTTGTTGGAAGTACTTACTTCGCGGATCGCTATCGATCGATTGCGGAATCTCGTCAACTCGTGGAAGCGGATGCATCAAGATAGCGTTTTTCAGCTGAGGACGCCTAAGGAAGTCCGAATCAAGCTTGGGATAATCGCGCGACGGCTGATCCCGAGCGAGTCGCTCCTTCTGGTACCTCGTCATGTAGACGACGTCCCATTTAGGGACTTTTTTCGACAGATCGACCTTGATGTCTAACGCGAAGAGGGGTTCTTGTTTGTCCTCTCTCGGACCTATATAAAGAGCGTCGAAATTCTTTAGCTTCTCATTGATGAACTCGAGATCCCCGCGGAGGATATGGAGACGCTGCTTATATTTGATGGCGAGTCGTCGAAGAAGATGTTCCGGCAATTCAAGGCCACGTCCTGGGATGAGGATTAGTTCGGCGCCGAAACGGGCAAGAGCTGCCGCAAGGGAGTGAATTGTGCGACCAAAACGAAGATCGCCAAAGAGGGCAACCGTCTGTCCTTTAATCTCGCCTTTCGTCCTCCGCAACGTGTAGAGATCACAGAGGGTCTGCGTTGGATGCTCATGCGTGCCGTCGCCAGCGTTAATTACTGGAACATCCGAGTGTCGAGCCGCTACGACAGCCGAACCGTCTCGGGGGTGTCTGATGGCTATTACGTCGGCGTACTGGGAGACAACTTTAGCGGTGTCGGCGATTGTTTCCCCCTTCGCCGCGGACGAAGACGCTGCCATATCAGCAGCACTGATTACCTGGCCTCCTAGTCTCAGCATCGCGGTTTCGAAGGACAATCGCGTCCTGGTGCTTGGTTCGTAAAAAAGCGTCGCCATTATCTTGCCGCGAAGTAAGTCGATAGCGGTGCGCTTCTCGTAGATATCTTCGAGCTCGTCGGCGATCTTGAAGATCTCGAGGATCTCGTTGTTTGAAAGGTCATCGATGGAGACGAAGTCGAGCTTTTTCATAAAAGCTTAGGTCCCATAGGGATGCGCGCCTCCGATGTCAGGACAACGGCTCTACGATGATGACCTTGTCCTCACCATCGTGTTCCTGAAGAAGAACAGCGACGGCCTCCCGGCGGCTCGTCGGAACATTCTTCCCGACGAAATCCGGGCGGATCGGTAGTTCGCGGTGGCCGCGATCGACGAGGACGGCCAGCTGAATGACGGCTGGACGGCCTAGGTCAAGAACAGCGTCAAGCGCTGCACGGGCTGTGCGGCCGGTGAAGAGAACATCATCAACGATAACGACCACTTTGCCCATAAGAGGGAAGGTGATCCCGGGAGTGTGAACCAGTGGCCGGTCGTTGGCCTGAAGGTCGTCTCGGTAAAGCGTGATATCAAGAACACCAACTGGAACGTCGGTCCCGTCGATATCGGCGATTATGCGTGCGAGACGGCTTGCGAGAGCGACACCGCGCGTCTGGATGCCGAACAAGACGAGATGTTTCGCGCCGTCATTTCGTTCGAGGATTTCGTGACCAATTCGCGTAAGGGCGCGGTCTAGGCTGACCGCGTCGAGAACGACCGTCTTCTCGCGGAGGTGTGTCCTCGGTGTTTTCATCGCTCCCCTTTCGAGCCTCACAGGACTCGTTTAAAGGAAAGTCAATATCCTATCTACATGCAGAGTACGCGGTTGTCAACATATTGTGGTCTCCATCAGTTCCGACCACTTCTTCCTGTGCACCGTCTTTCAGTACTTCGTCCCCTGAGAATATAGCGCCGCGTCCAATAGCTGACGTAGTCACGTCCGGGCGAGCGACAAAGCTCGTAGAAGCGAATTTGCACAGGACAAGATTATTCCGGATTGTAGCTTTGACTCAAATTTAGTATCCTGGCCCGAGTCATGCGCCGATTCATCCCTGCGACCATCGCGGTGTTATTCAACGTGGGGCTACAGGTGAGCGGCTACCAAAACGTGCCGCTTGCGATTTTGCTTTGGTGTATCGCCGGGGCGCTCGGTATCTGGGCCGTCACGACATCGGAGCCTATTGTGTCGCTTCGGGAGCATCTTCGCCTATCGGCTCTTCTCGCGCGTCCTCCCCGCGAATTGGGCTTCCTGGAGTACACGATGATTGCGCATCAAGCGCCGGCTGAATCGGCCCGCCTGTTTGGCGTGATCACACGAGACGTGAACGCACTAGGGAAGCTCGCCACGCAATATGCGCCGCAGTTTTCAGCCGAATGGGCATCCGGGCGGCCGGATGCTACGACTCGCGTCCGAGACCTTGCCCGGAGAAGTGCACGGCAGATGAATCGGCACTTCGATCACATGGAGCAGGTCGTCGGGAGGCTCGAAACGCTGACCGCACGCATAATGCAGGCTTACAACGGGATGGTGGATTACGCTCGCGGGCGGTCCGGCGGCGCGGAGGAGGGCTTGACGTCATTTCGTAATGCCATCGCCGGCATGCGAGATACGGCGGGGGTGGCCCGCGCGCAGACGGACGGATTTCGTCAGACGCTCGTCGGGCTGCGCGGCACGAGCGCCGATATAAACGTCATGAGCGACCGTGGAGTAGAGATCATGACGCGCCTTATTGTCATCCTTGAACAAACGCAGAGCGGGTGTCAGACAGTCATGGCAAAAGTAGATGAGATCCTCGCTGGTAACCGACCTACACCCGAGACACCAATTCCTTGAACGGCACCGCCTTGGCCTCTAGCAGTTTGAGCAGCGTGTCCCGGAACAGGTACGGATTGCGCCGGTTGTCGAAGCGGAATGCCTGCTCGTCGAGGTACTTGTCCATGTGCTTCGCGGAGATTTGATGGTGCGAGCCAAGAATCGAGCGTTTGAACAGCGACCACACACCCTGAGCGTCTTTTTGTTGGCCTTGTCGATCACCTTGAGCCGGACTCCACCGCCGCGCTTCACGGCGCCGATGACGGCCGTCTTGTAGTCGCGGTAATTCCCGCTGCCGATGCCGCGCTTCTTGCCGCCGACGTAGGTCTCATCGACTTCCACGATCCCGTCGAGCAGCGCCGGGTTGAGGTCGTGCATCGCGGCGCGGATGCGATGGCAGAGATACCACGCCGTCTTGTAGGACACGTCGAGCGTCCGCTTCAACTGGTTGGCGCTCATGCTCTTCTTCGACTCCACCATGAGGTAGGTAGCCAGAAACCACTTGGTCAGCGGCAAGTGAGAGTCGTTGAAGATCGTCCCTACGGTAACGCTGAATTGATACTGGCACGCGCGACAGCGGAGCATGCCGGCGCGGGTCGAGATTGCGGCAACGTTGGCCTCTCCACAGCGCAGGCACTTCGGGCCATCGGACCAGCGGAGTTTTCCGAGAACGATCCGGCACCGCTCGTCGGTGCCATACTGAGAGAACAGCATCGGAAGATTCATATCAGCGGCCATAGGAGTCTCCATGCCGAAGGGGAAGAAGAAGCATCCGCGAGAGATGACCACGGACGAGCTGGCCCGACACGTGTTCCACCCCAATATCCTGAAGCATGCCAAGCGAGCCGTTCGAGAAGAGCCGAAGAGCCGGAAGAGGAAGTAACCGGATCACATCTACAGCATAGCGGGTTACCTTGTTTGAGTTAAGTAGATAATCCCGAGATTATTTGCCGCGAGCGTTCTCCCCAACGCGTAGCAAATTTTCATTGCGATGTGGAAAACCAGGGTTACGTCATCTCAGCGCGTGTCAACCGGAGAGGAGGTTCAGGAGCTGATCGAAGTTCACCGGCTTCGTCAGGTGCGCGTCGAACCCGGCCTCGAGCGCGCTGCGGATGTCTTCCGGCCGTCCGTACCCGGTGAGCGCGATGAGTCGCGTGCTCTCC
>WNGF01012991.1_pt1 | contig 14518 bp, 14 predicted proteins | sample 5400641 | NCBI WGS metagenome assembly WNGF01 (sample SAMN13153371, study PRJNA577476) | soil metagenome | isolation source: 80 cm soil or saprolite under grassland replicate 2 | place: USA:California | collected 2016-06-15
AATTTATTGTTATTAGCGGGGAGCGCGCCCTTGTTTTGGCAGAAACAGGCGCCGACGCGGGACGCGGCCGACAAGTTTTATGCGGATCGACTCAAAGCCGCAGTGGCACGGCTTGATGCAAACGATCTGCTATACCAGCTGGACGCTTCTCGCGAATACAATCCGGCGCCGAAACTGGAAACGATCAAAGCCCAGCTCGTCGCCATCAATTCCGCCGACGATTTTATTAACCCGCCGGAGCTGGGAATGATCGAGCGCGAAATCAAACGGGTTAAGCGCGGCCGCTTCATCATGATTCCGATCAGCGATCAGACGCGCGGTCACGGCACGCATACGATCGCCGCAATCTGGCAAGGATATTTGAAAGAGTTGCTGGCAGAGTCGAAGCGGTAACCATAATTGTTTCAAGAGAATCAGAGACGTCTCTTCTACGCATCGTGATGCTTACGCCGCCGAAGTGTAGACTTAGGAAAATGGAAAGAGCAGTGCGCAGAATAGATCCGACTCGTTACAAGAGACTACTATCTCAAACCATGCCTGTCGTTATTGAAACGGAAGAAGAGAACGAGCGCATGCTGAAAGTTATCGAAAAACTAATGGAGAAGGGTGAAAGCCTATCACCTGAAGAAGAGAAACTTCTAAAACTACTCACCAGATTAGTAGAAGACTTTGAAGAACGATATTATCATCCGAGTGATGCCACTCCGCTAGAAGTACTCCAACACCTAATGGAGTCCCGCGAAGTAAAGCAGACTCACCTGTGGGAAGTTTTCGGCTCGAAAGGAATTGCTTCTGAAGTACTCAACGGCAAACGGGGAATCAGTAAAACTCATGCCCGAGCGCTAGCGGATTACTTCCATGTGCCTGCAGACTTGTTTATTTAAGTTCTTAATCCCAACAACAGAATCTGGACTGTTTCGCTACGCGCTTACCAGCCTCACAACTCATCAAACATCACTTCATCGACATAGCACCAGCCCCATTCCTCGCCGGGTTGGAACGATTTGATGATTGGGTGTTGCGTCGCATGAAAGTGTTTGGTCGCGTGCTTGTTTGGTGAAGAGTCACAACAGCCGACATGACCGCACATCATGCAGAGACGCAAGTGCACCCACGTGTCCCCGGTCTTCAAACAATCCTCGCAACCCCTGGCACTCGGAGTCACTTGCTTAATCTGATCCAGATGTGTGCATTCGTCCATTGCCTGCTCCCGCCTGTATGAAAAATCTATCGATACTCTTTTCAGCTATCTTAACGAACATCCTTCACACGCCCAAGTGTTGCTTTGAAATTGCGTCTCAAAAACAAGTTACCGCTCGACATTCTTGACGGACAAAAATTTCGTCCACCCGCGCGGCCCTCGCGTCTAACAAACCGGCAAGAGAGGTTCGCCCAGAAACTAACGCGTTCACCCGACAGGTCGGAAGCGTTTTTCTCCTCTGCCTCTTCGAAAGCGAACCTGAAAGCCCTGGTATCTCGGGGTTAACAGATCAACTTTTAGGAGGGACTGATTGATGAGAAAAACTATTTTTCGTATTGCTTTGTTGGCAATTTCGTTGGTGGCCGCGTTTGGGGCAGCCTCGGCACAGAGACGTGGGCACATTGACCGAAACGAGCGCCGAGAGCTGCGCGCAGATCGCCGGGAAGTAAGGGCCGACACGAGGGACATTCGCAGCGACCGGCGCGACATCCGCGAGGATGTTCGCGACCGGGGAGGCGATGTGCGGGAGTATCGTCAGGATCGGCGCGAGGGCGCATCACAAGCCGAGCTGCGGGCTGATCGGCAGGAGATTCGAAGCGATACCCGCGACATTCGCAGTGATCGCCGTGACATACATGGAGATTACCGCGATCGGCGTGGTGACGTCCGAGACTATCGGCACGATCGCCGCGAAGCACGGCGGGATTAGCCATGGTCAGAAACCGCCTGCGGTAGCGGGCGGTTGACCCTGAGATTGGGGATAAGAGGTGGCAAAGACATCAAGATCAGTGTGACTTAAGTTTTGAACCGGAGGGGCTGAATCCGGATAACGTGGTCATGCTGCCGGGGACGAGCGTTGAGGCACGCTCGTCCCTTTTTTTGGAGTGCGTCGGCAAAGCGAATCATTTGGTTTGGAGTCCCGCCTTTAGGCGGCCAGATTCACTCGCATTCGATTCCGCCTGAAGGCGGTACTCCAAACGGTCGAAAGAGTCGGCGCGTTTCTCTGCCGGGACAGTCCAAAATTGCATGCTTCTCTTCTAACAGCTTTGGCTGCTACACTACCTCCACCGACGGAGGACCCAGAGTGGCGTTAGTGATTTACACCAAGCCGGGCTGTCCTTATTGCCAGCAGGCTCGCGATTACTACAACTCGAAAGGCGTTACCTTCATCGATTATGACGCGCAAAACGATCGCGCCCGACGCGCGGAGATGTTTAAGTTCTCAGGCGGCGATCCGACGGTGCCGTGCATAGTTGAGAACGGCAAATACATTCAATCCGGCTGGGGCGATCCGTTGCGCGGTTGAACTGTTCATGACTAACGGGCCGGGCGCCCGTCGCTTGAACCCCAATTCCAAACTTGAACCAGCTGCTTATTGATTCCTAACGGAGGTTCGCATGAAATACTACAGACTTCTTGTGGCGTCTGTGCTTCTTTCAATTTCAATCGTCTCGTTTACAAAAGTCATGGCCCAGAAAGAAATCCCGATTCCCGCGTCCCCGGTCACGGAAAAGAAACCTAAAGTTACAGAGATTAACGGCGATCGACTGGTCGACAATTATTTCTGGCTGCGCGAAAAAACCAACCCGGCAGTGATTGCGCACCTGGAAGCCGAGAATGCTTACACCGCCGCCGCGATGAAGCCGACCGAACCGCTTCAGAACAAGCTTTACAAAGAGATTCTCAGTCATATCAAACAGACCGATGAGAACGTTCCCTATCGTTGGGGAGATTATTTCTACTACACACGCACCGTTGAGGGTCAGCAATATCCGATTTTTTGCCGCAAGAAAGGGAGTGTGGATGCTGCTGAGCAGATCCTTTTGGACCTGAATGAATTGGCAAAAGGACAGAAATTCATGGCAGTCGGCAGCTTTGCTCCGAGCGACGACGGAAACCTGCTGGCGTATTCGACCGATAACACCGGCTATCGTCAATACACTTTGCAGATCAAGAACCTGCAAACCGGCGGGTTGCTGCCGGAGAGAATTGAACGCGTCGATGATCTTGCGTGGGCGACCGACAACAAGACAATTTTTTACGTTACGGAAGACGCCGTGACCAAACGGAACGACAAAATGTTTCGGCATGTACTGGGCAGCGATAAGTACGATCTGGTCTACGACGAAAAAGACGAGCTGTTTGATATCGGCGTGCAGCGAACCAGAGATAAAGCCGTGATCCTGCTCGGAGCCTTCAGCAAGACGTCAACAGAGTTTCGGTACCTTCCGGCCGAAAATCCGGACGCGGAATGGAAGACTATCGTGGCCCGACAGCCTGAGCACGAATACGACGTCGATCATCGTGGAGACCTTTTCTACATTCGCACGAATAAGGACGCGAAGAACTTTCGGGTAGTAACCGCTCCGGTTTCCGATCCCGCCGAGAAGAATTGGAAAGAGTTTGTGGCCCACCGGCCGCTCGTCAAGATTGAAAACGTCGAACTGTTCGCCGATCACGCGGTTCTGAGTGAGTGGGAGAACGGGCTCCAGCAGATCGAAATTATCGATTTCAAATCCAACAAGCGCCATCGCGTTGCGTTTCCTGAGCCGGTGTACTCGGCCGGCCTCGGTCCGAATCGCGAGTTCAAAACCTCCGTGCTCCGGTATAACTACCAGTCACTGGTCACGCCAAATTCGGTCTTTGATTACGACATGAATTCGCGCCAGGCGACTTTGAAGAAACAGACTGAAGTTCCCGGCGGTTTTGACAGGGCGAATTACAAGTCGGAACGTCTGTTCGCCACGGCCAGCGACGGCACAAAGATTCCGATGTCCGTGGTCTATCGTCGCAGCGTGAAACTGGACGGCTCGGCGCCCACATTGCTGTACGGCTACGGTTCGTACGGAATATCTATTCCTCCGGGCTTTTCTCCAGCGCGCCTGGCTTTGCTTGATCGCGGGGTAATTTATGTGATTGCGCACATTCGCGGTGGCGGAGAATTGGGTGAACCATGGCGTGACGCCGGCCGCATGATGAATAAGCTGAACACCTTCACGGACTTCATCATCTGTGCCGAACACCTCATCAACAATAAGTATACGGCGAAGGATCGTTTGGTAATTCAGGGCGGCAGCGCCGGTGGGCTGTTGATGGGCGCAGTCACGAACATGCGTCCCGATCTGTTCAAAGCAGTCGTCGCGCAGGTGCCGTTCGTTGATGTTCTGAACACAATGCTCGATGCGTCGCTGCCGCTGACCACCAGCGAATACATCGAGTGGGGGAATCCAAACGAGAAGGCGGCCTACGATTACATGAAGAGGTATTCGCCTTATGACAATGTGCACAAGGCGGATTATCCGTCGATGCTGGTGAAGGTTTCGCTCAACGACAGCCAGGTGCCGTACTGGGAAGGCTCAAAACTGGTTGCGAAAATCCGTGATTACAAAACCGATCATAATCCGCTGCTCTTGAAAGTGAACATGGGCGCGGGCCATGGCGGCGCATCAGGCCGTTACGATGCCTACCACGAGACCGCGTTCGATTACGCTTTCATGCTTTGGCAGATGGGGATTATGAATTAGAGGAGCGCACGGGCTGGAGCGTGCGAATTGGAGCGCACGCATCCTGCGTGCGGTTCACGGGCATCCTGCCCGCATTCAATGGATAATGTTTAGAGGCGAGCTACTGCCCGCCTCTTTTTGTTTCGAATCGATATTGTCGGGCGGTAGCCTGACTCTAAACGCTTCGCACTTTCGCCGTTTCCTTCTCGAAAATAAACCCGAGCGTTTTATAAATTAATTTCGCGCAGAGGAACGCTGAAGCGTTCTGTCCTTCAACGTAAGAATACTCGGTCAGATCCATGCCCACCACGCGGCGCTTTTTGGCGAGAGTTCTTATTAATCCAATAGCTTCGTACCAGCCTAACCCGCCCGGCTCCGGAGTTCCGGTAGCAGAAACCAGCGAAGGATCCAGGCCGTCGATATCGATTGTTAGATAAACATTTTCACTCAAACCATCCACTGCCTCGTCCCACCAATCACTGCGCCCGACAATGTCCCTCGCCCAGAAAATACGCGTCGGCAAACCATCGAGAGCGCGTGCTTCCTCGACCGAAATCGAGCGAATACCGACCTGTACTGCGGGGATACGCAAGTCTTTAACAACTCTTGCCATTATTGACGCATGCGAGTAAGGCGTGCCGTCATAGGTATCGCGCAGATCTGCGTGCGCATCGATTTGCAGGACTGAAAGATTGGGATATTTCTCGGCGTGCGCGCGAATTACCGGGGCGCTGACGGAATGCTCGCCGCCAATCATCGCAATGAATTTTTCGCTGCCGACTAATTCTTTGGCGCGATCGTATAGCGAGGTCATCATGCGCTCGGGTGGATCGAGGGAAGGCGATTCAATTTTTCGCTGCCGACTAATTCTTTGGCGCGATCGTATAGCGAGGTCATCATGCGCTCGGGTGGATCGAGGGAAGGCGATTCATCGAGCGTGTGAATGCCGAGCTTGTAGACTTCAGCATCGGTTTCTTCCTCATAGAGTTCCATGTTTCGCGACGCGTCGATGATTGCCTGCGCGCCCTGGCCGGTGCCGCCACCGTACGAGACAGTGCCCTCGTACGAGATAGGCCAAACCAGAATCCGCGATCTTTCGAAACTGGAAAACTCCTTTTCGGCAATGCCGCCGAAGTTCATCGGTAGGGACTGCGATTCAGTCATGCGGTGGAGTTTAGCGGAGGTGAGAGATAGAAGCCAGAAACTCAATTTCGAAGAAATTGTTCTAAACCTTCTTTACGTCAATGTTGAATCCTTGGGCTGACATTTCCTTGGCTAACAAGAGGCCAGCTTCTTTAGCTAAATCTGTTTTAAACGGGATGTAAATGAGACCGTGAATATCAGATGGTCGTTCCATTACGTCCTGGTCTTTAAGAAGGATTGCAACCCTGCTCCGTCCGAGATGGGCGAGCATCAGACCGAGCTCAAGCACGACATTCTGCCTCGCTCGATACTTTTTTTCGTCAGGTTTCCCTTTTGGAAATGCTTCGTCGTCGGGAGTGGCCAACACTACTGCAAAACCCACATTTGGATAATACTTTTCTAGCTTCTCAATAAGTGTTGCACCTTCGGATGGTAATTGATCGAGAATGATTGGATCCAATCCCCAGCGGCGCAGCATTGCTTCCAATTCCGTTTTAGCCGATGGATCATGGCCGTACACGACAAAAACCTTGTCGTTCGCTAGCGTCGCTTGTGCGGTTCCAGCACGAAGGGGCGTCGCAGTTTCCAATGCGGAGACCACTGTGTCTCGATTCGTTCCTTGAATGTTGTAATTGCCATTATCGAAACAATTCACTATCGAGCCCGTTCTTTAGTCGCAATTGTGTGCCCGTATCGTTAGGGAGTCTTGATTCGTTCTCAACGGCTAGGCCAGCGCTGGCGAGCTTATGTTTGATGTCTTCGATCGTCATATTAACTGGCATTTCTCGCGTTTTCCCGATCACGCGATTCTAATTAGGTTCTAAGCGCTGAACTAAAAGTAACTATGTCGCCCTCTCAGGCTTGTAAGTTGGAGCGGCTTCCGTGTGGTCAGATAATTCAGTCTTGCGTTTCTCTTCAAGGTAAGCTTTCTTTTCGGCTTCGACCCCAGCGGAAATCGACCCAGCCTGCCGGGATGCAGCGTCCCGTGTGTTTGTCATAACTTCGGCTGCCTTTGATGTTGCGATGTCATATAACTCAGCAGCTCGCTCACGAGTTGCTTCGTAATACTCTTCGGCTGTCTCGTGCGCAGTGTAGTAAAGTTCGCCAGTCTTAGCACGCGTTGCATCGTAGTATTCGCTCGCCTTCACGCCCAATTGCTTAGCCGCCTCTCTTGAGCGATCGATGCCCTTGCGCGTTGCGTCAGCGATGTCACCGCGTAGTTCTTCGCCGGACTGCGGAGCCAATAACAAAGCCGCTCCCACGCCACTGGCGGCGCCAAGTAACAGATAAATCAAGTTCGTTGATTCTGATTGCGACTTTTGACCAACTTCGATTTCCAAGGGAGGGGACGATTGTCGTCTAACGAAATACCCAATCGCCTCAGAGAACGTCGTTGATGACAAAGGTAGAAATCGCCCAGTGAGCGTGGGCGACGTTTCGCCTGACAGAAAGAGGAGATAACTTGGGATTGTTTTTTTGTCGAGGTCAAAGGCCTGGAAAAGCATTTCTTCAACCCTTTTCTTCGGAAGAATTAGATTCAAACTCGGAAATTCAAGGCCCCGATCTGTGTGCTTATAGCCAGCGAGCATTCCGATTCTATCGAATTCGATGTTTACTAGACCTTCGATTCCATCTCCGCCGCCTTCATCACATTTACATGCGGGATCAGTATCCGTGACCGAATTGTCATAGAGGTGGTTGACCCATTCGGTTATCGTCCTCTTGAAGTTAGCTTTTCGCCAAAGCCAAAAGCGGTTGTCTTCATACGAGAATTCATGCAGACGCTTAAACTGATATACACGCAGAGTTAGTCGCCCGCATTTGGGCGCTTGAAAATGAAATTCCTCTTCTTCTTCCCAGGTCTCCTCCAGACGCAACTCTTTCGCGAGTTTGTGCTTCACTTCAGCCTTTAACTCAAATAACCCTTTCTTACCGATCGAGTTGCTAACTGTTGACTCCAAATCTTCACGCTCAACGGAACTTACGCCCAAAAGTTTTTTAAGCTTATATGTTCGTTCCATGCCGCAATTTAAGGAGCGTCCCAATCGTTCGTCCCATCGTTCAGTAACAGTCCATTTGAGTTGGGCTTTCCCGCGATAGAGTTTGCGAAGGAATGTATAGCTGCGTTCGCCCAGAAAGAAATCAAGATTATCCATGGTGAAGGTCCTAAGAGACTCGCGATTTTCCTCGAACTAAAAACAGAAGCGAGATCGAATAAGCCGTACGTTGTAGATATTCCTAGGCTGGTTCAATTGACAAACGCAGGCTCTTGAGGACCAGCCTGAAAGCGCGGAAATAATAAATCGGGCATCCTGATTTGTAAATCCCGTGAGAGCGACTAACAAGTCTTAGTAAAACGCGTGTGAAAGGTCGGGCAGATAGACTTCAACTCTTGCCCTTTCGGATAGCGGCAATGAACTGCTCCTTTCGCTTGTCGAACTCTGCGGTCCGTTTCAGCGATTCTTTGGCGGTCAGCTTAGTTCGAGCTGGGCGTTCGACCTTTGCTTCCTTCAAATCTTTTAACCTTCTTGCCATGGGGAGCAGTGTAGCGAAATGTTATGAGAAAGCCAACGGACAGATCGACGAGTTCACCCGCCTGCTATCGCAAGCGGTTCTGCTTTGCCTTAAGGCACTTCGACCATCAGCTCTCGACCACTGAAGATGAAGTTTGGCCGCCTTCGGCCTTTCATGAATTTAGCTGCGGTTTGGGAAAGCGCTGTGATGATAATCGGCAGAGCGATCGTCGCGTCGCAGTTCACATAAGCCGTAAGCGCGCCGCGCCCAAGTTTGCCGAAGACCAGCGACTCGTCGAAGGCCACGGCACTCGAGCGCCCGCCGGGATGCGGCGCGTCGGCGGCAATTTGAATCGCGTACTTATGACCGTGCACCTGTTGCTTGAAGATATGCGCCGACATTTCTGTCTGGCGAATAAAACTCTTGGTGATGCCGCCGCCCAGATTGATCACGCCCGAGACGCGCGCGCGCGTCGCGATCTGCGCAAGGTCCAAAACGTCCTGGACGATATCGAATTGAAAAGAGTTCTTCTTTTCGAAACGCGATCCGGCAATTCCCACGGCGATGCCGCTGTCAGTTATCCCTGGACAGAATACCGGCACGCGCGATTTGTAAGCCGCAGTCAACACGCCGTCTTCAGCCGCGATTTCGGCCAACTCACGTCCTAATAAATGCAGGAACTCGCGGGTCGAATAAGGCCGTGTCTGATCCAGTTGGTTCGCAAACCCGCCGATCCATTCCTCAGCTTCGTGATATTCCTCTTCGCTGGCGAGCAGGTCCCACATGCGGTTAATCTGCGAAGCTTCCAACTCGGCATCGGTCATGTTCGGATGAGCCTGAAAATGATGCCGGCCCAGCGTTTCGTGCAGATCATGAAAGATCATCGAGCCCGACAGCACGAGTACGTCGACAAATCGATTCTTGATCACATAAGCCAGCAGGCGCCGCATGCCGGCCGGAATTAACGCGCCTGATCCGGCGACGGTAATAGTTGTGTTGTCGCCCAGCATGTCCAACCAGATCCGATGTGCTTCAGCAAGTTGCCGGCCGCCGAAACCCGTGCCTTCCATCTTTTCCAGCAATCCGGCGACTGAGCGATCGCGATCGACCTGGACCGGACGAGTCGGGATCGTCAGGTATTTACTTGGTTTTGGTTTGCGTTGCGTTACCATAAATTCGTCTTCCTCTCGAAGATGTTTAGCGGCGGCTCACCGCCCGCGGGTCGGGCAGCGGCCCGACTCTAAACATCATTACGGTCTGACAAAGTTCGATATCAATAATCATGACGGCGGCGCCCGCCTCTTTGATTGCCGTTTACTGTGACGTACGTATAAGCTTCGAACCGCGATTCGTAATAGTTCACCAATTCAGCTCCTTCGGCTTCGGTAAGATCGCCATCTTTGATCCGCTGGGTGACCTGGCGGCGAAAACCGTCGTGCAGCAGTCCTCGTTCATAGCGAGCGCGACCCGCCGCTTCACCAACGGTGGTGCCGCGAATCACTTTCTTAATCAGGTAACCTTCTTCGTCGACGTAAATGTGAGCTTCGTTCGGCGCTCCGAAAAGGTTGTGGCTATTGCCCATGACCTCCTGATAAGCGCCGACCAGCATGAACGCGAGATAGTAAGTCTCGCCGGGCTCGAGCTTGTGCAATTCGAGCACGTTCTTCACGTCATGCAGGTCAACAAACTTGTCGATGACGCCGTCAGAGTCGCAGGTGATGTCGCAGAGCGTCGCGAACTCCGTCGGCGGTTTGTTCAATCCCTGAATCGGCACGATGGGAAACAACTGGTCCAGCGCCCAGTGATCGGGAACCGAACGAAACACTGAAAAGTTAGTCAGATATTTCGCGCATAGAAGCTTGCGCAGATCGCCAAATTCTTCAGGGATATACTTTGCCTGTTGCGCGTAGCGATCGGCCTGCTCACAGACGTCCCAGAAAAGAACTTCGCCTTTGGCGCGATCCTCGAGTGAAATCAAACCAAGATTGAAGAGTGTGAACAGCTCTTCACGGTGTTCGAGCGCGTCGTGATAGTACTCGCGATAATTCTTAATCGTGATCGTCTCGCGCAGATCGCCCAGCTCAATAACGACCTGGGGATCGTCCTCATCGATTTCGATCGGCGTGATGTCCTCGACCACAGTCTCAATTTCGTCGAGCACGTTAGTGACCAGAATCGCGTGATAAGCCGAGAGAAACCGGCCGGACTCCTGAATAATAGTTGGGTGCGGCACATTTTCGTCTTCGCAAACCTGCTTGATGGTATAGATAACGTCGTTAGCAAACTCCTGCGCACTGTAATTCGCGGAGGAATCAAACGCCGTCTTGGATCCGTCATAGTCCACGGCCATGCCGCCGCCTACGTCCAGCAATTCGATCGGCACCTTCATTTGATGGACCTTTGCATAGACTCGCGCCGCCTCCTTCATCGCGTTCTTTATGCGTTTGATGTCGGTCAATTGCGACCCGATGTGAAAATGCAGCAGTCGCAGCATATCGATCCGGCCGGCATCTTTCAGGCGGTTAATTACCTCCAGGAGCTCGGTGGTGGTCAGTCCGAATTTTGCGGCTTCGCCTCCCGATTTTTCCCACCGGCCTGAGCCCTTCGAATATAGTTTTACGCGCATGCCGACGATCGGCATGTCGCCTTCATGCGTGTCGGCAATGCGCAGAATGTGATCGAGTTCGCTCAGTTTCTCGACCACGATGACCACTCGTTTGCCGGCCTTGGCGCTGGCGAATGCCATCGCGATGAATTCTTCGTCTTTGAAACCGTTGAGCACGAGCAGGCTGTCGCGTGATTGTTCCAGGGCCATCGCGGCGTAAAGCTCGGCTTTCGATCCGGCTTCCAGGCCAAAGTCGTACCTCGATCCTTCGCGCAAATACTCTTCGACTACCGACCGTTGTTGATTCACCTTCATCGGATAGACGCACATGTGCGCGCCCTGATAATCGAATTCGCGAATCGACTTGCTGAATGCGCGTTGCAGTTTGCGCACTTGCGCGGTGACCAGTTGCGGAAAACGCAACAGGACGGGGGCGGTTATCCCACGGCGTGAAAGGTCTTCGATGATCTCGTGCAAATCGGCCGAACGGGAATCATTCTCCGTGGGGCGAACGATCAGGTTGCCCTTGCGATTTACGTCAAAGTAGCCTGCGCCCCAGTTCTCAATGCCGTAAGTTTCGACGGTCTGTTCTATCGCGGTCGTCAAATAGCAGTCTCCCAGCTTGTTGCGCTTTTAGGCTTCGGGCCGCCGTCGCAACCCGTTTCTGGTTACCTGGGTCCGGGGCGAGTAGCGGAGATTCTTCGGATGGAGCCTGATTCGTCGAGAATTTAACAGAAAACGCGGGGTCGGTCTATAACTTTTTTAGTCAGGGGTTACGCCGGACACGGCACTTAAGTTTGCATTTACTAACTACTTAAGTTTTTGCGACACTTTCGAGACCGGATTTGTTTCCCCAAATTACTAACTAAAGAACTTGACAGGCGAATCTGGCTGGCTATAATGCAAGTTTTTTGACGCGCGGTTCGATGGCGTTTTCGCGTTTCCCAGACCAAACGAATTTCCAAAAACACTTCGCACCAACCAAAACTTCGGGGCGAAGAGCAGACCCGACACTCCCTTTTCCAATCCGGAGCACCGATGAAGAGAGACTTGAAATATGACTCTAGAGAGGCGAGCTCTGTTCAGCCGTTATCCGCACTACTACCCGCAACCATCTCTAACAATCGAATAGGAGGCCACGAATGAAACCTAAGGATGTACTTGCGTTTGCCAAAGAGAACAAGATCGAGATCATCGATCTGAAGTTCATTGATCTGCCCGGCTTGTGGCAGCACTTTTCAATCACCACCAGCGAATTGAGTGAAGACTTGTTTGAAAATGGAATCGGCTTCGACGGCTCGAGCATTCGTGGCTTTCAATCGATTCACGAAAGCGACATGCTGCTTTTCCCGGATCCGAATACCGTGATGCTCGATCCGTTTACCGAATTGCCCACGCTGAGCCTGATTTGCAATGTTCGTGACCCGCTTACCGGAGACGCCTACAGCCGCGATCCGCGGTATGTCGCGCAGAAAGCGGAGAAGTACCTCCAATCGACCGGCATCGCCGACACCAGCTACTGGGGTCCCGAAATAGAGTTCTATATCTTCGATAACATTCGATTTGATCAGACCTACAATCACGGATTCTATTTCATCGATTCGGAAGAAGGCGCGTGGAACACTGGCAGCGCAGAGCGGCCCAACCTCGGGTACAAGCCGCGTTACAAGGAGGGATATTTTCCGGTGGCGCCGATGGATCACCAACATGATATTCGGTCAGAGATGGTGCGCACGCTGGAGAAGGCCGGCGTCGTCGTTGAGATTCATCACCATGAAGTCGGCACCGCCGGCCAGGCTGAGATTGATATGAAGTACTCAACCCTGACCAAGATGGCTGACCAGGTGTTGCTTTACAAGTACATCATCAAAAATGTTGGCCGGCGCCACGGAAAATGCGTGACGATGATGCCCAAGCCCATCTTCCAGGACAACGGCTCCGGCATGCACACGCACCAGAGCCTTTGGAAAAAGGGCAAGAACATTTTTTACGACAAGAAAGGGTACGCCCTGCTTAGCGATACGGCGCGACATTACATCGGTGGACTATTGAAGCATGCTCATGCTCTTTGTGGTCTCATTGCGCCGACGACTAATTCCTATCGTCGTTTGGTGCCGGGGTATGAAGCGCCCATCAATCTGGCATACTCGCAGCGCAACCGCAGTGCCTGCATCCGCATTCCGACTTACTCAAGCAGCGAAAAAGCCAGGCGACTCGAGTTTCGCACGCCCGATCCCAGCTGTAATCCTTACCTCGCTTTCTCCGCGATGCTGATGGCCGGGCTTGACGGCGTGAAGCACAAGACCGAACCGCCCGCGCCGGTTGAGAAAGATTTGTACGAGCTGCCCGAGTCAGAGGCGAAGAAGATTAAATCGATGCCCGGGTCACTCGACCAGGCGCTGGACGCGCTGGAGCGCGATCACGATTTTCTATTTGAGGGTGACGTATTCACCCCTGATGTGATCGAAACGTGGCTGTCTTACAAACGGAAGAAGGAGGTTGATGCGATTCGCCTGCGGCCGCATCCACACGAGTTCGCGCTTTACTTTGATATCTGATGCCTGTTTGGAGTCGCCTTTAGACGGAATCCGTGGAGCCTGAGGCGAAACTCCAAACGGTGCTGATCATCTCGAGAATATTCGTGGCCAAAACAACGAGCGGCGAGCTATCTCGCTGCTTGTTTCTTTTGGGCCGAATTCTAATATTTCGATGACCGGTTTATGATTGACCTTCGAGATGATCGATTCTGAATCCAGGTGTCCGCGCTGCGGAGAAGGCCGTTTGCAGGCGTGGATCGAACTAAGTGAAGAAAAGCGTGAGCTCGTAAAGCGTTTACCAGCCAGCGCAGATTATTCTTTGGACCAGCGCCAGGCGAGACATCGCTGGTGTACGCGCTGCTGGTATGAAGAGGTGTCCGGCGCCATCGAAAATGCTTGAGAAACGATTTCCAACGTTCCTGGTGGCAATAAAAACTGACCACTAACAACTGACCACTGACCTCTCCAAACATGTTTCGCGTCAAATCCTCGTTCAAAACTGAGCTCGAGATCAAAGCTCCGCTTACCAGAGTGCGCGCGTTCTTTGCTGATCTGAGAAATTTTCCTGAGCTGCTTCCCGGCGTTGAGAACATTCGACATGAGCTCGGCGGCATTGCTCGCTGGACGATCGCCACTGACACGCCCGTGGGGCGAGTGCGTTTGTCTTTGCCGGTGCGAGAAACCTCGCCGCACGCGGATGTGATCGAATGGTCACCGGCGTTGCAGGAGTCGGAGAATCTCCTGCGTTACTCTTTGAAATTTGAAGAACGCAACGGCACGACCGCCGTGACTGTCTCTCAACAGGTGGAGTTGCGCCGTAAGCGGGCCTGGGATCTGCACCCGGGCGTGTCGCTGATGGGCGAGACGCGCATCAGCAATGCGCTGCAACGGCGGATCAACGAAGCGATCGAAGATTTTCTGGTCAGGGTGAAAGAGAGGCTAGAAAAGCCAAACAGCGATTCCGGATCGATCCAGGTTTTCGTCCCGTAGGGACGAGATATCTATATCTATAGTT
>WNGF01006443.1_pt1 | contig 14516 bp, 17 predicted proteins | sample 5400641 | NCBI WGS metagenome assembly WNGF01 (sample SAMN13153371, study PRJNA577476) | soil metagenome | isolation source: 80 cm soil or saprolite under grassland replicate 2 | place: USA:California | collected 2016-06-15
CATGCCGGTGCGCGAGAAGTATTCGAAGATCGTCGGCCTCTGGCAGACCGAGATGGGGCAACTCAACGAGGTGGTCCACCTCTGGGCCTATCGCGACTTGAACCATCGCGCCTCGGTACGGGCCCAGGTGGCGCAGGACTCCGAGTGGTCCGCGTTCGTCGGCGAGGCGGCGCCCCTCCTGGTCGAAATGCGAGCGGTCATCTTGAACCCGGCCCCCGCCTCACCGATGAAGTGACAGGCGACCGCCGGGTCTCGGTCTGCGAGCGTGTTGCAGCATCGACCTCAGCCGGCAGGAGGAGCCTCTGTGGCCGGGGGCGGAGGAGCATAAAGAGGTGCGTCCGTCTCCCTCTTGGGCGTGGTTCCGCTCACTGCGTCGCCGGGGCAATCCCAAGGCGCCTCTCCCACTCGGGCGAGAGGCCCGGCCCCGCCCCACCCGATGCCCAGCGCCGCCTCGCCCTGATCTGGTCAGTGCGAGGCGCCGGGGACGCCGTCGTGCCTTCGGTCACGGTGCAGCGCCACGAACCGCTATCAGCGCTGGTCCGGCGCCCGGCTGGCCCACCTGCACTGGCCCGCCTGCCGCTTGACGCCGGTGCTGTGCCTGGCTAGGATGCCGCTCAGCAGGCCCGGCTCTCTCGGCTCGGGCGGAGGCCTTTGCGCGATGCCCCAGTTCGTCCGGTCGGCTCGATCGGTGCGGTCGCCGATTCGCACCCTCGACGTGCGCCCCGACGATACGGATGCCCGCGACTACATCTTCGAGCCGTCACTCGCGCTCCTCCCGCCAGCGGTCGACCGCCGCCGCTACGCCCCGATGCTCGACCAGAAGTCGGATGGCGCATGCGTCGGATTCGCCCTGGCGACGGTCATCAACGTCAGCCTGAGCCGCCGCAGCGGGACTCGGGACCGAGGGCGGCGACGAGCCGTCCGCGAGCCGGTGAGCCCGCGGATGCTCTACGAGATGGGGCGCCGGTACGACGAGTGGGCCGGCGAGAGTTACGAGGGCACGAGCCTCCGGGGCGCGATGAAAGGCTGGCACAAGCACGGGGTCGCCAGGGCGAAGGAGTGGCAATACACTCGAGGCCGCGGTCGCAACGCTGTCCCCGACCGTCAGTTCACTTCCAGACGCGCGCGCGACGCTGCCCGCCGGCCCGTGGGCGCGTACTATCGCATCGTCGACAGCGCTGTGAGCCACCTCCAGGCCGCCGTGGTCGAAGGGGATGCGGTCCTCGCCTCGGCCTGGGTCCACCGGGGCTGGCAGCACGAGAACCTAGGGCGCCCACGAGGCGGCCTCCGGGCCATCCGGCCCGAGCGGAGCACCACCGGGCTTCACGCCTTCGCGATCGTCGGCTACACGCCGGGCGGCTTCATCATCCAGAATTCCTGGGGAGGGCGCTGGGGCTCGAACGGCTACGCGCTGCTCCCGTACGACGACTGGTTCGAGAATCGCCAGGACGCCTGGGTGGCGCGGCTGGGCCCCGAGACGCGGGACTCGAAGGGCGAACCGCGCATCTACCTCACCGGATTCACCGGCGACACCGCGGACGAAGACCGCGCAGGGACGGCGGCGAGCGGGCTGGATCTCGAACCCGAGGCCGTCCACTACCTCATCAATACCGGTGATCGCGGTGCGCTCTCCACTGATGGACTTCTCGGGACCCGCCCGGAGGAACTGGCCGGGATGGCCGAGCGCGTGCTCCTGGCCCCGAAACTCGGAGACGGGCACCGTCACGTCATCCTCTACGCGCCCGGTGGCCTGAACGCGGAAGCGCCGTCGGCGGTCAACGCCGGGCGCCTGTGGGCCCTGGCGAGGGATCAGCGGCTCCCGGCTTACTTCTTTGTCTGGGAGTCGGGTATCTCGGAGTCGATCATCGGCTGGCTCAAGAGCGATGACGACGCCGCGGGCCCCGCGCGGTTCAGCTGGCAGGAGGCGTGGGAGAACATCAAGAGCGGCACCCGGGCGGTCATCCGGAAGGCTCAGGCGGCTTTGGGCGGCGGACTGGCCCCGGTCGTGCGGGAGGTCTTCTGGGACGAGATGAAGGGCCGGGCGGCAGGAGCCTCGACCGCCAAGGGCGGCGCCGCCCTCTTCGCCCGGCAGCTCTTCCAGGTGATGGCCCGGATCCCCGGTGACCGGTACAAGATCCACCTGGTCGGCCACAGCGCCGGGACCATCTACCTGGGCTTCCTGTACCGGGACGCGCTCAAGCCCCTCCTGGCCCATGCCCCCAACGTCACCGTTGGGTCCATCCACTTCATGGCCCCCGCCATCACGGTGGCCGGCGCCCGGAATACCTTCGTCGCGAATGGCCAGTCAGCAGTCCCGATGGATCGCTTTGTCGTGCATACTCTGAAGCCAGCGGACGAGGACAACGACAGCATCCACATTTATCCGAGCTCGCTCCTGACTTACGTCGCCGACCATCTCGAGGATGGTGCCCGGCGTGTCCCGCTGCTGGGCCTTCAGCGGGACTTCGAAGGACAGGGGGTGACGTTCGCGACACGCGTGGACGCCACGGTCTCGGTCAAGCATGGGCAATTCGACGATCGAGGTCACGAGATCGAAACGATCTTCGCCCAGATCGGAGCGGCGCGATTCTGATTCCCCGTTCACGCGCGCGTGAGTGACAGTCTCGGTGACAGCAGTAATCCATCCCGGACGATGTCCTCGCACTCACGCGCTCACCCCCTTGGCCGGCCCCCGGCCTCGCGGCCGGCGCAAGCACCACCGGAGGCCCGGGGGCGCGACCAGGGTCGTGACAAGAACCATCACCACCACCGCGGCGAACACGGCCTCGGACAGCACGGGGCGGCCATCGAGCATCAGGGTCGTGCCGATCCCCGCGAAGATCAAGCCCACCTCCCCGCGCGGAATCATCCCGACGGCGACCGTCAGGCGGTCCACTCGCCGGTCGACCACCCCGAGCGCGCACGCGAGCTTGCCCGCGATGGCCGCCAGCACCAGGGCCGCCCCCAGCCAGAGGGACGACGGCGCCGCGAGGCTCGCCAGCTCGACCTGCACGCCCATGAGCACGAAGAACAGGGGCACGAACACTGTGGCGATCGGATGCAGGAGCTCGCTGAGGGTCGCCGTTTCCTTTCCAGTGCGCACCCCCTCGCCGTAGGGGTCGATGACGAACCCGGCGGCGAAGGCCCCGACGATCGCGGCCAGGCCGATCGCCTCCGCCACGAACGCCAGCGTGAAGCACAGCGACACGCCAACCACGAGGAGTAGCTCGGGATGGCCCAGCCGTGCGAGCAGTCGCACGAGGGGCCCCGACAGGACGTGGCCGATGCCGGCGCTCGCCGCGAGGAACAGCACGGCCCACAGCACGATCAGCGCAATCCCGCCCGCCGAGAGGGGCGGGCCCTGCCCGACGGCCGCCGAGATCGCACCGGCGATGACCGCCAGGACGACGAGGCCCAGGACGTCGTCGATCACCGCGGCGCCCAAGATGGTCTGGCCCTCGCGGCTCTGAACGGCCCCGAGATCGCGCAGCACCCGGGCCGTGATGCCGACGCTGGTGGCCGCGAGCGTGGCCCCGATGAAGAGGTGGACCAGCGGCGGACTCTCTGGCAGCAGCCATGCCGTGACGCCCCAGCCGAGCACCACTGGCGCCACGACGCCAAGCACGGCGACCAGGAGCGCCGAGGGGCCCACCCGGATGAGGGCGCGCAGGTCGGACTCCAGCCCAACGTCGAAGAGCAGCAGGAGCACGCCCACCTCGGCCAGGAAGCGTAGGGTGGGATCGGCACGGACGAGGTCGACGCCGTGACCGCCGACGACGAGCGGCAAGAGGTTGCCGAGGCCGATGCCCACTAGCAGCTCCCCGAGCACCGCCGGCTGTCCCCAGCGCTCGACCACGAGACCACCGATCTTCGCCGATGTCACGAGCAGGGCGACAGCGAAGAGCGTCAGCCCGACCCGGCCGCCTTCGCCCCCGCTGGCGGCCCACGCCGGCGAGACGACCAGGGCGACGGCGAGCCCCATCACCCCGCGCGGCGCGTTCATCCGGCCTCGTCATCGGCCCTGGAGCAGCCGCCGGCAGCGCGCGACGATCTCGGAGACCGGCGCGCTCCCCTGGACGTATGCGACGAGGACCCGGAGAGGGGATCCGGCCTGGCCGAGGGTCCCCTCCTTCGTCAACTCGGCGAGGGCGGCCTTGCCCTCGGTCGTATCGAGGTCGATCTGCACCACCGTCTCCGAGCTGAAGCCCATCAGCTTGAGGCGATCGATCATGAGGCGCGCGCCCGCGGAGGCGCCGCGCACGCCCGGTTCATGGTTGACGACGATCGTTTCCCCCGAGCCGAGCGTGATGTTGCAGTACGACCCGGTGGGGATCGTGACGAATTGGCCAACCTTTGCCATCACCGTGCCCTCCTTCGACTGCCCTGATCGAGCTCTCGGTCCACCTCGGCGCCACGTCTCAGCCGAAGATCAGCTTGGCCGCGCCAACCAACACCATCGCGACCACGAGCATGGCGCCCGCCACCACGATGCCCTCGTAACCTTCCCTGATTCGCACACCCATGCCCTCCTCTGCCCGGACAGGAGACACACTTCGGACAATGCCTGGAGATGACGGGAGGAGACGGGCGCGCGGTCAGTCGTCGTCTGACGACGACGCGGGCGTGCTGCGCGGCTCGAGCGGTGCGCGGAAGAGGACTGGCACGGGCGGAGAGGCGCAGACGACCCGCCTCGCCGGAAGGCTGGGTTCCCGCTGGGGCACAACGGTCGAGAGGTAGCGCGGGACCGCCGTGACGACCGGCTCCGGGTCCTCGGCGCTCCGCGCCTGACACCCGGCGACCATCTCGAGCGATCCCTCGACGAGCTGGACCGCCCCCGGCATCATCGGATTGGCGAAGTCCAGGGCGAGGTAGATCACTACCAGCAGCGTGACCCGGCGGAACCGCATGACGGCCGCATGATAGCCGAGTTCCCTGGCGCCGCCAAGTGGCGCGGCGTCGCTCCAACCCCGCCAGGATCACCTTGCCGATCGCTCAAAAGAGCGCGGGAGACGCTGAGCACTGAGCCTCCTCCTCTGCGTCCGCTTCTTGTGGCGCACGTTGCGCGGGCCACACCGGCGACCGTCGTATTCTCCGTCGAGGGAATGACCTGAGGCGCCTGACCGCTCACGGTCAAGCGAGCCCTGGAGGCAACGTTGCCATCGCCGGCGGCCGAGCCTCGCCCGCACCCGTCGTTTGAGCGTGGATCGGGCACTTCGCCCGATCCGATGGTCATCGGGCCGGTCGAACCCTGTCACCGATGGCGGAATCGGGCGACCACACATCGTCATCAATAGGAGTGGGGAGAGGCTCACCGATGTGGATCGTGCGACGGCCGTATCGGTAGTCCGAGGCTACATACGTCGAGGAACAAGAGAGGGGCTGAAAACATGAGCAAGCTCAAAGGCAAAGTGGCGATTGTCACTGGAGCCTCCAAAGGGATCGGCGCCTCGATCGCCAAGCATCTGACGGATGAGGGCGCCGCGGTTGTCGTCAACTACGCCTCCAGCAAGGAGGACGCCGACCGCGTGGTCGCCGAGATCGCACGCGATGGCGGAAGGGCCATCGCCGTGCACGCCGACGTCACAAAGCAAGCGGACATCCACCGGCTCTTCGCTGAAACGAAGAAGGCGTTCGGCAGGCTCGACATCCTGGTCAATAACGCCGGTGTCTATGAGTTCTCCCCGCTCGAAGACGTCACCGAAGAGCACTTCCACAAGCAGTTCGACCTGAATGTGCTCGGTCTGATCCTCGCTTCGAAGGAAGCAGTGCGGTATTTCGACTCCGCCGGGGGCAGCATCATCAACATCAGCTCGGGTGCCAGCACCCTCACGCCTCCGAACACCTCGGTCTACAGCGCCACCAAGGCGGCCGTCGATGCGGTCACGCGATCGCTTGCCAAGGAGCTGGGCCCGCGCAACATTCGCGTGAACGCCATCAACCCCGGCATGGTGGAGACGGAAGGGGTGCATGCCGCGGGCTTTGCGGAGAGCGACTTCCGCAAGCAGCTCGAGGCGCAAACCCCGCTCGGCCGCATCGGCCAGACTCAGGACATTGCGCCGGCCGCCGTCTTCCTCGCCTCTCGAGATGCTGCGTGGATCACTGGCGAAACGCTGCTCATCGCCGGCGGCCTGCGCTGACATTGCATCGTCGGGGCATTCCTCATCGACGCCTGGCGGGCGAAGATGATCTGACAGGGGAGCGGGGAGCCGAGCGGCGCCCGATCCGCGGCTCGGGGAAGCTGCGGCGCAGTCCCGCCGCCTGAACCTGGAAGAGCGTCTGGGCAGCCGGAAGGCCTGGCAAGCGATGGCGGCCGAGACTCCGGAAGCGGATACCGGGCGATCCTGATTCCCTGACAGCTGCCCTAGTCTCGCCGGAAACGACGATCTGCCCTCCGCGGGCCGCCGAGCAGACGCGAGCAGTGGTGTGTACGGCCAGACCGATGTACCCGACTTCGGTCAGCGTCGGGCGGCCGCTATGGATCCCGATACGAACCCGGACGTGGAGATCGTCGGGCCAGCGCCGGTTGCCGAGCGCACGCTGGATCGCCGCTGCCGCGTCGATGGCGGCCCTCGCCCGCTCGAAGACGGCGAAGAACTCGTCGGCGCGGGCGTCGATCTCGCGACCGCTCGCTCGCGACACCGCTGCCCGGAGGACGCCTCTGACGTCGTTCAGCAGGTCGCCATAGCGGTCGCCCAACCGACGGAGAAGGGCGGTGGAAGCTTCGATGTCGGTCATCAGCAGCGTGACGAACCCGGTGGGGAGCGCCGCGGCATCGGTCGAGGTCGCCTGGATCTGGCCGTACGGACGCTCCTTCTCGACGACGAATCGCACGGCCGCCAGCACGGTCTCCGCGAGGTCCGGGTCGTCGAGGACCGTCGGATCGTGCACGAGGGCCGTCATCGGCCGACCCTGACGCTCGAGATAGGTCACGACGCGCTGATCCCCTTCGGCGGGGAGCGGGACTGGCGCACCCGCGCGGTCCAGGTAGGCCCCGGCAGCGTCGGACCAGTGCAGGACCGCGAGCGTCGGATCCCGGAGGACGCTTCGCAGCCGCTGTTCCAGCTCGCCGGGTGCTCCGTGCCGACCCAACTCGATCACGAGCCGACCGGCCGCCGCATGTCTCTGCTCTGATTGCAGCTGGCCGGTGATGAACCCGATGGGTACGATGCCGTACTTCTTCGCCGCGGTCAGCAGTCGCTTCCGGGCGCGCTCGCGGGAGGCGTCGTCTCCGAAGGTGACCTGGTTGAACCGGGCGAGCGCGTTCCGCACGTGCGCCTCGTCGTGGATCGGCAGCCGCCGCTGGCCGCGCGAGTCGATGTAGGCGAAGGCGCTGGTCGGGAGGCTGGCCCGCTTGCGGGCGTCAAGTCGAGACATCGGTATCGCCCTGGGTCGCTACCTTTCGCACGATCTGTTCCAGCGTCTCGTAGGGCTGGCCGCCGACGACGTCATAGCGGCCGGCGATGAACGTCGGTACGCGGCAATACGCACGGTACTGAGATCGCACCAGGGTCAGACGTAGTCGGAGAAGATCCTCGTCGTCACTGGCTGGGTCATGACGCCTCCTGTCGTTGCGCGCCGACGCGGCCCGGCCTCCGAGCCGTGCATGCCACGGGAAAACAATCGATGCGGTACACGCTCCCGCACAAGTATACGGCAGGACATCGCGCGTCGGTCCACAGACGCGCACACGAGATCATACTCTCTAGCGGGGGTCGTTTAGCGCAAGATAGCGCAAGCTGGGACCCACAATGTGGGAGAGGTCCGCGCAACTCCTTGTCGAACGGTCGACAAGACTAGACCAGGAGGGGTAGAGGTTCTAGCAGCAATCTTCGTCGACCCGAGACCAGGACGACCAGCCTCGACGGGCCGCTCGACGAGGCGACGCCCAGGCGCTCGGCGGTGCGATAGTAAACGTTGACCAGGGCCTTGCCGCCCCCGAGGGAGAACGCGTTGGTGCGGGAGAGAGGTTCAGGGTGCCGGTCAGCGACGGCTCGACGCGAACACCGCGCGCTTCCATCCACGCGATCGCATCTGCGTGTTCGCGGTTCACCTGCCGTCTCCCACCATGAGCACGATCTTGCCGGTCTGGGCATCGCTCAGCATGTACTTGTGTGCATCGGCGAGCCGCTCGAACGGAAACGTGCGGTCGAGCACGGGCTTGAGCGCTCCCTTGGCGACCGCGTCGAGCAGGTGCGCGGCGAACCGTTCGCTGCACTGGAGCGATTCCTCGGGCGTGCGCGTGCGAAAGGTGACACCGATGATCTTCGCGCGCTTGCGCGCGATCTCGTCCAGGTTGCACTCGCCCACGAAGCCCGCGTTGCGGCCGACGCTGACCAGCCGTCCCTTGAGCGCGAGCGTGCAGATGTTCTCGGCCAGCATCGGGCCGCCGACGTGGTCGATGATGACGTCGACGCCGCGACCGTTCGTCGCGGCCAGCACCCTGTCGGCCCAGCCGGGATCGCGCGTCTCGACAACCTCAACCTCCCGGTGGTGAGCCACCTGATCCCGGAGATCCACGTGCACCTGATCGCGGCAATCCCCAACGGGCTCACCGTCGAGTACATGCCGTGGACGCTCCGGCTCTACGAGGAGACTCCGAAGATCGAGGCCGGCCAGTTCGTTGTGCCGGACAAGCCCGGGCTCGGGCTCGCGTTCGATCAAGCCGCGATCAAGCGCTACCAGGTCGGCTGAGCTGGACCGGTTAGCCGCGGCGGGGCGATACCCGGCCGGGCTGCGCCGGCCTAGAGGCCGCGGGCGGCGCGCACGATCTCCTCGTCGCTCGGGAACTTGCAGAGGTCGCCGATCCGTTCTCCGGCCTCGATGTGCCGCCACCGGATGATCCCCTCCCGGTCGATGAGGAAGTGGCCGACCAGCTGGTTGCCGTGCGTGGCCGCGATCTGCTGGTCGGTCTCGGTCATCTCGAACGCGTCCCGCTGGTTCAGAACCTCCATCGCCGAGAAAATAGGCAGCGGCGCGGGCAACTCTCCGGTGGGATTGGCCAGTACCGCCTGCACCTGGCCCATCGTGGCGCTCTGCGGCCACGAGGCCGCCGACTCGTCCTCGACGAAAACGCCGGTAGGCATCCCAAACGCCAGGTGCGTCGCCGCCTCTGGGTCCGCGGCGAGCAGTACGCGCGCTGGGCGGTACTTGAAGTAGAGTCGCGCGCGCTCCTGCGGGGTGTTGACCACCGCCATCGTCTCCACGCCCACCGCCTTGAGCTTGTCCTGCGTGGTGCCCAGCTGCACGAGCTGGCGCCGGCAGAAGGGTCAGTGCAGGCCGCGGAACAGGCCCACCAGGACCGGACTGCGACCGCGATAGTCGTCGAGCGAGACCTGGCCCTCTCGATTGACCGCGGGCAGCGCGAAGTGGGGGGCGGGATCACCAGGGCGCAGGGGGGCAAACGTCATGACGACGGTCTCCTCTTTCTCGAGTCAATCAAGGAACGGCAGCACCACCAGCGCGTCGGGCTCGAGCCCGGCGCGCTCGCACACCGCCTGGGCCTTCTGCATGAACTCCTCGGCCCGGCCCTCGTCGCCCAGATCCAGATGGGCGGTGGCGAGGCCATCATAGCAGGGGAACAGCAGCTGCGGCTCGTCGGCCGCCTCGGCGAGCGCGAGCGCTTCCCGGTAGTGCGCGATCGCGCGGGTCGGATCGCCGTGACACTGGTAGATCTGCCCGAGCACGATCAGCGGCACCGCGAGGTGATCGAGCTGCCCGAGGCGCCGATCGAGATCGATGGCGGCGCGCGCGGCGCCGATGCCCTGCTCGTCGCAGCGGTTGGTGAGCGCGCAGTAGGCCACCGCGAGATTCGCGTAGAGGCGCGACTGGAACCCGAGGTCACCGATCTTCTTGGCCGTCTCGAGGCCGGCCGCGCAGGTCTCGATCGCCCGGGCCGGATCGAGCGTGCTGTAGAGCACGCTCAGGTTCGCAAGCCCGCGACAGGCGGCCTGCAGCAGCCCGGTGTCCCGGGCGAGGGCCACGCTGCGCTCGATGTGCCCGACCGCCTCCTCCAGGCGGCCCAGGCGGGCGCAGGCGACGCCGAGCGTGTTGTGACTCTGCGCGGCGGCGGTCACCGCTTCCACGCGCCCGTCCGCGTCGAGCGCGGGGTCGGCGGCGAGCCGCTCGGCGTGGAGCCGCGCCTGCTCCGCCCACTCGACGGCTCGCTGGCTGTCGCCGCTGCGGAAGGCCAGCCGGCCCATCTCCTGGTAGAGGTGCGCCAGCTCGATGTCCTTGCGATCGTCTGCGAGGAGGCCGAGCCCGGCCTCGAAGCACTGGAGGGCCCGTGCCCGCGCGCCGGCGTCCCAGTGGAGGCTCCCCATCTTGCGAAGGATGCGCGCGTGCGCCGGCGCGTCCCGCGCCGCGCGGTATCCGGCCTCGACGATCTCGTACTCGCCGAGCGCGGCCGCTCGCCGTCCGATCGGGCCGAGCAGGTCGGCCATCCGCTCCCGGGCCGCGAGTCGCTCCGTCTCGACCGCGTCGCAGTGCTCGAGCGCGTCGAGGGCCCGCTGATAGTGCTGGATCGCGTCCGCGTTGGCGTACATGCGGCGCGCCCAGTCGCCAGCCGCCATGAGGTACCGCGCGCCCCGGGCCTTGTCCGCGCCGAGGGCCCAGTGGTGGCCGAGGGCCTCCAGCCGCTCGAGACTCTCCGGGCCGGCGGCGCCCTGGGCCTCGAGGGCGGTGCCGACGCGCGTGTGGAGCTCGGCGCGGCGCGCCACGAGGATGTTCTGGTACACGATCTCCTGGAGGAGCCCGTGGCGGAACCGGTGATCCGGCCCCGCCGTCACCAACTCGGCGCCTGCGAGCGCGTCGAGCACCGCGTCCACCGCGCCGGGCTCGGCCGAGACCGCCTTCAGCAGCGACAGCTCGAAACGCGGCCCGATCACCGCCGCTTCCTGGATGACCCGGCGCTCCGCGACGTCGAGCTGGTCCAGACGCGCGAGCAGCAGCCCGTGGAGGGTAGCGGGCACCTGCGCGGTCGCGGCCTCCGCAGTGCACCGCCACGCCAGGCCGTCGCGGACCAGCACCCGCGCCGCGAGCAGGGCGCGCACCACCTCTTCGAGGTACAGCGGGTTGCCGCCGGCCCGCTCCAGGATCAGGGCCCGCAGGTGCTCCGGGAAGAGGTGCGTCGAGTCACCGAACCACGCGGCCAGGAGGTCCTCGCTGCCGGACCGCGACAGCGGCGTGACCTCGATCGCGGTGTGCGGGGCCCGGCTCGTGCCCAGCGCGTCCGGCTCGAGCGTGGGCCGATACATCAGGAGGACCAGGAGCGGACGATCGGCGAGCCGGTCCGCGACCGCGCCCAGCAGCTCGATGGAGGCGGCGTCGGCCCAGTGCAGATCCTCGACGACCAGCACCAGCGGCCCGGTGGCGAGCCGCCGCTCCACCAGGGCGCGGGTGGCCATGAAGATCTGGCGTTTGAGCTGCTCCGGCTCCAGATGGCGCATGCGCGCGTCGTCCTGCTCGAGCCCGAACACCCGGGCGAGCGCCGCCACCATCGCCGCGCGATCATCCGCGCCGACCCCGAGCGTCTCCAGGCCCGCCGCGAGCTTGCTCCGCGCGTCCTCGACGGAATCGCCGTGCGCCACCCCGTAGGCGTCGCGCAGGAGCGCGGCCACCGCCCCGTAGGCCTGCTCGCCCAGCGCCGAGCACGCCCCGCGCCGGATGGTGGTGCCCTCGAGGCGCCCGGCCGCCTCGAGGCGCGCGAAGAACTCCCGCTGGAGCCGCGACTTGCCCGCCCCCGGCTCGCCGATCAGACTCAGCACCTGGGCGCGCCCCGCCCGCATGTCGTCGAAGGCCGTCTCCATCCGGCGAAGCTCGCGCTCGCGGCCCACGAGGGGCGCGGCCAGCCCGAGGCCCTCGAGGCCGCGAGCCGAGCGCGGGGCCGCGAGCGGGCCCAGCAGGCGACGGACCCCCACTGGCTCGCTCTTACCCTTGAGCGGGACCTCCTCGCGCGGGGCAAACGCGAATGCGTGATGGGTCAGCTGATACGTCGCGTCGCTGATCAGGATCTCGCCCGGCGGCGCCGCGCTCTGCAGGCGGGAGGCGGTGTTGACGGTGTCGCCGGTCACTGCGTAGGCGGCGTCGGCGGTTGCGCCGATCCGCCCCGCCACCACCGGGCCGGTGTTGACCCCGATGTGCAGCGCGAGCGGCCGCCCCACCAGCCGCTCCCAGCGGCGATTGAGCGCACCCATCCGGTCGCGCATCAAGAGGGCCGCGCGCAGGCTGCGCTCGGGATCGTCCTCGTGCGCGCGCGGGGCGCCGAAGACCGCCATGACCGCGTCGCCCACGAACTTCTCGACGAACCCCTCGTAGCGCTCGATCGACGCTGACATCTCGCGGAAGAGGTCAGCCTGGATCGCGCGCACTTCCTCGGGATCGAGTCCTTCGCTGAGCGCGGTGAACCCGGCCAGGTCCGCGAAGAGCACGGTGACCGGGCGGCGGTCGCCGTCAGGCACGGCGGTGGGCGAGGGCGGCGGCGCCGGAGCGGCGGCCAGCCTGGCTCCGCACTTCGGACAGAACGCGAAGTCGGCCGGCGCTTCGAAGCTGCAGCCGCTACACGTCATGTGGGCGGGGCGACGTCGATCGCCTCCGGCATCGGGATGCCACGCCGGGCCAGTTCGCCTTCCAGGTCGAGCGCGCGCGTGCCCACCGGGCGGCCGCCGGGCACCGTCCAGAACACCTCGAACTCGAGCCCGTCGGGATCCTTGGCGTAGAGCGAGAGGCTCACGCCGTGATCGGAGGGGCCGACCAGCGAGCGTGCCTCGATGAGCTGCCGCCGCGCCCGCACCAGGTCGGTCAGCTCGCCTACCTCCCACGCCGAATGGTACATGCGCACCGCGCCTTCGTCGGGCCCGGTGACGCCGGGCTGCTCGAAGAGCCCGAGGTGGTGATCCTCGGTGCTGCCCGCGATGCGGAGGAAGGCCGTGTTCGGAGAGCGTTGCCAACACAAAGAGTATCGGGCGCGGCCGAGGTCGGGCCGGCACCGTCGGGTGGGGCGCCCCTTCACATGAGGGGCCATACTCGGACCGGCCCTGCTTCCTCGGGAGCCCGATGGCACAGCCGGCGTGGCCATCTGCCCCATGTCGGGCAGGTCCACGTGGCCGGCGTAGAGGCTGGAGAACTTGCCGATCATGGCCGCTCCTCGAGCAGCAGCCGGCTGGCGGTGCCCACCGCGGTCTTCTCCCCGTCCTGGTTCTCGCACCACACCTCGACCACGACGCGCCTCACGGTGCCCTCGGAGCGGATCTCCTTCACCACGCCGTGCACGGTCAGGCGGTCGCCGCGTAGAGGGGCGTGATGAAGGCGATCGACATCGTGCCGCCCTTGATGAAACCGGCCCCGAGCAGAATCGTCATCATCTCGGAGACGTAGGCCGTCGACATCATCCCCTGCGCCAGCGGGGCCCGGAACCCCCTCTCGCGCGCGAACGCCTCGTCGCTGTGGATCGAGCGCCGGCGCACGCCCGAGTGCATGTCGATCTTGCGCTGGGGGATGTCCTTCACGAGGCTCGGCAGCGCCTGTCCAACCGTGATCGCTCCCGTCACGACAGCCATCGTCAGCCCTCGATAATCATCTGGGTGAACTGCCCGCGGACGAGCGGCGTGCCGTGCTCGTCCTCGGTGACGTAGTCGGTGACCATGTACGGCTTGCCGCGCCGCCAGTACTTGTCGATCACGCGCCCGCGCGAGCGAACGCGCATGCCGATGGCGATCGGCTGCAGGAAGTTGAACTCCATCCTCGCGTGCAGGCCCGCGTGCACGATGTACGCGCCGTGACGCAGGTGCAGGGCCTGGTTGGCCATCAGGGTGGGATGAGAGGCCCGGCACAGCCTCGGGACAGCGCTCTGCGCCGCCAGGCTTGGCGAGCTCAGTGGCCATCCGGTCATAGAGTGCCGCCAGGTCGGGTACGAGCTGGAGGGTATCGCCGAGGGATCGAACGACGATCGAGTAGTTCTCGTCCTCAGCCCGTCGGAGGCCCTCGAGCGAGGGCGTACCAGACCCTTCCATATGCTGCTCCATGTGCTGAACCACCCCGAAATTGGCGCGATCATTGGCACTTGGCAAGAAAATTGTCCTGGAAGCCGCGGTTCGGGAGCGACCCTAGGCCCGCGAGGGGTCTATTTCACCAACCTGGCAACCTCATCTTTGATGCGCTTAACCACTTCCGTCACGGCGGCAGATCTAGCCATGATCGTCGGACCCTGGTTGAAAAGGTCAACATCACCAAACTCCATGGCCCTCCTCAGCTCGCCGATCAGTTGACGGATCGATGACCACCCGCACTTCCCGATCGAATAGCTCCTTGCGCTCGATATTCTTCAGCCGCTTGAGGACGCGCTCCCCGCTCACCGCCTTCGTGGAGTCGATCACGAGAAAGAGATGGGCCTAGCCGCCTTCCGAGGCGCTTCCGACGATCTCCCACCGACCGTACCTTTGGGCCAACCCTCATCCTCTGCCCTACCGCCCGCGGTTCCAGCCGCCAGAACGCGCCCGAGTGCGCTGGAGTGAGCCCGAGAT
>WNGF01007180.1_pt1 | contig 14511 bp, 9 predicted proteins | sample 5400641 | NCBI WGS metagenome assembly WNGF01 (sample SAMN13153371, study PRJNA577476) | soil metagenome | isolation source: 80 cm soil or saprolite under grassland replicate 2 | place: USA:California | collected 2016-06-15
GCCGGGCTCCTCTCCGACTCGAACGCGATCCTCGAGAAGGGGACGCGAAACGTGCCGACCCGCTACATCCTGCCGTTCCAGCGCGCGGTGAACGCCTTCATGTACGCGGGCGACTATGCGGAGGCGGGGCGCTGGTTCGAGGTCGCGGCGAAGACCCCGAGCGCGCCGGCGCACCTGCGCGAGTACGTGATGGCCATGTACGTGAAGGGGGACGCCGCCGAGGCGGCGCTGTCCTTCCTCGGCCGGATGGAGGTCGAGGCGGAGGACGACGAGTCGCGGCGGGCGATCCACGCCCAGATCCAGCGCGCGACGCTGGAGCGCGACGCTGGGGTGATCGAGCAGGCGGCGCAGGTGTACGCCGAACGCCACGCCATCCGGCCGTTCGTCCCCGAGCAGCTCGTGTTCGAGGGGCTCCTCGCGGCGGTGCCGCCCGACCCGTTCGGCGGGGTCTACTACTTCGGCGAGGACGGGCGGGTGCGCTCGACCGCGTACGAGAAGCGGTACGAGCGACCGCTCACCACCGCGCAGCGAAACCGCGAGCTGCGCGAGAGCCGCGCGCGCATCCGCGAGTACGAGAGGTCGAGCCGATGAGGATCCTCGCCGTCGCAGCCGTCACCGTCCGCGAGGCGCTTCGCCGCAAGGTCCAGGTGAACCTGCTGCTGTTCGCGCTGCTCCTCGTCGTCGTGAGCCTCGTCGTGTCGACGCTCACGCTCGGCGAGAGCCACCGGATCGCCGCCGACCTCGGCCTCACGACGATGGAGGCGATGGGATCGCTCATCGCGATCTTCCTCGGCGCGAGCGCGATCGCGGGGGACATTGAGCGGCGCGTCGTCTACCCCATCATCGCGAAGCCGATCTCGCGCTCGGGGTACCTGCTCGGCCGCTACCTCGGGCTCGCGGCGACGCTCCTCCTGAACCTCGCGATCATGGGCCTCACCCTCGCGGCGCTGCTCGCGGCGCAGGAGCAGTCGCTGCGCCCGCCCGACCTCGCGCTCCTCGTGGCCGCGGTGGCGGTCCTGTTCTCCGCCGTCACGACGACGACGCTCGCCGCGATCTTCGCCCTCGCCCTGACGATCGCGGGGCGCCTCTCCACCGACCTCCGCACCCTCTCCTCCTCGGGAGCGGGGGCGGGGCTCGGCAAGGTCCTCTGGTACGTGCTGCCGAACCTGTCCGCGCTGTCGCTCAACGAGAGCGTCATCTACCGGACCCCGCCGACCGCGGCGGCGTGGCTCCCGGCGCTGTACGCGCTCCTCTACGGCGGGGCGGCCCTGGCCCTCGCGGCCGCCGTCTTCGAGCGCCGCGACCTGCACTAGTCGCGGGTGCGCGGCCGCCCCACATGAAACGAGTTTCCAACCGGTGCAGCGGGGTGCAGCCGGCGCGGCGGGCACCGCGGAGAAACCCTCCGGAATCCGCGGGGGCGCGCCGGGCAAGCCGCTTGCTAGGGAGAAGGCCCATGGTCCGGCACCGCGGGTTCACGCTGATCGAGCTCGCCATCGTCATCGCGATGGTCGGGATCCTGGCGACGCTCGCCTACGCCTCGATGCGGGCGGGGCAGCGCAACGCGACGGCGAACAACGTCGCGTTCGAGCTGCAGATGCGCATCGAGCAGCTCCAGTTCGCGGCGCTCTCCGAACAGACGGAGCACGTGCTCATCGTCGCCGACGCGCCGGGCAACGACTTCTCCGGCTGCGGGGCCATCCTCACCGCGGGCTGCGCGCGCGCCTTCGACGTCCAGGGCCCGACCACCACCTGGAGGCTCTCGAGCTTCGACGTGGACGCGCCCGGGAACGAGGTCGCGCGGGTCGTCGACGAGCTCCGGCTCGACCGCGGCGTGAAGCTCTACCTCGGGGCCACCACCGCGACGCTCCCCGCGCCCTTCAACGCGTTCGCGGCGACCTTCAAGACGTTCGATCCCGACCTCACCGCGATCTGCCCCGGGAACCGGCGCTGCGTAGCGTACCGGTTCCGGACGAACGGCCAGGTCCAGGTCGAGCCTCCGGATCCGGCGTCTCCGCCGGCGACGGCGAAGAGCGGCCACGCCTTCGCGCTCGGAACGGACCTCACCGGCCAGACCCGGGGGGCGCAGCAGATCGGGGTGCTCGTCGCGGTGCCGTCCGGGATCGTGAGGACGTTCGATGTCCCGTAGGCAGGAGGGCTCGATGGTGACGACGCGATGTCGTGCGAGACGGGCGAGCGAGCGGGGGACGACGCTGCTCGAGGCGATGATCTCGCTCGTGATCCTGCTCATCGGGCTCCTCGGGATGGCGAGGCTGCAGATCTTCGGGATGAGCGCGACGCAGGGCGCTCGCGCCCAGACCATCGCCACGCAGCTCGCGGCCGAGCTCGGGTCGGCGCTCGGGAGGCTCGATCCGGCCGACGAGCTCGGGCGCCTCAACGGGCTGGCCGGCGTCGACGCGAGCACGCCGCCGACGAACTTCGGGCGGCTGCTGCCGCTCGGCGTGCCGACGGCCAACGTCCACTGGTGGGACGACGCCACGGCGATCCCCGGCGCGCGGCTCGACTCCACGATCGAGCGCGATCCCGAGGACCCGACCGCCCCCATCTACAAGCGGCGGTGGACGGTCTGGGACGCGGGCGTCACCGCGAACGGCACGGCCGCGAAGATCATCGCCGTCTCGGTCATCTTCCGCGAGCGGACGATCGCCGTGCCGCGCGAGGTGGTGCTCTACGTCCACTCCGAGGTCCGCGGCAACTTCATGGCGAACATCAACGCGTTCAACTGACATGCGCACCCACCGTCCTTACCGCGGCGTCTCCCTGCTCGAGCTCCTCATCGCGATGGCGATCACCGCCATCGTGCTCGCCGGCGCGATCGTCGTCGTGCGCTCGCAGCAGAAGGCGTTCTCCGACGGGCAACGCCTCCGCGGCGCGCAGGGCAGCGCGCGGCGCGCGCTGCTCGCCCTCGAGCAGGCGTTGCCGCTCGCGGGGTTCGGCATGGACGCGGCGCTCGCCTTCGACCTCAACGGCTGGTACGCGCCGGGCTCGCCGCTGTGCCCCACGGAGCTCGCCGGCTGCGCGCGCGACTCCGTCGCGAACCCGGACGAGCTCGTCTTCTTCGCGCGCGAGCCCAATTACTGGATTCCGGCGAGCAACGCCGACGATCCGGTCGGGAACGCCTGGCGGATCTCGGCGGTGACGAGCGGCGCCGTGTCCGTGTACGCGCGGCAGGGCGACGTGTTCCGCAAGGGCCAGATCTTCCTCGCGGTGTGCCCCGGCTCGTCGTCGTACGCCTACTTCACCTCGGATGAGACGGTCCCCTCTCTCGCCGCGGCCGGCGTCCGGTCCATCTCGCTCAAGGCGGTCGACACGTCAAACCCGTTCCGGCGCCAGGACGTCGCCGCCGCGACGGCGTGCTTCACGACCACGCCGCCGGCGGATCCTGCCCGGCTGTTCCTCGTGAACCGCTTCCGGTTCCACGTGCGCCCGGTGGCGGTCGGGACGATGGCCGGCGCGACCCTCTACGACCCGCTCCTCGTGCTCGACCGCGGCGTCGACACGAACCTCGACAACGCCGTCGACACGAACGACGAGCTGCTGCTCGCGGAGGGCATCGAGTCGATCCAGGTCACCTATCTCCTCAACTCCGGCGCGCTCGCGCCGGTCGGCGCCACGAGCGGCTCCGTCATCACGCGCGTCGCCGCGGCCGCCGCGAGCGCGACGAGCGCCGCGAACACGATCACCACGACGCTCTTCCCCGGCGCGGCGCCCGTGACCGGCGAGACGGTCTACACGGCGTCGAGCTTCTACCGCTACACCTTCGGCCCGCCCGCGGCCGCCGAGCGGGCCACGAACCACCAGGCGAACATCCAGGCGGTGCGCGTCTCCGTGCTCGCGCGCTCGACGGCGGTGGACGTCCAGGCGAACACGCGCGCCAGCTCGTTCCTGCCGCTCGCGAACCAGAACGCGCTGCCGACCTGGATCACGGCGTACCCGGCCGCGATCGGCGGGCACGACGGCTACCAGCGCGTCGTCCTCGACACCACCGTCAGCCTCCCGAACATGTCCACGCGGGCGATGACCTACTTCTGAGCCAGCCATGACGACCCGCTCCCAGAGACGTTCCGCCCGCGGCAGCACGCTCATCCTCGTCGTGATCCTCCTCGCGGTCCTCGCCGCGATCGGGGCCGGCGCCGTGACGCTGGCGTCGCGAGACCGCATCAACGCCGGGGCGAAGACGCGGCGCGATCTCATGGCCGCGTGCGCGTCGGCGGCCCAGGTCAAGATCTGGGCGGAGCTCGCCCGCTATGGCCCGCGCTGGCTCGGCAGCGACACGCCGCTGTCGGAGCTGACGCTCGCGGACGGCACCCGCCTCGCGCCGGTGCACTACAACCAGATCCCCTCGGGCCTCGTCGCGAAGAACGTGGTGGTCGCGCTCGCGGCCGAGTTCGGCGACGAGGCGGTCGTGGACCTCACGAACCGCAGCACCGCGCTCATCGGCGCCGGACGCGCGTACCGGTGCGTCGCCCGCTGCCTCGTCCCCGGTGGCCCGTGGTCACCCGACCGCGAGCTCGAGGTCGAGTTCCAGATCCGCACCCGCCTGTAGGAGCCTCCGATGCGCAAGACCGCTCTCCGGACCGTCGGCGTCATCGTCGCGCTCCTCCTGCTGTCCGTGCCGCACGCGACGAAGCCGCAGTCGTGCTCCGACGACTCCGCGCGGACCCTGCTCGCCGGCAGCGTCGCGGACGCGCTCATCAACCCGCCCAACCAGGAGGACAACCTCTTCTTCACGTCCCAGGGCGGGTACCCCAACATCTACTTCCTCCTCGACACCGGCACGTCGATGGCGCGGCTGCCGCCGAACGGCCCGGCCTCGCTCGGCGCCCTCCCCGCGACCGGGCTCGTGGGGTGCGGCGGCGGGGTCGCGGAGGGGAGCCTCGGACAGAGCGGAATGCTCGCGGCGCTGCCGAGCCGGGTCTACCACTCGCCCTGCGGCGTCACCCCGCAGGACAATAACGCCTTCGTCGCGGGGAACCCGGCGACCGGAGGTGGCGCGGACTACGGCGTCGTGCCCTCGCAGCTCTGCCCGTACTACACGCAGGGCGGGAACGCGCTGGCGTTCGGCATCGGGTACGACCCCGACTTCCCAGACCTGTTCCCCCGGGATCAGGTCTTCCACGACTCCGCGACCGACGCGGGCACCTGGACGCGCACCGGGGCGAACCCGGGCGACCACGACTTCGGGAACGGCTGGGCGTTCGTCGGTGGCGCTCCGGTCGTCGCGCCGTACGAGTACGTCACGGGCGTGACCGGCGGCGGAAAGGTCAACTCCGCGGCGGCGAGCATCGCCCAGTTCTGCGCGGATCAGGGGACGACCGTGCAGGGCAGTCTCACCCGCGCCCAGATCTGCAACACCTGCCTTACGAACAAGGGCTGGTACTACGACGGCGAGGTGCGGTCCGGGACGGTCGACGGCGTCGCGAACGTGCAGTACCCGAGCATCTGGTACACGGGCAACTACCTCAGCTTCTTCCCGCCGAAGTTCGTCGTCGCCCGCAAGGTCGTGAAGGACATCATCGCGAACCAGACCCGCATCCGCATGGCGATCGCGCAGTTCGGGGCGTCCGGCTACGTCCCCGCGGGCAGCGCCGGGAGCTTCAACCCGAGCTGCTCGTCGATCTTCAACAACGGGAACTGGGAGAGCAACCGCTCGACCTACGTCAACGCGGTGAATGCGCTCACCTGGGGCGGCTCGAAGCCGCTCTCGACCGCGCTCTTCGACGTCGGGTTCTACTACCACACGCCTTCGCTGCCCTGGTTCGACTACGACTGGTCGCTCGCAGGATCGCTCAGCGCCGCGAACACGCTCGCCGTCTGCTGGTCGTGCCAGACGAGCAGCGTCATCCTGCTCACGGATGGTCTGCCGGATCCGGGCGAGGGGAACACGCTCCCGCCGGGGACCGCCAGCATCGCGTCCTCGGACTCCGGCAAGTACGCCGGCGACCCGACCACCGGCGTCCTCGGCACCGTCGCGGCGGACTGCCCCCGCTGCGGCGACTTCACCGGGACGGACGGCTACAAGAACAACCTCACGAAGGTCGCGTTCTATCTCCACAACTACGATCTGCGCAGCGAGGGCGCGGGCGCGTGCGGCGGCAGCGGCGGGACGCTCGACGGTCAGGGCATGCCCGGGAAGCAGACCCTCGACGTCTACACCGTCGGGTTCGCGACGGCGAACAACCCGGACGCGTCCCGGATGCTCGCGAACGCGGCGAACGCCGGCGGCGGCCTGTTCGTCAACGCCGACAGCGCGGAGGCGCTCCGCGCCGGCGTGTTCAAGGCGTTCACCGAGATCAACGAGCGCTCGACCTCGTTCAGCGTCGCGACCGTGTCGACGTTGCAGACGACGACCGGGCACTCCGTGATCATCCCGCGCTTCGACCCCGCGCGCGAGCCGCACTGGCCCGGGCACCTCTACCGCTACGAGCTGTACAGCGAGTTCGTGAACCCTTGCACGCCCAACGGCGTGGGAGACCTCGACTGCGACGGAGCCTGCGGGAGCGTGTTCCTGATGGACAAGGACAAGAAGTTCATCGCGGAGGACGGGAACGGCCACTTCGTCCAGACGGGCAGCCTGCCCTCGTGCGAGCAGACGCCCCGGTGCGTCGCGCAGTCGAAGCCCTGTGGCACGCTCTCGAACGTCCCGGCGAACCCGTGGTGGGACGCCTACGAGACGCTGAAGCAGCAGGCCTGGAGGCAGCGCTCGGTCTGGACGGTGGTCGACGACATCGCGCCGTTCGGGACGATCGACGGGTCCGACTCGATGATCCGGCTCGACCCGAACGACACCGCGGCCCAGGCGATCCAGCCGTACCTCGGCCTCGGCACGACGGGCGGGGTGTGCGCGACGATCGCCCGGAAGATCGAGACCGCCGGGGACGCCGTCACCGCCCAGGTCGTCCGGACGAGCAAGCGGGAGTGCGCGAAGACGATCATCCGCTTCGTCCTCGGGGCCGACGTCCTGAACGAGGTCGGGCGCACGGAGGCGGAGGGGTGGCCGCCGCCGCGACCGTTCCCCTCCCTGCCCCCGACCGTCGGCAGCGCCACGGTCGCGGCGAACCTGCCGAACCAGGACCTGCTCCTCGACCGGAAGTTCAAGCTCGGCGACATCTATCACTCCTCGCCGGTGGTCGTGGACGCGCCGCTCCCGGCGGACGGGATCCTCTGCCCGAACGGCCTGCACAACCAGTGCATGGAGTCGCTCTGGCGGACGCCGGTGAAGCCCGTCGTCACCGGCACGAACCAGTACGACCTGTACGCGAAGTCGGCGGCCTACAAGAACCGGCGGAAGATGATCCTCGTCGGCTCGAACGACGGGATGCTCCACGCGTTCAACGGCGGCCAGTGGCACGCGAACCTGAACGACCCCGCCACGGATCTCGACGAGTCGAAGGCGCCGTTCGAAGGCTACTACGACCGCGGCGAATTCGACGCTGACGCTCGCCTGGGCCAGCCCGGGCCGGTGGAGCTCTGGGCCTTCATCCCGCCCGATCTCCTCGGCAAGCTGCCATTCCTCCTCACCGGCGAGCACCAGATCCTCGTGGACGGGACCGCGATGGTGCGAGACGTCTGGGTCGACGGCGCCGGTAACGGTGGGATCACCACGCCGGCGCCGATCGTGGACGACATGAAGGCCGCCTCCGAGTTCCACACCGTCGCGATCGTCGGCGAGCGCCGGGGCGGGACGCACTTCTTCGCGCTCGACGTCAGTGACGCGGCGCAGCTGAGCGGGGGCACCTGGGTGAAGCCGAAGTTCCTCTGGATCTACCCGCAGCCGTCCGAGCCCGAGTCGCTCCGGTTCGGCGAGACCTACACGGAGTTCCTCCCGGTGCCCCCGCCCATCGGCCCGGTCCGAATCAAGGCGGACCCGAACTCCGGGCGCGTCGCCGACGCGAACACGCCCACGATGGCCGTCCCCGGAGTGGCCACTCCCGTCCCGTACCACGAGCGCTGGGTCACGCTCCTGCCGGGCGGCTTCGATCCGCAGCTCCTGCGCGGCCGCGGCGTCCACATGGTGGACGTCTGGACCGGCAAGGAGGTGTTCGACTTCTCGTATCCGACCACCGCCAGCGCGGGCGATCCGCGCCTCGCCCTCACGTTCCCGGTCGCCGCAATGCCCGGGATGGTCGTGTGGGGCACGAGCGAGCGGCGGCCGAGCCTCTCGTGGGAGAACGACGGGTACTTCGACACGGCGACGTTCGGCGACCTGGGCGGACAGCTCTGGGTCCTGCGGTTCAACACGCCCGGCGAGATGGACACCGACAAGCGGGTCCAGAACTGGTTCGGCGCCCGTGTCTTCCAGATGGGCGATCCGTACAACGACGGGAGCCTCTGCAACAAGAGCGGCGGCCAGCCGTTCTTCTACATCACGGCGAACACGGCGCTGCCGGGGGCGCACGTCTTCCGCGTCTATGCGGGTACCGGCGATCGCTTCAACCTGATCGACACGAACGGCGGCATCTGCGGACCGGACAACCTCCGGGCGTGCGCGCAGAAGGGGTGCTCCGTGACGCTCGCGACGGCGTCGAACGGCTACGCGGCGACGGGCCTCGGCATGGACGCGCGCGGCCTCACGCAGGCGGCGTGCAGCAGCACAGCGCAGTCCAACTTCACCGTTTCGACGGACCTCACCGGGGCCGCCCCGACCTGCGGAGTCCACTCCGACGCGTACGTCACGGTCGCGGGCTGCCCGAACGTCGTGAGCGGCAATTCCGGGTTCGTGAAGGACGTGGCGGTCACGTGCGACACGGACGCCGGCGGAGCGTACGGCTGCCGCGCGGGCCGGGCCGCGAACCGGACGACGGGCGTCCCGGATCCAGGATCGGCGCTCGACCTCTCGACGGCGAACTCCACCTGGTCGACCTACCCGATGGCGCGCAACTGGTACTTCTCCCTGAAGGTGTTCGACGACACGGGCAACCGGGCCATCTTCAAGACCGCGGCGCAGGCGGCGCTCTACGACCAGGCGCGGCTCTACGTCTCCGACTCGGTCACCTCCGTCAACCCGCTCACCTCGTCCCGCACCTCCTCGAGCGGCATCTCGCTCATCGACGGGTCGTTGGACAACCCGACGGGCCTCGCCTCCGCGACCTCGCAGGGCTGGGCGATCTACTACAAGCACGGCCCGACGATCACGACGGACGCCCACACCTACAACGTGAACCTGCTCGACGAGCGCACCTCGTCGGTGTCGGGGCTCTACGGGAAGGTGCTCTGGAACACGATCCAGCCCGCGCTCGGGGAAGCGACGGCCGCGACGAACGGGTGCGCGACGTCGAAGTGCACGGCCGCGTTCCGCCGCCTCTCGTACCACTACGCCGCGGACGCGGTCACCGGTGGCTCCGTGTTCCAGGACTCGAACGGGAACCCGCTCCGCTCCATCGTCCAGAACACGCTCGTGCCGGCGCAGGGCGATCAGCCGACCGTCTTCGTGAACCAGAAGGGCCAGATCGCGGTCGGCCTCACCGCCGTCAACCCGGAGAAGGGCGCGTCGAACCTCGGCATGGGCGGCGCCATGGACCCGGTCATGGGCCTCGGGGTCGTGGAGGTGACCCGGGACATGCACGCGTGCCGCCACGCGCCGTCCGGCCCGACCGATGCGCCGCCGCCCGCCAGCGCCTGCAAGTGAGCCGCGCTCCTACCGCTCACCGATCCCGAACTTCGCGAGCCGGTAGCGCAGCGAGCGGAACGTGAGGCTGAGGAGGCGTGCCGCCTCCGTCTTCACCCCGCCCGCGCGCCCGAGCGCCTGCTCGAGGAGCCGACGCTCGATCTCGTCGAGGTAGGCCTGCAGGTCCATGCCCGTATCCGGCAGGTCCGCGGCGGGCGCGGTCGCGGGCGGCGCAGCGCCGGCCGCCACGCGCAGGGCGGGGGGCAGATCCGCGACGTGGATGAGCGGGCCGTCCGCGAGCGTCACCGCGCGCTCGACCACGTTCGCGAGCTCGCGCACGTTACCCGGGTAGTCGTACTCGTGCAGGCGGCGCTCCGCCTCGGGCGAGAGGCGCATGTCGCCGCGCCCCGCCTCGACCGCGAAGCGGACGAGGTAGTGCCCGACGAACAGCGGGATGTCCTCGCGGCGCGCGCGCAGCGGCGGCACCCGGATCTGGATCACGTTGAGCCGATAGAAGAGGTCCTCGCGGAAGCGCCCCGCCGCGACCTCCTCGCCGAGCTCCCGGTTCGTCGCCGCGATGATCCGCGCGGAGAACGCGAGGTCCGCCGCACCGCCGACGCGCCGGACCCGCCGCTCCTGGACGGCGCGGAGGAGCTTGACTTGAAGGGGCAGCGGCAGCTCCGCGACCTCGTCGAGGAAGAGCGTCCCCGACCCCGCCACCTCGAAGAGGCCGGCCTTCGCCTCGACCGCGCCGGTGAAGCTGCCCCTCTCGTGCCCGAACAGCTCGCTCTCGATGAGCCCCTCGGGGATGGCGCCGCAGTTGATGGCGACAAACGGCTGGTCGCGCCGATCGCTCTGGTCGTGGATCGCGCGCGCGACGACCTCCTTGCCGACCCCGCTCTCCCCGGTGACGAGCACGGTCGTGCGCGTGGGCGCCACCTTCTCGACGAGCCCGCGCACCTCCTCCATCACCGCGCTGCGGCCGACGATCTCGGGCGTCGCCAGACGGGGCTTCCCCACCCGGTGGCGCAGCACCCGGTTCTCCTGGACGAGGGCGCGGTGCTCGAGCGCCTTCTCCACGACGAGCCGGAGCTCCTCCACCTTGAACGGCTTCAGCACGTAGTCGTACGCGCCGAGCTTCATCGCCTGGATGGCGTTCTCGGTCGTGGCGAAGGCGGTGACCATCACCACCTCCGTGGCGGGAGAGAGCTCCTTCACGCGCCGGAGCACGTCGATCCCGGACTCGGCGCCGAGGCGCAGATCGGTCACGACGAGGTCGACCCCGCCCTCGCCGACGCGCGCGAGCGCCCCCTTCACGTCGGCGGCGCTCGCGACCCGGTGACCCTGCTTCCCGAGCAGGATCTCCAGGAACTCGCGCATCGACGCCTCGTCGTCGACCACCAGGATCGCGGCCATCTGCTCCTCGTCCCCCGCCCGCGATCCTAGCCCGGAACGGGCGCGCGGTCCGATCGCGGCCCGGGGAGCCGTACCGCGAAGCGCGCCCCCTCCCCGGCCGTCGAGTCCACGGCGACCGAGCCGCCGTGCGCGTCCACGATCCGCTGCACGACCGCGAGGCCGAGGCCGGTCCCGCGCGGCTTCGTCGTGAAGAACGGGGTGAAGATGCGGGCGAGCTCGCCCTTCGGGATGCCCGGGCCGTCGTCCGAGACGGCGAGGAGCGCGCCGCCGTCGGCGTGCGGCTCGCACGAGACGCGGACCCCGCCGCTCCGTCCCGCCTCGCGCACCGCCTGTGACGCGTTCGCGAGCAGGTTCCAGAGCACCTGGCGGAGCTGATCCGGGTCACACTCGACCGGCGCGCGGGTGAGGGACCGCTCGAGCCGCAGCCCTGCCGCCGCCGGGTCTGCGGCGAAGACGTCGAGGGTCTCGCCCGCGAGCAGCGCGAGGTCGGCTGGTACGCGCTGCGGCGGCGCTGGGCGCGTGAACTCGAGGAACCGGGTGAGGAGCTGGTCGAGCCGCCCGGTCTCCCGGAGCACGATCCCCATGATCCGCTGGTCCTCGTCCGAGAGCCCCTGCGCGCCGCGGAGGAGCTCGACACAGCCGGAGATCGACGCGAGCGGGTTCCGCAGCTCATGGGCGAGCCCCGCCGCGACCTGGCCGAGGTCCGCGAGCCGCTTCGAGCGCTGCACCGCCTCCTCCATGGCGCGCAGCTCCGTCAGGTCCTGGAAGATGACCGCGGTGCCGGCGCGCTCGCCGCCCCGGCCGTGGAGGTCGAAGGCGCTGTAGCCGAGGAGCCGGTGCTCGCCGGCGACGTTGACGTACTGCGCCTCCTCGCGCGCCTCGCCGGTGAAGGCGGGGAACCAGCGCGCGCCGGGCTGTCCCGCGACCTGCGCGAGCCCGAGCCCGGTGATCTCCTCTCCGGCGCGGTTCAGGAACGTGATCCGGCCGCGCGGGTCGAGGGTGAGGAGCCCGCTCGTCACCGACTGGACGATCGACTCGTGGAGCGCGGTCACCGCCGCGAGATCGCTCTCGCTCTCCGCGAGCCGCTCGCCGGTGCGGCGGAGCTGCTCGGCGAGGTACCCGGCGAGCGCGCCGGTCGCGATGAAGGCGGCGGCGTGCGCGAACAGCGTCCCGCGCACGAGGGCGGGCGCGGGGTGGAGGGAGTAGACCACGCCGCCATAGCCGGCGAGCGCGAGCGCGAGGGCCCCGACCGCGCCGGCGCGGTGCAGGAGGATCGAGCCGTTCACGATCGCGAGCAGGAACATGAACACGAAGACGGACTCGGAGAGGCCGGTCGTCGCGACGACCGCGACCGCGATCGCCACGTCGAGGGCGATCTGCGCCCCCGCGACGCCGCGCTCGAGCGCGCGGACTCGCAGCATCATCGCGAAGACGAGCGAGGCGCCGTAGGTGGCCGCCACGATGGCGTAGAGCGGCGCGACGACGCCGTTCGCCTGCGCGCCGAACTGGAGGTTCACGACCGCGGTGCCGCCGAGCAGCACCGTGATGGTGGCGATCCGGAAGAGCGTCAGCCAGACGAGCTTCCGGTGGAGCCCGTCGTCCGCGAGGGGCGCGGGCGGCCCGGCCGCGGCCGGCTGCTCGACGAGACTCACGCCGGCGCTGGCCACGAGGCCTTACTTGATGTTGCCGGCGATGCTGAAGATCGGGAGGTACATCGCGACGAGGAAGCCGCCGACGACGCTCCCGAGGAAGACCATCATGATCGGCTCGATCATGCTCGTGAGGGCGGAGACGGCGACGTCCACCTCGTCGTCGTAGAAGTCCGCGATCTTGCCGAGCATCTGATCCATCGCGCCGGTCGCCTCGCCGACGCCGATCATCTGCACCACCATCGCGGGGAAGACCTTCGTCTCCGCGAGCGGCGCGGCCATGTTCTTGCCCTCGGAGATCTTCGCGCGCACGTAGAGGATGCTCCGCTCGATGGTCTTGTTGCCTGCGGACTTCGCGACGATCTGCAGGGCCTCGAGGATCGGCACGCCCGAGGAGAGCATCGTGCCGAGGGTGCGCGTGAAGCGCGCCACCGCGACCTTGCGGACGAGCGAGCCGAAGAGCGGCACCTTGAGCGTGAACGCGTCCCACAGGACGCGCCCCTTAGGGTTCGAGACGAAGAGCCTGAACGCGACGACGAACGCGATCGGGATGCCGACGAAGAGGTACCAGTTCTCCGTGAGCCCGTGCGAAAGGTTGATGAGGAACTGGGTCGGCGCGGGCATCGCGCCGCCGAAGTCCTTGAACATCTTCTCGAACGTCGGCGTCACGAAGGCGAGGAGGACGACGGTCACGCCGACGGCGACCGTGAGCACGATGGACGGGTAGACCATCGCGCCCTTCACCCGCCGCGCGAGCTTCTCGTTCTTCTCGATGTACGCGCCGAGCCGCTGGAGGATCGTGTCGAGGATGCCGCCGATCTCGCCGGCGCGGGTCAGCTGCACGAACAGCTCGTCGAAGACCTTGGGGTGCTCGGCGAGGGCGTCGGCGAAGGTCGAGCCCGACTCGACCCGCGACTTGACCTGGACGAGCACCTTCTTGAACGCGGGGTTGTCGGACTGCGAGCCGAGGATGTCGAGCGCCTGCACGAGGGGGAGGCCCGCGTCGATCATCACCGAGAACTGGCGCGTGAAGACGAGGATATCCTTCGACGTGACGCCGCCCATCCCCGGGATGGAGATGTGGAACTCCTTCGGCTTCTTCCTGACCTTGGTGGGCTCGATGCCCATCTGCCGCAGCCTCGACTGGACCGCGGCGGAGTCCGACGCCTCCATCTCGCCCGAGCGGACGTCGCCCTGCTTCGTCTTGCCCGACCACTTGAAGACCGGCGCCTGCTTCGGCGCGGGCGCCGGCTTCTGCTTGATCGCTGCGGCCTGGGCCATGGTCTGTCGCTCCGTCCCGGGCTGCGATCCTAGCCGAGCGCCGCCCGCGGGTCGAATCCGCCGACTGCTACCTCGGCGGCAACGCGGTGGGCGCGCGCACGCTCCCGCTCGCCAGGATGTTCTTCAGCTCGTCGGGATCCGACGAGCGCGCCATCGCCTCGTCGAGCGTGATGAGCCGCTTCGAGTAGGCGACCCCGAGGCTCTGGTTGAAGGTCTGCATCCCGAACTTCGTCTGGCCGACCTGCATCTGCGAGTAGACCTGGTGGATCTTGTCCTCCCGGATGAGGTTCCGGATCGCCGTGTTCGGCACCATCACCTCGATGATGAGGACGCGCCCCGGGCCACCCGCCTTCGGCAGCAGGTTCTGCGTGAGGACGCCCTCGAGCACGAACGAGAGCTGGGCGCGGACCTGCGGCTGCTGGTACGGCGGGAAGACGTCGAGGATGCGGTTGATCGTCTGGACCGCCGAGTTCGTGTGGAGCGTCGCGAAGGCGAGGTGGCCGGTCTCGGAGATGACGAGCGCGGCCTCGACCGTCTCGA
>WNGF01020338.1_pt1 | contig 14510 bp, 17 predicted proteins | sample 5400641 | NCBI WGS metagenome assembly WNGF01 (sample SAMN13153371, study PRJNA577476) | soil metagenome | isolation source: 80 cm soil or saprolite under grassland replicate 2 | place: USA:California | collected 2016-06-15
TCGACGCCGCGCTAGAGGTTACTGTGCCTCCGGACACTTGGGTCGGGGAGTATTACAACAATCCCAATTTGGCGGACGCGCCGGTATTGGTGCGGGGCGACGGCGGCGGATTTATCGACCGGTATTTCAACGGCGCAAGTCCCGCGCCCGGCTTCGTCGGCGCTGAGAACTACTCCATACGTTGGACGCGAAAGCTCACACTTACCGCAGGGACATATCGCTTTTCAGTCACCAGCGATGACGGGGCGAGGCTCTATATCGACGACCAATTGGTGATCAATCAATGGCCGAATTCGCCGTCGGCAACCAATAATGTCGACCTGAGTCTAACGGCGGGCAATCACGACGTAAGACTGGAATATTACCAATTTACCGGCCCCGCGCAGGCTCGATTGACCTGGGGGCTTTTCAATCCCTCATGCTCGCAGACGGCGCCGGCTGAGCGATGGAGAGGCGAATATTTCAACAATGCGAATCTTGCGGGCAGCCCTGTGATGATACGCGATGACGGCGCCGGATTTATCAACTTCGATTGGGGGAACGGAGGCCCAAGCTCAGATTGCAACGTATTTATGGACTACTTCTCGGCGCGATGGACGCGAACGGTTAACTTGCAAGCGGCTAAATACCGCTTCACTGTCAACAATGTAGACGACGGAGTCAGGCTCTATATTGATGGAGACCTGAAGATCGATCAGTGGATTCTATCTGCAGGCACGCATACGGTTGATGTAACCTATTCCTCCGCCGGCAATCACACAGTTAAACTTGAGTATTTCGAGAATGGAGGTCTTGCCAGGGCCAACGTTTCCTGGGCGCCGCTACCGCCTGATCCTCCATCTAACCTCGTGGCCAGCGCAGCCTCGGCCTCGCAAATCAACTTGAGTTGGGCCGACAATAGTAGCTTTGAGGGTGGATTCAAAATAGAGCGATGGAACGGCAGCAGTTACTCGCAGATTAACACGGTAGGCCCCAATGTCGCCACGTATGCCGATTCTGGACTTGATGCTTCAACTACCTACCATTATCGTGTTAGGGCCTACAACGGCGCAGGAGACTCAGGTTATTCCAATGAAAGCAGCGCGACTACATTGCCTCCACCGCCGCCTGAATGTCCTCCTGAAGTGGTTTTCTGGTGCCAGGATACGATGGGGTGGCTCGATGGCAACTGCATATGTCACTGGCATACGCCGATATTGATTGACGCGCTGGGCAATGGATTCGACCTTACGGATGTGGCCAATGGCGTCTGGTTTGACCTTAATGCTAATGGTGGAAAAGAAAAACTATCCTGGACGGATGCCAGCTCTGATGACGCTTTCCTTGTTTTGGATCGTAATAACAATGGCGTGGTGGACGATGGCGCTGAATTGTTTGGTGATTCCACCCCGCAGCCCGAGCCTCCGCCAGGTCAAACAAGAAATGGCTTCCTTGCTCTTGCTGAATATGATAAGCCAAAAAATGGTGGTAATGGTGACGGTCAGATAGATCGAAGAGATGCTATCTTTTCGACACTTCGTCTATGGCAAGACAAGAATCACAATGGAATTTCAGAGTCAAATGAGCTTCACGCGCTTCAAGATCTTGGTGTCGCCATTCTGGATTTGGACTATGAAGAATCGAAACGTACCGACCAATACGGTAACAGATTCCGTTATCGGGCCAAAGTCCGAGATGTCCAGGGCGCTCATGTCGGACGATGGGCGTGGGATGTTTTCCTACGATTGAATTGAATGTCGTCTTTGGCAGGCCTGACGACTGTTTGTAAATCAGTTTCACCGGCGCATCGTCTGCAACGGCGGTTACCACAAAGCGCCGCATAGAGGGGAGTGTATGTTCTCAAAGCCAGTCAAGACCGCTTATCTGTCAATGACCTTAACCGCAGCCTTATTCATTATCGGAGGCGTGATCTTCTCCACGACTGTCATCGGCTCAGGCCTATGGAACGATAAAGCGAAACAGGCTGCGGTACCCATCCAACCGCCCCCTTTCCGGCAATTGGCGCGCGTCTTTGCGCATGTCGATGGCGTGAGGCCGGAGATCATCCGCGTCCGTCCGGGCAGGCTGTGGCTGCAAGTTGAAAACGAGACTCAAGGAGATGTCTCACTGGCGATCGAGCGACTGAATACAGGCGCCCCTAATACACGTCTTGGCAAAGTCCAAACAGCTGATAACGGCAAGCGCGCGCAATTGGAATTCGAGCTGGGTGTGGGTGAGTACATCTTTTATGATGAATCGCGCCCAGAATTCACAGGCAAACTGACCGTCCAGCCTATAGATAATTAACTACTTTAACGGAGTCCTGACATACTCAATATGGCTAATATCACCTCGCGCATCGTCTCATCACTCATTCGGCTCTTCTTCGGCGCCGGTCTCGCGCTGGCCATTGCTTATTCCCCAGGTTTGGCGCAGAACGCTTATGACCGCGGCACACCAGCTGAATTCAAGGCGGGAATATCTTCCCCCTCGACCTATGCGCCAGACAAAATCGAGACGGTTAACCTGACGAACAGGAATCTCTCGGTTAATATCCCTCTCGTCACCATCGGAGCGCGCGGCTCCGCCGGTTATACCTTGACGCTCAGCAATAACAGCAAGGTTTGGTCTCCTCAACATAACGCCGAGGTGATCTACGATCCAATTGGCAACCAAACGACGACCATTCACCATTACTCCGCTACCTACGATGACGGGGTAGGGCGGCGGCCCAATGTCTTTATGCTGGGTGGAGGATGGGCGATTGCCAAAGGCCCGGCAATCAAGAGAACAAAAGTCAATATCGATCCGATCGGCAATAATCCTAATAAGTATGGCTACAAATACGTTCTCACCAAGGTTTGGGTGGTATTGCCTGATGGCTCGGAAGTCGAGATGCGCGACAGCGCCACTGAAGGCGCGCCCGCGTTAACACCGCCGCCGCTTGTAGACGGCGGCCCGCGCCCGGAGTTTGACCGTGATCGTGGTCGCGTCTGGCACAGCACGGATGGCTCGGCCATCACCTACATTACGGATACAGACAACGGAGTAGTGGCCGGGCAATTGACCGGTTGGGTCTTCCTGGCCGATGGCGCCAGGCTGCGGATGATGAGTGGCGGCGGTTCGGCGCGTTGCGCCCAGATCACCGACCGCAATGGCAACTATATCACCATTGGCTACGATCAGCCGGCGGTGGGCAATGTGACTTATACCGATCAGTTGGGGCGGCAGGTGATTGTCGGGAGCAGTTCAGGCACAACGACCATCACGATCAAGGGCTACAACGGACTTGCCGATCGTGTGATCAGCGTTGAGACCGGCTCAGTTGCCGGAACCGACGGTTCCGGCAATCCGATCAATCTGCGGTCTGACTTCTGGTCCGTTCAACGACCGATCCTGGCCGGGGATTTCTATCTCGACTACTACCAGGGGCCGGTCGAGCATATTTATCCGGGCCCGCACACGGATTTGTTCAGTGAGTGCGAAGGCACGGAGGACATGAGCAATTCTAGAGCAGTGACTCGCCTCAATTTGCTCGACGGAAGCAGCTTCCACTTCCGCTACAACCCCTATGGCGAGCTGGCGGAAATTGTCTATCCTGGCGGAGGCGTCTCGCAAATTGATTATACCGCCTTCGGCGCCGGAGGCATCTGCGCGGCGGGTACCGGCCCCCTGGCCACTCAAATAAACCGGGGCGTCTCTCAACGACGCTCCTTAACGAATGGCGTCACGGTGGACACGGTCTGGACTTATCCCCACAGCTTCGAATTGGTCGATGGTGTTTACTACCCCACAGTGACCGTTGAAGCGCGCGAGGGCAGTCCGACCGGAACGCTCTTGCTCTCCGAAAAGCATTTCTTCCTCAATGGCGGCGTGTATCGCACGTGTTCGGTGCTGCACGGCTCCATCGTCGCCAACGGTACTGAGTATGAAACTTTCGGGCTTGGGCGAGAGTTCCGCGTTGAAAGGCAGACCGGCGCCGGCACAGAAGTGGTAATTCGTACTTGGCAGCAGCGGGCGCCTGTCGTTTGGGCGCCGGATCCGGGATCGAGCGTCAACTCTTATGCGGTTGAGCACGGACAACAACAGCCCCCCAACGATCCGCGCGTGACCAGAGAAGATGCGATCCTTGATAACGGTAAACTGAAGCGCGTCGAATACGAGTACGACGATTTCAACAACGTGACTTTGGTAAGAGAGTACGATTACGGGACAAATCCGAATCCGGGGCCATTGATTCGCGAGACGGCGCGGAGTTACGCCACAAGTCTCAACGGCTCCTGTTACTCAAACCTGAACCCTTCAGATCCGGGCTGCGGCGACGGAATAACGGCCGACATCAATTCGATCATTCACCAGCGAAGGCTGATGCTTCAGGAGTCGATCTGGGATAAGACGACCAATCAGGAACAGGCTCGAACCACCTACGAATATGACGTTTACGCCGACGACGGCAATCACGCGACTTTGGTCGATTACGCCTCGGTCACCGGCCACGACACGGCGTGGGGCGCGGCCCGCGCCGCGCGAGGCAATGTCACTCAAGTAGGAAATTGGTTGAAGGAGTCAAACACGTATCTCTACGCCTATCCGCGCTATGACGAGGTGGGCCACGTCGTGGCGACCAAAGACCCTCGTGGCGCCGTCAGCAGCGTCAGCTTCGCCGATGATTTCGGTGATGGGGAGAATCCGGGTAGCGGTATGGCCGGGATCTTCGGCGCGACTTACGCCTTCCCAACTCTCTTCACCAGCGCGTCGCCGAATCCCAGCGAAGCGCCACATACGGCTCGCGCCCAGTACGATTTCAACCGCGGAACTCAGACCGGATTCAAGGACAACAACAATATAATCACAAAGACCGAATACAACGATCCCATCAATCGCCCCACAAGGATCATCAATGCAAAGGGCGTTACCGGCGTCGAGACGCAAACGGCGATATATTATGCGCCGCAGTCGAACCCCTATGGCGTCGCGCTGGCGAGAAATGAAGTGCTGACAGCCAAGGACCGCGATGCGGCGGGCGACGGCATTCTGCGCTCGTGGACAGTGACCGACGGCTTTGGCCGCACAATCGAAGGCTGGACGCGCCATCCGCAGGGAGACGTCAAGGTAACGACGGTTTACGACGGGATGGGCCGCGTCAGCCAAACCAGCAACCCTCATCGCAACGGCGAAACGCCGGTTTACACAACAACGACTTACGACCTGGCCGGGCGTGTCATCGCCTTCGTGACTCCCGACAACGCGACCGTCAGCACCACTCATAACGGGGCCCAGGTGACGGTAACCGATCAGGCGGGCAAGAGACGCCGGAGCGAAACCGATGGGCTTGGAAGATTGATCAGAGTCACCGAAGACCCGGACAATTTGAATTACGACACTTACTATTCCTATGACGCGCTCGATAATTTGCGGCTGGTGACGCAGGGGTCGCAGACCAGAACCTTCGTCTACGATTCCCTGTCACGATTGATTTCGGCGACCAATCCGGAGAGCGGAACTATGACCTATGCCTACGACCCGAACGGCAATCTCATAGAAAAGACGGACGCTCGCGGAGTCAGGACGACGATGACCTACGATGCGCTCAATCGCGCCAGATCGAAGGTCTATTCGGGGACCACTCCCGAGGGGACTGGGGCGGCCAATGCGACGTCTCCGGTGAATTATTTCTACGATGATTGTTCTGGATTGCCGAGTGGAGCGCCCTGTTGGCCGGGCACGCCGTCGAAGGGAAGGCTGGTCGGGGTCACTTACGGACCCGGTTCCGAGGGGACTTATTGCAAATACGACGCTGGCGGCAGAATAGTGACCAATCATCAACGAATGGGAACTTCGAATTACGCCACGGCATATTTTTATAATCGCGCCGGCGCCTTGACTCGTGAGGAGAGGGGGATCCCTGCCCGCAGAAGGATTCTGACCTACGTCCCTCTGGTCGGCAATATAAGTTATACCCCGTTCGGGGGCCTGCAATCCGAGACATACGGCAACGGCCTGATCCACTCAATAGGCTATAACAATCGACTACAGCCCACTGAGATAAGACTCGGCAGGCCGGACAATCTGGAGTCCGTCTTCACGATCTACTCTATTTACGGAACCGCGAATAATGTGAACGACCAGGACGCGGAGATCACGGATGCCCACAACAACGGCAACATAGCCAGGATCAGGTATTCCGTCAGTGGGACGATTCAATATACACAGACGTTCCAATACGACCCCCTCAATAGACTTCGTTACGCGGTGGAGCACAACAACGGGACATATAACGACGGGGCCCGCGCCTGGTATCAGACCTTCGATTACGACCGCTACGGGAATCGCGGGATAAACGTCGCTAACACGTCCGACAACGTGGACGCGGCGAACAGCGCGTTGCAACTCGCCGATTTCAGCGGAGCGAACAATCGAATCACTCGCGTTGACTTCATCTATGACGCCGCTGGAAACCTTATTGCTGAGCCAGGAAAGAGCTATACTTACGACGCCGAAAACAGAATCGTCACGGCCACGATGGCAGGCGGAGCGACGAGCCAATACGTTTACGACGGGAACGGTCGTCGGGTGAAGAAGATCGTGGGCGGCGTGGCGACGAGGTTCGAGTACGGCGCGGGCGGCGAACTGATCTCGGAACGGAACGATTCCAATGGCAATGTAATAAAGGATTATTTTTACAAGGGCGGGGGGGTGCTTGCGACCTCCAAGGTCGGGAACAGCGGCGAATACGAATACGCGACGGCGGATCACCTGGGATCGCCGCGGGCATGGACGGATGGTTCCGGCAACCTGACCACGGGCGGGCGGCACGATTACGCACCCTTCGGCGAAGAGCTATCAGCCGGGGTGGGGATCAGAAGCGAGAGCAACGGTTACAGCGGCGATGCGGTGCGCCAGAAGTACGAACAGTATGAGAGAGACTCTGAGACAGGACTGGATTTTGCTCAGGCGAGATATTACGCAAATATGCAGGGGAGGTTTACCAGTCCGGATCCATTGCAAGAAAGTGCCAAGCCAGAGAGACCACAAAGTTGGAACCGGTATGCTTTCGCCTTGAACAATCCTCTTGTTTACATAGACCCAACAGGTGAGTTATGGATAGCAAGCGGAGATGCCAATAATCCGTATCGTTGGGTAGATCAGTGCCCGGAAGGAGGCACTTGCCATGAGTCAGTCGCTGCGGCTGTCAATATCGACAACACTAATTATGCTGTTGTTTATGGTTCAAATAATGCACAGGACATCAACGCTTACGCCCCAAATGGGAATGGAATGATTGACCTGTCTCAATTTGATGATCACCATGACGCACACTTTGAAATCCGGGATGGAAATCAGAACCCAGAGAGGTACACAAACGCTGAGATGGCAGCCACCTTGTTTAATGCGACGCGCGATTATGCAGCGGAAAATCAGCGAGATCAAAAAATTGTTTTCACAGCTTCCTCACTAGCTGATGGGACAGGCTCGGCAGCACACCGACGATCCCATGGCCAGCCAAACACAGCAATTGACTTTCGGTATATGGATAACCAGGGCCAGCCTCTCCGGGGTAATACAGCGGCTGCTAACGCGGATGCCAATCGGATGAGAGGTCTTTTTGATAATTTTAGGGATTATGGAATTAACCAAACGGTTAGCGGCAGGCCGGCCGATTTCGGCACTGGGCCAGTACATCGCCGTAGGGAAACACCTCAACAGCGTGCTAGACGTCTAGCGCTTATCGGTGCCCATCAAAACCACGGTCACGCTGGAATTGTGGATAGACTCCGTTGACGGAGGTAAGGTTATGAAGATTCTATCGGGCATTTTTTTGCTTTTCACGATCCAAGGACAGCAACCGCCAGTTGACTTGGACAATGTTCCCATTCCTATATCGGAATGCCTGCGATCAGTAGCCAATCGCTTGGAAATCAGTCGTAGAATGAACCCCTTTTATTTACGCGGCGATTTCAATGGCGATGGCCAGTTAGATTATGTTGTGCTTGTCCAAGAGCGTGGGTCCGAAAAGCAGGGGTTTGCATTTTGTTTCGCCGGCGCCAAGAAGAAGCCATACATCGTAGGGGCCGGAACCGCTATTGCTTTAGAAGGCGGTGTCCGGGGTGATGATCTCTCTGCTTTCGATTTATGGGGGATAGCAGAGTCTTGGTCGATAAAGCCAAAGAAAGATGCTTTATACCTAGCGAGGGCTGAATCAGGGAGCGGGGTGCTTATTTGGAACGGGACGCGAATGGTCTGGCGTCAGCTTGCTATCTAAGCACGGCAATGAGAGCAAAGAGTGATTAGAAATGCTGGCTGCTATTCACGGAGGCGGATTATGAAAACGTTATTGTTGGTTGGAGGATTCTGTTGTTTGGTGGGTATTATGGCATGGGCTTTTTCCGTACCACCTGCGAATTTCGCTGGCACCTGGATCAGGGATAATAACAAAGTTGAAGGTATGAAGGCTCCCTTACCTGACCTCGCATGGACCATTACTCAAGATGATAAGCAGATTTCGATTAAACCTACTGCGGGCCCGGAAGATGTTTACAACCTTGATGGAACCCAAACAATTACCGAAGCTAATGATAGCCATCCACCTAAAACGTATACACGCAGAGCCAAATGGCTGAATGATGGCAAGATACTCGAACTCACTAAGGTATCGGTTTCTCGTGGAGATGTTGTAACCAAACCTATAACCTTGATTATCAGAGACCAATTGGAATTAGCGGACAGTGGTAATCGGCTAAAGGTTTACCGTACAGTAGAGGCTCGGCAGGAAGCAATCACTCTTAACTTCCAGGAAATAAGGTTCACATTTTATAAGAGGGTATAGTGGGGTTTCCGGAGTAGGTGGTAGGTTGTCGGTCGTAGGGGGTGGCACATCGACCAGGGCAAGAATTAAGTGTGCTCCCCCTTTCCTCCTGAGAGAGTCCTGCCACGATAAGAAAAGCGGCGGCTAAAAGAAAGCGATCACAGGTCACCCCTCTCCCGCTCACGCCTCGTGGTCGGAGTGCTGATTGACGAAGGCTTCCAGAACCGCCGCGATCTTCTCCTGCTGCGAGCGCGGCAGTTTTGACGCCGCTTCAAACAATCGGCGCATCCTGCCTGTCGGCCCCACGCCGGTGCATTTCTTCTCCGTCCTGCCCGACAACTCATCCACCGAAACACCCAATGCTAGCGCCATCGGCGGCGCGCATCCCCGCCGGAATGTCGCCCGCCTCGCGTTCATAGAAAGAGAGCGTGCGCTGTGGAATGCCGAGTGCCTCGGCCAGTTTCGCCCGTGACCACGGCTGAAAAATGGCGGCAAGTCTCGACGCATCAAGCCATCGAGGCGCATAATGCGCGCGCCAACTTGCGACCCCGCCAACTCTGCTCCGATCGAACCCTGCCGCAAGCCTCTTCGATCGCCAAACGCTAGGACCCGCCGCGCAAGCATCTCTCGCGCGATCGGCGGGGAAGGGGAGATCAGGCCGCCGCAGGAACGGCGTCGCGCTCCGTCTCAATGCACATTAGGCACTTCGGTAAACTCACCATCATGTGCGTGGCGCACATCGGCACGTGGAAGATCCAACCGTCGCCCGACGCCTCCGGCTCGAGCATTCCGGCGTCCACCGCCTGCAGCAAGACCTGACTCAATTCGAGCGAGTATAGATCGTTCATGGTCTGTAAGCTCGGCTGCTCTTTTCCCGTTGCCTTTGCCGATTCGTTCGAGAAGTCTCTTGATGATTTCATGGCTTATTCCTCCGTTTTGCAGCGCGGCTACGCCCGCGGGCGTAAATTTCCCATCATCCTTGATGGACGAGACCATTCGTTCGGTCAGATCCGCGCAGTAACAGCTCGCGATCGTCGGCGCGTGCCTGGTGGCCGACCACTTCAGACGCCGGCGTATTAGGACCTGGTGGCCGCCTTTCTTGCGGTCCCGGAAGTCCATTTCGTACCGAAACCACTCCGTCCGGGCCGTCTGAAATCCGTGGGTATTTCCCGAAATGCCCACACTTTTTGAGCCGAAATGCCCACTGATTTTTCTGTGGGCATTTCCTGATTTGCCCACTGATTTTTCCGTGGGCATTTCCGTGGGCATTTTCCTGCAAGCCGTTGCGGGCGGAATCGGTTGCCGTGATTTGCCCACGGAAATGCCCAAGTGTTTGCCCACGATTTGCCCAACCGTTTTTGTCGGTTCGTTTCCGTGGGCATTTTCGGCCGGCCGCGCGGTCTCCGGTTTTGTCTTCGCCGCCTCGGTCGCAACCGGCGCGACCGTGACGGCGGCTATTTTCCCGCGTCAATCTCCCGCGGCCAAATCGCAGGTCGCTGCAGATGATCCGGTATGCCGTCGTGGTTTCTGTCCCACTCCCAGACTCCGGCCAGCACGACTCCGGCTAGGACTGAGGCGGCGCACTCGGCGATCGCCAGCGCGGTAAGAAACCACCACCAGCCTTGCCGGACTTGTTCCGGCGTCAGCCTGGGGGCTGTCGGCTCAAGCGTTGCGGTAGACGTGGCGCCGATCGGAACGAGCGTCATAGGCTGAAGCGTCGGCGCCAACGTCTGCGCAGGCGTAGGGGCCGCGAGAGCCGAGCGGCGTTGCTCTACGGGCAACTGAGCCAGGCGGCGACGTTCCGCATTGAGTTGCGCTGTTTGCTGTCTGGTCAGCTCCGCGTCGGCCTGTTTGAGCTGAAGTTGCCGCTCCGTCTCGGCCGCGCGCCGGCGCTCTTCGCGGTCTTCCTCGGCGTGCCTCTCTGAGACTGACTGGCGAGCCGCTGAGACTTCACGAGCGAGAATCCAATGGCCGCCGAGGTTGACGCAGAGGATTGCGCAGATCACGACATCGGCCAGGATGCAGTAGCGGCGGATGCGCGCCGTCGCGTCTCCGCTGAAGTAGGTGAACACGCCGGCGACGCCGACCGTCACGATCAACATCAGCGTCGCGGGCAGAGATGAGTCAGGGAAGACAGAGAAGTTCGAGATGCCCACAATTATTGCGGGCGTCAGAACCGTAAAAGTGAAGAGAATGATTTTGCGCCAGTACATAGGGCCTCCGTGCGTCAGGGCCAGGCGCAAACGGGCAGGTTGCCAATGGCAAATGCTTGCTCTATAAAGCGGTTGCCCGCCGCGTACCTGGTTACGTCAGGTTTTAGGCCAGCCTGGGGTTTCGGCCCAAGCCGGCCAGCGACGGGCAAACTATAAATCAGTTCTCGCGTGATGGCGAGAGTTAATCAGACAGGGCGCGTCGGACGCGCCCCGGGCGGGGAGCGCGCCCTTTGCGTTTTAGATCAAGCCTGCGTCGTCTTCGTTCAAGGCTTCATCATAGGCTTCCTTGTAAGTCTCGTCGTAGGCTTCCTTGTAAGCCTCGTCGTAAGCCTCGTCGTATGCCTCTTTGTAAGCCTCGTCGTATGCCTCTTTGTAAGCCTCGTCGGCGGCTTCCTTAGCTACTTCCTCTGCAGCCTCTTTGGCCGCCTCGTCGGCGGCTTCCTTCGCCGTCTCGTCGGCGCGCTCTTTGGCTATTTCCTGCACGCGCTCGAAAAATGCTTCGTCTCTGTCAGCCATAGTTCTTTTGTCCTTTCTGTGAGTGGTTAATAGTCAGGGCGCGTTCGACGCTTTCGACGTCGGCGCGCCCGCTCGTGTTTAGCAGGCCAGTTTGCGGGGGAAAGGGTTCTTTTCCTTCCGCGGCTTCTTTTTCTTCGGCGTCTCCTCGGCCGGAGGCTGGGCAGTGAGCATGCGCCGGCGCGCCGACTCCGCGAGTCGCTGTCGCTCTTGATCGCGCCACATCGGTTGGGCGAAGTAATCGTGAAGTGGGCGGACCACGCCGATATATGACTGATCGCGAAACCGTTCGAGGACGAGTTGTCCGTTGTCGAGGCTCTCGACGACTACCCAACTATGCGCGCAAGGCGTGGCGTGGTAATCAACCGTGTGAAACAGATTCAACGCTTCGATGTGGTAGAGCAGCGTCTCGTAGCGGTCTGGTTCGTTCAAGCCGTGTCTCCTCGTGAGGAATGGCGGACGGTTGGCGCGGCGTCCGCCAGGGTCTATCAGCCTCCCGCGCGAGGTCTGCGTGTGCGGCTCTGGCGTCCTAAGCCGCGTCTCCCTCTTCCTCCGCCTTAAAGATCCCCCGGAAGATGCCGGGCAACCCGGCGCGGAGTGAGGCCGGATTGTTCAGGAAGTGTGCGTCGTTGATGATCCACTCCATCAACGCCTCCTGGAGTGGGTTATAGATGTTCGTCGGTATGTAGGCGCGCCACTGTTCGATCGCGGCGAACGCGCCCGCCAGTTCACGCGCGGCGCGCGCCGCTTCTTCGTGCGCCTCGACGTCTTCGGCCTCATTGAACTCGCCTATCGCCGCATCCAGCGGGGCGGTGATCGATTCTGGCAATAGCTTGCTGTATCTGTTGATCACGTCGAAGGCCCCGGCCACATCGCAACTCGTCGCAGTCGAGAATTGCGACCGTCGCGTCGCGGAAGTTGCGGAAGATTTCCCGGGAGCGGGCTGAAGGCTTCGGCGCTTGTTTGATTTGCTCATTAGGTTCCATAACACAATTTCCTTTCAGAATCGGCGGATTCGCGCGCCGTCCGCCGGTTGTGAGGGAAGCCGCGCTCGCGCGATGCGCGGCGAGTGGGGTTATTCGCAATCCGGTTGTTTCAGCCTGGCCAGACGCCGCTCTATGACTACGGCGTCGAGCAGGTCGTCCAGACGAGAGAGCGCGAGGCGCAGCCGCCGGCGCTCCTCGGTCGTCATGGCGTGGATGCGGTCACGGGCCTCGATCAGGTTGCGGTCGCCGCCTATCGAGGCGAGGCGCAGCAGGTCGGCGTCCGGTTCGATGTAGGATTGTTTCTCTCTCTCTTCAGCCACTCTTCGACTCCCTTCCGAGTAACACATTGACTATCCGGGCGCACTCTTCATCTGACGGGATGTCGCGCTCTTCGTCGGTCAGCGTCTCGGCGAATATCTTCTCCATCTCGTCGGTTAGGCGGTCGAGGTCGTCGGCGATCCGGATCAGATTGTCCGGGTTGTTCAACGGCTCTCCGTCAACAAGCTCGATGTTCAGGTCGTGCGCGGCGTCCATCAGGCGTTCGTGGATGGCGTAGAGGCGCAGGATGTAGTCTTTATCAATCTCAATCATCGGTTCGTCTCCTTCAGTTGTTCTTGAGCCGGTCATACTTCACGCGCTCGCGCGCGATCCTCGCAAGCGCCTCCTCGCCAGCGGCGATGGCGGCGAGCTGCTTCTTGCCGGCTCGACCCGGGCCTAGTTTCCTGACCTGGGCTTTGCCGTCGGCGACGACCCGGCGCAGTTGGGCGACGGTCAGATTGCCTTGGAGGATGCTGGTCAGTAAGACGGCGATCTTGCGTTCGTGTTCGGTCATTGGTTTTTCTCCTTCGCACGCTCGATGCGCTCGATGGCGATCTCGATCGCGGCCAGGTTCGAGATGAAGCGCTGGCCGACGTTCCCGGCGCCGCATTCGTCGAGGTGTTTGAGGCCGCGCGCCAGAACGTCTTTCAAGTACGCCAGGTCGTATTTACCTTTGGCGTAATTGATCATGATGATCGCGATTCTCTTCTCGCTCTCGGTCATCGGTCGCCATCCTTTCACAACTTGACGGTCACATAGCGGCGCACGAACTTCGACGCGCCGCGGTTCGGATAGTCCGGGGACTCTTCGACCACGCAGCCGGTCTCGCGCAGCAGGCTGGCGAAGGTCTCGACGTCCGCCGGCAGTCCTTCGATCCTGATCTTGATAGGCAACTCGCACAGCGGAAGAGCCCGCGCGAGCGGGTTAACGGGCGCGAGTTGGTTTCGTCTCTTTTTCATCGCTTCGACTTCTTTCGTCGGTTGGCCCTTCGATTGGCCGCATCGCCCGAGCACAGCGGGCAGAACCAGGCCGCGCCCTTCTTGCGCTTGAGCCAGCGTTCCAGTTTTCGATCACCCTGCCAGGTTCGCGCAACGCGCCAGGTGATGCCGCGTTCACGGCAGACGGCCAGCATTCGCGCGCCTTGCCCGCTGGCGTGGCGTTCGAGTCGGGCCGGCAGGTCGTCGGCCAGGCCGACATAATGGCGGGCGTGGCGCAGCGGCTTATCAAGGTGAAGTAGGTAAATCGTGGACACGGGTTCGCTCCTTAACTCTTGCTGCGCCAGACGCGCAATTGCTCTTGTCGGATGGGACAAGCTCTCGACTCGACGCCGACGCAATCGGCCAGCGGGCAGGACAGGCACAGTTCGCGCTGGCGCTCTTCGTCAACCACGCTGACGTTCGGCTCCGGTTCGGGAAGCTCGGCCGGGGGGCGCGCGAAATCGGGCAGGGTAACGAGCGGCGACGCATCGCGCGCGAAGTCGGGCAAACTCTCCTGGTAGCGGGCGACGCCTCGGGCGATGATGGCCGCGAGGGCGTCGGCTGGCGTCATTGTGGTTACGGTTGCCATAGGGGGGATCTCCTTCGTCGGCTAGTCGAACGCTTCTTCGTCGTCAAACTCGGCGCACTCGTCGGCGCAGTCTTCGCACATGCCGCCATCGCCGCAGATTTCGCAGTTGAAAAACTCTTCGACTTCTTT
>WNGF01006453.1_pt1 | contig 14504 bp, 20 predicted proteins | sample 5400641 | NCBI WGS metagenome assembly WNGF01 (sample SAMN13153371, study PRJNA577476) | soil metagenome | isolation source: 80 cm soil or saprolite under grassland replicate 2 | place: USA:California | collected 2016-06-15
GGTCAAGGCTGGGCACCCTCACAGGTGCCCACAGTATCATTGGAGAGTCGCCGCGAAGAGTTGCACAGGTACAGACGATGCAAGAAGAATCACTAGACGATGCGAGACGCCAGCGACTACTGGAGTGCTGGTTGCCGCTGGCGCAGCAGGTGATGCGGGATCTTGGCGCGACCTACACACCTGCTGAGCTTGAAGCGCTCATTCTCGCTGCGGCATGCGACCTGGCAGAGACCGATAGCGCGACACTCGCGCGTGCGGTATTATGGAGAGAGCACTTGCGCAACCGGAGTTACCTGGCATGACACGACAAACCGGCGGGACGAAACGCAGCTCACGACTGACCTTCCGGCGGCGATTGCTGCTGATTCGGCTTCTACTGCGGAGCCCGCTGACTGCTGCCGAGCTCATAGCCGCCGTCCAAGGAGAGCTTGGCGACGAAGGGTATCCAGACGCCGCCGAGAGCGCGCTCAAGCATGATTTCGATGCACTCAAAAGCGAGTATGGTTGTCAAATACGTTACCGCCGCAGCACCCAGCAATATGTGCTAGAGGATCTTGGCGATCTAGCACTGCTCGACCTACCCGACCATTGCATGGAAGCGTTGGCATTCCTGGAAGCGAGTTTTCCAGCAGGAGCGGCACTGCCTGAGCATGCCTACATCCGTGAGTTACTTGAACGTGTGATTGCTCTGCTTCCGTCAAATCGCCGAGATGCGCCATCCCGACAGCGCGGGGCTATTCGACTTCAACTTCCCGAAAGTCCATCCGAGCGCATCGACGCAGCGACGTTGGCAACGATCCGGCGCGCTGTTGCAAGGAGGCAGGAGCTGGTATTCGAGTATCTGAGTGCTTTCGATGCTGAGACACCGCGGCGTCACCGCGTGGCACCCTACCTGGTCTTCTTCCGTCCTGAAGGGCATGGCTATCTCGACGCCACAGTGCTAGAGGTGACACCGTTAGGTAATGAGATTATCCACTCGGCTATTCACTATCGGTTAGATCGAATCGTACCGGGGAGCGCCCGGGTGCTCCCGCAAATGCTCCCACCGCAGCGCATCGCGCCCCCGGCTTACCGCTTGCGCTACCGGTTGCTGCCTGTGGTTGCGCGGCGGCGCGATATTGCAGTCTACTTCCCAAACACCCAGATCGAGTACCAGGATGATGGCAGCGCGACCGTAAGTGCGACCGTTACAAATCTTTGGCAGGTTCGGCAGGTGCTGCTACGCTATGGCACAGCATGTGAGGTTTTAGAACCGAACGAACTGATCGAGCTCTTTCGGAAAACAGCGAATGGTCTGGTAACGCTGTATGGAGCTAGTAGCCGAGACGCGTAGGTGAAGAATCGATCACTCTTCCCTCTCTTACTGGCTCTTAGAATATACGTAATCGTGTAGCTAGTACAACGTGCCTGTCAAGAGGTTGCTACGATTTGCTATGCCTATGTTGCGCTGCTGACATACTGTTGTCACTCGGGCGGGGTATACTGCTGATAAGAGTACAACCGAGCGCCACGCCAGCGTGGCAGTCCGGCGTTGAAACTAAGCAGACAATCCCATGCCAAAGCAGTTTGAGCTTAGCGGTCCAGCCTTCATCGGTCTGCTCGTCCGTGACGTGGCAGCTGCAGCCGAGTTCTATGAGCATACGCTCGGCTTCCGGCGCGATCCAGAAACCTTCGGATCCGCAAACCAGGCAGCCGCGTTTTTGAGCTATCCCATCCCCTTCGCGGTCAGACAAGCGCCTGTGGGCGTCAACTTGGACAGCATGCCCCGTCCAATCCTCGCGCCGGCGATCTGGTTCAAGACCGCCAACAGCCAGCTCGTCCACGATGCCTTGGTCGCGCAGGGCGTGACCATCCTGCGCCCACCATCAGATGGGCGCTTCGGCCGGCAGTTTACGTTCGTCGATCCGGATGGCTACGCGATCACGATCTACGACCGTGACGCGCCGCCCGAGGGATGGGGCAAGACGAGCTAGTTTGGCCGCGCTCTTTTTGCTCGCTACATTACTCTCATCGGGGAGTTTGGGCGCAAAAAGAGCGCGGCTCCGATTCACAAGATGAGCGTCTGATTCAGGCGAGCTGATGAGCTGGCCCAGCGGCAATCAAAGATCACGAGAACTCGTTATCGATGTGACGCATGCTGAAGCGGTGCTCGCCGCGCACTTCTGCCGCCTAGCGCCGCGCCGAGGGCGCCAACTTCTAGCTGTTGGTCGTAAGTGACCTGCAGGCGCGCGAGTACACAACATCTTTGATCGCTGCGTCGGCGGCCTGGCGGGCTTTAAGGCCGCCATCCAGGCGATCTTTCCCTGTACATATGTTCAGCGCTGTGTCATCCACCAGGTGTGGCACAGCGTGGCCTACGTCGCCTGGAAGAACCGCAAGGCGTTTGCCGCGGATCTCCAGGCGATCTACGGGGCGCCGACGCGCGAGGCGGCCGAGACCAAGCTGTATCGGCTTTCCGAGAAGTAGGGCAAGACCTACGCGATCGCGGTGCGGTCGTGGGAGAACAGCTGGGAGGACCTGGCGACGATGTTCGACTATGCGCCCGACATCCGCCGCTTGATCTACACGATCAATCTGGTCGAGGGCTACAACGGGCTGATTAGACAGGTTATCCGGAGCAAAGGCGCGTTCCCGAGCGCCGAGGCGGTGCGAAAGCTGGTATTTCTCGCCAACCGGAACATCACCCGCACCTGGACGAAACCGATGCTGAACTGGGCCACGATGCTCAACCAGCTGGCGATCCGTTTCCAGGATCGGTTCCCAACGTAAGGATGAGGGATGCGGGATGACGGCGGAATGTTCATCCTTCATCCCGCATCCTTCATCCTTCCTAAACCACGGGGTAGGCTGGTAATTGGCCCCGGTCCCTCAGGCACTGACCGCAGTCACTTTGTGCTTATGAGTATCATACAGCCCGAAAATAATAACTTACCATAATGGAGATGATGAGACAAAGGATGAGGGATGAAGGCAGAAGGATAAACCGATTCTGCCCTCCGCCTTCATCCCCCATCCTTACATCGGTGGTACAATACGGTGAATGCACGCAAGCACTTCGCTAGCGAGTTCGGGGGATGAACGAAATGACCACCGAGACTATACCTATTCAGGTTCCTGAGGCCCTGTACCGTCGGTTGGAACGTCTTGCCGCGCTGACCCACCGGCCGGTAGAAAGCCTGGTCGTGCAGACCCTCTCCTCAAGCATCCCGCCGCTCCCCGACGACCTACCACCGCCCACGCGCGACGCGCTGACGTCCCTCGAGGGCCTGAGCGATGACGACCTGTGGCAGATGGTGCGCAGCGGCATGCCTGAAGTGGAGTACGAGCAGTTCACCGAGCTGCGAGCGAAGCACCGCGCGGGCACGATCGCGCCCGACGAGCAGGCGACCCTCGACCGCCTCACCCAGGATGCCGACCTCCGGACGCTGCGCAAGGCCTACGCCGCAGTGCTGCTGAAATGGCGCGGCCATCGGCTCCCGACCCTCGCTGACCTCGAAGCCCAGCCATGACTCCAGCCTATATCCCCATCGAACTGCGCCGCCAGGTTCGCGCTGACGCAGGCGGGCGCTGTGGCTACTGCCATACGCCAGAAGCGCTGATCGGGATGCCACTGGAGTTCGAGCATCTGCATCCAGAAGCACACGGCGGCGCGACTGTGCGGGAGAACCTCTGGCTCGCCTGCACCCGCTGCAACGACTTCAAGGGCGATCGAACAGATGCCGTTGACCCCGAGACGGGCGAAACCGTGCTGCTGTTCAATCCGCGCACCCAGGTCTGGATGGAGCATTTCGCCTGGTCGCCAGATGGGACGTTGATCATCGGCGTGACGCCGGTTTGCCGCGCCACGGCTGTGGCGCTGCGGCTGAACAACGAGTATATTGTCGTCGCGCGGCGGTTCTGGGTCGAGGCGGGTTGGTGGCCGCCCACGGAAGGATGAAGGCTGAAGGATGAATTGGCTCCGCCCTCCGTCTTCAAGCCGGTTGCATCCCCGCTAGCGCCCGTGCTATACTCCATACCAACACAAAGCCCACCCCGACTATGACCAGGATCAAGGTATTGGTCACTCCTGCCTCTGGCACCCACGACGCCGATGACGCCGTGGACCCGTACCGCTACGGGTGGCGCTATCTGCGCCACGACCTGGCGCATGGTGCCCAGGTCATGGAGCAGGTGCCATTGACGCTCGAAGATGTACTCCATCCTCAGGAGGATGATCAGGTGAGCCACAGTGATGCCGATGGCCACCGCCGCTACCTCGTGAACGTGCTGGAGGCACAGCTGGCCCATGATCCGACGGCGGTCGTGCTCGACGACGTGCGGATTGCGTGAGACCATCCCGACCTCAAGCCGCACGGCCCCGATATCTCGGTCATCCTCGGCGTGCAGGCGCGCAAGAATTGGAGCACCTTCGATGTGGTATCCGAGAGTGTTCGCCCGGCCCTGATCATCGAGATTACCTCACCGGAAACCGCGAGCATCGACCGCTCAAACAAGTTGGAAGAGTACGATCTCGCCGGCGTTCCGCTCTATGTGATTGTGGATACAATCATGCTCCGCAAGGAGCCGGCGCTGCGCCTGCTAGGCTACACCCAGACGCCAAACGGCTATCAAGTCCTGCCGCCCAACGAGCGCGGCTGGCTCTGGCTGGCGCCGGTGTGTACCTGGCTCGGCGTTGAGCAGAACGAGATCGTGTGCTACGACCAGTCGGGCCAGCCACTTGGCGACTACCGGACACTCGCCGAGGCGCTCATGGCCGAGACGCAGGCACGGCTGGAGGCAGAACGACGGGCACACACAGCCGAGACGCGCATCCGCGAGCTCGAGGCGGAGGTGCGCAGGCTTCGTGCAAAGGATGCAGGATGAGGGCAGAGAGCGGAAGGATGAAGGATGAAGGGCTATCATGATGCAACCGTCATGATCGAGCCTGGTAGCCAGGCTCACACTTCTGAGCCTTCTATCGCGGAGCGTATCCCGATGACTGCCCAGCCTGCCACGTTTGGTCGTCCGTATCCGTGGCATGTTGCCTGGCGCCAGGGACTGCTAACCAAAACCCATGCGCTGGTGTATCGCCTGAGCGGCGGCCGGCTTGGGACGACACTTCTGGGCATGCCGATGTTGCTGCTCACCACCTGGGGCCGGCGAAGTGGCAAACTGCAGACGACGTCGCTGCTCTACCTTCCGGTCGATGACGTGTTGGTCCTTGTGGCGTCGAATGGCGGTGCGCTGCACCACCCGACCTGGTGGTTTAATCTCCAAGCGCACCCGGAAGCGCTCGTTCAAATTGGGTCCGCCCGCGGTTGGGTGTGGGCCGGCCCGGTATCGCCGGCCGATCGCCGGCGGTTCTGGCCGCTGTTGCTGCAACTCTATCCGCCCTACGCATGCTATCAGGCCCGGACTGACCGCACAATTCCCTTGATTGCCCTGCATCCAATTGACACTGAGCTCGCTTCGTTCCGGCGCGCTGTAAAGGGTACGAAAAGGCGAAGGAATAAGATGAAGTTGGCTCATGAGGCCTGACTGTGCAGACGGTCGCCGAAACACATCCGCTGGATCACGGCCGGGGTGATGCGCTTGGCATTCACGATTGTTTCGTAGGTTGTCACGCAGTCGGTCAGCTCGTATTTGTGGACGCCCAGGAACAGTCGCAGGAACGTGCGTAGACCGGCACCCGCACCTTCACAACTGTTGCAATGGACTTCGCATACGCCATCGCCATCATCATCATCTCGGGCCCATTCCTTGGCACTGTGGCAGACGCTCGCGTGCAGGGGATGCACCTCCGGATAGTTCGCCGCCTTATCGGTATACAGGATGGTGCTCTCTGGCAGCACATTCCCTTCGACAATGGTGCGCGTCGTCAGCTTTACCCAGAGGGTACCCGGCATGCTCCAGCACCCAATAGCGTACCTCGTGGCTGGTCCGGCTGACCAGACTCAGGATCGGTGGCCGGTCGTTCGCATAAGTACCCTTGCCTTTGCGTTTATTGGCGCGGCGGGTCGACAGCGCTGCAGCTTGCTGATAGCGAGCGCGTCGCTGATGATCCCGATGTGGCCGGAGACGATTCACCAAATCGTGACAGGCCTGTCCCGCGCGAGAGAGCACTATCTGTGCTAAGATCGCTTATTGTTTTCCTCTAACCCTTATCGGCAAACGATAATCCCTTTTCGGCGAGCGCTGCACGCAGGATAGTGATCGCCTTTGGGCCAACACCATGCAGCTGTTTGATATCCACCTCTCTGACTTGGGTTAACCGCTCAAGGCGGGTATAACCCGCTGCCAACAACGCATTCGTCGCAGGGCGACCAATGCTTTTCGGCAAGTCGCTTTCCTGTCCATCAGCTTGACTCAGTGTTTGCCCTGGTTGTGTTTCTTCTGACTCGGGTGCATTGAGAAATTCGTTAATCATCTCCACGACCCACTCCGCACGCTGGGATAGAATGGCGATATGATCGGTAGCAGGTAAGACAGCAAGCTTCGCGTGCGGTATCAGGCGATACAGCTCAACGGCGTGTTCGGTGCGGATAGTATCGCTGTCGCCCACCATCACCAGTGTCGGTGCGCTTATCGTCCGAATCTCTTTTTTCTGCCAACCTGTAAAGGTCGCTGCTAACTTTACTGACTTCTCGACCAATGCCTCCCAATCCTGAGGACGCGGCGCAACTTTCATATACATCTCACGCATGATCGGCGGCAGGTTTTCAGCTTTCATATGCCTAAGTCCTTCCAAAACACCAGGATAATACCCTTCGCTGTTGTAGATGGCTGAAGCAAGCACAAGTTTTCGCACCATCGTTGGATGGCGCAGGGCGAAAGCAAGTGCAACCGTACCGCCTGTACTGTAGCCGAAAATATCGGACTGCTCAATGTTGAGATACTTGAGGAGTGCAGCGACATCGTCCGCCCACTGCTCCAGACTGAAGGGCCGGTCAATGTCGGCGGTGTGTCCGTGTCCCTGCCGCTCGAAGGCGATCACCTGTCTTGTCCGAGAAAAAGATGGCAGCACCAGGCTGAAATCCTCCAGTGTGGTCATGCCACCATGCAACAGCACCAATGGCTGTCCACTGCCATACATTTCGTAGTACATGTGCAGGTCGTTGACCGGGGCGTAGTCGGTGACGTTCGGTTTCAGACGCTCGTTCATGGTGTTTTTCTCCTTAGAAATGGAAATGAACGACTCCATGATAACGGCGGTGAAACGGCACGTCTTGAACAAAACGGCAAGTTATATCGGCAACCGCCAACCGATCACCTGTGTGGGCGTGTAGCCCATGAAGCGCTTGAGCGAGCGTGTCAGATGCGGCTGGTCGGCATAGCCGAGCCGATCCACGACGTCGAGGATCGACACATCCTGCTGCAAAAGGGTCATGGCATCGCGGGCGCGCTCAATCTGACGGATGCGGCTCTGACTTAAGCCGGTCGTTTGCAGAAAATGATGCCTCAGCGTGCGCGCAGCCGCAGGGAGCGGCTGGTCTTGCAGCGCAGCGCTGACCACGGGATTGAACTGCACCGCATCATCGCGCACCAGCCAATCGACAAACGTATCGGCATTTTCATAGTCCGGCATTTGCCAGGTCGAACGATGCAGCCAGAAGGAGCGCTTGGCTGCTTGGGGCAGCAACGCCGCGCCATCGAGATAGTTTCTGGCAGACACACCGGGCAGATAAACGCCCAGTTTAAACTTGATTACCAGCCAATCAACACCTTCGACATGCGTTTTAGGTACCGCTTTTGACATCGGACCTTCCACAGAAACCTGCACCCTGCCCTTCACTGTGGTGAAGCAGAGATTCCAGCGACCATCCGCCGGACACATGAGGGTGTGATCGGCGTCAGCTCGACCATGCCAAATCGAATCGACATAGGGCGAGTCCGATAATCGGCCTTCAGCGATGAATGTCATGATTTTGCTCCGTAGTGGCTCATGAGAAATGAGTGTACAAACGGTCGCCGAAACACATCCGCCGAACGACCGCCGGGCTCATGCGTTTGGCATTCGCCATCGTTTCGTAGGTCGCGACATAGTCGGCCAGATAGTACTTGTGGACGCCGCGGAAGGTGCGCAGGAAGGTGCGCAGACCAGTCCCCGCACCTTCACAACTGTTGCAATGGACTTCGCGTACTCCATCCCCATCGTCATCGCGTGCCCATTCCTTTACGCTGTGGCAGACGCTGGCGTGGCGCGGATGCACGCCCCCATAGTGGACGCCTCATCTGTATAGAGGATCGTGCTACCACGCGGCACGTTGCCTTCAATAATGGTCTGGGTGGTCAGCTTCACCCAGAGGGTACCCGGCGTGCTCAAGCACCCAATAGCGCACCTCGTGGGTGCTCCGACTGATCAGGCTCAAGATCGGCGGCCGGTCATTGGCGTAGGTGCCTTTGCCCTTGCGTTTCACCCAGAGGGTACCCGGCGCGTCGGCGCGGTGGGTCGGCAGGGTCGGGATGGGGCGTACTTTTTTTCCCCCGCGTTCTGATACAGCTCATCGGCTTCGAACGCAGTTCCAGTCATCACCTCGCCAGGGAGGGTGTCGTAAAGATTGGTCTCTCTCTGCTGGCGGAGTTCGCCGAGGCGCTTGCGGTCGAGGTCGAGCTCGCGGGAGAGCCGCGCAGTACTTTCGCCTTTGGCAATCCCACGCAGTAGCATGACGATCGTCGCGGGACGCTGGCGGGTTTTGGCAAACACAGTACCAGTCAGGATGGTGTAGGTGCGCTGACAGAGCCGACAGCGGTAGGTCGGGAAGAAAGGATGTTCTCGGAAGAGCCGCCTCTGGGTGCTCTGACAGCGCGGGCAGACCAGGCTAGTCGGATGGAGGTGCTGCTCGAGCCAGGCCACACACGCACTATCATCGAGCAGGTCGGTCATCGGAAAGTCAATCATAGCCGGTAGTATACCATGCACACTGAGACCTCATGAGCCAAAACTGAACAGTGCAGCCGTGATTTTCGCCCACCAGCATCCAAGTACCGATCCCACTCCAAGCCCAGAAGACGTAATGGTTACTCATGACTTGGTAGCGGCTGGCAAGATGCTTGAAATAGATGTGCTTGATCGCTTGATTCTGAGTCCTGGTAAATGGGTATCGCTTCGCGAACGAGGTCTTGGATTTGACCGGCCGTGAGCGCTTTTTCCTCGACAAGTCGCTGGCTTCTGCGTATACTACTACGCTCGTACTCTGATCGTCGCGGCCAAGCGTGAAGGAGGCAGGCATGGATGCTGGTGAGGAATTGACGCTCGACCAGGTACCAGATGAATGGTGGCGCTGGCAGATTTCCGCGCAAACCCTGAGCGGCTGGTTTAAGCAGCACACACTAGGACTATTCTTGGCTGCCAAAGTTGGCAATGAAATCAAACCCGACGTGTTCACAGGATTTCTGCTTGAGTACAAGCAAAATCTGCTATGGATTACGGTAGGTCATGGGGTCAAAGAGCTTCACGACATACTCCTCAATCACCGTGATGACATCATGCAATTGCGTTGGATGGATAACTGTACCATTCCAGGCGCAGAGACATTTCCCGTACACAACAGAGCTCTGAAGTTGTTTTGGTCGGATGAGATTGACTTCGGCTTTGCCCATATCACTGGTTTGGACGAGGCAAATATCAGAAAGAGCGATCAGGTACAAATACTGTCTGAGCGTCATTGGCGAGATATTGACCGCGCTAAACCGGAGGGCTTTTATATCATCGGGTATCCCAAAGAATGGATAGAGATTCATAAGCAGGAAGCCAATGGACGGACAACGTGGAGTGCAACTCTTAACCTGTCTTGCTTGCCGATACAGCGAGTGCCATTTAAAGCAGATGGCGGTAATTTTTGGAAAGACCCGCAAGGCTTCTACGGCAAAATTATGCCGTTTGTAGAACAAGCGGGAGGTCAGCCTAAGAGTCCAGTGGGAATGAGCGGCGCACCCATGATTTCACTTGAGAGAGGTTTGCGCGAAGATGGCGAGTTAGGAATTCGCTACTATCTGTTTGGGATTCAGCGCAGCTGGAACGAGGTTGATACAATTCGCGCTGAGCCAATTCAAAAGGCCACAGCAATTATGGAACAATGCTTTCAGACGTTGGAATAGTGACATGGAGAGATGCGCGTCACTGTTCAACTTTGACGAACTCGGCCATCTCAAGCAACTTGGAGCAATAATTCTCCCGCCGGTTTCGTAGTACCTCATCATATCGAGATGCTGTAGTGAGTTGGAGGCTCGCGGCGACGACAATGATTACCTACGATACTATCATCTTCGTGAGCTGGGCGGCATTTCTTTTGGTGTGGGGTATAAGCGCCTTCTTTGTAAAGCAGGATGTGCGCGGCGGGGGCTACGCTGCATGGCAGCGATTCTGGGTGCTGCGCCTGGCTGTTGCAGCCCTCATTATCTTTGTCGCCGTGCGCCTCGGCCGACGCGCTGGCTCTCCAGGAGCAGTTCTCTTCTCTCATCCTGTCTTTACACCACCCCTGGCCCTCGGTTGGTTCGGTGCTGCACTTACCGCAATCGGTATCGGCTTTGCGATTTGGGCGCGCGTTAATCTCGGACGTAATTGGAGCTCGCGTCCGGCGATGAAAGAACATCACGAACTCGTGACGACCGGCCCATATGCCTACGTGCGCCATCCGATCTATTCTGGCATCATGCTTGCAGCACTTGGAACCGCGCTCACGAGCAGTATCTTCGGTATTGGCATGTTCATCTTCATCTCTATCACCTTCGCGTTGCGCCTGAACAAGGAGGAGAAGATCATGCTCGAACTCTTTCCCGAGCAATATCCAGAATACCAAAAGCGTACCAAGCGTCTCGTGCCCTTTGTATGGTAACAAAGTGCAGTAGTTACGTGAGGGAAGCGCAACAGACAAGCATAGCCTGTCGTCACGCTTCCCCGTTCAGCTTGGTCGCCTCGTCATTCCTCAATTTGTTCCAGATGGAACACTACGGACTCATTTCGCGCCCTGTGAAACAGGAGTTTGACACGAATATAATGCCCGCATATAATCGCACTAACCGCACATTTGTTCTCTTGTCACGCACAGCGAAAGGAGCCTGGGCACATGAAGTATCTTTGTCTCTGCTACTACGACGCCGAGAAGGAGGCGCAGCTTTCGCAGGAGGAGCTTGAGGCGATTGGGCCAGCTTGTAAGCCCCATGATGCGGCATTGCGTGCCACAGGCAAGGTCGTGGTACAGGGATCTTTGGCACCCTATCAAGAATGGAAGACGATACGGCCGGTCAATGGTACACCAGTGGTCAGTGATGGCCCGTTGTTGGATGTCCCACAACTGGCTGGCGCATTCATTATCATTGAGGCGGACACGATTGATGAAGCAACCGCTGTGGCATCCAAGCACGCCGCCGCAAATTACGGGGAGCACATCGGCATGGCGGTTGAGGTTCGACAGTGCGAATCGTTCGATTGAACGAGCGAGAACGCACCGCATAAGATGAGGCTGATTGAGTACGATGCTACGGTTCCCTATGAGCCGTAGTTTTTTAATGGCGGGTTTGTCAATGGGTTGGGCTCTCCATCATCTTTCGTGCTTGGATAAGATGGCTCAAACATCGGCAAGTACGCGACGTCGCAAGAGCTCGAAGCTTGCCCGCCCATAGGCGGTGCGCTTGATCATTTTCAGTCGATTCACATGACCCTCGGTGATCCCATTGCTGTGGGGCGATTCTATGGCAGCCCGTATAATCGGCTCTTCCCGCTGGAGCCCATCCGCAAAGGTAACCATTTCGCTGACGCCGCTTGACTGACAAGCCTCCAACCAGGGGGACAACGCATCCACAGCCTGTTCTCGCATCAGAGCTCTGAATTGCTGTGTCAGTTTTTGCGCCAGTGCCACTTCGGGAACGGGCATGATGCGAATTGGCCCTCACCCACGCCGCAGCAGTGGGGGGTGAGGGATGCCCGACCACCTCGTCTGGTTTTGCACTAGGATAATTTGAGTCGCTGTAACGCACATTACCATTCGCGAGGACAAGGAAGGCACACAAGAGAGCAGCAAATCCCGGATGTCATGGTGCCATGCCCAAAAGCTCGTGCGCTCTGTGATGACCTAAACCTCGTTCACGCCTGGCAATATAAGCGAGCCTGCTGGCGCGTAGGGCTGATAGCCCAAGTTTGTGCGCTGCCTCAAGTACCTTGACCCAGATCTCCTCAGGTATCGTCTGGCGTGAGTCGTTATTGAGTCTACAGTGAACCGTGGCCTGCACAACCTCCCCCTCCAACTCCAGCCGCTCTCCGTGGAAGCACTGGCGACTGAGCGCGGCCTCGTTATTCGTGGCATAAGGATTGCATTTAATGCGGTGGGCAAGCTGCACATCGTGCCGTGTAGCCAGAGGTTGAGATCCTCAAGGCTTGCCCGAACGAGCCCGAGCTCCACAGCGGCGCACCACGATCGTGAGACCTGTGGGCGCCGAACATATACACGCTTAATCGGTGAGCGAGGCTCAGCTGCATCATCCAGGCAGTCAGCTGCGCACAATCCAGTTTGCCGTGAGATGGGGAGGACAGACGAATGCCATTTAACGATCGATCGCGCTTGGACCCATCCCAGGTCGAGGACCGGCGTGGCCGGAGAGTCGGCCCCGCAGTGGCCATTGGCGGCGGTGGCCTCGGTCTGGTGGTTCTGGTGGTAGCGCTGCTGCTGGGCGTCGACCCGTCCATTCTCGGAAGCCCGGCGGAGCCGCCGACATCTGCTGTATCGACGCAGAGCCCCGGCTCAACCAGTAGCCTGCAGCAGCAGTGCCAGACGGGTGCTGATGCCAACACCCGTGAGGATTGCCGCATTGTGGGCTTCGTCAATAGCATCCAGTCGTTTTGGGCCGATGAGTTTACTCGTCGAGGCGCCAGCTACACTCCCGCCCAGCTCGTGCTCTTCACCGACGCAACCGAAGCCGCTTGCGGCTACGCCAGCGCTGCGGTGGGACCATTCTACTGCCCGAACGACCAGCAGGTCTACCTAGACCTGAGCTTCTTCGAGGAGCTACGCACGCGCTTTGGCGCTCAGGGCGGCTCGTTCGCCGAGGCGTACGTGCTGGCGCACGAGTATGGCCACCATGTCCAAAATCTGACCGGTGCGCTGGAGACGCCGGCTGGCGCGCGCGACACCGGGCCGACAAGTGGCGCAGTGCTGACTGAGCTTCAGGCCGACTGCCTGGCGGGCGTCTGGGCCAACCACGCCACCGAGACTGGCTACCTGACGGAGGTGACGGACGCGGAAATTGCTCAGAGCCTGGACGCCGCGGCTGCTGTGGGCGATGATCGAATTCAGCAACAGAGCCAGGGCTACGTCTCGCCCGAGTCATGGACGCATGGCTCATCCGAGCAACGCCAGATGGCACTGAAGGATGGGCTGCAGTCGGGCGATCTGGATAGCTGCGCGACGCCGGGCTGGACGCCGTAGCGCCGGCAACTCTGGGTGCTTTCGGTGGCTGCGCTGGAGCGCCGAAAGCCGCGCGGCGGTGGGCTAGTAGTTGCCAAGGCCATATCCGATAATGATCTGATCGGAGTAGGTGTGCCGGTGGAGACGGCATCGGGGAGGACTGGCTGGTCAATATGCTCGATGTGGTCAGCCACCCCGTGGTGGAAGTCTATCCTTGTCTGCACACCACCAATACGCTGCTTGAAATCTATCAACTGACCTTACGCCGCGCGTGTCTGACCACTTTGTCGCCTATCCAGCGCTGTACGAAGTCCTGGTCGAAGAGCTACCAGCCTGGCCCGGCCAACATCATTGCTCGCAGTGCGGGAAGATTGATGGAAACCCTCAATCTTCCCGCACCCCAAAGGCTCACTCTCAATAATGTGCGTTGTGCGCACGACCTCATCAATCTACGGAGCCGTAGGCACGAAATAGGCGATAAGAACGCCCTGATTCAGCCGGTCGGCAGCAGCGCAATGTTCGCCCGCGAGACAACACGTTAGCAGTTCAAAGCCTTGTGAGCGATTCCTTGTGCTCATTCCAGACTCGCCGTACAACATCTTCAAGTTCGTGCGGATACGCAAACTCGTGCCTATCGGCAAGCCAACGACCGACGCAAGCCATCTCTGCGCGGATGGCGTCTATTACCGTTACGGTTTCCTCAGGTGTCCGGGACGGCAAGCCAAGGATGGTGTGCTGATCAGCAGTGAGCTTGTCATCCAAGTCCTTGTGCAGTGCCCCGAGCATGTGAAGTGTTACTCGTGAATCGATAACTTTTCCCACCGCTTGCATGTACCACACTCGTAGCAGCGCCATACGCTCCAAATACAGCCCGACGAACGAAAAGTGATCGTATTTCCTGGCAAGCGCCTTCATTTGCTTGTGGGTTGTGATCCAGTAATCAACAAAGAATTGCCTGACCACCTCGCCATGAATCTCTCGAATAAGCACGGCAGCAGGGCGCGCAAACTCTTCCAACCTCTCTCTGAACGCTGCGTTGCGACAGGCGAGGATGATCTGTTTCGGCTCAGGATTCTGCCCGGTCGTATCTTGTACGTAGAAATCGACAATGGTTCCGTCTGCCAG
>WNGF01013147.1_pt1 | contig 14501 bp, 13 predicted proteins | sample 5400641 | NCBI WGS metagenome assembly WNGF01 (sample SAMN13153371, study PRJNA577476) | soil metagenome | isolation source: 80 cm soil or saprolite under grassland replicate 2 | place: USA:California | collected 2016-06-15
TTCTCGATGCAGCGAGGCTGATGGGGGAGAGGCAGATCCGCCATCTGCCGGTGCTGCAGGGCGAGCATCTGCTTGGAATCGTCGGCATCCGCGAGGTGATGGGGAGCCTGGTCGAGCGGCTTTGGCGAGAGCACGATCCAGAAGCTCGAGAGACGGCGCGCGAGCTGCTCGCCCGCCAGCCTAGCTCGGCTTCCTGACCGGCTACTCTAGGGCCTGCCCGGGCGCATAGCTCAGCGGGAGAGCGCCCGCTTCACACGCGGGAGGTCCCTGGTTCGATCCCAGGTGCGCCCATGAGGAAACCCGCTGGAAGCGGCGGGTTTTCTCGTTTCTGAACGGCCTCGCGGGAAACGATTGGGCAACAAGGTGCTCGGTTCCGGGAAGAATCAGCTACGCGACCTCGCCACCCCCTCGTCGTCGCGAATCGAACGCGACCAAGAGCATTGTCGCCGTCAAGCCGAAGCAGCCCGCAGCCCAAGGAAGGAGGCGGCTACCGTCTCACCGCCTAACCGTCATGGCGGAACCGCCGCTGCGAAGTTCCACTGCGAGCAGGCCCCATCCTCGGGCTCCGTGGTGTGTCCGTGTTACTTCGGAGTGAAGCGCAGGACGTAGGAAGCGGAGGCGCTGGAGACGTCTATGTACAGCTTGCCGCTCACGTAAACTTGATTGGTGCCGGTCTTTTGCGTGGCATTGACGAGGAGTTGGTACGGCGAGTCCACTTCGCCCGGTTTCGATTCCAGGGAGACCACGAAGCTGGACGCCTCGCTGGAGAAGTTCAGGTTTGGCTGCTTGGGGTCGTACTGCTCGAAGCGGAACAGGTATCCGCCGGGCTTGAAGTTGGAGGGGCCGAAGATCTTCCCCTGAATGCTCCCCACGAGCAGGATCTCTCCTGCTTGCTTTGGTTTCCTGGCGAGCGCAGGCTTCGACTGAATCGGACTTCTGCCGGAAGGAAGTAGCGACCCGTCGAGACATCTGCCCGACTTATAGGAGCGGTACTCCTTGTCGGCAAGGATCCACTTCCAGTGATCGTCGATGTTGGCGACGTGCTCGGTGAACGATTCCTCTTGCCGCCCGCCTGCATAGGTCCACTCGTCGTGCAGGGTGACGGCTTTCGTGTGAATTGTGGTGCCGTGAACCTTTAGAGGCTCGTCATAGACCTGTTTGCTGCTAACGGCGCTGAGGTTTGACGGCTCATCAGCGTATTGCCGTTGCTTGCACGCCACGTAGTCGGTTCGCGAGATGACGGCCTGGTCGTCCGAATACAGACTCATCCAGACCAACCCCCATTGAGAACTGAAGCGTTCTTGCTCCAGACGCTTGGCGAAAGCCACGGGACTTTCGACGGGTCGAGATGGAGCTGTAGCAGCCGCTTGGGTCGTGGCTCTGCTGTTCGCGCCGGTGACTGTCTTGATGACGGTGACCGTCTTCGTCGATCCGCCGCATGCGGCAAGAAACGAAGCCGTCATGACAAGGATAGACAGATGAGAGAGCGACCTCCAGTTGGTACTTGTCGAGGTGGATGTTGAAGCACTGAAACGGCGCGCCATTCCGATCTTCGAGCCGCACACGCCAGATCTGCGGAGCGACTCGCTTAACCTCGCCCACGCGGCAGCCGACACACCCCCGCGAAGGCAGCCTCTTGATGTAGCTCAGAACCTCCTCGGCGTCCGCCCGAGCCTTCGCGCGTTCTTCACTGCTGCTGCTGTTACGCCAGCCGAACGTGTAGATCGCGAACGCTCCGAGCGCGCCGGCCACGAGCACGGCGACAGTGACGGTGATCCACTTCATTTGGTGATCATTCTCCTCCAAGGCGCTTCGCTCGTGCCGGGATAGGTCCCGGGTACGGACGGCGATGGAGGCCGCGTTGGGCAACACGCGGGCAAAACCGGGCGGGAGACAGGGCGAAAGCGGCACCCCGGCCGAAGCGATCGAAGTCCCTCAGCTACGAAAGGCAGGCTGGCGGGAACTACTAGAGAGAACGCTGAGGATCGACTTCGACCCAGGTGCGCCCATCACACGAGCTTCGTTGCTAGGTTGCGCTTGTGCTGGCGCTGACGACCGGGCACAAGATCGGGCTCGCGGTCGCGGCCGCGATCTTCGTCATATTCGCGCTTTCGTCCGCCTTGTTGGTCCCGCGTTTTCGCGCCGGCTTCCCCGGCCGCGGGCTGCCGCTCTTCGTGCTTGCGACGATCGTCCTCTTCACGATCGTCCTCTTCGCCGGGATGATGACCTCGGTGATCGTGTTCGGCCGCGAGAGCGAAGAGGCAAAGGCGCATGGCCAGACGACTGCTCCGGAGAAGACGACTCAGGCGCCGACTTCGGCGACGAAAGTCGCCGTCCAGGAAACCGAGTTCAAGATCACGCTCTCGAGCACGAAGCTCAAGGCGGGCGCGTACGAGTTCGAAACGAAGAACACCGGCAAGCTCCCGCACGACCTCTTCGTCGACGGGCCGGGCGTGACGGACGCCAAGACGCCCCTTGTCGATCCCGGGGGAAACGGCACCCTCGACGTCACGCTGAAGGCGGGCACCTACGACTTCTACTGCTCGGTCCCCGGCCACAAGCAGGCCGGTATGGACGTCAAAGTCACGGTCTCCTAGAAAACTGAGCGGAGAGGGCGGGATTCGAACCCGCGACCCACCTTTCGGCAGGTACGCGATTTCCAGTCGCGCTCCTTAGGCCAACTCGGACACCTCTCCGAGCACCGTATTGTGCCCTTAGCTCTCGAGGCTCGGGTGAACGGTGATCTCGACGTTGCCCTTGAGCGCCCCAGAGACGGGACAGCCGTCCTTCGCCTGCTCGGCCGCCTCTTCGAAGGCCGCGGCGTCGATCCCGGGCACGCGTCCCTTCACAGTGAGCTCCATCATGGTGATGGCGAAGCCATCGTCGACCTTGTCGAACGTGCACACGGCGCTCGTCTCCAGGCGCTCCGGGGCGTGTCCGCTCTGGGCAAGCCCGTGCGACAGCGCCATCGAGAAGCACGCGGCGTGTGCCGCGGCGATCAGCTCCTCGGGGCTCGTCTTCCCACCCGACTCCTCGGTGCGGGCGGCCCAGCTGACCGGAAGCCCGCCGAACGCACCGCTGCCCGTCGAGACGATCGTGCCGCTTCCGTGCAGGAGATCGCCCTCCCAGACGACCTCCGCGCGTCGCTCAGCCACTCGAGGCCTCCTCGAAGCGCTTCCCGACCTCGGGCCAGTTGACCACGTTCCACCACGCCTCGAGATAGTCGGGCCGGCGGTTCTGGTACTTGAGGTAGTAGGCGTGCTCCCAGACGTCGATGCCGAGGAGGGGAACGTCGCTCTGCATGATCGGGGAGTCCTGGTTCGGGGTCGAGTAAACGGCGAGGCCGGTGCCGTCCCAGACGAGCCATGTCCACCCCGAGCCGAACCGCTTGACGCCCGTGTCGTTGACGAGCTGTTTGAGCGCCTCGAGGCTGTCGAAGGTTTCGTTGATCGCGTCAGCGAGCGCGCCTTCGGGCTCGCCGCCCCCATCCGGGCTCATGATCTTCCAGAACAGGGAGTGGTTCGCGTGGCCGCCCACGTTGTTGCGGACCGTCTTGCCGACGTCGTCCGGGAAGATCTCCAGGTTCGTCAGGACGTGCTCGACCGAGGCGTCGTGTTCCTCGGTGCCTTCGAGCGCCTTGTTCGCGTTGTCGACGTAGGCCTGGTGGTGCTTGTCATGGTGCAAGTGCATCGTCTGCTCATCGATGTGAGGCTCGAGCGCGTCGTATGCATAGGGCAGGTCGGGGACCTCGAATGCCATGGTCGCTCCTTTCCTCGAGATCCCCCTACCCTAAGGGAGGCGGAGGGGGTGAGATTCGAACTCACGTCGGACCTAACGGCCCGAAACGGTTTTCGAGACCGCCGCATTCGACCGCTCTGCCACCCCTCCAATGAGGCGGAGAAGGAGGGATTCGAACCCTCGAAGGAGGTAATTACCCCCTTAACGCCTTAGCAGGGCGCCGCCTTCAGCCACTCGGCCACTTCTCCGCGGCGAACTCAGGATAGCGCAGTGGAAACCCGGCATCGGCCCGGGGGTTGACAAGAAAGAAGGATCGTTCTAGCGTGCAGGGAAGAAGGCACTGAAGAACGCTGGCAGTGCGCGCCTTTGCACACGGGGTCACGCATCATGAGGCGCAGAGCCCGTTATGGCTGACTGGCCGATGCACCGACGCGCACTGCCAGCGTCCTTCGGCCGTTTTATCCGCAGCAAGTCCAATCATCTACCCTTCTGCGCCGCTTGTCAAATGGTCTCGGCGGCGGCGCGGGAATACTGCGCATATGCGCGTCGGCAGCCGCGAGGTCGCGTTCTCGAACCCGAACAAGGTGTTCTTTCCCGAGCACGGACTGACCAAAGGGGATCTCGTCGCCTACTACGTGGACGTGGCGGACTGCGTTCTCAACCACGTGTCGCACCGGCCGATGCAGATGCTGCGCTACCCCGACGGGGTCGACGGGTTCCGCTTCTACCAAAAGCGTGTTCCCGAGCCGCACCCCGACTGGCTCGACACCGTCCACATCAAGTTCCCGAGCGGACGCACCGCCGACTTCCCGGTGGCGAACGACGCCGCCTCGCTCGCCTGGATCGTCAACCTCGGCTGCATCGACCTGCACACCTGGGCTTCGCGCGTGGACGACGTGGAGCGGCCCGACTACCTCTTGATCGACCTCGACCCGAGCGAGGGGAATCCCTGGGAGCATGTCCGCGAGATTGCGCTTGTGGTCAAGGAGGTGATGGACGAGCTCGGCCTGGCGAGCTTTCCCAAGACGTCGGGAGCGACCGGCCTCCACATCCTCGCGCCGATTCGGCCGGAGCTTCTTTTCCGAGACGTCCGCGACTTCGCCAAGGCGCTCGCCAAGGAGGTCGAGGAGCGCATCGGCGATCAAGGCGTGGCGACGACCACCTGGAAGGTGGCGGATCGCCTCGGCGTGTTCGTCGACTACGGCCAGAACGCGCGCGACCGGACGATCGCCTGCGCCTACTCGATCCGGCCGACTCCCGACGCCCGCGCGTCGGCGCCGCTCCGCTGGGGCGAGGTGGAGAAGGTCGACCCGGCGGGGTTCACGCTCGAGACCATGCGAGACCGGATCGCCGACGTCGGCGATCTGACGGCCGGGATGTGGCGGCGGAAGGCGAGCCTCCTCAGCCGCTTCGAGAAGCTGGGACTGGAGGCTCCTTCTCGATGACGCCGATGTAAATCCCTGCCCTCGAGCCATCTTCGTCCTCGAGGGTGCGCGCGAGGCGCCAGCCGGTGCCTTGGAGCAGCTCTTCGAGCTCGGGCCGCGAGAGGAACAGGTAGTCGAACCACAGCGTCGCGACGTCGCGGTAGCGGATCCGGATTCGGATCTGACCGCTCATCCGGCCCCGCTTGCGGTTGCGCTCGTGATAGTTGAGGTGGACCCGGTCCTTGGTCGTGTATGGATCAAGCGTCTCGCCGAGGATGCGCGCCCGGTCCGAGGTCACGGAGTGGAGGCGCTTCAGGAGCCGGCGCCCCTTCGCGCGGCTCGCGAGCAGGCCGAGATTGTTCCCGTACATGACGACGGTGTCGAAGATGCCGAGGGACTCGTCGACGTCCTCCACACGCAGGAGGCGCGCGTCGCGAACCCCGCGCCGCTTGCAGGTCTCGACCGCCCCCGGCGAGGCGTCGATCGAGACGACCTCGTAGTGCTTCTCCTGCAGGTGCAGCGCGACGCGACCTGCGCCGGCGCCCACGTCGAGCACGCGCCCGCGAGCGAGCCGGAGCGCCCTGCGCTGCCGCGACGGCCACTTTCGATAGGGCGCGAGATACGCCTCCGGCCCGAATCGGCTCGACATGATGAAGCCGTCGTCGCGCTCGACGACTTCGACCAGGTCGTCCTCCTCGAGGGCCGCTAGGAGCAATTCGCCGTATCCATCACCAGTCCTCATGCGAGCAGTTTCTCGACCGTCGGGTCGCCGCGCCGGCGCGTGGGCCGGACCTCGCGCCAGGTGCAGTCCTTCGCGTCCTTGTCCGGCCGGAAGCGGACGAGGCGCGTCCCGTGCCGGAAGCGGTTTCGCTCCAGCTTGTCGAAGCGAACCTCGCAGACGAGCTCAGGCCGGACCGGGTTCCAGTCGAGCTCCTTGCCCTGTGACCAGCGGCTCTGGCCGCCGGGGACGCGCTCACCGCTGATGTGCCCCTCCTCGGCGAGAGGTGGAAGCAGCTCGTCGAGCTGCCGCCGCACCGGGGCGGAGAGCCCCGAGCAATGGCCGACGAAGTCGAGCCCGCCCTCGTCGTCGTAGAGCCCCAGCAACAGCGTCGAGATGCGCCCCTTCTCCTTCTCGCTCCAGCGGAAGCCGACGATGACGCAGTCCGCCGTTCGGTGGGGCTTGACCTTCACCACGGCTTCTCGCGAGCCGGGGCGATAAGGGCTGTCCAACCTCTTGCAGACCACACCGTCGAGGCCGGCGGCCTCGAGGCGGTCGAGCCACTTCTTCGCCTGCGCGAGCTCGCGCGAGCAGGGCGAGACGCGGAAGCCCTTGACCTTGCTCTCGAGGAAGGCGCGCCGCTTCTCGAGCGGCTGCTCGTGAACGGGCTTGCCCTTCCAGAGCAGGACGTCGAAGACGACGAGCTCGGCCGGGATCTCGGCCGACAGCTTGCGCACTCGGCTCTCGGCAGGGTGAAGGCGCATTTGCATCGCGTCGAAGTCGAGCTTGCCGTCGCGGGCGATCACGATCTCGCCGTCGAGGGCGGAGTGGGGCGGAAGCAGATCGCCGAGCGGCCGCAGCTCGGGGAAATAGCGCAGCAGCGGCCGCTCGTTCCGGCTCCAGAGCGCGAGCTCGCCGCCGTCGTTCTCGAGCACGCCCCGAAAGCCGTCCCACTTGGGCTCGTACTGCCAACCGTCGCCCGCGGGCAGCTCGGCCACGAGCTCGGCCTCCATCGGCGGGAAGGGAACGTTTGGCCCCGGCATAAGGGGACTTTGCCAGAGCGTCGGAGGGCGTGATCTACGACCTCGTTGGACTTGACACAGCGACCAAACCCATTCAGGATCCTTCCCTCGGCTCGCCGAGCGGGTCGGTGAAGGTCATGTTTTCCAACTGAGGGAGGGAGATCTTGCACGCACGATCCTTGCGCATCGCGCTTGGCGTGCTCTTGGCGGCTTTCGTCGCCGGCGGAGTCGTTCTCGCCGGCGTCTTTCTGACCGCCAAGGGCTCGTCGGACGCGCGCGCGTCACATCGGCACGTCGTGAAGGCCGGGAACGAGTATGTCGCCGGCAACCGCGGCGAGCCGTCTGAGGAAGCGACCGGAGAGGAAGCCACTGGCGAGGATCCGGCCGCAGCGGCTGAGGAGGCGTTCGCAGCACGCGCCTACCCGGCCGAGGACATTCCGCTCTCGGCCACTCAAAACGCTCTCACCGCCTGGAATCAGCTCAAGGCGAAGGGCAACAAGGGCAAGAACATGGTCGGCCAGTGGACGCTCGCCGGGCCGAGCTCGGCCAATTACCCGAGCGTGCTCACCTTCAGCGGCGCGGACTACACCGCGTCCGGCCGAGTGACCGCCCTTGCGGTCGACCCGAGCTGCTCGCAGGTCAAGTGCCGCGTCTGGGCCGGCGCAGCCGGCGGCGGTATCTGGAGGACCAGCAATGCGCTTTCGGGAAGCGGCGCGTCGTGGTCGTTCGTGTCCGGCTCGTTCGGGACGAACGCCATCGGCACGCTGACGTATGCGGGCGGCGTCCTCTACGCGGGCACCGGCGAGCCGAACGCCTCGGGCGACTCGGAGGCCGGGCTCGGCATCTGGAAGTCGACCGACGGGGGCTCCACCTGGACGCATCTCGCATCGCAGGTGACGGCGCTGACGACGCCCGGGAACGGCACATACACGGGCGATGCGTTCGCCGGTCGGTCGGTGAGCTCGATCGTCGTCGATCCGTCGAATCCGAACGTTCTCTACGTCGGATCCGCGCGCGGGGTGCGCGGGATCAGCTCGGTCACGGGCGGCGCCACGTCCAACCCCCCGACTCCGAGGCCTCCGTTCGGCCTGTTCAAGTCGACGGACGGTGGCGCGACATTCAGCTTCATCTGGGACGGCAACGCCTCGGCTCGCGGCGTCAACGACGTCGAGCTCGATCCCAGCTATACGAGCAACAACACGCTGTACGCGGCCGCGTTCCAGCAGGGCGTTTGGCGGTCGACCGACGACGGCGGCACGTGGACGCAGATCAAGACGCCCCAGAACGGGACGCTGAACACGGACCGGGCGGAGTTCGCCGTCACACAGCTGTCGAACGGCAATACCCGGATGTACGTCGGTGACGGCACCTCGTCCGACTCGGATACCGCAAGCACCGCCTGCCCGGGCGGCAATTGCCGGGCACGCTTCTTCCGCACCGACGATGCGACGGCCGCTGCGCCGGTCTTCACGAACCTGACGACGACTCAGAACATCGGCTACTGCACAGCTCAGTGCTGGTACGACAACGTGGTCTACTCGCCGCCCGGCAAGCCGGACACGGTGTACCTGGGCGGGTCGTACTCGTACGGCTCGTACGGGTTCACGACGAACGGCCGGGCGTTCATCCGCTCGACGGACGCCGGAGCGTCGTTCACGGACATGACGTGGGACGCGACGACGAACCCGACGCCGGCCGGCAACTGCTGCCAGCCGAACGCTGTGGCGCCGAACGGCCAGCACCCGGATTCGCATGCCATGGTGGAGATCCCGGGCACCAACGCCGCGATCTTCGGCACGGACGGCGGGCTGATGCGCTCGAGCGGCGAGTTCGCGGACATCTCGTCGCAGTGCACAGATCGAGGCCTTACCGGCTCCGGTCTCACGCTCTGCCAGCAACTGCTGTCGGCGGTGCCGTCGTACCTGTACAACATGAACAAGGGGCTCTCGACGCTCCAGTTCCAGAGCCTGTCGGTGGCCGCGGACGACGCGAAGCACCTGCAGGGAGGAACGCAGGACAACGGGACGTTCGAGACCACCGGCTCGTCCGTCGTCTGGCCGCAGATCATCTACGGCGACGGCGGCCAGTCCGGCTTCAACGTCGGCAACAGCACGGTGAGGTTCAACTCGTACTTCGGGCAGAACCACGACGCGAACTTCCAGAACGGAGATCCGGAGAAGTGGGTCATCATCTCCGGCCCGATCGTGTCGAGCCCGGAGGGGTCGAACTTCTACGCGCCGATCATCGCCGACCCGAACCCGGCGAACGCGGGGACGATCTTCGAGGGCTCGCAGAGCGTCTGGCGCACCCAGGACTGGGGCGGCGACCAGACGACCCTCGAGGCTGACTGCCCCGAGTTCACGACTCCCAGCAGCACGCCGACCTGCGGTGACTTCGTCCGGATCGGTCCGAGCGGAGCCAGCGACCTGAAGGTATCGTCCGGCGACTATCGCGGCACGACCCGCGCAGGCGGTTTCGTCGCAGCGACGGAGCGGACCGCGAGCGATACGGGCACGCTCTGGGCGGCGACGACGACCGGCCGGGTCTTCATCTCGAAGAACGCGGATGCGGCCGCGGGATCGGTGACGTATACGCGGCTCGACACGCTGCCGTCGGCCACGGCCGACCCGAACCGGTTCGTGTCGGGCATCTACGTCGACCCGTCGGATTCGAACCACGCGTGGATCTCGTACTCGGGCTACAACTTCAACACCCCGAGCCAGCCGGGCCACGTGTTCTCGGTCACGTACAACGGCTCGTCGGACGCGACGTGGACGAGCCTGGACGGGACGGGCGCTACGGCGTTCCCGGACCTCCCGTCCACGGACGTCGTCCGCGACTCGAACGGCGATCTCTACGCGTCGACCGACTTCGGCGTGATGAGGCTGCCGAGCGGCTCGACCGACTGGGAAGTCGCCGGTACGGGCCTTCCCCAGGTCGAGGTTGCAGGCCTGACGATCGTGCCCGGCGCGCGCAAGCTCTACGCGGCCACGCACGGCCGCAGCGCCTGGCAGCTGACGCTTCCGTAGCGACAGACAGCACCGCGCAGAAGGGCCGCCTCCGGGCGGCCCTTCGCATTTCCATAAGCTCCGAGCGATGAGCAGACGGGTCGTCGTCACGGGCCTGGGAGCGATCACGCCGATCGGGAACGACGCGCGCGCGACCTGGCGGGCTGCCGTGGAGGGGCACAGCGGCGTCGACTTCATCCGTGCCTTCGACCCGACCGGCTTTCCGGTCCGGATCGCCGCCGAGGTGAAGAATTTCGATCCGACCTCCGTCGCGTCCCCGAAGGAGATCCGCAAGCTCGACCGCAACGTCCTGCTGGCGCTCGGCGCCGCGAAGGAGGCGGTCGGGGACGCCGGGCTCGACGCCGACGGCTACGACCCGGCAAGAGTCGGCATCGTTTTCGGCTCCGCGATCGGCGGCTTCCTCGGGATCATGGAGCAGCACGACGTCCTGCGCGAGCGGGGCCCCGACCGCGTCTCGCCCAACTTCCTCCAGAACGTCCTCGTCGACTCGGCGAGCGGCCAGCTCGCGATCTCTTTCGGGTACCGCGGGCCGAACTATGCGCCCGTCTCTGCCTGTGCGACCGGGTCGCACGCGGTCGGGGAGGGAGCGGAGCTGATCAAGCGCGGGGACGCGGACGCCGTGCTCGCCGGCGGCACCGAGGCCTGCATCCACCCGCTGATCCTGGCCGGCTTCACGGCCATGCGCGGGCTCGTCGCCGAGGACGAGGATCCCACGCGCGCCTCGCGCCCGTTCGACGCGACGCGCGCCGGGTTCGTGATGGGCGAGGGCGCCTGCGTCCTCGTGCTCGAGGAGCTCGACGCTGCGCGCGCCCGCGGGTCGACGATCTACGCGGAGGTGCTCGGCTACGGAACCTCCAACGACGCCTACCACATGGTCGCACCGGACCCGGAATCGGTGGGGGTCTGCGAGATGATGCGGGCCGCCCTCGACCGCGCCGGCGTCGCGCCGGAGCGGGTCGGATACATCAACGCGCACGGCACCTCCACGCCGCTGGGCGACGCGGCCGAGACGAAGGCGATCAAGGACATGGGGCACTGCTTCGGGGCGGCGGGGACGATCGAGGCGATGATGTGCGTCCTCGCGGTGCGTGAGGGCGTGCTTCCGCCGACGATCAACTACGAGAACCCGGATCCCGAGTGCGACCTGGATTACGTCCCGAACGAGGCGCGCAAGGCGGAGATCGACGTCGCGCTCTCGAATGCGATGGGGCTGGGCGGCCATAACGCGTGTGTTTTGATAGGGAAGATTTGAGCTTTATCGTCGAGGAGAAGATCGAGGAGTACGCCGCCGAGCACACGACGCCGGTGGAGCCGCTCTTCGACCGGCTGGCCGCGGAAACGCGCGATAGGACGACTGCGCCGCAGATGATGGTCGGCGTGCTCGAGGGCCGCTTCCTCGAGTTCCTCGTGCGACTGATGGGCGCGAAGACCGTGCTCGAGCTGGGGACGTTCACGGGCTGGTCATCGATCTCGATGGCGAGGGGCCTTCCGGAGGGAGGCCGGATCGTCACCTGCGACGTCAGCGAGGAGACGACCGAGATCGCGCGTCGCTACGCCGAGGAGGCAGGCGTGGTCGACCGGATCGACTACAGGCTCGGGCCGGCTCTCGAGACCATCGCGAGCCTCGACGGCCCCTTCGACCTCGTCTTCATCGACGCCGACAAGGTCAACTACGTCAACTACTACGAGGCGGTGCTGCCGAAGCTGGCCGGCGACGGGCTGATCGTCGCCGACAACGTGCTCTGGTCCGGCCGCGTGCTCGAGGACGATCCGGAGGACGAGGGGACCAGCGCGATCAAGGAGTTCAACGACCACGTGCGCTCAGACGAGCGCGTCGAGCAGGTCATGCTCACCGTCCGCGACGGCATGACGCTGATCCGCAAGCGCTGATCTAAAGGGGCCGGTAGCGGCGGTCGAGGTAGACGAGCGGAGGCTCGGCGGCGCCGAGCTCGCACTCCAGCACTTCGCCGACGAAGAACGTGTGGTCACCCGCGTCGTGCTCGGCCCAGACGCGGCATTCGAGCCAGCCGAGCGCCCCTTCGAGCAGCGGCGCGCCGGCGGCCCCCACACGGTGAGCGATCCCTTGCCAGTGCGCGAACGGCGGTACGCCCCGGGCGAAGTGCTGAGCGATGTCTTCCTGGCCGGCGGCAAGGATGCTGACCACGAAGCCGCCCGCCCGGTGCAGGAACTCGTGCATCGCCGCCTCGCGGGCGATCGAGACCCCCACGAGCGGCGGCTCGAGCGAGAGCGAGACGAGCGAGCCGACCGTCAATCCGAGGCGCTCGCCCTCGAGGTCTACGGTGACGACTGCGACGCCGGCCGGGAACCGGCGCATGAGCGCCGTGAGCGCGTCGCCCGTCATGGAGACCGAGTCTAGGTCAGTGGATCTTGTTGCAGAACTTGCTGCCCTTGGACAGCTTCTTTTGGAGCTCGTTCGCCTTTTGCTCCGCGAAGATGTCGAACACCGTCAGGGCCGGCGCGGGGCCCCAGCCGACGTCCGGAGTGACGCCCGGGCCCATCGCGACCGCGCGGTACATGTCGCCGGCGCTCAGGAAGTGCTTGGTGCCCTCCGGGGCATAGGTATGGCAGGTCTGGCCCTCCCACGGTTTGGACAGCCCATTCTCGTCGTGGATCCATTCGTCCGGGTTGCCGCATTGAGCGTCATGGGACTGGATATAGATAACCCGGCCGTAGCCGTCCTGCGGAATGCCGAGGCCGTCCCACTTCAAGCCGTAGATCGGCTCGCCCTTGTAGTCGTACCAGCCGAAAAGATGCTGGTAGTGGATCGGATCCGTTACATGCGGATGCGGCGTATGCCAGTCCATGAAGAGGTGAAGCTGCGCGACCGGGCCGCTCCAGTGCGAGAGCCGGAGCTCCTCAGGCCCCTCGTCGGCCGGAGTGCAGACCGGCCCGAGCCGCACCCAGCTCTGGGCTCCCCAGTACGTGTGGTCCGGGGCCTCGCAACCGGCCACGTAATACGGCAGCTTGGGGCCGTCGTAGGGTTTGCAGAGATTCGGCATGCGCAAGATCTGCTGTGCGAAGTGACCCGTCGGCGAGAGGCGCATGTGACTCATCTCCACCTGTGGCGGCCCGCACAAGGGGCCTTGCAGATGGCCGCACTTGGGATGCGGCAGGGCGTTCAGTGCGCCCCAGGCGAGCATTGCCCGCTCCTGACCGTGCTGCCTGAACCGAAGGAGGGCCTTCAGCTCGCCGTGGTCTCGGATGACCGAGACTCTGACGTGCGTCGCGCTCCGCGCGACCAGAACCGAGCCCGGCGCGCTCGGGATCACGACCACGGCGATTGCAGCGGCAAGCGCGAGCAGCAAAAGGTGGCGCACAAATCTCGACCCCATCGGGGCAGGTTTTAGCACAAAAACCTGGTATCGCCTAGCGCGGTTTCTGCGGCTGGCAGAACTTGCTGCCGCGGCTGAGCTCGACCTGCTGCTTGTACGCCTGCTCCTGCCAGACCGGATCGAAAGTGCCGAGCGGAGAGACCGGCCCCCACTTCACGTCGGGGAGGACGCCGGCGCCCATGACCGTCGCGCGGTACGCGTCGCCCTCGCCTTTCCAGTTGGGCGAGCCGACGAACTTGCCCCAGAAGCCGTAGCAGAACTGCCCGTTCCACGGCTTGGAGAGGAAGCCCTGCGCGCGCCGCCAGCCCTTGCCCCAGTGCGAGTTGAGGCTGTCCACGTAGAGCACGCGGCCGTAGCCGTCGAGTGGAACGCCCGTCTTGCTCCAGCGCAGGCCGTAGACCGGCTGGCCGCCGTACGTGTACGACCCGAAGAGGTGGTCGTAGTAGGCGCCGTGGGACTTGACCCAGTCGAGGTTGATCTCCAGCTTCGGAAGCGCGCCGCTCCAGTGCGAGAGCCGAAGCTCACGGGCGCCTTTGACCGGGGTGCCGGGCTTGTGGAGCCGAATCCAGCTCTGCGCCGCCCAGTAGCTCCCGTCGGGCGAGGCACACGCAGCCACCATGAACGGGAGCGTGGGCCCGTCGTAGGGCTTGCACAGGTTCGGTCCCTTGAGCAGCTTGATGCCGAGGCCGCCGTTCGCAAAGATGCGCTGGTGGCTCATCTGGACCTGGGCTGGGCCGCACCTCGGCCCTTGCACCTTTCCGCAAGTCGGGTGCGGACGCGCGTTGATCGCGCCCCAAGCCAGCACGCTTCTCGTCTGGCCGTTTTGGCGGAAGGTGAGGATCGCCTGTTTCTGCGGCGTGATCGAAATGGAAACGTTCGAGGCGTTACGCGCGATGAGGGTCGAGCCGAGCGCCGCAGGCACGATCACAAGCGCGAGGGCGCCTGCGAGCAGAATGCGCAGAGGTCTAAATCCCATGCACTTCGCCTATCCGTCTAGGCGGTTTCCAAACCTTCTAGAAAACTGCGCTTGGGGAGCCCTGCGCCGGCGGCGTCGCCCACTCCGAGCGAGCCTGGGGAACGCAGAACCGGCTTCCCTTGCTGAGCGCGAGCTGCTCCGAATACGTCTCGATCTGCCATTCCAGCTTCTCGCCCGTCAGCACGCTGCGGTCGCCCTTGGTTACGACGTCGGCGTCGGTCACCTGGTTTGCGGCGAACGG
>WNGF01007256.1_pt1 | contig 14499 bp, 7 predicted proteins | sample 5400641 | NCBI WGS metagenome assembly WNGF01 (sample SAMN13153371, study PRJNA577476) | soil metagenome | isolation source: 80 cm soil or saprolite under grassland replicate 2 | place: USA:California | collected 2016-06-15
GCGCGACAGGCCGTTACGCTTTCCCATGGACATCCTCCTGTGTGGTTGGGACACCAAGCCCGTTCACCACATCAGGGGGATGTCCCTTCCTTCAACCACTCCAGGAGTTACTAGGGGGCGGCGGCGCAGCGATGCGCCGCCGCTACCCGACTGGCGGGGGTTCTTCTACCTGCTGGAGGCGGCTGGCCTGGAGGTGCAGCTGGTCAACGACCGCGACGTCAAGAACGTACCGGGCCGGCCCCAGACCGACAAGCTCGATGCGGTCTGGCTGGCCAAGCTGACCGAGCGGGGCATGCTGCGGCCCAGCTTTGTTCCCCCCGGCCGAGATCCGCCAGCTGCGCGACTACACCCGGCTGCGGATCGACCTGACCCGGGACCGGTCCCGGCACGTCCAGCGGCTCGAGAAGCTGCTGGAAGACGCCCTGATCAAGCTGTCCACCGTGGCCACCGACACGAGAAGCTGCTGGAAGACGCCCTGATCAAGCTGTCCACCGTGGCCACCGACATCATGGGCAAATCCGGCCGGGCGATGCTGGAGGCGCTGATCTCCGGCCAGCGCGACCCCAAAGTGCTGGCCGGCCTGGCCCGTGGGCGGATGAAGGCCAAGCACGCCGCACTGGTGCAGGCCCTCACCGGCCGGTTCGACGACCACCACGCCGAGCTGGCCCGCCTGCTGCTGGACCAGTACGACGCCCTGACCGCCCAGATCGACCGTCTCACCGCCCGTATCCAGGAGCTGCTGGCCGCCATCCCCGCCGCGCAAGGCGTGGACACCGACGGCACCACCGGCCCCGACGCCGGCACCGGCCCAGACGCGGCCGTCCTGCCCGCCGTCGCGCGGCTGGATGCGGTCCCCGGCATCGGCGTCAAGGCCGCCCAGGTGCTCCTCGCCGAGCTGGGGCTGGACATGGGCATCTTCCCCACCCCCGCCCACCTGGTGTCATGGGCCAAGCTGTGCCCACGCACCATCCAGTCCGGGACCAAGCACCGCGCCGGCACCACCGGCAAGGGCAACCCCTACCTCAAAGGGATCCTCGGCGAGATCGCCGCCGCGGCCGCCAAGACCGACACCTTCCTCGGGGAGCGCTACCGGCGCCGCCGCCCGCTACCACGACCTTGGCGCCGGCTACTACGCCAGCCGCATCGACACGGCCCGCAAGGCCCGCAACCACATCCGCCAACTGGAAGCCCTCGGCTTCACCGTCACCCTCGCCCCCGCAGCCTGACCCGCCCCGCACCACCACATCCCGCAACACAGGAGCCGGCTTCGCCGGCTGCTGCCGCCTGCCCGGCTCAGGTAGCTATTTTCGGTTCAGGTATGATCCTGCCCCCCTGCACGCCCCCCGATGACGGCAAGCCCGACCTCGGCCTGACCGTGCATCGACGAGGAAGGAACCTGCATGCGTCGCCTTGCACTCCTGCTGGCTGTGATCGTGTCCACTGTCGCCGTTGCGGTCGCCGGCCTCGCCTGGGCGGGCTCGGCGTTTGCCGCTCCCGCGCGGCCTGACCTCGTCGTGGACGTAACCGTCAGCCCGGTGGAGGTCCCCGCGGCCGGCGGGGACGTCCAGGTGGCGATCGTGGTGCGCAACGTCGGCTCCGGGGCCGCCAACGACGTGAAGGTGAAGGTCCGCCCGCCGGCCGGGAGCAGCCTCGCCGGCGACGCCAGCTCGAGCTGGCAGTGCGACTACGGCACGTGGAAATGCGCATACGGGACGCTGGCCGCCGGGGACGAGGCCGAGGTCCTTACCGTGCCGTTGCGGCTCCCGCCAGCGAGCCTTGGCGACGTGGTGACCGTGAGCGCAACCGTGTCGACATCGAGCCTCGAGACCGCCACCGACAACAACACCGACAAGGCCAAGATCGCCTATACCGCGGTCGCCGACCTTGCCGTGGAGCTGACCGGGGACGGCACCGACGTGTCGAACCTGGGCGGCCGCGAGTACGCCGTTGTGCGGGTGACCAATGTGGGCACGGTGTCGGTGTCCGATGTCCGCGTGACGATGGACCCGCCCGCTGGCGCGTGGGTGCAGCTGGAGAACTTCACGCCCGACGACTGGCAGTGCGACGTCAGCGGGGCGCCGTGGGTCTGCAACCACGCGCAGCTCGCTCCGGGCCTCAGCAGCGTCATCGACATCCCGGTGATGTTTCCTGGCGGCACGACCGGCGACACCTTGACGATGACCGCCACCGCGTCGACCACCACCCCCGAGAAGTCGCTGGCCAACAACAGCGCCGAGGTGACCTTCCGCTACATCACACCCACGCCGGCCGACGTCACTATCACGGGCATGGATGCCTATCCGCAGCAGCTGGTGGCAGACGACCAGGTCAACCTGTATATCGCCGTGGACAACATCGGCGGCAGCCCAGCCGACAACGTGACCGTGCGGCTGCCGCTGCCCGACACTGTCCAGCCGGTGTCCGCCGACGGCGGCGACGACTGGACCTGCACGGTGGACAACGACGCGCAGACTGGGCAGCGGGTCTGGGACTGCGTGCAGCCACGGTACGAGCCAGCGGGGCTGGAGCTGGTCAGCCCGATCCAGCTAGTCGCCACGGTGGGGGCCGGCACCCCTGACGGCACCCTGACCTTCACCGCCACTGTCAGCACCGACAGCCCCGAGCAGTCCACCGACAACAACACCGCGCAGGCCACGACCAGCTACCTGGCGCAGGGCTTCATCAGCGGCCGGGTCTGGCTGGACCAGGACCGCGACGGGCAGCGCGACGCCGACGAGCCGGCGGTCCAGAGCGGCTGGGACGGGGTCCGGCTGCTGCAGTTCCTCAAGGAGGGCATGACCGATCCCGCCTGGGATACGCCCAGCGCCTTCGTCGGCGGCGACGGCACCTACACCCAGCGGCTCGCGCCCGGTCGGTACTTCGTCCGGGTCCAGGTCAGCCCAACGCTGGACTTCACGACTCCCAACGTCGGCGACGAGGCGACCGACTCCGACGTCGTCCTCACGGCTCGCGCCTACGACGGTGTGACCGCCGAAAGCGCGGTGGTCAACGTGATCGACGGCCAGCACACCGTCATCGACATCGGATTGGTCCCCGCCCAGTCCTGACAGCAAGCGCCAGCCCTGCCGACCGGCGCTCTCCGCGCAGCTCGCCGGCCTCGGCGTCCACACCACGCCGGGCCGGCCGCCCAAGTCCACGTGGTAATTCCCGAGAGGTGCGGAAGTGATCTAGAGAAGACGCAGGTCACATCCTTGACCCATAGGCCACGGGCCCGTTTCTGCAACAGGCTGTTACCAGGCGGAGTCGAGAAGCAGGGCGTCCATGTGGGCCAGTATCCGGGAGAGGAAGGGTCCTCTCCCCGGGACCTTGCTCCACAGCGGCTACCGGGAGGAGACGTTAGCTCCTCCCGGTAGCCGCTGACCTGTGTGGCGTACGTCCGATCCTCACGCGCTGCGCATGGGCCACCAGCCCAAAGGAGCGCGAATCGAGCGCCAGCGCTACTTGGCGGGCCGGAACGCGACCTGGATCTGCGCAGCCAGACCGGGTGCAGTGAAGCCGAAGATGTCACTGCTGCTGTAGTGGCCCGGCGTTGCCGGAATCCCGGTGTCCTCGTGGGTGAAGTCCGTGGTCGTGGGGGTGCCGTGGCCGGTGTCGGTCTCCTCCCCGCTGGCGAAGAAGGTCTGTGGCCCTGCCGACCCGGGCTCGATCGTCCAGCTCTCGATCTCGAACGAGGTGTGCCCGGCACCAGCGCCGCCACCACCGACGGTGTGGAAGCAGAACGCGAACTCGGCATCGCCCCAGGTTTGCGTGCCGTCGGCGGAGCGGTCGAACTCGGCCCAGCCCCAGAGGCCGCCGGTGCCGCCGAATTCCGGGGTGTTGCAGATCGACGGGTTGTTGCAGTTGAACGACAGCCCGACCTGCCACATGTCGTGGTTGGCGCCACCGCCGTACGCGCCGGCAGGCAGGGCGGTCCAGGTGACGGCCGCCAAGGCCATCGTGGCGATCAGGGACACGAGGACGATCAGTCGCCGCATGACGCTCCCCCTTTGGTGGGCCGCCCCTTCTCTCGGGCAACCCTAGCTCGATAAACCCGCTGACCCTACGCAGGCTGGATAGTCCCGTCAATCGTGCAAGACCCGTACGCTCGGCTCATGCGCACAGGATCTGCCCTCGTGGTGACGCCCGTCGGTGCACACGGCCAGCTGAGGAGCGGCCGACCTGGCAGGTGGGCCGAGGTTGCGGCTGCTCGGCCCGCTCGCCTGCCCATGCCCACCAGCTCGCCACAACACGGCTGCCGTGAGCGTGCGATCCTCGCCATGACGCTGCGCCCCAGCCGGAACAGGCGCTTTGGGCAACACCCTGGTACGAGTCAAGAGCACCTGTGCCACGGCAGTGTGCTGATGGTCGCTGGTCGCATCAACGCGGCCGTGGGCCGGTCGCAGCGACCGCCTGCTACATGGCGCGCTCGTGGCCGTGGCCGTGGTCGCGTTCGCGGTCGAGTAGTCGCTGCCTACGGTCGCGCCATTGGTCGCCACGGTGGTCGCCTTGGCGGTCGCTGCGGCTGGTCGCCCCCTCATGGTCGCTGCGACCGGTCGCCGTCCCGTGGTCGCCTTTCTGGTCGCTACGACCGGTCGCTTCCCGATGGTCGCCCCGCTCGACACGGTCGCTCCGGTCGTCGGCGAGGTCGCGCAGGCGACCAACCGCCCTGGTCGCGTGCTGCCACGCCTGCCGCTGCTCAAGCGAAGCATTCAGGGCGTGCGGCTCCCGCCCCAACGGATGCTCAGCATCCTCCACGCCCCAGCGCTGCCGGTACTCGATGGTCTGCTCCACCGCCCGATCCCAGGTACGGCCACCCTTGACGCTGACGGGTCGCTCGCCCAGCTCCCGCGACCACTCCGGCCGCAACAGCTCGACCGCGCGGGCGTCGGCGCGCTTGCGCCACGCCTGCACCCGAAGCAACTCGCGGCGACGCTCCTCCAGGTCGGGGTTGGCCTCCCGGTGGGCCTGGTACTGCTGCTGTTGCTGGCGGGCGTCGCGTTCGCGGTCGGCGGCACGGTCGGCAGCTTGCCGGGCGACCAGTTCGGCCTGCGCTGCCAGGTCGGCTTGCTCTCTGGCGCGGGCGAGGTCGCCTCGGCGCAGCCACCGGGCCGGACCATGCTCCATGAGCGCGACCAGGTCGCGGGCCTGCTGGTGCCGGGTGGTCGCCTCGGCCAACCGCTGGTCGTGCTGTTCGCGCCGGCTGGTCGCAAGGGCGACCAACCGGGACTGGTCGCGTGGTCCCTTGTCGATGACCTCCTCCAGCCGGTGCAGCTCGGCGCGCAGGTCGTGCTTGCTCATCCGGCGCCCGTCCACCGGGGCCGAGGTGTCGGCGGCCAGGCGCTTGCTGCCGTCGCGGCGGGCGACCGCGGCGAACTGGTCGGCCTGTTGCTTGGGGGTGCGGTCGGCGGCGGGCACGTCCACCTGCTCCCGCTCCCGGTCTTGGCGGATGGCGGGCTCGGGGCTGATGACGCTGTAGTAGCGGGTGCGCCCGATCGCCCGCGACCCGGCGACGTGCAGCCACTGGCGGTCCTCGGCGCTGGTCACCCTGACCAGCACCTCGTCGCGGGTGATCCCTTGCGACTTGTGCCCGGTGGTCGCATACGCAAGGTCCACGGTGCGCCGGTCGGGGTTGTTGCCAAGCCAGCGGGCCGGCCGCTTGTCCAGGTACGCCCTGGGCAGGGTCACCTCGCGGCCGTTGTCCAGCTTGAGCGTCATCGAGCGCTGCTCGGGGTCGAGCGCGACGACCTGGCCGCGAGTGGCGTTGGCGACCCCAAACTGCTTGATGGCGTTCTTACCGCACACCACCTGGTCGCCCACCGCGAAGCTGCGATCCCGGACCTGGAGCCGCTCGGCGCCGAGGTGGCCTTCGGCGTCGCGGAGCTGCTGGCAGGCGGTGTTGAACTGGTCCACCTCATCACGCCGGTAGGCCAGGATGACCACACGGTTGCCCTGCTGGAACGACTGCCACCAGTCCGACAGCATCGTCTCCTTGAGCTGCCCGGGCGTCTCGGTCGCCACCAGCCGCTCATGCTCCCGATACGCATGCAGCGCGGCGTCGATGTTGCCGTCGCGCAGGTGCTCGACCGCCTCGCGCTCCCACGGCTCGGCCTGCCGGCGGTTCTCGGTCAACTCACTGGCGCCAAGCCGCAGCCGCAGTCCCCGAAAGCCGCCACCGGCCTCGATCGCGGCGAGCTGCTTGTCGTCGCCCACCAGCACGATCTTGCAGCGCGCCTCGGCGGCGTAGTCCAGCAGGCGCGCGAGCTTGCGGGAACCGAGCATCCCCGCCTCGTCCACCACCAGGACCGTCCGCTCGTCCAACACGCGCTCGTCCTGGTGCTCGTCGCGGTTGATACGAGTCGTATCACGGTCCCGACCCGGTGGTGGTTGACGCTTAAGCGACAACTTTGGTTGTCGCTCCCCGGGTCTTCCGGTTTTTCGACCACTTCTGAGGCTTGCGGCGCGCTCCTGGTCCAGCTCGGCAAGCAGCGCGTCCACCGTGCGGGACCGCTCGAACCCCTCGGCGTCCAAGCAGACCGTGGCGATCCCGGTCGGCGCCGCGCCGAGGACCCGGTAGCCGTCGAGCTGCCAGGCGTGCCGGGCGACCCCGAGGGCGTAGGTCTTGCCGGCGCCGGCCTTGCCGACCACCACACTCACGCCCTGGCCGCCCTGGGTGATGTCCCGCACCATCGCCGCCTGGTCCTCACCGATGGTCGGATGCGCCGCCAGGGTCGCCCGCAGGGTGTCGTGCGAGCACACCCCGGTCTGCTCGTCCCCCCGGCTCACCGCGGCATCGATCAGCCGTTGCTCGACCTGGAGCAGCTCCGGGGTGGCGTAGTGGCGCTCCCCGATGGCGTGCTCACTGACCACGCTGACGGCACGCTCGGCGAGGAACCGATCGGCCAGCGCCTCCAGGTCGGCGGGGCCGACCGTGCCGGCCGCCTCGACGGGCAGCTCGCGGCCGACCGCGCACAGCACTTGGGGGCGGGTGAAGGTGGATGCCTGCGCGGTGAGCCCTTCCGGGCTGGCCAGCCGGTCAAACATCGTCGTAACCGTCCGCTCGGGCAGTCCTGCCGTGGTGGTCAGCGTCCCGGCCAGTCCTGCCGGCGTCCCGCCCGGCGTGCTGTCGTGTTCTCCGGTCTTGGCCGGGTCCTGCTCGCGGGACCGCTCTCGCCCAGTCACCTGGCGCACCAGCCGCCCCGGCTCAAAGCCGAGGTCGCGGGCCTCCTGCTGCCAGCGGCCGTACAGCGTCTCGGGGGTCTCGTGGGACTTGGCCGGCCGGGTCTCATGCACCACCTTCTGCACGAGCTTCGGCGTGCGGTGCTTGCCCTGCGCCTCCTGCCGCTCCAGCTCGGCGCTGATCTGCTCATGGCGCTTGGAGAACACCCGGCGCAGCTCCTCGGGCATCCCCTGGACGGCGCGGTTGCCCCACCGATCCGGCGCCTCCCAGCGGACTCCGAGGGTCCGAGTCAGCTCCTGCTGGTAGGCCGCCTGGTACATCGCGTCCGCGGTCGCCCGATGGGCCAGCAGGTCGCGGGAGTCCAACGTCCGCCACACGCCGTCCGGACCCTGGGTGCGGTTGGTGACGATCAGGTGCGTGTGCAGCAGCGGATCGCCCGCGCGGCTGGTCCGGTGGGTGAACCCCACCGCCAGCAGGCCCGACCCCTGCACATGCCCGGCCCCATGCCGGCCGGTGCGGGTGCCAACCTGCCCGTCCAGATAGGCCACAGCGGCGCGTACGCCGGCCTGATGCGCCGCGGCCACCCGTCGGCCGGTTGCCTCATCGCCCAGGGCGTACAGGATCGACACGTCCTTGTGCGGCCGCAGCACCAGGTCCCAGGCGGGCATGGCGTCCTGCCGGGGCGCGCGGCCAAGCTGCTCGCCGGTCCTGGGGTCCTGCCAGGCGAACAGCCGCTTGAACGCCTCCGGGGAACACTCCCCTCCAGGCCGAGCGCGCGGGCGCTGCCACCGTGGAAGATGCCGGGGGACTCGCCCTTGCCGGACAGGTACTCCTCGCGGTTCTTGGCGATCTCGCGGGTGTAGTAGTCCTCTCGCCCCACCGCCAGCTTGTGCAGGTCCGCGACCACAGGCGCCTCTCGCTACTCGACCTGGCAGGCGTGGATCTCGCCAAGCGGGCGGACCGGTTGGCTGACACAGGCCAGCATCGGCGCCGTCAGGCCCCACACCTCGCAGGAGCCGTCCAGTGCCATCTGCTGCCAGTTCAACCCCAGCTCCCGCAGCGTCGGCGAGACGGTGCGGCGCACCAGCAGGTGGTAGCCGAAGACAAGCCGCTCGGCCATCCCCGCCACCGTGGTGGCGTTGAGCGGCGCCCACACCTCGCGCTGGCGCTGCGGGCCGGTCCAGCCGGGCCGCTCGGGCCGGGCGAGCGCGCCCACGATGACATGGTGTGTAGCCAGGGCTGCCCAGCCGAGTCGAACTGGTGGGCCACCAGCACGGGCACTTCTGACCCGATCGTGACGGAGAACTCAACCGCGACATCCTGCACGGCCCGGTGGTCGGCGCGCATGATCTCGTCCGCCACGCCCCGGTCGGTGTCAAAGAAGCACCAGCCAAGCGCGCTCAGCGTCCGCGGGGTCGCCAAGACCAGGTCGTAGCCTGCTGGGGCGCCGTGCTCGCCGGCCGGGTTCCAGCCGCGCACCGCGGGCGGCTGGTCGGGCTGGTAGGCGGTGGCGATCGCGTGCTCCCAGGCGCGGGCCTGCCAGCGGTTGATCCTCACCAGCTCCGAGCCGGCCTGCATCGCCGGCGCCGGCGTCTCCGGGTCGCGGGTTCCAAGGGCCACGATGCTTCGCCTCCCGGTGCGCACCGGAGGGCCTGGCGGCATCCCCGATGCATATCTGTCGTGCTGAAAAGTATAGCGCTGAGAGGATGACCGGAAAGGAAAATGCCAGTGCACGCAAGGTCGAGCTGTGAGGCTGCTGCCGTGAGTAGCGATCAGACTGTCGATGCAGGTAGAGAGGCTGACGTAGGTAGTTGAGCGACTGTGGCTGGGAAGCTGGAGGCTGATAGAGCAACGAGTCTGACGAGGTTTCAGAGAGCCCAATACGATGCTATTAGATCGTTGCTAGATGAGTCTAAAGCATTCTCGTTTAACAAGCAGTCTGTCAATCTTTGGTCGTGCCTACACTCGCTTTCCTGATTGGCCTCACTCCCCTGGCTCGCGTCCGACTCCTGCTGTCAAACGGCTCTCCCATGTGCCGAGCGGCCTACCGGTCGGCCTCGCTGATGCGGTGGACGTATCGCCCGAACCCAAGGCGTACGAGATCAGCCGCCGCCTGGCGCTTCGCGCTAGGCGCGTTCGACCTCGAACTGCGTGACCAGGTGCTCAACGTCACGGACGCGAGCGGCCAGTAGGCGATCGATGACGTCGAGACAGCGAGTTCGGAACCCGGTCGACTCCGCGGAGGCATAAGCGCGGAACGCCAGCTTGCTCACCGTCGACGCGTCGAAAGCGGCGGGGCGCCTGATGTCGGTGATCTCGCCGCCGTGCTGCTCCACAAACACCTCAGCGGCCCGCAAGGCAAGGTCAGCGATCGGTACACCGGCCGCCTCATCGAGCGCGCGCAGCAGGGCGTGCTCGTGCTCGGCGTGCGCGGGCGTCTCAACGTAGGCGCGCGCGAGGTCCAGCAACGTGTTGAGGTCGCCGCCTTCGAGCTGCGTGCACCAACCCGTCGTCATCTCGCGCACGCTTGGATCAGGATCGGAGAACAGCGCCTCAAGCCAGCGTGCGCACTGGTTGCCGACATCTGGGTTCGTGATGTTGTGCGCCGCAACCTCCGCCACTCCAACCCGGGCACTCGCCGGGCCGTGAAGGGCAAGCTCGGCAAGATCTGCCGCCTCATTGGCTGCGAGGTGCGCGAGAGCCGCCTGCCTCCCGCCCGCCTGCTGAACCCCACCAACCGACGACCGCAACATCCGCACAAGGGTTGGGCGCACGGCGTCGAGTCGCCTTTGTGCCAGCGCGCGAAGAAGTTCTTCGACTGGTTGTGCCGCAAGAATCTCGTCATCTGCATCGACCAGCGCGCTGAAGAGCGCGAGCCCGAGGTCGACATCGTGACGAGTGACGGCTGCCACCGTCCACGCAGCACACGCGCGAACAGCTAAGACGGGATCTCGAACAAGCGTCTCCAGCGAGGACTCCAAGCGCGGCAGGGAATCCGGCTTTCGCGAGAGGACATACGCAAGTGCCTGTGCAGCGGAGCCGCGAACGCTGTTGATGCCCGCCGTGAGGAGGTCGCCGCCGTAGTAGGGACCCGACGAGCCAGCCTCGACTCTCGCGAGCTCCTGCTCCGGGTCAGGGTGCTCCGTGGCGTACCACACGACAATGTCCACAACGTCGCCCGGCACCTCAACGGCCTCGGCAACGCGCGCGAGCGGTCGGCCAATCCATCGCCCGCCCAGCTTGGCGGGAATGGAGAATACTCGGCGAATGACCTCGAAGACGTCTTGAGGTGCGACGTCGCGCTCGGAGTCCGCAAGCCCCCTCAGCACGGCGTCGAAGTAGTTCTCGTTTGCGCCGTCAGGGAACTGGAGCGCCAGCGCTGCGAAGCGGTGTGGATCTTCCTGCGTGCGGCCTTCTAGGACCCTGGATAGCTCGACCGCGCCACCCGTAAGAAACTCCCGCGACTCGTCACGGCCGTACTTGTTGATCGCGTTGAGCCACTGCCTGTCTGACATCTTTGCCGCTGCCGCGTCTGAGATCGGCGACCCTACCCAGCCGACGGTGATCCCCTGTGGCTTTTCAATGTCTTCTCGGAACTTGTCCTGGAGTTCGCGCAGCCGCTTCTTGCCGCGATTGGTGAGCCGACCTGGGTCGAACGCGGATAGGAGCACGTACTGGGCGTGGCCAGAGGCGGCATGCCCATCGTGCGACTTCTCCCAGGCGGGGTAGAACGAGAGCAGGGCTCTTTCGAGCCGAGTGAGGGAGGATGCGTCCGCATATCGCTGGATTGCGACGATCAGCTCCCGCGTCACCCAATAAGGACTGTCGATGTAGCCGCACCGCCGAGACGTCGCATTCTCTGTCAGCAGGGAAATTGCCTGTCGCCAGAACCTTCGTGGATTGGCGGACCATGCTCGGAACAGGAGGAAGGTCGCGCTGTGGTAATTCGCAAGCGGGACGAGTGTGGCCTCAAATCGCGCAAACGATCGCGGGCTCCTTCTTGCGATCGACTGAAGAGCCAAGTCAAGCCCGTAGTAGATGCCGTCGACGAATCCCGCGTCGCGTTCGTTCACTGTTTGGTGTGCCCATAGCGGATCGCGCCGTACGCGGTCGGCATCTGGCTCGCTGGCGGTCCCGGTGACGACGTCGAGAACGACCGGCAGGACAACCTTGGCGAACGCGCGGGGCGCTCCCCTGGCTGCTTGCGGGGCGAAGTCGGCGCTCCAGTAGTCGCGATCCCCGATACGGAAGCGGCCCTCTGCTGCGGCAAACAGTCTCTGTCGGCCGTGGCGCTGAAGATAGACGTCGAGAAGTTCGACCGCCCATTGGGGCCTAGCAGTAGGGAGTTCATGGACCGCCAGCCAAAGTTGGGACTGGGCGTGATCCTCGTCCTCGTCAAAGGCCCCTTCGCGGAGTGCACGCAGGATCAGGTCGAAGTACGCGCGCTCGTAGTTGGCGTCACTGAAACGGATGAGCCAGCGCAGGCGGGCGTCCCAATCAAGCAGCCCGATGAAGGGAGTCAGGAGGCGGGCGGCGCGTTCGCTGTCGTGAGACTGCATCGTCCTGAGCAGCCCGACCGCCGCGTCGCGCTCGCGCTCATCCTCACTCGCCATCCATCGCAAGATCTCGCCGGACGCGTCAAGTGAGCGGCTCCAGCCTGGTTGGGCTACGACCTGCCACGCGGCTTCGTGGCCGACAGCCCTCGGATCGAGCACGAGCCTCCTAAGAATCGGCCAAACGCTCGGTGCTGGCTGGTCATCCTGCTGCAACAGGCTGAAGACCACATCCTTGATGAAGAACCTGATGTCAGCCGAGAGGAGTTGCTCCGCGGAGGCGATGAAGTCGTCATGGTCTTCGGCGCGCTGATAGTCAAGGACCCGGCGCACAGTCGCTCGCAGGCGCAGGTCTTGCTGGCCCTGCCGCACATACTCAACTAGCGATGAGCCGCGCTCAGCGAAGTCGCGCGCGACCACGTAGTCAAGGAAGTTTTGGTGGAAGAACCTTATCTTTCCGCGCTCTTCGAGCAGCACGCCGCGTTCGACGAGTTCGCTGATGTGCGGCTGGAGGTCATCCAGCTCAGTTGCCGGCATCTCCAACGAACCCGACTTAACGAGCCGTTGAGCGAGCGCTTTCGCCGCATCCCAGCGAGCGCCTGGTTCCATCACGGCCATCATTGCTTCACTAGCTCCTCAGCGTACGCCGCTTCAAGATCCTGCCGAGACACGAACGACGCAGGCACACGGCCCCCAAGTTCGACGTAAAGGCGCAAGTTGTACGCGTTGCGCAAGAGCTCGGTCTGGGGCTCCGTTCGCGTCGCAGTAATCCTTGCAGCCGCGATGGCACCTTCGACGTCTTCGACCGTCAACCGCGGCACCTCCAAGCGCTCACCCGGCTCTTCGCCGTACACGAGGCCGCGGAGCCGATCGTCGTTCTCCAGGTCGAATGACCTGCACGCGAGCAGCAGTACGACATTCGGATGTGCCCGTGCCTGTTGAATGACCTCGCCGACCGCGCGCAGCAACATGATCGGGCGGTCGTTCAACGAGCTTGCCGAGTCCAGCGCGTCAACCACGAGGACGGCGTGACGGTCTGCGAAGGCTGCGGCGAGCGACCGCGCTGGCGCTGCGGGGAGCCCGAGAAGGTGCCCGACGCTCTCTGCGTCGCCTTGGGTGCCAAGCTCGGACACGTCGAGCGTCAGCACAGGAAGGCCGAGGGCCAAGAGCTCGTCGACTATCTCCCCGAGCACCTGGCTCTTTCCACTGCCACCTTCTCCGGTCAACAGCACCGACCGAGGCGGCCGGGCGCGATTCAGCATCCCGAGCGCCTCGGCGACCTGCGGCCGCCCGATGAAGCTCCCATTGATCAGGCCCCGACGGCGCGAGTCGCGGAAAGCAAGCGCGCGCTCGCGGATAGCGCCTGACAGCGTACCGCCGGGGACGCTCAAGGCTCGCCGCGGGCACGCCTGTTCCTCCATCAGCCGCCGCAGCTCGTCGGTCGTGACCGGGTTGTGGAGCGTCGCCTCCATCACGCGCTCAAGGATCACGCGCGCGGTAGCCGGCTCAGCATCCACCAGGGCAGCCAGCCGCTCATCGACGAACTGCCGTAGCAGCTGGTGGTCGATCGTCCGGACGAGGATGCGGCGCAGCCAACGCCATGTCATCTCATCGTCGCCGAGCTGCCAGTACGTGTCACGCAGCTTCTCAAATGCCTGTTGCATTTCCGCAGTGGGCATGTAGGTCGCGAGCATTGCCGCCAAGTCGGGCGCGTGCGAGGCGTGGGCACACAGCCTGCTAAAGGGAGCCGCCGAATGGGCCGAGACGAAGACGCAGAGGTCGTCGTGATCGGCCGACAGCTTGTCGCCGAAGTTCTGCAGGACCTCTGCCTTCCGAAGCTCAGTAAGTGTCCAGCGGGACCGGTTGCTGTTCTGCGCCTTCACCTGGTGCCACTCGCGAGCGGACGGGCGCCGAATCCAGAACTCGAATCCCACCCCGGCAGGGCCAGGGACTTCGATGAGCATCGAGTTCGCAAGACCCGCCAGCACATCGAGCATGCAGAACAGGTTCCACTCCTCCTCGTAGGCGCCGCTAACTTTGGCGGCGCCACCCCCGTGCAGAATCAGACCAGACACGACGAAGAGTCATTCTCGCGTCCCCGACCGCCGAACACTCGACAGGGAGACAGCCCTCCGGCCTCTCGGCGGTCAACTGCTTCTTCACGCCGCCAGGCCCTCTCCGGTGTGTGGACGATCAGGTGCGGCTCTCGTGCCGTCGAGGGCGCCGAGCGAGAGCAGCCGTTTGGTCTCAATGGCAAGCCGAGGGTCCCCTCCTTCGAGCGGTCGGTGAGTCCCTCTGTTGTGAGCTGGTCGTGCGCCTCGCCTGTGATCCAGAACGGCAGCTCAGGGCTGCTTATCCAACGGGTCAGGCCAAGCTGTCGCATAGTCGAGGTTAGCGCCTCAGCAGCAAGTAGCGCCCACAGCTGACGGGGTGCGAGTTGCCGCTCCTAGAGGTACCAGGCGGGGAGCGAGAACGCGAAGTCGAAGCCGACGATGAGGTGGGGTTGCGATCTGCCTCAGCGCTCAGCAACTCGATGAGCTCGGTGCGGGTCCGGCCGCCTTCGAGCCGAACCAGCGCACCGTCGACGGCCTCGGTCAGCCAGAGCGCTCGGCGCCGGTGGGCCACTTACCCCCAGGGTCCCGGCATGATCGTGTGTGCGTGATGTTGCGGTGCTGACGGGTTGAGGGCGAGTCTGCCCGGCAGGCATGGGTGCCCGGTGGCGGCTGTGGCGCGGCAGGCCGCTGGTCCGGGGTGGCATGCTACGACCAT
>WNGF01006461.1_pt1 | contig 14497 bp, 10 predicted proteins | sample 5400641 | NCBI WGS metagenome assembly WNGF01 (sample SAMN13153371, study PRJNA577476) | soil metagenome | isolation source: 80 cm soil or saprolite under grassland replicate 2 | place: USA:California | collected 2016-06-15
CCATGACCGGGTCTCCGGTGCGCGGCCGACGGTCCTCAGGACTGCTTCGCTCTTCGTCGCAGTCCCTCATCCCTTGGGCGGGGGCCAAAGAGCGTGAGCAGGCACGGAAGGTACGTACCGTCAGTAGACGAGCAGCGCTCGATCAGCTGTCGGCGACCGATCGGGAGATCGTGGCCGTGCTCTCCGAGCATCGCGTGGCGACGACCCAGCAGATCTCGTCGCTCCTGGAGCTCCCCGAGCGGACGGCCCGCTACCGGCTCGATCGCCTATGGAAGCTCGGGATGTGCGGGGGCCGCCAGCCCTACGCCGACCAGGGCTCGGCGCTGTACCACTGGTGGCCCTCGCAACGGCCACGCAGGCGCGGGCGCCCCACCCAGCCCATCACGTGGAGGACGGGATAGGAAGGGGCGGGGGGCCGAAAGTGGTACAGGCGTACCAAGCCGGGAACCGGCTGTCTCGGCGTGTGGCTACGCCCGCCTAAGTTCGAGCACAGGAATGGTGCGGACTCCAGCAGTCTGGCGTTCGTATTCCGCAAAGCCTGGGTAACGCCGCGCTTGCTCAGCGTAGATGCGGTCGCGTTCAGCGCCGGTCAACTCGCTGACGGTCACTTCGTAAGTCTCGGTTCCGCGTTCGACACTGCCGTCACCGGCGGCGGTCAAGTTGTAGAACCAGTCCGGGTTGGTGGGTGCTCCGCCTTTGGTTGCGAAGACGTAGATGATGTCCGGCTCGGTGCCGTGCGGGAGGTACATCGTCGGAGTGACGTACTCCCGCCCGCTCGTGCGGCCTCGGTGATGCAACAGGACAATCGGGGCGCCTTCGAACGTCCCGCCGACCCTACCCTCGTTCGATCGGAACTCCGCGATCGTCCCTGCATTCCAGTCGCTCATGTCGCACTCCTGTCGTTCTTCATCTCGCACATGCGCCCGGACCCGGTCGTTCTGCCTTTCGCTAGGCGGCCACGCGTTGAACGCGGTCGAGATGCGCCGACAAGAGCTGTCCGGCTCTGTCCAGCGCCGCGGCCCCTTCGTCGAGGATCGGGTGATACGCCTGGAAGACGTGGGGCACCCCGGGGGTGATGTCGAGCGTGACCTCGACGTCGGCGGTGGCGGCTTGTCGCGCGAGGCGGATGGCGTCCTCGAGGAGAACCTCGTGAGTTCCGGCCTGGATGATCAAGGGCGGCAGCCCGGACAGGTCGGCGAAGACGGGGCTGATGAGGCCGAGTGCGGCGTCTTGTCCTGACGTGTAGTCCGGGACTCGGGCTTGGAGGGCTTCCAGGCTGAGCAGCGGGTCGACCTCGCGCATTGTTTCCAAGGTCGTCCCGGCCAGGGTGAGATCGACATACGGCGACATGACGTAGGCCGCCGCGGGCAGGGGCAGCCCGTGATCGCGGGCGTTGACCAGGGTGGCGATGGCGAGGCCGCCGCCGGCGGACTCGCCCACGAAGGCGATGTCCGAAGGGGCGATGCCGTCGTGCAGGAGGGCTTCGTAGGCGGCAAGAGAGTCGTCAACGGCTGCCGGATATGGGTGCTCGGGGGCGAGCCTGTAGTCGACGGAGATGGCCTTGGCGTCCGTCCGCCGGCCGACCTGCGAGGCCAGGTCAGCGGCGAGGAAGGCGTCCCCCATCACGTACACGCCGCCGTGGAAGTAGAGAACAACGTGGCGAGATTCGATCCCGTCGACCGTGATCTCGGCGGTTGGCACGCCGCCCAGCGCGGCTGCGGTCACGGTCACGTCGGCCGGCAGCGGTTGCGCCGAGAGCAACTCCTTTAGCAGTCGCCGTTGCTCGTTGACATCGCTGTCGGTGGGGAAGGCTGACTGTCGCAGGATCGCGTCAAGGGTCTCTCGCTGCTCGGTGCTCACAGGGGATCTCCCTTCGGTTGGACGCTGCCGTCCATCAGGGGTGCACGTAAGACCCGTAGCCGAGGTCGAGGCGGATCGACTGCATCACCGCGAACGTCGTGCTCTCCGTGAACACGTCCGCGGCCGCGAGCACACCGGTGTACTTCTCGATCACTGGCGCAGCGGCTGTGGCGGTGACGTCGTCGAGGTAGCCCTTCACCGCTGCCCAGGCGTTCTCGCCGTACTTCTGGAAGTAGGGAGTCGGATCGACGGTTTCGATCGCCTTCCTCGAGTTGTCGGCGATGTCCGCGATGTACTGCTGATGCAGCGTCACGTCGTCCCGCGTGCCGAGCCGGCCGTTGTGACCGCCGATGTAATGCTTCCACGAGTACGCGAGCGCGTTCGCCGGTGCCTCGACGTAGCCGGGGATGTCCTCGGTCAGGTTCGAGTGGTAGATCGGCGCCCAGCCCGGATTGACGATGTCGATCAGCATCAGCGTGTCGTGGTCGGGCAGGTGGATGAGGATGTTGTCGGGTGAGTGGTTGGGGCCGTGCCAAGCCAGGTCGATGCGTTCGCCCCCGATCTCGAGCGTGCGGCGATCCTGGAACGTCTCCTCGTTCGGCGGTCGGGCCGGATCGTCGTCGCGCAGCAGCAGTCGCCGCGTCTCTTCGTGCCCGATGCGCGTGACGTTCTTGTCGAAGAGCGACGACGCACCGACGTGGTCGGCGTGGTGGTGGGAGTAGATCAGGTGTGTCACCTCGTTGCTGACCCCGTTGGCCGCGGCGATCTCGTCCACGGCCCGCCGGATGTTGGCGCCGATCGTCGGCGGCGCGTCGAGCAGCACGACTCCCTCTGATGTGATGAGGAACGCCGACTGGTAAGTGCCGTCGGTGACCCAATAGAGGTTCCGCTCGACACGTCCGACGTGGTAGCCCTGCTCGTTGAGAGCCGGGCCGACCGCCGCCCGAGGCACGGGCGCGTAGTCAGGGAGCGCGGTCGCCGGATCCGTGGACGTCCCCGTCGTCGTTTCGCTGGTGCTCATCCCGTGCTCCTTTCCTGATCGATGCCCGCTGGCTGGTCAGCTCGCCCACGGAAGCGAGATCGCACCTGCCTGGCTGAGGATCGCGGCCAGATCCTCGAAGGCCCACTGTTCGCTGATCCGTCCGTCGTCCGTGACCCGATAGATGTCGACGGCGTCCCACTGGATGCGTCGGTCGGTCGCCGGAACGCCGAGCAGGTTGCCGGTGTGCGTCGCGCTGACGACGAGCCGCAGCGCGACAAGATCGCCGCTCGCGATCACGTCCTGTTCGCCAGCATCGATGTCCGTAAGCGCGCCGATGAACCCCCCAAGGATGGGGACGACGGTGTCGACGCCGCTCACCGTTCCAAGCGCGCCACCGTGCCATACGACGTCTGCTGTGAAGAAGTCCCGAGCTCGTTCCGGGTCGTGACCGTTGAAGACGCGGGCAACGAACTCGCGAGCGGTGGCCACACGCTGGTCCACCTCGACCGTCTCGCTCATGCCATTCCCTCCTCCGTGTGCTGTCCTGTGAGGGATGGTGGCTCAGAGGGTCGGGGGTTGGCATCCGGGAATTCCTTAGTCTGCCCCCCGAGTTGTGGTCTACGGCATGATGAGCGGAACGTCATCCCGGATCGAGGGGCCGCCCCGAGTGGGATTGCTGGGCAGGCAACGCGAGCGCGAGGCGCTCGAGCGGTTGCTGGAGGTCGCGCGCGGTGGACGCGGTGGGGTCTTGGTGATCCACGGCGACCCGGGCGTCGGCAAGACTGCCTTGTTGGAGCACACGATCGAGGCGGGGCCGGACTTCCGGGTCGTGAGGGCCGGTGGGGTCGAAGGAGAGATGGAGCTTGCGTTCGCGGCGCTCCAGCAACTGTGCGCCCCGATCCTCGGGCTCTCGGAGCGCTTGCCCGATCCTCAGCGCGAGGCCCTCTCGGTCGCGTTCGGACTGAGCGCCGGCCGACCCCCGGATCCGTTCATGGTCGGATTGGCGGTCCTCGGCCTCGTGTCGGAAGCGGCTGAGGAACAACCCCTCCTCTGCCTGGTCGACGACGCTCAGTGGCTCGATGGGTCGTCGGCTCGAGCACTTGCGTTCGTCGCTCGCCGTCTTCTGGCGGACAGGATCGCGATCGTGTTCGCCGCCCGCGAACCGGGGGACGTGCTGGCGGGGTTCCCACAGGTGCACGTCGGGCCGTTGGGGCACCGTGATGCGCGGGCCCTTTTGGAGTCCGTCCTGCCAGGTCGACTGGATGACCGAGTGGTGGAGCGGATCGTGGTCGAGACGCGCGGGAATCCGCTGGCACTCTTGGAGCTGCCGCGCGGCTTGTCGCCGGCGCAGCTAGCAGGCGGATTCGGTTTGCCCGCGTCGCTGCCGTTGTCAGCAGGGATCGAGGAGAGCTTCAGGCGTCGTCTGGCGAAACTGCCTCGGGACGCGCGGCGCCTGCTGCTGCTCGCCGCCGCAGACCCGCTCGGCGATCCTGCGCTCGTCTGGCGGGCGGCTCAGCGGCTCGGGGTCCCCGAGTCGGCCGCGCGCGCGGTCGAGTCAGAGGGCCTGTTGTTCCTGGGGGAAGGGGTGGCGTTCCGCCATCCGCTCGTGCGCTCCGCGGTGTACGGCGCGGCCGCGCCGAACGAGCGGCACGAGGCTCACCGCGCGCTGGCGGAGGCAACGGATCCCCAGATCGACCCGGACCGTCGCGCCTGGCACCGTGCGCAGGCGGCGTCCGTGCCCGACGAAGAGCTGGCCGGCGAGCTCGAGCGCTCCGCTGCGCGGGCACAGGCGCGTGGCGGCTTCGCCGCCGCCGCCGCCTTCCTCGAACGCGCGGCCACGCTGACACCCGCCCCAGCTCGTCGCGCGCAGCGCGCGTTGGTCGCGGCTCAGACGAAGTTCCGCGCTGGCGCGCTGGACGACGCCATCGGTCTGCTCTCTTCGACCGAGGCCGGCTCGCTCGACGAACTCGATCTCGCGCGAGTCGACTTGCTCCGCGCGCAGATCGCGTTCGTCTCAACGCACGGCAGAGATGCGCCCGAGCTGCTGCTCCGCGCCGCCGGCCGGCTCGCGCCACTATCACAAACGCTCGCCTGTGAGAGCTATCTCGAGGCCCTCTCGGCGGCGATGTTCGCGGGACGGCTGGCGGCGCCGGGCGCAAGCGCGCTCGATGTGGCTCTGGCCGTGAAGGCCGGCACGCGTCCGCCCGTTCTCGTCGGCCTCGAGTTGTGGCTCGACGGACTCGCGACGCTGTTTACCGACGGCTTCGAGGCGGCCGTTCCGATCCTGCGCCGGGCGCACAAGGGGTTCGACGCTGGCGACATGCCCGCGAGTGAGCAAGTGCGTTGGAAGTGGCTCGCGACTGTCTTGTCCGTCCATATGTGGGAGGACGTTCGCTGGCAAGCGATCTCCGAAGCGCACGTGCGGATCGCCCGGGAAGTGGGCGCGCTCAGCGAACTTCCGCTCGCGTTGAACCAGCGTGTGTACGCGCATCTCTTCGCGGGCGAGCTGAAGGCGGCGGCGTTGCTCGTCGATGAGATCCGGGCGGCGAGCGAGGCAACAGGCAGCAACCTGACGCCGTATGGCGCGGTGGGACTCGCCGCACTTCGCGGCCGCGAGCCCGAGGCGATACCTCTGATCGACGAAAGCCGTCAGGACGCGACGAGGCGAGGTGAAGGAGTCGGACTGTCGGTGCTCGACTGGGCTCAGGCCGTGCTGTACAACGGCCTGGGCCGTTACGATGAGGCACTCGCGGCTGCGCGACGGGTCGTTGAGTATCCGCATGACCTCAGCACCTCTAACTGGGGGATGGTCGAGTTGATCGAGGCTGCGGTCCGAGCCGGAACACCCGAGCTGGCCGCGGATGCCAGCTCGCGTCTCGCGGAGGTGGCCAAGGTGAGTGGGACGGACTGGGCTCTCGGGATCGCGGCGCGCTCGGAGGCGCTGGTCGTAGAAGATCAGCGAGCCGAGGAGCTCTATGTCGAAGCGGTCGAACGACTCGGTCGGACTCGGATCGCGGTCGATCTCGCTCGTGCCCACCTCCTCTACGGTGAGTGGCTCAGACGTCAACGCCGGATGGTCGATGCACGAAGGCAACTGCGGACGGCGCACGACCTCTTTTCGGACTTCGGGATGGAGGCCTTCGCCGAGCGCGCACGCATCGAATTGGAAGCGACCGGCGAGCATGTTGGGAGGCGGCCCGTTGACAGCCTTGGACAACTGACGCCGCAGGAGGCGCAGATCTCCCGCCTCGTCGCGGACGGACATACGAACCGAGAGATCGCCGCTCAACTGTTCATCAGCCCAAGCACTGTCGAGTACCACCTCCGCAAGGCGTTCCGGAAGCTCGATGTGAAGTCACGCACGCAGCTTGCTCGCCGCATCTCGTAGGCCCGCCCGCTGGAGAGAGGAAGCGACACATGCCCATGATCGATGTCTACGCGGCCGCCGGCACGTTCGGTGACCAGCACGCGTTGGCTCAGAAGCTGGCCACCGAACTGATGACGATCGAGCAGGTGCCCGACATCCCGATGTTCCGCAAGAACACTGCAGCCTTCGTACACGAACTGCCGCCGTCGAGCCTCTCAAACGTCGACGGAGACACCACCTACGTCCGCGTCCAGGTCCTGACGAACGCGGGCGCTCTCGATCGCCACAAGCAGCTCGCTGTGGTCGAGCGGCTTTCGGCGATCATCGCGGAGGCGGCCGTCGATCCGTCGCTCGTCGACCGCACCTGGGTCTTGCTGACGGAGGCACCTGACGGCGGATGGGGCCTCGCCGGACACGCGAACACGAACCAGGAGCTGATCGCTGCGGCCCGAGCTCAGATCGCCGAACTGCAATCTGAGGACGACGGATGAGGCGACCGACAAGTGTTGAGATCTGAGACCGTCGAGAGGTTGAGGCGTGGGCGCGGAGGTGGCGTCGAGAGAAGCCCTGGCTAGGGTTGATGGCTACTAAAGGGACTGCAGGGAGGAAGGGGTTGACGGGGGCCTAGTAGGCCTGACTAAAGTCGCATCGGCAACCATCAACCGAAGGGGCGGTGACGAGAATGGCTGCTGAGGGTCCGACGATCGTCCTCGTTCACGGTGCCTGGGCTGACGCGACGGGCTTCGATGCCGAGATCCGCGCCCTGCGCGGCCGCGGGTACACCGCCATCGGGTTCGGCAACCCGCTTCGCGATCTCGCTGGTGACGCCGCCTATCTGGCCGAGTTCCTGCGCACCCTTAGCGGTCCGATCGTGCTCGTCGGCCACTCGTACGGCGGCAATGTCATCTCCACCGCCGCCATCGACAATGATCAGGTCCGAGCGCTCGTCTATTTGAACGGCTGGATGTGCGACGTGGGCGAGAGCCAGCAGCAGCTCCTCGAGAAGTTCGAAGGCAGCCTTGTAGGGCCTTCGATCAGGCCTGTCCCGTTTACCAACCCGGACGGCAGCGAGGGCACCGACCTTTACCTCGCCCCCGAGGCATTCCGAGAGGCTTTCGCAGCCGATGTCGATCCTGAAAAGGCCGCCGTGATGGCAGCGGCGCAGCGGCCATACGCGGCCGCCGCGTTCGCAGCAACGCCGTCGGCTCCGCCAGCGTGGAACACATTGCCGTGCTGGTATCTGCTCGGTACCGAGGACAAGGCGATCCCGCCGGAGCTCCAGCGCTTCATGGCCGAGCGCGCCAACGCGACGATCGTGGAGGTGCCAGCTTCGCACGTCTCGTTCGTGTCCCAGCCCGAGGCCGCGACCGAGCTCATCCTGCAGGCCGTCGTGGCGACCGCCGCAGCTGGCTAACAAGCCCTCTGTATCAGCAGAGAGAGCGGCACGCGCCGATCGCGCTCACCGGACTGTCGGAGTACTACCTCTGGAAACTACAACGAGGGCAAGGTCGACTTCATCCCCGATTCTGGGAACCAATCGTGCAGCATGGCTTGCATGCATGGCAAGACTTCCCGCTCGTAGACCCCTGGATCTTCCACGGGGCCGTGTTCCCGCTAAGTTTCCGAACCCCGGTAATCCTGAAGATCGAGCTTGGACGAAGCCCTCCCATGGTTTCCAGGACGCGCTGCGTGACCTCTCCCGCGAAGCTGCGCTTGATCTCCATGCCCGCTCGCTCGAACAGCTCGGCAAGCAGGGCATCGATGGATAGAGGCGATAGGCCCAAAGTCGTTTCGCTTACATGTTTGATTAGGTCGAAGCCACGTGGCTGGACTCGAAGAGCACCTGGATCGGCCGGTGTGAGAGCCCTAGAGAACCAATCGTTTAGATCACGAAGCAACGGGAGGCGGAGTGTTGTCTCTCCGGGTAGGGCTGTGGGGGTCGACTCAATAGCCCACGCCCAATACTGCCATTCCCGTGATCGACTTATCTCAGCTTCAGAGAATGGTCTGGAGCTCAGATCAGCCGATACATATGGGCCACCATAACGTTCATCGAAGGTCGCAAGGACGGCCCTAGGTTCCGCCGTAGGTGGCAGATTCCCCAATGTTGGTTGAATCCAGGTGTAGTCATTTAGCGAGCCGACGACAAGTTTGGCCGATCCCTTAACCAGATCCGCAATCACCTCGGGTACTTCGTCGCGGTCCCCACCAAGGCCTTCGCCAAATCCGCCAGGCTGCCAGATCTCGAACCACCGTTCGGAGTCCGCTCCCCATCTGGATGGACGGCTCAGCAATCGCTTCAGGTGAGACTCGACAAGGGGTAGGTATGGGTCAATGTTGTCGCGGGGGATGAAGATGACGTCTGCGCCCGCTGCTCTGAGGTTCCAAAAGAAGGTCAAGTGGTCCACCTTTACGCCGTCTCCGATGACGCAGCCCGAATCAAGGGATAGTGCTTCCGTGGCGTGATGTGTCAGTCCGAGAGTGGTGGCGGTGATTGGCCAGAGTCCCTCATGCCATTCCGTTCGCGGCGACTCCGTATCGAGATCCACGGGCGTAGCTTTGGTCGATCGACGGAAGCCTTCCTCGAGAGAGGGATAGGCCGAATCTGCTCCAGGAAATCGCCCAAAGGAGGCGGCGTACATCGCCGCTAAGGGATTATTAGGGAGGCAGACCGGCAGCAGCGCAGGGGTCTCGGAGACGTGCCGCCATTCCTTGACCCAATAATGAGAAAGCGGCAGGGCTATGTCGACTAATGAGAAGGCCTGACCTTCTCCTCCGAGCTCTGAGAGCAACGGGTGCTTCCAAGTCATCGAGTATGGCCCCTGCAAGTGAGTGAGTTCGTCTTTGATCTCCGAAAACGCCGATGAATCGCTGGCTGACGCTAAGACATCAACCTGAAAACGCCGTACGATCGTTTCGATCCAAGGGCTTTCGCCAGCGGATACCGGAAGGATGGGATTGTGAAGCCCGCCCCATAGGCCGGTGCAGACACTCACGGCCTCAATGAAGTCCTCGGCCGACTTCGCCCTCACAAGAAGACCGACACGAACCGGTCGATGTGCGACCGTCATACTGAATGAGGGCATCGTCACCTCCTCAAGTCAGATGTTAGGCGGTGGCGGCCTACGGCGAGCCGATCGGCAACATATGGCCTGTACCACTTTCGGCCCCCCGCCCCTTCCTATCCCATCACGTGGAGGACTGCCTCCTCCCCCTCAAACAGACGGTCCGTCACCCCTTCGAGCCGCCGACAAAGCTCCACGTAGACCGGCCCGGGACGCAGGCGGCGGGCGCCCGGGGCGCGTGGACATAACCGTCGCGCGCGTGAAAATAAGCGACCCGAACTCGGCCACTCAACGTATTCGCTCAAGTCCCCGCCGAGTCCCGCCCCTCGCGCGTTTCTGGAGCCACTGAACCGGAATCCGATCGGAACTGGGTGGGACTCCGCCGCGACAGTTCCGCTGCATCTCCAGCACTCCGGGGGAACTCGGCGGGAACTGCGGCATGGCACCTTTACGCATCGTCGGGACCGCGAACCGCCGGCGTGGAGGAAATGCGGAGTCCGACTAGAGACGATATCGACGAGATTCGGCCCTGAAGCCGAGACTTAGGGCCGGCTTCGTGAGGCTCAGGCGCCCCGTGATGACGAGGACCAGGAGATCGAGCTGGCAGCGCCCAACTTCACCCAACTCGCCCCCGAGGAGGGGGCCGAGGCCGTCCGCCTCCTCGCCGCCCTGATTCGCGCCGTCCCGGTTCGACCTCTCGACTCCACGTTTCCTCCCCGCCGGAAGTCTTCCTCCCGAGGGAACCTTGCCGATGGCTCGCCGTCGGTTCCGATGGACAGGGGCAAGGCCGCGTCAGGCGACGACGCAGGTCGCAGGCCATGACCGGGTCTCCGGTGCGCGGCCGAAGGTCCTCAGGACTGCTTCATTCTTCCTCGCAGTCCTTCGAACCTTCGGGGGGGCCGGTAGGTCGTGAGCGGGCACGGAAGGTGCGTGCTGTCAGCAGGCGAGTGGCACTCGATCAGCTCTCGGCGAGGGACAGAGAGATCGTTGCCGTGCTCTCGGAGCATCGTGTGGCGACGACGCAGCAGATCAGCACGGTGCTGGAACTTCCCGAGCGCACGACCCGGTACCGGCTCGATCGACTGTGGAGGCTCGGGATGTGCGGTGGTCGCCAGCCCTACGCCGACCAGGGCTCGGCTCCCTACCACTGGTGGCCCTCCCGGCTTGCCGACGCCTTCCATCGGGGGAGAGAGCTCCCTCGGGGAGGCGAGCGGGAGGAGCCCCAAGAGCAGTTCCTACGCCACGCCGCGGCGATCACCGGCCTGTACGTGGCGCTGGTGAGGCTGGTGCCCTCCCTCGGGTGGGAGCTGCTCGCCTTCTCTCGGGAGGTGGAGGCCCGGGAGGAGTTCACCCTCAAGGAGCGGCTGGCGGCGATCGTGCCCGACGCGTTCGTGGTCGTCCGGGAGGGCGAGGCGGAGTGCCATGTCATGGTGCAGATCGACCGGGGCACGATGTCGATCCCGCGGCTCTCGAGGAAGCTCTCGCTGTACCTGGCGTGGGTGGCCTCCGGCGTGTGGCAGGAGCGCCATCCGTACGTGCCGGCGCTGCTCGTGCTGACCACAACGCCCCGGCGAGTGGGGCAGTTTGTGGCCAAGGCCGAGGAGCGGTGCCGGGCCGAGTCCCGGACGGCTCAGACACACTCCGGCGCCATGGCGATCCTTCAAATGGTGATCGCGGCAACGGACTGCGTGGAGCGCCCGGAGACTGCCGTGGCCGATCCGGTGTGGAGGAAACGGGGAGGCGTCGAGGGACTGCGCCTGGCCGACCTGCTCCGCGAGCCGTGGGAGCGGTGGCAACGGGAAACGGCTAAGCGGGCCGCCGCAATCGAGGAGGCAGATCGTCACCGGAAGGCGTTCCTTCACTCGGAGGAGCTTCGGCAGACTGTCCACGCCCTATACCTGCGCTTCGGCGGGATCAACACGTACGACGAGCACCTCCGACCCCTAGCCAGCGAAGACCGTGCGGCGCTGGAGCTGCTGCTGCACGAGACCGAGGCCATGACCGGCCTGGAGCGGCAGGCCTGGGGCTTCTTCGCCCGGCGGACCGCCCTGGACGGGCTCGGCCGGCCGCACGCCGTCCACGAGGAGATCACGATGAGCCCCGAGGAGCGGGAGGCGATTTCCTCGCTCCGCGATGCCTGGTTCGCCCGCCAGCGCGAGTTCGTCGCCTCGCTGCACGCCCGCTACCCGTACCTGCCGTGGGTCGTGCGGGCGATCCGGGAGCTGGATGAGGGCAGGCTGCTTGAGCACCGGACGTGGAAGGAGCGGCACGGGCGGACCAAGAACGACCTGGCCGAGCTGAAGCGGCTGCGGGGACGGACCCTCGACTACCTGAAACGGCGGGAGTACGAGGTCGGGCAACGGTGGTGGAAGGCGAACGTCATCGCCCGGCACACCACCCGGACCAAAGACTGGGTGGCCCGGGCGATCGACGAGGAGCAGCTGCGGGTCTGCCCGGACTGCGAGCAGCTCGTGGTCCCCTCCGCCGAGGACTACCGGTACCAGGTCGGCTACTGCCCGTTCTGCGGATCAAGTGACAAGCCGATCGCGATGGCCGAGGCCGAAGCCGCGGGCCTGGTAGAGCCCGACGGCGAGCGGTACTGGCGGATGCGTCACGGGCCAGTGCCAGGATGGGCCAGCAGCCAGCCGCTCCCGCCGCTTGACCAGGACGAGGGGGAAGCTCCATGAGGATCGCCACCTACACCCGGATCTCCACAGACGAGGACCGTCAACCGTTCTCACTCGGCGCACAGGCGGAGCGGCTGGAAGCCTACGCGCGCTCGCAGGACGGATGGCGCATCGTGCGGCGGTTCACCGACCAGGCCTCGGGCGCGACCCTCGACCGTCCTGGGCTGCGGCAGGCGCTCCAGGAGGGGGCGGCCGGCGTGTATGAGCTGCTGCTCGTCTACCGGGTGGACCGCCTGTCCCGAAGTGTTCGCCAGCTGGCGGAGATCGGCGAGAACCTCGACCACTTTGGCGTCTCGCTTCGCTCGGCAACCGAGCCGTTCGATACCTCCACCGCCGCCGGCAAGATGATGCTGCAGATGCTCGCGGTGTTCGCCGAGTTCGAGCGGACCACGATCGTCGAGCGGATCACCGCTGGGATGGAGCGTGCGGCGTCCGAAGGGCGCTGGATCGTCGGTTCCACGCCGTTCGGCTACATCCGAGACCGCGGCAACAAGCAGATCGTCCCCGACCCGGCACGCGTCGACATCGTCCGGCGCATCTTCCGCATGTACGCCGAGGACCGGATGGGCGCCGAGTCGATCGCGCAGGTCCTCAACGCGGAAGGGCATCGGAGCAAGAACGGGGTTCCGTTCGCCCGGCCGAATGTGCTCTGGATCCTTCGCAACCCCGCATACGTGGGCAGGGTCGCCTTCCGCGGGAAGGTCCATCCCGGTCGGCACGAGGCCATCATCGACGAGCAGACCTTCGACGCCGTTCGGGCGATCATTGCCGAGCGAGCGGAGTCCCAAGCGCTCAAGCGCGGTCACCCGAGCGACTACATGCTCTCGGGCGTGCTTCGGTGCGGGCGCTGCCGGAAGGGGTACGTCGGGACCGCCGCTTACGGGAGGAAGAGCCGTTACCGCTACTACGTCTGCTCGACCAGGTATCGATACGGCACGAAGATCTGCGACGGAGCCCGCCTACCCATGGAGGCGCTCGAGGACGCCGTCGTGGAACAGATGGCAGAGGTGTTCGCCGACACCGCTCTCGTGGGCGACGCTCTCGCCCTGTCGCGAGCGGAGGAAGTCGGGGCATCCGAGGAGGCGGGCCGGAGGCTCGCGTCGATTCAGCAGCAGCTCGCTGGTGCCCGCAGGTCCCTGGATCGGTACTTCGGCGCCTTCGAACAGGGGATCATGTCCGCCGCCGACTGCCAGGAACGCATCGAGCTCCTGCGGGACAGGATCGAGGCCTTGGAGGCCGAGGAGCGGACGATCGGCGAAGCAGGTCGTGACGGACTCTCAACGGCTCCAACGGCCAACGACGTGGCCGATTGGGCTCAAGACCTCCAGGTGCTCATCGGGAGCGCCACGCCGCAGCAGAGGAAGGCGCTCATCCGGCTCTTGGTCAAGGAGCTCCGCGTGATGAGCCGGAAGGAGATCCTCCCGACGTACAAGATTCCGGCGCTGGCTCGCGCACCGGAGGGTCAAGTAGTCCCTCCAGGGTTCGAATCCCTGCCCTCCCGCTCGCTCGCTCGCGAGCGAGCTGCTGCTGGTCGGCACGCCACGAGCGCCTGACGCCGCGAGGGCCTCCCTCGGGGCCGGGCTCTTTCGGGGCTCCGGCGCGTGAGGGAGGCCCTCGGCCTCGGCGGTCCTGCCCGTCAGCTTCCGGGCAGGGTCATCAGGAGGAGCTGGCCGGCCTCCCGCTTGTAGAGCACGTCGCCCACCTGCTTGGACTTCACGAAGTCCTTGTGGGCCTGCACGTCGAGCAGCCAGGCACCAGGGCCGAAGAACTCCGAGGCGTTCACGATGCCGCTCGACTCCCAGTCCGGGTCGTTCACCGACGCCACCACGCTCCACGTCTGGCCCGTGAAGTCGTACCGCCAGACCCGGGAGTTCGGCGGCTGGGCCGTGTCCTCCTGGACCATCAGGCTGTTCGTGCTGGTGCCGACGTTGTCCGGCTGGTGGATGACGCTGGGGTTGTTGTAGCCGCCGGCGTCCCCGTCCAGCAGGATCGAGAAGCTGTCGACGTGCCGCGGGTTCGCGGGGTTCAGCACCATCCTGAACACGCGTCCGTTCGGGTACGGCCCGGTGGCCGACGAGGGGCCGCGCATCAGCCGGCCCGTGGTCGGATCCGGCAGGGCCCGCTTCTCGCCCGTGTCGGCGAAGTAGATGATCGTCGGGTCCGTCGTGTCGTACGCGATGTCCTCCACCCGGATGAACTGGAACACGTTGTGCGCGTTCGACCAGTTCTCCAGCGCGGTCTGCGGCGCCGTCGCGGTCAGCCCGTCGGCGATCTTGTTGGGGACGGCGATGAACCGACCCTGCCAGTCATCGCCCGTCGTGATGTCGCCGTAGTCGTTGGCGTCGTTGAACGGGTCGTACGGATCGACCGGCCCCGCGTCCGTCGCCGTGACCTGGAACGCCCACAACCGCCCGCCGTCGGCGAACAGCTGGGCCTCCTTCTCGGATCGGAGCATGTACAGCTGTGAGGCCGGGGCGCTGAACGTGTCGTCGCTGGTCAGCGAGACGAGATCGCCCCACCCGCCGGGCACGAGCAC
>WNGF01006465.1_pt2 | contig 14495 bp, 10 predicted proteins | sample 5400641 | NCBI WGS metagenome assembly WNGF01 (sample SAMN13153371, study PRJNA577476) | soil metagenome | isolation source: 80 cm soil or saprolite under grassland replicate 2 | place: USA:California | collected 2016-06-15
TGATCCCGGGGTTGTCGCCCGGGGTTAGTCGTACTACGATGTACCGACAGGCCTGACTGACCCCGGGCGCAAGCCCGGGGATGCGTCATGGCAGCGTGGAACTCCTCTTTGTCACCTTCACCTTTCCCACCCTTCTTCCTTCCATGTCGATGATCTCGAACGTCGCGCCCGGCAAGGCGATCTGGTCGCCGACCTTGGGCAGGCGGCCGAGCGTCCCGAACAGCAGGCCGCCGATCGTGGTGTAGTCGCCGTCGTCCAAGGCCAGGCCGTACCACTCGTTCACGTCCTTGATCTCCGTCGTGCCGGGGATGACCGGCGACGCCTCGCCGGGCGGCGGGGCGGCGGGCGGGCGGTCGTACTCATCGTAGATCGGACCGACGATCTCCTCGAGCAGATCCTCCATCGTGACCAAGCCCGCCGTGCCGCCGAACTCGTCGAGCACAATCGCGAGGTGCGCCTTGTGGCGCTTCATGTCCGCCAGCACGTCCTCCACCTCGCGGGTGCCCGGCACGAACAGCGGCGGCCGCATCACCGTCGCCACGTTGCCGCCGTGCCTCGCGCGCAGCCCGGCGAGGATCGCCTTGGCGTGCACCGTGCCGACGATGTCGTCGAGGGATTCGCGGGAGACGGGGTAACGCGACCGGCCGGCGGCCGCCACGCGGTCCGCTGCTTCCTCCAGGGGAAGGTCGGCCGGGAGGGCGATCATCGCCGTGCGCGGCGTCATCACGTCCCGGGCGCTCTTCTCGCTGAACTCGAACACCCCCTCGAGGAGGCGCGCGTCTTCCTTGCCGAGCGAGCCGGTGCGCCGGCTCTGCTCGACGAGCATGCGGATCTCCTCGGGCGAATGCACGCGGTCGATGTCGGACGGGGTGCTCTTGATCCCCAGCAGCTTCACCACGCGGTTGGCGCTCCAGTTGAGGAGGTCGGTGACCGGGCGGGTGATCCACGAGAAGAAGATCAGCGGGGCGGCGACCCAGCGGCTCGTGCCTTCGGGGTAGGTGATCGCCCACGCTTTGGGCGCCTGCTCGCCGAACACGACGTGCAGAAACGTGATCGCCGCGATGGCGACGGTCGACGCGATTCCGCCGCGCGTCAGGAATCCGAGCGCGGGGGGGAGCTGCGCGAACCAGTCCCGGAACAGATGCGCGACCGTGTCCTCCGCGACGTAGCCGAGCAGGATCGACGCGAGCGTGATGCCGAGCTGCGCCGCCGACAGCTGGCGGTACAGGTCGCGGAGGGCCTTCTGTACCGTCTTCGCCTTCGGGTCCCCGCGACGCGCCAGCGCCTCGATGCGCGTGCGCCGTGCCGCGACGAGCGCGAACTCCGCCGCGACGAAGAAGGCGTTCGCGGCGACCAGCAGCACCACCGCCAGCAGGCGCAACAGCAGCGATTGCGTGGAGGGCTCGGGCGGGGGGACGAGCATGGGCGGGGGAACCTAGCGGGGCGTTGCCCGCCGCGCGAGCCGGTGCATATGTTTCGTTCGATGTCGGCCCTTCCACTCGAAGCCCAGTGCACCCACCGCGCGCCGCTGCGCACCGAGAGCGTGCAGCGCATGACCGTCGTCCTGGTGCTCTCCGCTCTCGTCATGCTCGCCGAGGTGGTCGGCGGCTACCTCGCGGGCTCGCTCGCCCTGCTGGCGGATGCGGGGCACATGCTGGTGGACGTCGGCGCCCTCGCGCTCGCCCTGCTCGCGGCGCGCGTGGCGCAGCGGCCGGCCACGGCCAAGCGCTCGTTCGGCCTGCTGCGCTTCGAGATCGTCGCGGCGCTGATCAACGGCGCGCTGCTCATCGCCATCGCCGTCGGGATCGGTCTCGAGGCGTACCGGCGCTTCCAGTCCCCGGGGACGATCCGGGCGGGACTGCTGGTCGGCGTGGCGAGCCTGGGTCTCGGGGCCAACCTGGCGGGCGCCGCGATCCTGCACCGCGGCCACCGCCATTCCCTGAACCAGCGCGGCGCCTATCTCCATCTGGTGAGCGACGTCCTGGGGTCGCTGGCCGCCCTCGCCGCCGGCATCGTGATCCTCACCACGGGCTGGACGCTCGCCGACCCGCTCATCTCCGTCGGGATCGCCCTGCTGATTCTAGGCGGCGCCTGGCGGCTCGTGAAGGAATGCGTCGACATCCTCCTCGAGGCGACACCGGCCCACATCTCTCTCCCCGCCGTCCATGACCGCATCGCGACGGTGCCGGGGGTGGAGTCGGTGCACGACCTCCACGTGTGGACGGTCACAAGCGGGGTGGTGGCGATGAGCGGGCACCTGGTGGTGAAGGATCCGGCCACGAACCAGCGGGTGCTGGAGAACGTTCAGGGCCGCATGGAGGAGTTCGGCATCGCGCACGTCACGGTGCAGCTGGAGCGGGATCCGACGTGTGAATGACGGAGTCGGGCTCTGCCCGCCTCTGTTCTCCCCTTGACCCTGCTTGACCCCACCTTCTATACTGCCCCGCCCGACATGGACCGATAACAGCTTGCAGATTCGCAACATCGCGATTATCGCGCACGTCGATCACGGCAAAACCACCCTGGTGGACCAGATGCTCCGCCAGGCGGGGGTATTCCGCGCCAACCAGCAGATGATCGAGCGCGTGCTCGATTCCAACCCGCTGGAGCGCGAGCGCGGCATCACCATCCTCTCGAAGAACACCGCGGTGCGCTGGGGCGACACCAAGATCAACATCGTGGACACGCCCGGGCACGCCGACTTCGGCGGCGAGGTGGAGCGGATCCTGCGAATGGTGGACGGCTTCCTGCTGCTCGTGGATGCCGCCGAGGGGCCGATGCCGCAGACGCGGTTCGTGGCGTCGAAGGCGCTGGCGCTGGACCTCAAGCCGATCGTGGTGATCAACAAGATCGATCGGCAGGACGCTGAGCCCTTGCGCGTGCACGACGAAGTGCTGGAGCTGTTCCTGGACCTCGAGGCGTCGCCCGAACAGTTCAACTGCCCGTTCCTGTACGCGTCGAGTCGTCAGGGGATCGCGACGCCCGATCTGGCGACGCCGGGGACGACCCTGAAGCCCCTGTTCGACACGATCCTGGCGACGATCCCGCCCCCCTCGGGCAACGCGGACGGCCCGTTGCAGATGCTGATCTCGACCCTGGACCACTCGCCATACCTCGGCCGCATCGGCATCGGCCGCATCGAGCGCGGCCGCCTGCACGTGGGGGACGTGGTGGCGCTCTTGCCCCTGGGCCAGCCGGGCCCCGTGGGCGACGGCCCGTTCGACCAGGCGCGGGTGGTGAAGCTGTTCGGCTTCGAGGGGCTGGAGCGCATCGAGATCGCCGAGGCCGCGGCCGGAGAGATCGTGGCGCTGGCCGGCGTCGCCGGCGTCGAGATCGGCAAGACGTTGACCGCCCCCGATTACCTGGAGCGGCTCGCCGGCATCGCCGTCGAGGAGCCCACCATCTCGGTGGACTTCAAGGTGAACGACTCGCCGTTCGCCGGGCGGGAAGGGAAGTTCGTCACCGGGCGCCAGCTGCGCGAGCGGCTGTTCCGCGAGCTGGAGCGCAACGTCGCCCTGCGGGTAGAGGAGACCGACGATCCGCAGACCTTCACCGTCTCGGGGCGTGGCGAGCTGCACCTGGGGATCCTCATGGAGACCATGCGCCGCGAGGGGTATGAGTTCCAGGTGAGCCGGCCCCGCATCATTCCGCGGGAGGGCCCGCATGGGGAACGGCTGGAGCCGTACGAGGAGCTGCTCATCGACTGCCCGGAGACGCTGCTGGGGGTCGTGATGGAGAAGCTCGGACCGCGCCGGGCCACGATGCTGGACATGAAGAACCCCGGGCAGGGGATGGTGCGCATGCGCTTCCGCATCCCCGCGCGCGGCCTGCTCGGCTACCGGTCGGAGTTCTTGACGGATACGCGCGGGCAGGGAATCATGCACCACCGCTTCCTGGATTACGGGGCCTGGGCGGGGCCGATTTCGGGGCGGAGCCGCGGGGTGATGGTGGCGGACCGCGAGGGGGTGGCGGTGGCCTACGCACTCTTCAATTTGCAGGAGCGCGGTACCATGTTTCTCAAACCGGGGGATCCGGTGTATGAGGGGATGCTGGTAGGGGAGAACGCCCGGGTGGACGACATGGAAGTGAACGCCACGAAGGAGAAGAAGCTGACGAACATGCGGACGACGGCCGCGGACGAAATGATCATCCTCGAGCCGCCGCGCCCACTGAGCCTGGAGTTGGCGCTCGAGTACATTGAGGACGACGAGCTGATCGAGGTGACGCCGGCGTCGCTGCGACTGCGCAAACGCGCGCTGGGGGCGACGGAGCGGCGGAAGTTGGCCAGGGACCGCAAGGCAGCAGAGGACAACAACCTCAGCCGGGGGTGACAATGCTGGCCGTGGCGACGTCGATGGAGTGGTCGCTCAAGCGTCGGAGCGACAACATCGACGAGGAATTCGAGGAGTTCGAGGAGGACAAGGAGCTGGACGAGGATTTCGAGGACGAGCTGGACGACGAGGAGTCGGACGACGAGGAGTCGGACGACCTCGACGACTACGACGATCTGGACGACGAGTTCGACGACGAAGAGGAGGAAGGCTTCCGGCCGAAAAAAGGCCCGCGCCGGGAGTGGGAGTGACCGCGGTCAGAGGGCCGGACGGTGCGACCGTCCGGCCCTCTGACTACATGCTCACCCAGTAGTTGACCTTGACGAGCAGCACATTGGTGGGCCGGTCGCGGAACAGCTCGCGCCGGAAATCCCGCTGCAGGTCGAACCCCGCATCATACGGCACGTAGCCCGAGCGGCTCTGCGTCCACACGACGAACAGGGTGGAGCCCGGGCGGTACTCCCAGCGCAGCACTGCGTTGACTTTGACGGTACGGGTGCGGAAGTCGGGGTCCGTGAACCGCAGGGTGTCGCCGGGCCCCGGGCCGTCGGGCTCGACGACGTACGTGGCGCCCACGCGGCTGATCGTCGAGCCGTTGTCGCGGCCGTAGTGGTTGAACGCGAACGTCCTGCGCGCCCGCAACTCCTTGAAGTCCGAGTAGTCGCCCGCGAACGCGAACGGCTGGGCGTAGAGCTGGAAGCTCAGCGTCGGTGAGAACGTCGCGTTGGCGCGCACGGTGACGTACGCTTGGCGCTGCGCCAGGGCCGCGAACACGTAGCGCGTGCCCAGCGTCGCCGTGGCGGTGGCGTCGGCGGCCCGGGTGACGAACTGCGCCGTCGCCCGGCCCGCGACATAGCCCGCCGTCGCGCTCAGCGACAGCGCGGCGCTGGGCCGCAGCGTCAGCTGGGGAATGAGGTTCACGGCCCAGCCCCCCGTTTCGTCGCGCTGCACCGAGACGAACCCATAGGCGCTGAGCGCCCGCCGCGTGTCGGTGGTGAGGTCCGCGCTCGTGTACCACCCCGCTGGCTTCATCGCGAGCGGCCCGCCCCGCGTGAGCCGGTCGTCCACCACGCGGGGCGTATACGAGACGGACCAATCGGCAAACCAGAAGTTCCGGAACTGCGCATACCCGAACGCCGCGATCTTGCGGTCGATCGGATCGCCGTCGTAGTTCCAGCTCGGCGCGATCTGGAGATAGGCGTTCGCCTGCCGCAACGTCCTGCCTGACTTGGTCCACTTGTACCCCAGCGCGGCGGCGGCCGAGATGCGGTCCACGCGGTTCTGGAACCCGAGGTCGTTCACTTCGAACCCGGGGGAGGTGGTGCGCCCGGCCACGCCCCATCGCCAGTTCCCCGCGACCTTATTCAGGTACAGGTCGGCGCTGACGCCGGCGAGGGCCGTGCGCGTGGGATCGTACCGGAAGCGCTGCGCGTCGGGGCGTTGGAAGTAGCGGTTGGAGGAGCGTTGCACCTGCTGCAGCGCGGCGGGTTCTCCCTGGAGGTAGGAGCCGCCGACGCTGCCGGCCAACGTGTAGTGGTTGTCGCCCCAACGCTGGAAAAAGTCGAGGCCGCCGGCGAACGCGTCGCGCGGCAGCATGTCGAGCGCGGGGGTCGTGGGCCGCCGGTCCATCGCCGTGGCGAGCAGCCCGATGCTGGTGTTGCCGCCGTTCAGGTCGCGCTTGACCCGGCCGGCGAAGTAGTTCGTGGCCGGCTCGACCTCGTCGCGGTAGCGCGTGCCCGTCACCGTGTCGAGCACGGTGGCGCGCTCGCGGGCGGTGAGCGCCTCGAGCAGCCCCACCGACCAGCCGCCGGCCGAGCGCCCGGTGAGCTTAGCGGCGCCAAGAATGGTGGTGCTCTGGGGAACGTCCTTGAAGCCGCTGGAGGACGGCTTCCCCTGCGGCGGCCGCCCGATGCGCCGCGAATAGAAGTACAGCGGCGGGTCGCTGAAGCGGTTCACGCCGCCGCCGTTCCCGCCGAAGTCGAAGATCTGCGTGCCCTCGATGAAGAACGGCCGGTGCTCGTCGAGGAATTGCTCGAAGGCCGTGAGGTTCACGAACGTCTCGTCGACTTCCACCTGGCCGAAGTCGGGGTTCACCGTGGCGTCGAGGGTCTGGCTGGAGCTGAGGCCGTACTTCACGTCCGCGCCGGCATTGCGATGGTAGGCGTTCGGCGTCTCGAACGGATTGCCGAGCGTCGTCGGCTGGCGGTACGTCCCGCTCCCGACGGCGTAGGGGAGGAGCTGCAGGTGCTTCCGAGTCTCGAGGCTCGCGATCCCCACCAGCTCGGCGAAGCGGGAGGCCATCCCGCTCTCGGTCCGGGCGACGAAGGGATAGAGGGCCAGCTCGTTCTTGCGCTCGATCCAGCGGACGAAGCGCACGCCCCAGACCTGCTCCGGCGCCTTCGCGAACCGCAGCTGCGTGAACGGGATGCGGATCTCGGCGGTCCAGCCGAGCGAGTCCACGCTGATGGCGGCTTCCCACACCGGGTCCCAGGACTTGTCGGAGAAACTCCCGTCGCCGCCGTACAGCACGTCGGTGTGGACCCCCGCGGCGTTCACGGTGAACTCGAACGCGGTGCGGCGGTCGTGATAGCTGTCGAACAGCACCCGGAACTCGTCGCTGTGGGTCGAGGCGTCGCGCCGCGCCAGCCGCCGCACGATCCGGCCGGGCTCGGCGTCGAACAGCCGGGCGCCGACGTACACGGCGTCCGCGTCGTAGACGATCCGCACTTCCGTGGATTCGGAGGCTGGGCGCCCCTCGTCGGGAACGCTCTGGAGCAGGTCGCGCACTGACGTGGCCTGAGCCCAGGCGGCGTCATCGAGATGGCCGTCGAGCTGCGGCGCGCGGTCCACGCGCACCGCGGTGACCGTCGGCGCCTGCAGAGCCAGGATGGCGAGCAGGGCAATCATGAGGCCGCGGCCAGGGCCTCCCCACGGCGCGCCCGCTCCGCAGCGGCGAGGATGTGGCGCGCCAGCCGCGCCGGAGCGTCAGGGACGCCTTTATAGCCGGGGACGCTGGCGACGTCCACCACGTACGGCCGCCCCCCGCTCTCGATCATGTCGACGCCGTACAGGTCGACGCCGAACGCCCGCCCGCAGCGCCGCGCGATGTCCGCCAGCTCGGCGCCGACGTGGAAGGGCTCGCCCAGCTTGTCGGAGTCGGTCCGACGTGGAAAGATCTTCTTGACGCCGAACAGGTCGGCGCCGATGGCGTAGATCTTCCGGTCGCGCCCGTGCGGCGGATGGTAGCGCTGCGCGAACACCGGCTCTCGCTTGTTGACCGGCACCGCGGCCAGCTCGACGGCGGTGCGGACGACGTGGATGTGGTGTCCCCCCGCGCCCAGGTAGGGTTTGACGATCAGCGGTCCCTCCTCGAGATGCGGCAGCAACTCATCGGCATCGGACGCGACGTACGTGGCGGGGATGGGGATCCCGGCCTCCTGGAGGACGCGGCTGCCGACGATCTTGTCGCGTAACGCCGCGGAGGCGGAGTAGGGGTTCAGAATGGCGGCGCCGAGCTCGTGCAACGCCCCGGCGAGGCTGAGCGCGAACCCGCTGAGCTTGCGCAGGACATAGAGATCGTGGTCCACCTTGAGAGTCGCGAGTTCGACGGCTCCGCGCGGCGGATGCACCACGTCTACGACGGCCCCCGCCTCCGTCAGCGCCCGGGCGACGAGCGGCCAGTAGCTGCTGCTGCGCGCCGAGTAATGCGGCATCAGCAAACCGATGCGGATCGTCATCGCAGCGCCGCCGCCAGCATCCGGGCCAGGACTTGCTTGGCGTCGAACTGTGTCGCGGCGATGTCCCGCGCGGCGCGGCAGTGGCGCTCGTAATCGCCATTGATGGCGTCGAACGCGGCCGCCGCTTCGTCCAGCGTCGTGAAGCGGAACAGCCCTTCCCCGTCGGGGAGGTAATCGCTCGGCCCGGTGTGCTGCACCACCGCGGGTTTCCCGGTCGCGAGGTAACACACCGTGCGGTCGCTGACCCACGCGTTCTGGAGCCTGACGAAGAACGGCTTGGCGCAGCTCCATTCTCCGCGCGAGCGCTGGATGTACGTCTGGTAGTCTTCCGGCGTCGCAGCGACCTCACGGGCGTCGCGGACGCGCCAGCGGTGCCGCTCGAGCAGCGCGCGGTCGGCGCCGTCACCATCCGCCAGGAGGAGCGCCAGCTCGATCGGCTGCGCGGTCATGCCGGCGAGCGGCAGGCATTCCAGGAACGCCACCCGCTTGTTGTTGTCGTGGCAGACTTCGTTCCCGTCCTCGATCACCTTGATCCACTTGCCCGACCACCACCCCGCGACCGTGGTGAACGCCTCGCTGGCGGGGTCGTGGACGTACGGCCAGAGGTCGAGGCAGATGGGAGGGTGAATGTGCGTCCACGCGAGCCCGCAGTCAGAGAACCGCGCGCCCGCGGTGCCGACGGTCTCGCCGATCGTGAAGTAGACGTCGTGCGGCGGAACCTGAATGGCCCCGGTGCTGATCCAGATCTGGGTCAACCCGGGGTCGATATCCACGAGCGCCGTGCGCCGCGCACAGGCGAGCAGCCGCGGGTCGATGCCGTAGTGGAAGTTGAGCACGAGATCGGCCCGGCGCAGCACGGCCTCGGCCGCGCTGCGGGGCGCGCCGATGAACTCAATCGGTCCGTCAGCCCCGTCCCGGCGCTCGTAGAGCACGACCCGCCCCGCCAAGCCGAATCGCCCCATGCGCTCGAAGAATGTCACCAGCGCGTGGTCGTCGCCGCGCGCGGCCTTGCCCCGGCGGAACTCTTCGAGCCAGTAGACCTCGCACCCCAGCCGCCGCAGCCCCTGGGCGTACTGCATGTACACCCAGAAGTGGCCGCCGCCGCCCGGGAAGTTCGCGACGTCGAAGGCGGACAGCACGATGGTGGGCATCAGACGGGCAGCACCGGGGTCATGGCGTCGAACCAGCGCTCGATCTCCGCGAGCGACTCCCACCCCCACGCCCCGCCCTCCTGATGGAGCGCCGCGGCCGGCCAGATGATTCGGTTCGCGTAGCGAGCGTACTCGGCGGTCTCGAACAGGGCGTTGAGCTCGAGCGCCGGGGGCAGCAGCCAGCCGGCGCCGGCCACCGCCTGCCGGTACCGCTCTAAGATCCACCGGCGGTCGGCGGGGGCGAACCGGTACAGAAACGTGGAGAGGTCGTAGCTCGCCGGACCGACGGCCGCATGATCCCAGTCGATGAGTCGCGCCTGGGTTCCGGTGCGCGTCCGCGCGACGAACGTGTTCGTCGTCCAGAGATCGCCGTGCAGCAGGGTGTCGGGGCCGCCGAGCGCGTCGATTTGATGGGCGCGCCGGGGCAGCTCAGCGTGCAGCCGGGAGAGTCGGCTGAGCAGGCGTGCGCGTGTGGCCCGCTGCTCCGGTGTAGCGTCGACCCGGGCCGGGACCAGTGGCTCGAGGACCGCGATAGCGTCCTGCACGTTGGCCGCGAAAAACGCCGCGCCGAGACCGCCGCAGTAGTGGCGGCACTCGGGGAGCAAGGGGTGCCCGGCGGCACGCACGTGCATTCCCGCGATCAGGTCGACCACCAGCCCCACACACCGCCGATCGGGACGATCGACGTCCACGGCGCCATCGCCCAGGTCCTCATAGACGTGCCACACCGTGCGTCCCGTTCGGTCCGCCGCGGTCGCGAGCAGGTGCGCGCAGGCGTCCTGCAACCCGAGCGCCGGCAGCCAGCGCTGCACGACGAGCTCGTTGCGCCGGGCGAGCCAGGGATCGTAGCTCTTGAGTACGAACGAGCTGGCCCCGCCGTTCGATCCGGCGCGGACGCGGTAGACGTGCTTCTTCAGCCGCACGATCTCGACCGGCTCGTCCGCCACGCCGGCGTCGCGCAGGGCACCGCTCAAGGCCTCATACAGGCCCGCGGTCTCGGGGACGGCCGAGCGCAGCGCGGCGTCGATGGCGGTCACGCCGTCTCCTCCTCCAGCTGGCGCACGGCCTCCGCGAGCCGCTGCTGGTAGGCCCGCACCCAGGACATCGGTCGCCGCAGGTACAGAGGAGAGTCGTAGCGGAGCTCGGGGCTCACCCAATGGATCGCCACGAGCTGCAGCAGCACGCGCCCCACCGCGGCGAGCCGCCGCACGTGCTCGAACTGCACGGCCGGCCAGGCCGGTCGCACGGCCGCCCAATAGGTGGAAAGGTCGATTCTCGTGAGGTCCGCCGCGGGGACGCCCCACCCGGCGGTCTCCCAATCGATTGCGTACAGCTCGGGCCCGGCGGGGCCGTGGCGGATGTAGGTGTTCTTGCGCTGCAGGTCGCCGTGCACCACTGTCGCCGGCACGCCGGCACAGGCGGTTTCCAGCCAAGACCAGCGGCGCTCGAGGCGGCGCAAGTCGGCGACGAGCTCGCACAGCGTCGCGACATCCTCCGCCGCCAGCGCGGGGTTGCTCAGCGTGCCGAGCAGCTCGCGGCTGGCGCGCAGGTAGTGGAGGTAGCGGGGCGGCCCGCCCTCGGGCAGCTCGCGCGCCGCCGCGACGCGGGTCGCGCCGGTATGCAGCTGCGCCACCCAGCGCGCCGCGAGCGCCCGGTGCTCCGTATCCGTGTCCGAGTAGCGGTCGTCGCCCACATCCTCGAAGAACAGCCAGGTGAAGCCCGTCCCCCGAGGTTCCTCGCGGACGCCGTAGTAGCGGGGGGCCGTGACCGGCACGTGCGGCAGGATCCGTTCGTACACGGTGCGCTCCGGCGCCGCCTTTTGCGCCAGCGCCCGCTGAGCGATGACGCCGGAGCCGTTCGGCCCCACGCCGGCGAGCCGGTAGGTGGCCGACTTCTTCCCTTCGCGCAGCACCTCGACGCACTCGGGACCTGGGCCGTTGTCGTCGAGCAGCCGCCAGGCGGCGACGGCGGGGTGCCAGGAGAGGTTCCCCCAGAGGATGCGGACCGGCGGCCGGCGGCTCAGCGTGTCGGACATAGCAATGACGGCGTCGCCTCGGCGAGGCGGCCCCGCTCCAGGCGCAGCTGCACGTCGCAGGCCGTGAGGGCGCTGGGCCGGTGCGTGATCAGGAAGGCCGTACGGCCGCGCATCAGACGGTCCATCGCTTCGAGGATCGCGGCTTCCGTTTTCGCGTCCACCGAGCTGGTCGGCTCGTCGAGGATCAGGAGCGGCGCGTCCTTGAGGAACGCGCGCGCCAGGGCGATGCGCTGGCGCTCGCCGCCGGAGAGCTTCATCCCACGCTCCCCGACGGGCGTGTCGTAGCCCTGGGGGAGGCGTTCGATGAAGGCGTGAGCGTTGGCCGCCTCGGCGGCGGCGACGATCTGCTCGCGGGCGGCGCCGGGCGCAGCGTAGGCGACGTTTTCGCCGATGCTGGCCGAGAACAGCACGGTGTCCTGGAGGACCACTGCGAACTGGCGGCGCAGCTCGGCCACCTTGTAGTCGCGCAGGTCCACGCCGTCCAGCAGGATTGCCCCCGCGGTCGGGTCGTAGAAGCGGGTCAGCAGGCTGATGAGCGTCGTCTTGCCCGCGCCCGTCGCCCCGACGACCCCGAGCCGGGTGCCGGGCTCGACCTCGAACGAGATGTCGTGCAGCACCTGCCGCTCCGGCCCATAGGCGAAGCACACATCGCGGAACGCCACGGCGCCCGCCGCGCGGTCGATCGAGCGGGCATGCGGCCGTTCACTCACGTCGGGGCGCTCGTCGAGCAGCGCGAACGCCCGCTCGGCGCTGGCGAGGTAGGACTGGAGCCCGGCGGCCTTGCCGCTCATCGTCTTGAGCGGGTCGTAGAGCTGTCCCAGGTACGTCAGGGCCATCAGCAGCTGCCCGAGAGTCAGCACGCCGGCGCGCACGTGGCCCACCCCGATGAACAGTACCGCGGCCGTCAGCCCCACCAGCAGGCCGTACCGTCCCTCGAGCAGCGCCAGACGAATGCGGGCCGCCATGCCTTCGCTCGAGCGGCGCACGAAGCGATCAGTCTCCCGGGCCTCCTGTCCGAACGCTTTCACGACGCGGAGGGCGCCCAGCGTCTCCTGCACGATCGCGAGCGCGGAGGTTTCCAGCTTCTTCACGCGGCGCGACTGCCGGCGCATGCGGGGGCGGTAGACGCTGGAGAGCACGAACAGAGGTGGGGACACCGCCAGCCCGACGAGCGCGAGCTGCCAGTCGAGGCGCACGGTCACGGCGATCATCGTGACCAGCGTGATCGTCGCGGCCGCGAAGGGGATGACGCCCTCGACGACGATCTTGTCGATCACGCCCGCGTCCTGCTGGATGCGGTACAAGGCGTCGGCGCTGCCCTGCGAGTCGTGATAGGAGACGGAGAGGCGTTGGGCGTGGTCGACGAGCTGCGCGCGCAACCCCAGGACCAATCGTTCGCCGACGTAGGTCTGCATGAACTTGTTCGCGAGCGCCTGCAGCCGTCCGAGGACGGCGACCGCGAGGAGCAGGCCGATAGCGACGGCGAGGAGCGCATCTGGCGACCCGGTCGCCGCCGCCGGAAGCACGACGCGCAGGAAGCCCGGCACGGGCCGTTCGCCCAGCACCGAGTCGACGACGATCTTCAGCGGCACCGGGTTCAGCAGCGCGATGGGGCTCGCCAGCAGCCCGATCCCGAACACTGCGCCGAGGTGGACCCAAAAGGGCCGCGTCTGGCGCAGCAGCCGCCGGAACAGGACGAGATCGCCCATCAGCCGTCGCCGTCCCGCTGCAGCCCGACCGCTCGCTGCAGCGTCGCCATGGCCGCCATGCACTGCTCGACGATGTGCAGCAGGGGCAGCAGAGCGCCGAGCCCGAGCGCTGCCGCGGGGAGCCAGGCATGGGAGTGCGCCGCCACCGCGGCGGCCACTCCAAGGGCCATCGCAAGCATCGGCCCGCGCGCGGGGATCTTGGGCCACCACCGCAGCCGGATCAGCTGCTTGCCGCCGGGGTGATCCTCCACACCCACGAGGAGCCGGGCCGCTCCGAGAATCCCACCCCGGACCTCGAGGTCCCAGCCGTCGTGCGCATCGCCGCACAGCACGCAGGCGTGCTCGGCCCGTAGCAGCCGCTCCAGGAACAGCAACCGCTCGTCTTGCGAGGCCCAGCGCTCGCTCCAGATCGCCGTCGTGACGGTCCACAGTGGGGCGCGCCGCACGGGGCCATGACGTCGCCACGGTGTCAGGCCCTCGTCCAGACGCCCGCGCAGCCGGGCGATCGGCTGCAACAGGTGCAGGGCAGCCGTCAGCAAGCGCCGGCCGAGGCAGGCCAATGACGGTCGCGGTAGGTCGGGGAAGCACGCGCCCGCGGCGCTGAGCCACGCCTGCGCGACGGGCGGCACAATCGCGCCGACGAACAGCGGCAGGGCCAGACGCAGCGGGCTCCACACCACGCTGAGCCCCGCCATCGCCCCCAGCGTCGCCGTCATCAGGTGCCATTCGGGCATCTGAGGCAGAAACGCGACGAGACTCGGCGCCGGCTCGTACAGCGACTGGAACGGCGCGCGACCCCACTGGCCGTGGTAGATGCGGGGCCGGCGCCACCCGAGGAGCCGCGTGAGGCCGGAGCCGTACATGCGGCCGGCCCAGCGCACATGCCCTGGCCCGTTGTACTTCTCCGGCCACTTGCGCTCTAGCATGGCTTCGGCGCGTCCGTAGCCGATCTGCTGCTTCCAGTAGGCGCGAACCGAGTTGCGGCGGTGGTGCCACACCATGGCGGCCGGGTGGAAGCCGATGGTCCAGCCCCGCTCCTGCAGCCGCCAGCACACGTCGACGTCGTCGCCGGCGGCGCGAAACTGTGAATCAAAGCCGTCGATCGCGGTGAGGGCCGACTTCCGAAATGCCATGTTGCAGCCGGGGATGTGCTCCGCAACGGTGTCGGTGAGCAGCACGTGCACCGGGCCGCCGGGAGCGCGCGCGACGCAGTCGGCGATGGGCCCGTCGCCCGGCGGCGCGATATTGGGGCCGCCCACCGCGACGTGCGACGTGCTCATGAACGTCGCCGCGAGGTACTTGAGCCACTGCGGGTCGGGGTAGGCGTCGTCGTCGATGTAGGCGATGATCTCGCCGCTCGCCACGAGGCAACCCGTGTTGCGCGCGTTGGCGAGGCCACGGTTCCGGGTGCGGATCACGCGAAAATCGTACTCCTCGACGATCGCCGCGGTCGCATCGGTCGAGCCGTCGTCCACCACGATGACCTCGTAGTCGGGGTAGTCGAGGCGGCGGAGCCCCTCGCAGCAGTCGCG
>WNGF01020165.1_pt1 | contig 14495 bp, 16 predicted proteins | sample 5400641 | NCBI WGS metagenome assembly WNGF01 (sample SAMN13153371, study PRJNA577476) | soil metagenome | isolation source: 80 cm soil or saprolite under grassland replicate 2 | place: USA:California | collected 2016-06-15
GCGGACTCGAAGGAGAAGTTTGTGAAAGACTTCATGGCGGCGTGGACCAAGGTGATGGACCTCGACCGCTTCGACCGTCGTTCGGAAACGAGATCCGAAATTCCTCCCAGGCTCGGCGCGGAAACTCGGGATAGAGCCTCAACAACGTGATAGCGAGCAGTGTCTCGATGGTCTGAGCAAAGCGAGTCTAGAAATCCCCGCCGAGATGCACTGAGCCGATCTCTGAGGCGGCGCAGGCACATTGTGCCGCGATGCGCTGGATCAGATACGGCGTGCTCTCTACGACGCGGCCGTCGGTCAGCCGGCACGCTGAGCGAGCGAATCAACCATGGCGTCGATAAACACGCGGACGCGGAGCGGTAGCTGACGCCTCGACGGGAAGAGTGCGCAGACGGGCGCTGGATCACTGCGCCATTCCGGCAAAACGTGGACGAGACGACCCGAGCGCAAGTAGTCCTTCACGTCCACCCAGGAATTCATGACGAGGCCGTAGCCCGCGAGCGCCCAATCGAGGGCGGCCTCACCGCTGTTGCTCCGCAAGCGCGAATCGGCTTGCACCTCAACTGCTTCTCCGGTAAGGCTTACCAGGCGCCAGCGCGCTCCTACGCCACGGTAATGCACACAGTCATGCGCCTCCAATTCTGCGGGTGTCGCAGGCGTGCCGCGCTCTTCGAGGTATTCGGGTGCACCGACAACGATTCGGTAGTCGTCGATCAGCTTCCGTATTACGAGTTGCGAATCCTGCGGCGGCCCGATCCGCACGACGACATCTACTCCTTCGTCAATCAGGTCGACCAGTCGATCCGTCAACACGAGGTCGATTGACAGCATCCCATATTCGCGAACAAGGGCTCCACAGACCGGACTAACATGGAGACGGCCGAACGCCACCGGCGCACTTACCCGCAGCAAACCTTGAGGTTCTGCCTGGCCGCTCGTCAGTGCAGCCTCAGCCTGGTCGACTTCAGCCAGGATGCGTTGAGCTCTTTCGTAAAGGTCCATTCCTTCTTCCGTGGGCGCGAGTCGGCGGGTGCTCCGCGCGATCAAGCGGATCCCGGTGCGGCGCTCCAGCGCGGCGAGACGCTTGCTGACGACGCTGAGCGCCAAGTCCATTTCGCGCGCAGCCGCGGAAAGGCTTCGTGCTGCGACGACGCTGACGAAAGTCCGCAGTTCGTTTATGTCATCGAGCATGAAAACCTCCTGATACTTTCCATTGGGTGCAGATTTCCTTCACCCGAATCGGATAGTCTACGGAATAGACAAGACTCATACGCGTGCAGTAATCCATGTCCGTTGACACGATGCTGTTGTCAATCCGGGCAGATCATGTCCGCGTCGCCTCCTGGCAGGCAATCCGCGCCCGAATGATGCCGATAGCAACGCAGCAATGCTCGGCAACCTCTGCCACTGCGGCACCTATGTTCGCATCCGCGACGCCCTACCCAAGACACTGCATGTCGGCAGGAACGCGCGCCGTGTCCGGCGCGACACGTTTTCGATTCCCGAAATATGTCAGCCGCGCGCCACGCGCCTACTGCTCCCTATGACCACGACGTACCTATCGATATTTTCCAGTTGGTGGACATTTCCTCCACCCGAACCGGGATAGCTCTCCGGGTCAAGACGAGTCAGACTGCGATAGAGCAGACGGAGTAAGCGATGATCAAGCCTGCCTGGCAAGCGCTCAAATGCCGCCTGCACGCGCAGAAAGCAATCGCTTCCTTTTGAAGCGAAGATCGGAGTTTCCGCCATGGATCTGCAGCTCAATGACAAAACGGCACTTATAACCGGATCGACTGGCGGTATCGGCCTTGCGATCGCCCGGAAGCTGGCCGTCGAAGGTGCCAAGGTGATCATCGCTGGTCGGACCCAGGCAAAGCTCGACCAGGCAGTTGGGAGCATTCGTGGCGCTGGTGGCGCCCACGTCAAAGGCGTCTTGGCGGACCCGGCGACGACGGATGGTGCTGCGACCCTGCTGGCTGCGAGTCCCTTCGTGGATATCCTCGTCAATAATCTCGGCATCTACGAGATCAAGAATTTCATCGATATCACCGACGAGGATTGGCGAAGGTACTTCGAAGTCAACGTACTCAGCGGAGCCCGGCTGGCGCGTGCATATTTTTCGGGGATGCTGCAGAAGAACTGGGGCCGCATCATCTTCGTCTCCAGTGAGTCCGGCTTCGTCACCCCGGGACTGATGATTCATTACGGAATGACCAAGACCGCCCAGCTCGCGATCTCGCGTGGACTCTCAGAAATGACCAAGGGCACGAAGGTGACGGTCAATTCGGTGCTGCCCGGACCGACCCGCTCGGAGGGCATTGTCGACTTTCTAAAGAGCCTCGCCAGCGACCCGGAAGCACCGCCCGAGCGGATCGAGCGCGAGTTTTTCGCGAAGGGGCGGCCGTCGTCACTGCTCCAACGGTTGATCGAGCCCGAAGAGATCGCCAATCTGGTTGCCTATGTGGCGAGCCCTCTGTCTTCCGCGACCAATGGCGCCGCCTTGCGCGTCGACGGGGGTGTCATCCCCACGATCGGTTAGGCAGCACAGATGAAAAGCTACGCTCCTCTGATGTCGATCGTCGCGCTGGCCACCGTCGCGCTGCCGGTCGGCGCCTGTGCAGCCGACTCTCTGCCTCTGCCGAAGTCGGTGGTGATCGACCTCGTCAGGCTGCGGTGCAGGGCGCGCTGAGCGTTCGAGGTCGCGCGGCCGGACCAAGAGGAGCAGGAAAATGAATGATGTGATCCAAAGAACGCTCCATCAGCCAACGCGTATCGATGGCTACGTGCGCTGGCTGAGCCGTGTGACAGTGGCCGTCGCGATCATCATGATTGCATGGGGCTCAAGCGTCGTCCTTCGCCAACCCGTCACCGGCTGGTTCGCTGCATCGGCCACGATCTGGATGGCGTTGCTGTTCGTAGCCGCTTTTTGGCAGCTGCGCGGCTCCTTCACGGCGATCGCAGCGTTGGCGCTCACCACCGCCGTGGTTTCGCGCTTGTTCAGCATTCTGCGTTTGAACCCTCTGACCAGCATCGCCGGCTTGAAGCCCGAGGATCTTGACTTGCTGGTCGCAACGGGTCCGGGCGTACCGGGCTTTGAGCTTCTGGGTTGGTCTCTCGGCGCTCTCGTGTTCGTCCAATTTATCCTGCGAGCGGCGTCGTTGGCAGCATCGGGGGATTCGCGGGAAGCATCGCTCAGTGCTTCGGCACTGATGTTCATCAGAGTCTATGTCGGCTTGATGTTCGTGCCTCATTTCGGGAGTCACATTCTCGGGGGGCCATTTCAATTCAATATCTACACGCTCTACTTTGCGAGCCTGGGCCTGTCTATGCCCGCCGCACAAGTTGTACTCGCCGGATCGGTCGAGCTCGTTTCCGCCGTCGGACTCACATTGGGCTTGTTCACGCGTCCCGTTGCCCTGCTCGCATCGGTGTATTTGCTGTTGTCGATGCTGTGGGGCGGACATTTTCAGATCGGCTACGTGTGGGCACTGCCGGAAGGTGGCTACGAATTCGGCGTGTTCTGGGCCGTCATGATCGCCGTTTTCGCGGTGCTGGGTGGTGGGCCGCATTCGGTCGACAACGCCCTACGACAAAGCGATTTTCTGAACCGGTCGCCGTGGCTCCGCGCGGCGCGTCTTTTGTTCGTCTAGCGGAGCTCATACCTTCATGACTGAATCACGGAGTCCGGAAGATGAAGACACGACGAAGATTGGCGGTGGTCGCCGTCAGTATGTTTTCGGCGACGCTCTTTGCAGCGGACGCGTTAGCGCAGGGCGGCCAAGCCGGCGGAAGCGCGCAGCGTGGTGCTGGTGCACGGCGCGTGGGCGGACGGCTCCAGCTGGACCGCGGTCATCTCGCGCCTTCAGGCTGCCGGCTTGCACGTGACCGCGGTGCAAAATCCACTGACATCACTCGCCGATTCTGTCGCTGCAACACAGATGACAAGCAGAATGCGAAGGTGAATCGGGCGCACCCGCCGAGAGTCCATGGCGGTTGAACAAACGAAGGTGCTATCGTCGTTCGGCAGGATGTGGAATGATCGGAAGGCGATGACCATGACGATCCCCAACGACTCCTCCGCTAAGCGCATTACCGTGCAGATCCCGACGGCGTCGGATGACGCGATCGAAGCTTGGGTCTACCTGCCCGAGGGCGGCGGCCCCCACCCCGCCGTGGTGATGGCCCACGGCATCGGCGCCATCAAGGCGGGAGGACTGTCCCCATTCGCCGAGCGCTTTCGCGAGGAAGGCTTCGCCGCCATCGCCTTCGACTACCGCAACTTCGGCGGTTCCAGCGGGCAGCCGCGCGAAGTGCTCTCCGTCCCGCGCCAGCGCGCGGACTACAGCACCGTCATCGGATGGGCAATTGCACAGTCCTACATCGACCCGCGTCAGATCATTGCTTGGGGCACGTCCTTCGCCGGCATGCACGTCGTCGAACTCGCTGTCTCCGACACTCGACTGGCCGCAGCGGTCGCCCAGGCCCCGCTCACCGACGGCTTGGCCGCAGCGATGATGTCGCCGCTCAAGAACGGGATCCGACTCTTCGGACTGGCTCTGCTCGACCGCCTCGGCTCCCTGTTCGGTCGCCAGCCGATCTACATTCCCGGTCACGGAAGGCCCGGGGACCTGTCCATCGGCGCCACGCCGGACGGCCCGTTCGGGGAGAAGCTCATGACGCCGAAGGATGGGACGCGATGGCACGACCGGGTGGCCGCGCGGTCTCTGCTCAGCTTCTCCTGGCGTCGACCCGTGCGACGCGCCGCCTCCGTGCGTGTCCCCTTCCTGCTCGTCGTCCCCGAGGCAGACACCATTGCGCCCGTTCCGGCCGCGCTCGAGGTCGCCCGCAGGGCACCGGGGGCCGAATTGTTCCGCAGCGCCGGTGGCCACTACGACGTCTACGAAGGCGGAGCAGGCTTCGCCGACGTGCTGCAAACGGAGGTCGACTTCCTCCACCGCCACGCCAAGACCGCGGCCAAAAGGCGTGCTGAAGCTCCTCCCGGACAAGTTCCGGAGAGCGACATAGGCGTTGATGTTGCGAATGGCGACTGAGCTCTGCGGGCGCGCCAGCGCAGACTCGCAACATCGACGCCACGTTGAGTTGCTTACAAGTTAAAGCATCTCAAGGGTCGTGGTCTGCGTACGCATAGGCATCCAGAGCGGGACGTTCTTCTTGTCTGAAGGCGACGATCCTCGCGTCTGGCCTGTCCATTTCCCAGCTGGTCTCGACGGCTTGGGCGTCGGCGTCGACGTTCCGCGGCTCGGATAAGCGCGGTGGAGCGAACGGCGCGCGCATTCGCGTCGCGCCGCAAAAGGACTGGGAAGTCAACCAGCCGGCTCAGCTGGCGAAGGTGCTCGAGAGGCTCGAAGCGATCCAAAAGGAGTTCAACGCTTCACAGTCTGGCGGGAAAAAGGTCTCGCTCGCTGACCTGATCGTTCTCGGCGGCTGCGCTGCGATCGAAAGGGCCGCGAAGGGCGCCGGGTACGACGTGAAGGTCCCTTTCACGCCGGGGCGCATGGACGCGTCACAAGAGCAAACCGACGCCCACTCCTTCGCGTCGCTCGAACCGACCGCTGATGGGTTCCGCAACTATCTTCGCGACAAGCAGCGCCTGTCGGCTGAGGAGCTGTTGGTGGATCGGGCGCAATTGCTAACGCTGACGGCGCCCGAGATGACGGTACTCGTCGGTGGCCTACGCGTCCTGGGCGCAAATGCCGGGCAGTCCACGCACGGCGTCTTCACCAAGCGGCCAGAGACGCTGACGAACGACTTCTTCGTCAACCTGCTCGACATGCGCACGCAATGGCAGCCGTCCGCTGGCTCTGAAGGCGTGTACGAGGGGCGCGACCGGAAGACGAACGAGGTCAAGTGGACCGGCACCCGTGTCGACCTGATCTTCGGTTCGCACTCGCAACTGCGCGCTGTTGCGGAAGTCTATGCGTGCGCGGACTCGAAGGAGAAGTTTGTGAAAGACTTCATGGCGGCGTGGACCAAGGTGATGGACCTCGACCGCTTCGACCGTCGTTCGGAAACGAGATCCGAAATTCCTCCCAGGCTCGGCGCGGAAACTCGGGATAGAGCCTCTGATGTTTGAATGCCAATCACGGCCAACCTAGGCGAACTGAGTTCCTATCCATTCAATGGCGCGGTATTTCGGCAATTCCCCCGGAGTTCTGGCTGAATCTGCACCAACGCGTGAGGTAACCGGCACGCCGCGCACTAGGTCGTTGAGCAAATGATGTTCGACCGCTTCGGGCGGGCGTACGATGCCAATCCGCTCATGGTGGGCGGCCTCTTGTGAGGAAAGGACTTCATCATGGCTGAAAGCGCTATTCCGGCAGTCGTCTTGGTCCACGGCGGCTTCGTGGACGGCTCTGGTTGGGAGGACGTCTACAAGATCCTGAGGAAGGACGGTTACAACGTGAGCATCGTCCAAAATCCAACACTATCGTTGGCCGACGATGTGGCGGCAACGAAACGGATCGTCGCTCGGGAGAGAGGGACCGTTATCCTTGTTGGCCACTCCTATGGCGGAGTGGTGATCACGGAGGCCGGCAACGATCCCAAGGTCGTCGGGCTTGTTTATATCGCTGCCTTTGCTCCCGACAAGGGAGAGTCCGTGGCCGCACTCATTAAAGATCCGCCGCCCGGCGCGCCCGTCCCGCCAATATTGCCGCCGCAAGAGGGCTTTCTATTCCTCGACAGGGAAAAATTCGCCGCCTCCTTCGCGGCCGACGTAGCGAAGGAAAAGGCTGAGTTCATGGCCGACTCACAGGTCCCTTGGGGAGTCCAGGCCCTCAGCGGCGCAATCAGCGTACCCGCGTGGAAGAGCAAACCGAGTTGGTACTTGATCGCAACCGACGACAAGATGATCCCTCCCCCGGCCCAACTGTTCATGTCCAAACGGGCGGGCTCGACAGTTGTCGAGGTCAAGGGCAGCCACTCGGTATACGTGTCGAAGCCAGAAGAGGTGGCCGCGCTTATCGAGACAGCGGCCAAAGGCGTGAAGGTCGCGAGCTAACTCGCCGGATAGCCGCCGACGTCTTCATCGACGAAGTGGATCTGACGGGCCTTGGCTTCGAGGGCGTGGCACCGGCGGAACCGGCTTGGCAGCCGCTTCAATCATCGGCGGCGAAGGATTGATGAGCTTACCGGCTCTCTCGGAAGGTGTGCCCAAAAATGTGCCAGCGTTGATTTGCATGCCCCTGCGTTGCACTGCATTCGACTGCGATGGCGAAGCTGCGCGGACGCCGTAAGCAGTTGATGATGCAATGAAATTACGGATGCTCCCGACGGACTGTTAATCCGCAGGTCCCAGGTTCGAGCCCTGGTCGGGGAGCCAATATTCAATGGGTTAGTCTCGTTCGAGCTCCCGATTTCGGTAATATTCTCGGAAACATCTTTTCTCGCGCTGCTCGTTTAGTCGCCGTCATTCAAGAAGATAGAACGTGGAGAGCGGCGGACTCTTGATCCGCACGTGGCGCAAACTTAACCCCGCTGAGGCGCGGCGCACGCATGGGAACATTAGAAGCGCCACCAGCATTCTCGAAACGCAGCCATTCATCGGGCGACGAAAAGACGATCGCATTCGGAAACTCGTCACGTCTCGGATGGCAACCAAATCTCGCCGCTATCATTTCGATCTCACGTTCGACGTTGTCCGAATCTCGCCAGTAGGCGATCAGCGTTGGGCAGGTTACGAGTAAACGAAACCAACTTGATTTGATGCTCGCGATAGGCAGCGATCGGCCATCAACGGTCCTCGAGATTGCTCGGTTGAACGTCCGCAACAGACGTATTCTGTTGAAAAACTCGCCTTGCGCAGCTTCGGAGTTGGCGTTGCCAAGATGCGACCTCGTAGAACGGCCGCTATTGAACGCTACGAAGTAGGGTGACCATCTGAGACCTCCGAAAGTCTCTCACGAAAGCTGCCGAGAGGAGTTTTTCAACAGAATGGGGCGATGGCGGTCACCGGCCAGAAGCAGCCGCAAACGGAAGGTATCGAAAGCGGACGTTCAATTGCCCGATCGGCCAGAAGAGGACGTTTCGCGAAAGCGCTGAAACAAGGTGTTGTCAGGGCGACACCCCAAGTCGACGGTGCATCTCGCGGGCCAATAGGTCCAGCTCCACGTCAGTCATGATGCGTCGCCATGGAGGTGTGGTGAGCGCAGACATCCTACGAAAATGATCAAAGCATGCGAGCCGCTCGAACGCGTCGATCAGCGCTACATCTCCCTCCCGCATTGTCATCAATCCTGCCTCAGACAGGCGCCGCTTTATAACAAGGGGAAGCAAATAGGAAGCTAAGAGCAAGTGATTCGGGAGAGACCAAGTCGGCTTCGAGGCTGCATAGTCATGCCCATGCGCCACTGACCCGCGAGAGGCACAAAAGTCGCGTGCCCACGCTTCCAGAACGAAGGGCTCGTTCGCCTTCGGCTTGGGCTGTATCGCACCCCGAACACGGCATTTGACCCTATCCGAAATGGCAAGACACTTTCCCAACTCCGCCACGAAGTCGTTAGTCTTGCCGCCGCCCACTCCAAGCGCACGTTCGAATGCCCCATGAAGCAAGACAAGCTCCATACCATGTGGAACAGCCTCACTGTCAGTATTGGCGAAGTTGAACGCATTAGCAGCTTCGTAGTAGCGCTGCCAATCCTTAGCCGACATTCCCATCCATGCCTGTAGGAGCGCCTGCAGGAGTTGCTCGTCATAGGCCACCGACTGTTGCCAGACCACGTGAGGTGGAATTGTGATCGGGAAGTCGTCGGCGCCGATACCCTGCGTCATGCCGCCGTCTCGACGGCGATAGGTCAGTGCGATTGAGCCGGAGAAGTGGTCGGGGATTCGCTGGAACAGGAGAGCGTACTGATCGCGGCCAACGTATCCAAAGCCATTCTGAAAGAAACGGCGATGAGAGAGCGCACTGAACGCAAGCAGTTCGCCAAAGATGAACAGGTCCTCGATCTCGGCATCGCTTAGAGCGGTTCCAATCCCCTTATCGGCCAACGCCACGAGGGTGCATTGTCGTATTGGCCGACGACTGGCGTCTCTGTAGAAGCGAAGGGCTTGGTCGATCTGTGCATGTGGAATCGCGGAAGCGGCGTTCTCGCTACGCCCGAGACGATAGGGGACGAGGAGAAATCGTCCTACGAGTCTCTCCGCGTCTGAAGTGACCCAAGGCAGGAACGCGATGCCCCGCGTGACGGTCGGTATCGTCACGTGTCCTAGCCGAAATTCGACCTGGCAGACAACGTCAGACGGCTTCGCACTTTGCTCTCCTCGACGACCGAGTTCGACCCAAAGCCGCGTTGAGCATCGCCCTGCCAACGGCTGCAATGCCGCGACAGCGGCCATTCCGTCGCGGCTCGTTAACTGGCGCTCTCGGCCAGAAGCGGTCGTAGCGCATCGCCGTCTATAAACAGACATTGATCGGTGTTGCGGCCAAGCAACCGTTCTTTCAGCGACTCGGTTTGCGCTAGCATAGTCACTTCATTCATCGACCAGGTGTTTCAGTGATGGATCGGCGAGCTTTTCTGGCGGGCGCCGCAATCGGTGTGCTCGCGAAGCCCGTCGCGGCGCAAGCGCCGCCAACGGGCAAGACTGCGCGCATCGGAATTCTTGCTTTGCGTCTGCCCGGGAATCCATACATGGAAGCACTCATGCTGGGGCTTCGCGAACGGGGATACGTCGAAGGTCGGAATCTTGTGATCGACTTTCCCGACGCCCTTGGACGAGAGGACCGGTTGCCCGAGCTTGCTGCCAATCTCGTCCGGAATCAGGTCGACCTGATTCTGATCCTCGGTCCGGCACCGCTGGAGGCCGCGCGCAAGGCAACGAACACGATCCCCTTAGTAATGGTCGCCAGCAGCGCCGATCCGGTGGCCGAAGGCGTCGCGGTCAGCCTCGCTCGACCCGGAGGCAACGTTACCGGATTGACGTACGCGGAGCCCGATCGATTCAAGAAGCAGCTTGAGTTGCTCAAGGCCGCGGCCATCCGCGTCGCACGTGTTGCTGTGCTTTGGGATTTCGACGTGGAGCATTTTCGCCGCTATTGGGAGCGGCCACTGGCCGACGCCGCTCGCATTTTGGGAATGACCATTCAGGAGCCGATCCGAGTGCAGGACGCGCACGAGTTGCCCGCAGCATTCGACCTGATGAAACGACGAGAGATTGATGCAATTCTCGTCGCGTCGGGCGTTTTCCTTCTCCTCGCGCGAACTCAGGTAGGGGAACTTGCCCTCCAACACCGGCTGCCGGCGATCGCGGCATTCAAGGAATTTCCGCAGGCAGGGCTCCTCATGAGTTACGGACCCGACCTTCCCGACATCAATCGCAGGGCTGCTGCCTATGTGGAAAGAATTCTCGGAGGTGCCAAGCCTGGGGACTTGCCTATCGAATTGCCGAACAAGTTCGAGTTGGTGATTAACCTAAAGACTGCCAAAGCACTCGGTCTCACTATCCCGCAATCGCTGTTGCTGCGCGCAAACGAGGTCGTCCAATGATGAATCATCGCAAGTTATGCGCTGCCTGCGCGCTAATCGCCGCGGTTGACACTTGACCTATTCATTGAACTTCTGCTTCGGCGAAAACCGACCGGCTGTTGTGGGTCGAAAGCGCCAGTTCGATCCGTCGACGGCAACGGCCGCAATCCGTCTGTTGCCGACGTTCAAACGGGAGATCTCGAGGACCGCAAATGGCCGGACTGGGACATTGCCGATCGGGTCAATAGGCTCGACGAGGGCAACCACGATCTGACACTTGCTGTCCGATCAAATCTTGGCTAGGACACGTCACGGTGCACCTATGCTTTCCGGCCCGATGAGAACGTGACCACGTCGCCGTCCCGCAGCATCGAAAAGCGGTCAGCGCGCGAGTAGAGTTGCCGCTCAGCGTGCATCAAGATTCTGGTGTTCATCGCCGCCACCCCGCGCGGCTTGATCGTCACGACTGGCTTGAACGGGTCCTCGAATACGCTGTAGAGCGCGTGTCGCGGCCCAATTGGAAAGACCATCTCCGTATGCGGCAGACCAACCCCAATCGGGCCGCCTCTCGTTCGGTCCTTGTAAACCGTAGTTACGGGATGGTCGCAAGTGATGAAGTCGGGCGCGTCTTTCGACGCCGTAAGCAACGACCAGACCCGCTTCCCAACCATCCGCAAAACTGAATCGAATGCGCTCATCTCCGTTCGAATGAGGGCATGCTGATCAACCTCGATGGTGTAGTCACCGCCGTTGACAAACGACTTCATCCGCGTGAACGAGACACCCTCGCCCGTAATGTACCCCGCCTCCCGCGCTGCGCGCATGTGACTCTCGTAAAGGCGCTGATCCGAAACGAGCAGGTCGCCCATGATCCTGGCGGTTTGAACTCTCGCTCGACGCAGGGACTCGCGCGCTCGTGGATTTCTCACAAGCAGCAGAGCAATCAGGTTGACCACCCAGACAAGGTCGTCATCCCTCACAAGCTGGTCGCACTTTGTCATCTTTCGGATGACTGAGACCGCCTTATCCTCCATGGCCGCGAGTTGGGTCTCCAGAAAGTCCGGCGGCTGCCCTTCGACTTCCACTCGATTGAAGTCCTTCTGCGATGCTACGTTTCGAGGATTCGTGTAGAAGGACTTCTGCGTAGTGAGATCGAATACATGCAACCGGCCGTTTCGGTTCCCCGCGTCCGTAAACTGGCGGAGATAACCCTGCGGGAGGAAGTGATGGTTGCGGGCGATAGCCATCAGCGATCTCCCGTGACGGGTGAGTTCATAGACCGTAGCGCGGGGCTGGCTTTGGTTAACGATGGACGGCGACGGCAAGACTGACGATGGCAATCGACAACTGGTTTCTCGGCGCACAGTACTTGAATTCGTCGCGAACGCCCACTCTTCGCTATTGGGCATATCGCGAGAATGACCGCTCTGCTGAAGCGCAAGAGTCAGCAATGGGTCCGACTTCAGCCGTAGGTTCAGGTGACTCAGTTAGGCCGCCAGAAGCAGTCGTAAGCCAGTCTGCCCGAGACAGACTCTCAATAGCCCGGTTGATCGACACTCGATACTTGATCGAAGACAGATCCCGAGTGTCTTACTCGATCACTGTGTTGGCACGCAGCAGGATTTCGGAGGGAAAAGTGATGCCGAGTGCTTTCGCGGTCTTCATGTTGATCGCCAGCTCGAATTCGGTCGGCTGCTGAACCGGCAGGTCTCCTGGCTTAGCGCCCTTCAGGATCTTGTCGATGTAGCCGGCGACAATCCTGTGCAGATTACGGGGGTTCGGTCCATAGCTCAGCAACCCTCCCGCTTCCACTTGCTCTGCATATTGATAGATTGCGGGCATTTTGGTGTCTGCGGCGAGGTCGGCAATCCTTTTCCGATGAACGAAAGTAATCCTGTCTGAGATTACCACGAGTGCCTGGGCCCTTTCCTTGACCATCGAGGCGAATGCCTTCTCGATTTCCTCAGCCGATTTCACAGTTGTCGGCATCACAGTGAGTCCGAGACTTTGCGCAGCTTCCACAATCTTGTCGACAACGCCTGGAATGGCGGGATTGTCAGGCGCCAGGACAGCGATGCGCGTTGCCTTGGGAACGACGGAGTGCAACATCTCCAACGGCTTCGCCGCCATGTCGAGGCCCAGGTTCGCCACACCGGTTATATTGCCGCCGGGGCGCGCAAGGCTCGCTACAAACCCGGCGCCTACCGGGTCGGCAACCCCGATCATGACGATCGGAATCGTTGCGGTGGCTTGCTTGGCGGCTCGGGTTCCAGGGGTTGCCGCCGCTACGATGATGTCGGGCTTCAGGGCAACAAGCTCGGCGGCTGCGCCCGGGAGACGCTCGGGGTTGCCATCTGCAGATCGAAAACCAAAGACAATGCTTTTCCCCTCGATGTAGCCGAGATCGCGCAGAGCCTTCTTTGTATCGTCAATGAATTCCTGGTCGCTGCCCAGTGGACCGGTTTGCAGCCACGCTACGCGATGGACTTTCACCAATTGCTGCGCGAAAGACGCAAGCGGCGCTGCGAGTGCGCCCGCGCCAAGCGCGATCAGCAGTGTCCTGCGTGGATTCACCGTGCCTGCGTCCTCAGGCCAGATGCGAGATGGGAGAATGCGGGACTGGTGGCCACCATACTGGATCTGCCAGTTCGAAACGGCATCCGCAACCGGTTTCACCCGAACTCTCAGCGTTGTCGGCAAGGGTTTGTTTTCTGATGGTGGCGAGCGCGAGACAGCCGTCGCTCGCAACCCCTCAACGCTACGAGGTTCCAGTGTCCTCCACTCGCAGGAGTTCCACCTCCGGCGGAGAGACAAGGATTTCGCTGAAAGCATGCATCCAGTTGCCGGTCTCCTCGCTCGATTCAATTCCGCGCTCGCGGAACTGATCGAATTATTCGAGATTGGTGAGTTCGACTTCGAACTGCAACGCCGGATCGCCTTGGCCGCGTGTCAATGGCACTAGCAGGCGGGCATTGAGCTGATTGCGTTGCGCTGATTGGACTTCGCGACGGATGAAATCGATCGCACGCTGGCGATTGATTGGCAACACAGCATATGAGAAGCGTGCGATGTACATGTCGGCCTCCTTGAGAACATCTCCATCGGTCACCGCGGGTGCCAGAGAGACGGCGATACGAGTAATCATGCGCCAAACAAATGCCGGAAGCCAAAGGGCACGAGTGACGAGGCTTTGTCCCGAGCGAATCCGATTCTCGCTCTTGCCGCGGTATGGCATAACATCGAGTAGCTGCCTGCCGGGAAATCAAAAAGCCGGTCGGTCGAAGATGCAACCGCGCTGCGCGACCGTCCACTTCTGGTCGCTCTGCGAGATGTCGCAAGTCGGCCAGGATGCACAGGTCCGAACTACCGCACAGCGAACCGCGATGTCCGCTATTGAGAAAGTCGAACGACTCGCATTGTTCAACCTTGCCATCGACAGCAAGTTGCGCGGGTGCGATCTGGTCGCGCTGCGCGTCCGCGACGTGGTCCAGGGCAGTCATGTATGCGCCCGCGCGATTGTCATGCAAAGGAAGACCCAGCGGCCGGTGCAATTTGAGATCACCGAGCAAACGCGTGAAGCGATCGACACGTGGATAACGACCGCTCATCTGAAGCTGATGCAGTTCCTATTTCCGAGCCGCGTTACGGAGTCGCCTCATCTTTCGACCCGGCAGTATTCCCGAATCGTCGGGTCGTGGGTGGCGTCAATCGGGCTGGACCCCGCAGCGTACGGCACCCATTCGCTGCGGCGTACCAAACCAACGCTGATCTACCGGCGGACCAGGAATCTCCGCGCCGTCCAGCTTCTCCTCGGACATACGAAACTCGAAAGCACCGTCAGGTATCTCGGAATCGAGGTCGACGATGCTCTGGAGATCGCCGAGGAGACTGAGGTGTAATCTCGTCGGGCCGGTCAGTCACCGCCGAACTCGAAGGTTGCTGATCGGCTAACTGGAGATATTCAGAAGTGACGCGAAAATATCCTGAAGGCAGTCCCCGCTCGCGGAT
>WNGF01012138.1_pt1 | contig 14494 bp, 17 predicted proteins | sample 5400641 | NCBI WGS metagenome assembly WNGF01 (sample SAMN13153371, study PRJNA577476) | soil metagenome | isolation source: 80 cm soil or saprolite under grassland replicate 2 | place: USA:California | collected 2016-06-15
GAGCAGGCTTCACACAACGGTGACCTTGTTCATGCGGTCGAGGCTGGCGTCGTGACGCGCGGGCACGTGGCACAGCTCGGGGACGTCCTCCTAGGTACAGCCGACGGACGGCAATCGGATCGCGACATCACCATCTTCGACTCCACCGGCCTCGCGATCCAAGACCTGGCCATCGCGCTCGCGGCAATCGAGCGGGTAGACGACATGGCGCTTCCGGCTATCGACCTCACGTAAAGAGCCCACCGGACATCCGGTACCAGTCATTGGGGGTCAGCCGACGCTCTCGATGATCTCGATCAGCTCGTCGGTGCGGTAGCCCTCTGTGCGCGCGAACTCGACGAGCTCGCGCGCCCGTGCTACGACCGCACCGCGTTCCCTCGTGCCTGCGACGGTGATGCCGCGACCGCGGCGGAACTCGAGCAGGCCTTCTTCGCGGAGAGCACGCAGCGCGCGCAGCACGGTGTTCGTGTGGACGCCTAGGACGGCCGCGAGATCGCGCGCAGGCGGGAGCCGCGCGCCGGGTGCAGCTTGCCCTTCGGCGATCGCGCGGCGGAGCTCGGCGGCGACCTGCTCATGTAGGCCGAGCGGCTCGTCGCGGTCAATCTTGACATTGAGCATGGTGCTAGTAATAGTAGCTTCATGGCGAATATGAACGACACGTTGCTCGTCGACGCGTGGCGCCGGGCGTCGCGCCGCCGCCGCTGGTACGCGCTCGCCGCAGTTCTCGTGCTCGTGGCCGTCGCAGCGTCGGTCGCCGTGCTGACGCATCACAGTCGCCGCCACGAGCGGCCGCTGTCGGAACGAGCTCGTGCGGAGCTGGCCATGCAACGTGCTGTCGCGCAAGAGAACCTGGCGATTCAGGCTCGGCTTCGAGCGCGCGCCGCGGCGGACCGCGCCGCGGCGAACCGCTGAGCTCTCATCGTGGTTCCTCAGCGCGGGGTGGAACGCACTGTGCGTGCGACTGCGCTGTCCAGAGTGTTCTGTTTGTAAAGGCCTCCGAGCAAGCCTCGCACAACGGCGACCTCATGCACGCCGTCGAAGTGGGCGGGCTCAGCCGCGTCGACGTGACACAGCTCGGTGACGTGCTCGCTGCCGCCGCCGAGGGACCTCATTCAGATCGTGACATCACGGTGTTCGACATCACCGGTCTCGCAATCCAAGACCTCGCCATTGCGCTCGCCGCGATGGAGCGAGTGGATGAGCTCGACCTCCCACAGATCGCGCTCTGACCGCCTAGTCCACGAACTTCAGTGCGAAGTAGAAGTCGTGCACTCGACCGTTGCGCAGGTAGATGAAGAACCAAGGCTTCTCGAAGCTGGCTGCCGTTGCACGAAGGGATTGCGTGCCGAGGCCGACCTTCACCCAGCAGCTGCAGGGAGTGCCCTTCGACCACGCGTTGTAGACGAACCCGTGCCAGCGGTGCTCGCAGCGAGACGAAGCGGTTCTGTGACACCGCCCGAGCGGGATTCTGCTCCCGACGCCGAAGCCCCTGGCCGTCCGGTAATACGCCGTCGAGAAGCCGAACTCGCCGACGCGGTTGCCGTAGAACGTAACGATGACTCGGCTGCCGTGGAGACGGTAATACCCCTGGACGTTCTCGCCGTTGCGGCCATTGCGCTGGAGCACGTGGAACCCGTGGCCCACGGATCCGTACTCACGCTCGATACGCGCCCTCGACTCACCAAGCGCGATGTCGCCGATGCTGCTCCATGGAACGAAGAGAGGCGGATCTGCTGCGCCGAAGCCGACTGATGAACCACTCGCCGCCACGGCGGCCGCAGCTCCCGCACCAACTCCTGCGACAACGAGGGCAGCAAGGAGTCTCACAATCTGACGATAGATCACACCCGATAAGCCGTCGACAGGGCCGTTCGGAGCCCGAATGTTCTGTCTGTGCCTGGCTCCGAGCAAGCCTCTAATAACGGCGACCATGCACGCCGTCGAGGCGGCGTGCTGACGCTCGACGACGTCACGCAGCTTGGTGACGTGCTTGCGGGAACCGCCGCGGGACGTCAGTCAGACGTGGACATCACGATCTTCGACTCGACCGGGCTGGCGATCCAAGATCTCGCGATCGCGCTCGCCGCGATGGAGCGCGCGGGCGAACTGAGGCTGCCGACGATCGAGCTCTAGCTCGATCTGCGAAGCCTTTCGAGATACGGCGGATTTCGGAGTCCATCGAGTAACTGATCATCAGCCTCCCAAGCGCGCTCGAGAGGCCAGAGCGGCCAGGGAATCAGCCAGCGGATGAATAGTGCGAGGTAGTAGAAGGGCCAGATGACGAGGCAGATACAGGCCCAAGCGATTCGAACGAAAATCACGTCAGTCTCGAGGCCTAGGAAGAACTGGGCTCGAACAGCAGGTCGAGCCAGCCGCCATAGCGCACGGGCGTCCGCGGCGGAAAGCGTGCGTATGCCTCGTCCTGGGGCGTGCCGGGCTCGATGCCCGCGCCGTGCTTCCTCGCCGTTTCGTTGACGGTGTATTCGCTTTCGCCCTCCCGCCCGTGGCGGAGCCCGTCGGACCCGATCTCGGTGTGCCGTTCCCTGGAACCGACGCCGAGCACGACGCACGGACCGCCGACGATCGTGTGCGCGGTGTACGGAGGGCAGTGGACGAAGTCCCACTGCTCGAGCGGCCGCTCCTGGCCTTCGACGATCAAGATGGCCGTGCCGGAGAGGATCAAGAAATCCTCCTGGTCGCTCTCCCAGTGATACATCGAGAGCGGCTGGCCCGTGCCGACAACGGCGATCCCGAATCCAAGCTGGTCGAAGAGCGTGTCACCCCCAAAGTTCGAGAACCTTGCCCAGCCCTCCGACTCAAACCACCGCACCTCGCGCGCGTTGACGACGAACCAACCGTCACTCGTGCACACGAACCCGTGCTCGGTCTCCTCCAAGGTCGCCTCGGGAACGCCCACGACGGCACGATACGCGCGGGTCAGCCTGTGAGGCGAATGACGTGAACGTGATCGAAACGGAGCGGCTGCTCCTCGAGCCGTTGGAAAGCTCCCGCCTGGAAGACTTCGTCGCGCTCACTGCTAATCCGGACACGATGCGTTACTGGTCGCCCGAGGGTCCGTTCACGCGCGAGGTCGCCGAGCAGAACTTCGCGGCGTCCCTCATACGTTTGCAGGAATACGACTTCGGCCGACGCTGGCTCGTGGCCAAGGAGAGCGGCGCCGGACTGGGCTTCACCGACACGAAGTACTTCGGCCAAAGCTGCGAAGACGTCTCGTCTGACGAGATCGAGATCGGCTGGATGCTCAGTCCCGATGCTTGGGGACATGGTTTTGCGACGGAGGCCGCGCGCGCGATTCGCGACGAAGCCTTCGACCGGCTGAAGCTCGAGAGCATCGTCGCCGTCCATCACCCTGCGAACAGGGCGTCGGGAAGGATCATGGACAAGCTCGGTATGACGTTCGAGCGCGACGTCGTCACCAGAAGCGGTTGGCCGTTTCGGCTTTACCGCCTGACGCGGGACGAGCTCGATCTGGCAAGGATCAATCCCGCATAGTCTCCAGCGTTGTGAACGTCGTCGTCACGGGCGCGGGCGGCAAAGCGGGACGAACGGTCGTCCGGGATCTGCTCGAGCACGATCAGCGCGTGCTCGGTGTCGACCTCGTGCGTCCTGCAGAGACTCCATCCGAGTTCCTGGTCGCCGACCTGACCGACTTCGGTCAAGCCGTCGAGTGTCTTGCCGGCGCGGATGCCGTCGTTCACCTGGCGGCCATCCCTGCGAGTCGGATCCAGACCGAGGCTACGACATTCCGCACGAACATGCTCAGCACCTACAACATCTTCGAGGCCGCACGCGTTCTCGACACTGGACGAGTCGTCTGGGCCTCGAGCGAGACGATCCTCGGATTGCCGTTCGAGCGCGAGCAGCCCGCCTATGCACCGATCGACGAAGAGCATCCGCCGTATCCCCAATCGAGCTACGCGCTCTCGAAGCTCCTCTCCGAAGAGCTCGGCCGGCACCTGCACCGCTGGACGGGCAAGCCGCACGTGGCGCTGAGGTTCTCGAACATCATGGAGCCGCACGACTACGAGCGCTTCCCGTCGTTCTGGGAGGACGCACGAGTGCGGCGGTGGAATCTGTGGGGTTACGTCGACGTACGCGATGTCGCGCTGGCTTGCCGGCTCGCACTCGAGCGCGACGTCGGGGCCGAGCACTTCATCATCACGGCCGCCGACACGGTCATGAACCGTCCCAGTCACGAGTTGATGGCCGAGGTGTATCCGTCCGTGCCGTTCCGCAACACCGCCGGCGAGCACGACACGCTGCTCTCGATCAACAAGGCGCGGCGCCTGCTCGGCTACGAGCCAGAGCACTCGTGGCGCGACGCGTTGGAGGTCTAGACGAGGAACCTCCCCGCCCGCGGCGAGCCGGGCCGCGGTGGCATCAGACCGAAGCGTGACAGCGCATAGGGGAGGTAGGCGTGTGCCTTCATCTCCGTCGTGTGCGCCCAGTCGCCGACGAACTCGGTCACCGGTGCATTCGGGTTCAGTCGCTTCACCAGCCGGTACAGGAGACCCGATTCGCTTCGTTCGTCGGTGACGATGCGATCTTGCGTGCTCCACCAGATCTGCAGGGGCACGCCGGAGAAGCGATCCTACGCGCCCAGTCGACCGGGCTCCGCAGCTCGTAGCCGTGCGGATCGGTTCGCGGCGTGCCGCCGATCTCTACTCGCGCAAGGTGCTGCAGTCCCAGACCGAGCGGCAAGTGGACAAACGCCCGATACCGCGCCGCCATGTTCGTCGGAGCATCGAACGCCGCGGCGCCTGCGAGCAGGTGCGGATGGCGCGCGACGAGAAGGAGCGTCTCCTGTCCGCCCATGCTGCCGCCGAAGGCGTACAAGCGACGCCGGTCGACATGGAGCCAGGGCAGCGCGTGCTCCGCGATCTCAGGCATGCGCGCCAGATCGCGGATCTCGCCCGGATCGCCCCACGAGTAGAGCGTCAGCGCGCGTCCCTGTCCTTCCGGATTGATCACCGCGAAGCCGCCGACGGCGGGGAGCCGACCCCAGCGGCGGATGTTCTCCTGCGCGCTGACGCCGCGGCCGTGCGGCGAGATCACGAGCGGGATCGCGGGGTGGTCGGTTGGGCCATACCACGCCGGGAGGAGCACGTACGCGCGTCGGGGCAGCCCGTCATGCGCACGGTAGGAGATGCGGATCGTTCGAACGGCAGGCGCGTTCGCCCTGGCGTCTCCGGGTCCCGGCGCCGTGAGCAACGCGACGAGGGCCGCCGTAAACGCCGCAGGTTTCACCGTGCACAGACGTTAAGCCGGAGCCCGCCGGCTTTGAAGACCCGCAATTGACGCTTAACGAAACGACAAGAGCAGCTAAACGTGCTGCACGAGCCGCGCCGGAGCGAACAGCTCGAGCAGCGGGTCCGTCCGGCCGAGCACGGCGTCCGCGACCAGCTCTCCGCACAAGAGCCCGAAGACGTTGCCGTGTCCCGAAAAGCCGGCCGCCACCCACACTGCGTCGTGACCGGGCACGGGTCCGACGAGCGGCAGGAGATCCTGCGTGAGCCCGAAGATCCCCGCCCAGCGGTGCGTCACCTCGGGCATGTAGCCGAGCAGCTCGGCGAGGAACGCGTCCAGCGCCTCCTGGATCGGCTCGGTCGTCGTTTCCTCGTCGGTCATCTCCGTGAGGATCGAGAAGTCGCGAAAGCCTCCAAGCACGACCCGGCGGTCAGGGAGCTGCTGCCAGTAATCGAAGCCCTGGCGAGCGTAGTGGGGACAGTCGAAGAGCGCTTCCGCCAGCGGCGCCGTCGCGATCACCTGCCCGCGCGCAGACCAGAGCGCCTCGTCGAGCTCCGGCAGGAGACCCCGGCCCGACCCATCGGTCGCGATCACGATCTGGTCGGCGTCCAGTTCCTCAAGAGACTCGACACGGCGATGTTCCCTGAACGCGACGCCGGCGGCGGCGGCACGGTCCACGAGACGTTCGACAAAACGCGCCGGCTGCACCGAGCCGTCTCGCGGATGGAAGATCGCGCCGCGGAAGTCCGGGCGTAGATGAAGAAGCTCGTCGCGCCATTCGGCGCCGAAGCCGTCCTCGCGCAGAGCTTCGTACTCGGCCCGAATCTCGACCCGCTCCTCGACGTCCGCGGCGAGCCGAAGGCTGCCGGTGCGGCGGAACGCATCTCCGGCAAGCAGCTCGACCCTGTCGAGGGCGCGTTCGGTCCGCAGCCAGAGCTCCCGCGCGGCTTCTGCCCCGTACGTCTCGCGTGCGACGTCGTAGCGCGCGGCGGCGCCCCGCAACGCAAAACCTCCGTTGCGGCCGCTCGCCCCTGTGCCGATTCCGCGCGCATCGTGCACACGCACACGCAACCCGCCCTCTGCAAGCGCCTGCGCACATGCGCAGCCGGTGATCCCGGCTCCGATCACGACGACGTCGACGTGATCGAGCTCGAGCGCTGGTGCGGACGGCCGCGCCTCCTCGAGCCAGAACGGAGTCGTCTCCACGGATGTGATGCTATGCGCATGCCCGTCCTCGAGATCCGCACCTACCGCCTCAGAGAGGGAACGAGCGCCGCGTTTCACCGCCTCCTCCGCACGGAAAGCGTCCCCCTCCTGCAGACGTCCGGGATCGACGTCGTGCGCTTCGGCCCGTCCGAGCAGAACGAAGAAGGCGTCGAGGAGTACGTCCTGATCCGTGCGTTTCCTTCGCCCGCCGACCGCGACGAGCAGGAAGACCGCTTCTACGGCTCAGACGAGTGGCTGGCCGGCCCTCGTGAGCGGATCCTCAACCTGATCGAGAGCTACCACACGATCGTCCTGACGACGTCGGAGGCCGCGATCGACGCTCTGCGCGGTTAGTGCCAAGCCGCCGACCAGGGCAGCGAGCCCTGACACTCGTAGTGCGTCGCTCCGAGGTTCGTGCTGACACCCGACGGTCACGCCGCCCGCCGCGTTGCCGGCGCCGTCGAGCTTGCCGGTGGCGACCACGTGCGCCCTGAATCCCTCCGGGAACGTGCGCAAACGATTTGTCCTCCTGAATCGAGGTGGACAACAGCACGGTCAGCGGCAGCGACAACCGCAGCGTGCTCGGCTGGCAATGAATGAGGAGCCGCACGAAGAAGTTCCAGACCGTGCGGCCGTCGGGGTTGACGTCGAAGGAAAGAAACTCCCCGGGCGCGGCATAGTGCCCGGGCGGAGACAGGGCCGGCGGCGGCGAAGCGGGCTGCCGATGGACGACCTCACAGCTGCCGCTGACGGTCTCGCCCTCGTCGGCATAGACGACGTCGCGCCCGGCTCCGCAGGCGTAGCGGTCGTCGCCGGCATTGCCGTGGAGCCTATCGTTGCCCGGACCGCCGATCAGCCGGTCGTCGGCGACCCAGGTCACCGTCCGTCTCGAGCGCGCCACGGTGAGCCTCGCAGTCCACCCCACGCGCAAGACCGCTGAAGACGAGGACACCCGCCGCCGCAAGCTCGCGGCCCAGCATTCGCGCCACCTGCGCGCCGTAGGGCGAGCACGTCCACGCGCCCACAACAGCAGCCTCCGGCCGCGCGAACAACTCCGGATCGGCGGCACCCCGCACATACAGCCGCCGCGGCGGATCATGAATCGCACGCAAAAGCGCCAGCAGCTCGTCTCGACCGAGGAGCTCACGAGGCAAGATCCGGCGGCGCGCGATAGGCGAGCGCCTCGGCAACATGCTCAGCAACACCTCCGCGGTCTCCCCCAGCCCCGCAATCGTGCGCGCAACCACCGCTGCCTTCACCCGGCCTCGTCCCGACAGCCGGGGGCGCTCCACGGCGCGCCCCCGGATCCCCTCGTGCACCGCAGGGGCAGACGTGCGCACTTACTTTGGACCGGTCTTACGCCCTTTATCACCTGGATAGCCAATCCCACTTTGGCACTTGAACGCTCGATTTGTGAGAGATGTGGCGATTTCGATGTGGCGATTTCGCCCACAAGTTCCCACAGCCCCCGTCGCCGTGACAGCTGGCCCCTTTGATGCCCCTCCCTGCGAAGGAGGGGTCGATCTCTTCGCTCCGCGGCCCGAAGGTCCGAACGTCCAGAAGGAATTTCGAACGAGGCTGGCTGGGGCCGTGGCGAAGTAAGGAGACAGATTGCAGGCCGAAGCCCGGCTGGAACTGCTCGAGTAGGCGGAGTATCCTCGGCGTCTAGGACGCTTCCTTTCATCCGCGCCCGCTGGCAGCGCGACCTCGCTTTAGGCGGTCGCGCCTGAGAGGTTCTGGTCTGGTAGCGGCCCGCATCGAGCGGGAGGAGGAAGATCGCGTTATGGCAACCGCCGAGTCTTCTCGGGACGGCGTCGCCGCCGCTTCAGGCACAGCTTGGAATCCCTTTAGGAGAAACGGTCCGCTCATCGCACCGCAGCCGACCGTGTTGGCGGCGATTGCCTTTGCCGGACTGGCAGCGGCGGCGACGACAGTCGCGCTCGGGCTGACAAGCGACGAACTCAATCACGTCGCGATACGCGCGTTCCTCAACGATTGGATCACGCTCAACTTCATCCTCGCCGGCCTGATCGCCTGGTGGCGCCTCCCTGACAGCCGCTTTGGCCCGCTGATGATCGCTGCCGGCTTCGTCAATTTCCTCGCCACGCTGTCGTGGGCGACTGCGGATGTGCCCTTCACGATCGGGATCGCCCTCGGGATGCTGCCGCCGCTGCTCTTCCTGCATGTGTTCCTCGCGTATCCGAGCGGCCGGCTGCTCGGAGGGGTCGAACGCGCGGTCGTCGTAGGGGCGTATGTGATCGGGATCGGGCTGGATCTGGTGCGCATGGTGTTGGGTGGAACCGGGCCGCGGAACCTGCTCGAGATCGTGAGCGCACCAGGCGCGGTCGAGGTGGTGCGAAACGTCGAGTACATAGGAGTCAGTGCGTTCTGCCTCGCCGGAATCGCCGTTCTCGCCGTGCGACGGTGGGACGCGAGCCGCCCGTCGCGGCGTCCGCTCGGCCCTCTCGTCGATTCCTTCGCGCTTGGGCTGCTGATGATCGCGGCGCTCTTTTCCTCGATCGTCTTCGTCGGGAGTCCCGGCGAGGTAGCGGCGATCGAGACGGTGCGTCGGGCGACGTTCTTCGTGGTCGGACTCGCCCCGATTGCTTTTTTGATCGGCCTTCTGCGCTCACGTCTCGCGGTCGGACCGGCGATCGTCTCACTCGGAACGGCTCGCGGCGATGTCATCGGCGCGCTCAGGACCGCTCTGCGCGACTCGTCGCTCGAGGTTGCCTACTGGGTGGCGGAATACGACAGATATGCCGATCTTGACGGTCGAGCGATCGAGCTTCCGGCGGAGGCGAGCAGAGCAACGACGCTGATCGACCGCGACGATGGGACGCATGTCGCGGCGCTGGTACACGATCCCTCGCTGCGCGAGGAGCCGGAGCTGCTCGAGGCGGTCACCGCGGCCGCAGGGTTCGCGCTTGAGAACGACCGCCTGCACGCGGAGCTACGTGCTCGCTTGGAGGAGCTGAAGGGCTCTCGCGCCCGCTCGTCGCGCTCTCGCTCGAGCTCGGCCTCCTCGAGCAGCGGTTCGAACGCGAGCCGGCGGCGAAGGCTGCGCTCGACCAGACTAGACGCGAGGTGACCGAGTCGCTTCGCGAGCTACGCGAACTGGCGCGTGGCATCCACCCGGCGGTCGTCACCGGGCACGGCCTCACTGTCGCGCTCAAGACGCTCGCGGCGCGGGCCCCGGTCCCGGTTCGGCTGACGGTCGACCTCGATGGTCGCCTGCCGGAGCGACAAGAACTCGCTGCCTACTACGTCGTCTCCGAAAGCCTCACCAACGTCGCGAAGTACGCATGCGCGTCCTCGGCGGCCGTCGGCGTGAGCCGCTCGAACGGGCGACTCGTCGTCGAGATCGTCGACGACGGCATCGGCGGGGCTGACACGCGCCGCGGTTCAGGTCTACGCGGCCTCGCCGACCGCGTCGAGGCGCTCGGGGGCCGGCTACGGATCTGGAGTCCCGCAGGCGGCGGCACACGCATCGAGGCGGAGATCCCGTGCGCGTAGTGCTCGCCGAAGACGGCGTGCTCCTCCGCGAAGGCCTCGTGCGTCTGCTCGGTGAGGTCGGCTTCGATGTCGTCGGTCAGTGCGAGACCGCCGACGATCTCCTGCTCAAGGTGCGCAGTTACTCGCCGGACGTCGCGATCGTCGACATCCGGCTGCCGCCCACTCATCACGACGAGGGGCTGCGCGCGGCGCAGGAGATCCGCGCCCGCTACCCGTCGGTCGGCGTGCTCGTCCTCTCTCAGTACCTCGAACTCGGTCTAGCCGAGGAGCTCTTGGCCGACTCGGCGGAAGGGGTCGGCTACCTGCTCAAGGACAGGGTGAGCGACGTGAAGGAATTCGCAGCGGCCGTTCGCCGCGTCGCCGACGGAGGCTCCGCGCTCGATCCCACGATCGTGTCCCAGCTGCTCGGCCGCCGCCGCAGCGACGATCCACTCGTGGAGCTAACCCCGCGCGAGCGTGAAGTGCTCGAGCTGATGGCCCAGGGTCGCTCGAACCAGGGCATCGCCGAGCGGCTCGTTGTTACCGAGCGTGCCGTGCAGAAACACATTACGAGCATCTTCGAGAAGCTCGGCCTGAGCGCGGGGGGCGATGACCACCGCCGCGTGCTCGCCGTGCTCGCCTTCCTGCGCTCGTAGCGCGGTCGAGCCCCAGCAAGAAGACGCACCCTCGAGGTGCGTCTGAACGCACCCCCAGACACCAGCAGGCTCCATTCACCCCGCCTCCTCAGGCTGAGACCGTAGGCGTATGGAAGTCGCTCGCCAGCGGGCCGTCTCCCGTCCGTCAACGCCGTATCGGGCTCTGAGCCGGATTAGCGCCGTTGCCCGGCGCGAGTACGGCCTCTTCTGCATCGGCGTCGGTGCGATCGCTATCCACGTCCTCGACGACTCCTTCTTGCAGCCGGAAGGGGGCACGTCTGCCCGCGATCACGTCCTCAGCGGCCTCGTCCCGATGGTCGGACTGCTCGTTTCCGCGTGGGCATATCCCCGCCTCCGCCCCGGCCTGCGCGCGACCGTCGCCGTCTTCCTCGGAGCGTTCGGCATGGTCGCCGGGGCGTCAGAGGGCGCCTACCACACGACCACGGGCGGACCATCTGGCGACGACTATTCCGGCCTGCTCGCCCTGCTGGCAGGGCTGCTGCTGGTCGCGCTCGGGGCGGCGACACTCTGGAGGACGCGGCGCTTGGCGGAGAGCCGCCGGCGCCGTTATGTCCGCCGCTTGCTCGTCGCCATCGCGGCCGGCATCGCCGCCTTCGAGATTGCGCTCCCGATCCTGTTCGCCTACGGCTACACGCACTTCGGCCGCGCCTTTGTGCCGCACGCCCACCTCGGCGTCAGCCACGAGGACGTGACCTTCAAGACGAGTGACGGGCTGACGCTCGCCGGCTGGTACGTCCCATCGAGGAACCGGGCGGCCGTGATCGTCTTCGCGGCCGGCGGCCGCAGCGGGCCGCAGACGCACGCGCGCATGCTCGCCCGCCACGGCTACGGCGTTCTCGTCTTCGACCCGCGCGGCACCGGCCAAAGCGAGGGCGACCCCTACCGCTGGGGCGGCGAGCGGGACGTGAAGGCCGCGCTCGCCTACCTGCAGCGCCGAGCCGACGTCGACTCCCGTCGGATCGGCGGGCTCGGCCTCTCGCTCGGAGGCGAGCTGATGCTGCAGACCGCCGGTGAGACCGATGCGCTCAAAGCCGTCGTCTCGGAAGGAGCAGGCATCCGCTCGATCCGCGAGCAGATGGAGAAACCGGGCGCGCTCAAATGGCTCTCGGCGCCCTTCTGGGCGACACAGACGGCGGCGATCGCCCTCTTCTCAAACCACGCGCCCCCGCCCAACCTCAAGCACCTCGTCAGTCGGATCTCGCCGCGGCCGCTGTTTCTCATCTATTCGGGCCATCCGGTCGGTGGTGAGGAACTGAACGCGACCTTCTATGCCTCCGCGGGCCCGCCAAAGACGCTCTGGAAGATCGCCGACGCCGGCCACACCGGCGGACTCGACACCCATCCAACGGAGTACGAGCGGCGCGTCGTCTCCTTCTTCGACCGCGCCCTCCTCCAACCCAGCGACTGATCCAACCGAAAGGAGCCGAGACAGTGGAAACAATCCTGATCCAGAAAGAGCCCTCGGATGGTGGGCAGCCGGACGCCGCGGTGGTGCGCGCCACCGAGGTCACCCGCCGCTACGGCGAGGGCGACAGTGCGGTCGAGGCGCTTCGCGGCGTCTCGCTCGAGGTCGCGCGCGGGAAGCTGACGGCGGTGATGGGGCCGTCCGGCTCGGGCAAGTCGACCCTGATGCACATCCTCGCCGGCCTCGACAAGCCGACGGAGGGCGAAGTGGCCATCGCGGGCACCGAGATCACCGACCTGAGCGACGCGGAGCTGACGAGGCTGCGCCGCGAGCACATCGGCTTCATCTTCCAGTTCTTCAACCTGCTGCCGATGCTGACCGCGAGGGAGAACATCGTTCTGCCGCTCGAGCTGGCCGGCGCCAAGTCGAAGAACGGCTGGGTCGAGGAGCTGAGCGCGAAGGTCGGGCTCACGGAGCGTCTCTCGCATCGGCCGGCGGAGCTCTCGGGCGGTCAGCAGCAGCGCGTCGCGATCGCCCGCGCGCTCGTCTCGCGCCCGACGGTCATGTTCGCGGACGAGCCGACGGGCAACCTCGACTCGACCACGAGCGGCGAGATCCTCGAGCTGCTGCGCGACTCGGTCACGAACTACGGGCAAACGACCGTGATGGTCACCCACGACGCCCACGCGGCGGCGATCGCCGACCGCATCCTCTTCCTCGCCGACGGTCTGATCGTCAAGGACCTCGGCCCCTCGACGGCACACGAGATCCTCGAGGCGATGGAGAAAGTGAGCGGAAGATGATCGGCGTAGCCCTCAAGGGACTGCTCGGCCGCAAGCTCCGCGCCACGCTGACGGCGTTCGCGATCGTGCTCGGCGTCGCGATGATCAGCGGCAGCTTCGTCCTCACCGACACGCTCGGCAAGACCTTCGACGGCATCTACGACGAGTCGTACCAGGCCACCGATGCGGTGATCAGCTCGGAGGAAGCGGTCAACACCGGCGACGACACTGCCGAGGCGCCGGCCTTCTCAGCCGACGTGCTGAGCAAGGTCGAGAGCCTGCCCGGCGTGCGCCTCGCACAAGGCTCGATCGAAGATCAGGCGAGGCTGGTCGACAAGGGCGGCAAGCCGATCGGAAAGGCCGGAAGCGGCAACGCGGTCGGCGTCGACCCCTCTGCCGACCAGAGCCTCAACCCGGTCAAGCTCGTCGCCGGCCACTGGCCGCGGGGCGAGGGTGAGGTCGCGATCGACAAGGCAACCGCCGGGAAGCAGCACTTTGGGCTCGGCGAGACGGTCGGCGCGTTCGCAGACGGCCCCGTCCGGAACTACCGGGTCAGCGGGCTTGTCCGCTTCGGCTCGGTCGACTCGATCGGCGGTACAACGATCACCGTCTTCGATCTCTCCACCGCCCAGCGGCTGTTCGACAAGCAGGGCAAATTCGATCTCATTCGCGTCCAGGCCAAGGAGGGCGTGTCGGACGCGCAGCTGCTCAGTCAGATCCGCCCGCTCCTCTCTGACACGACGCAGGTGAAGAGCGCTTCCGCACAGGCGAGCTCGGACAGCAAGGACACGCAGGCGGGAATGAACGTCATCAAGTACTTCCTGCTCGGCTTCGGGGGCATCGCGCTGTTCGTCGGCAGCTTCGTCATCGCCAACACGCTCGCGATCACGGTCGCGCAGCGGATGCGCGAGCTGGCCACCCTGCGCACGCTCGGCGCCTCGCGCCGTCAGGTGCTCGGCTCGGTCGTGCTCGAGGCATTCGTCGTCGGCATCATCGGCTCGATCGTCGGGCTCTTCCTCGGGCTCGCGATCGCAGTTGGCCTGAAGGTGCTTCTCGACGCGACCGGTTTCGAGCTGCCAAGTGGCGGGATTGTCTTCGCCACACGGACGATCGTCGTCAGCCTCGCGGTCGGGACCCTGATCGCGCTGTTGGCGAGTCTGCGGCCGGCGCTCCGCGCCACCCGGATCGAGCCGATCGCGGCCGTCCGCGAGGGCGCGGTGATGCCCAGGTCGCGCTTCGCCCGCTACGCGCTGCCCACGGCAGCGACGATGGTCGGGGCGGCCGTCGCGCTCTTCTCCTACGGCGTCTTCGCCGACGGCGTCGACATCAAGGCGCGCCTGCTCGCACTCGTGGCCGGCGTCCTGCTCCTGTTCGTCGGCGTGGCGATGGTCGCCTCGCGCGTCGTGCGTCCGCTCGCCTTCCTGCTCGGAGCGCCGGGGGCACGCTTCGGTGGCACCGCCGGGTCACTGGCCCGCCAGAACGCCGTGCGAAACCCGGCCCGAACCGCCTCCACGGCGGCCGCGGTGATGATCGGTCTCGCCCTGATCACCTTCGTGGCCGTGATCGGGGAAGGCTTGCGCTCCTCGTTCGCGAGCTCGGTCAACGAGCTCTTCGTCGCCGACTACGCCATCACGGCCGGCAACAACGCACTCACGAACAAA
>WNGF01016079.1_pt1 | contig 14494 bp, 15 predicted proteins | sample 5400641 | NCBI WGS metagenome assembly WNGF01 (sample SAMN13153371, study PRJNA577476) | soil metagenome | isolation source: 80 cm soil or saprolite under grassland replicate 2 | place: USA:California | collected 2016-06-15
ACGATGCGATTGAAGCGCACGCAGACCCCAACGTGCAATTACCGGAAGGCCCGCCGCATTACTTGTATGACCAAAAAGAGGAATGCCGAACGGTACTGGACAGAGCTGGGTTTGATGGAAACTCGATGATCTATGAAACCCGTTTAGTTGAATGGCATCTTCCAACTGCGCGGTATTTCTTCGAAGCTGAGCGCGATGCGGGTGTCCGTACCGCCGGGCTTCTCGCGCGGCAGTTGCCAGAAAGGTTAGACGCGATTCGCATCGCCATTGAAAATGGGGTCAAGCGATATGCGAAAGGAAACGAATTCGTAATACCAATGGCGGCACACGTTATTGCTGTATCGAAGAGCTGAGTAGGAGGATTGGCTCCCAGCCTGTCTCGGCCGACAAGCATCTTGCTTGTCGAACAATCTCTTTCGTCACGCTGGAAGCCTGCCACCCGAGTAAGGCAAGGTGCCTGACCTCCGCTGTTACACAATCGCGCCGCCACAGCTTGAGCCGGCGCCAGCGGTGCAGCCGAAACAATGATCACCGGTCGCGATGTCGCGGTCTTTGATTGTTTCTGGATCGACATCCCAGAGAAACAACGGCGCGCCATTTTTCCATTGCATCCCGAGCTGTTGATTAAAATCGCAATCGTAAACTTCGCCGCGCCAGCCGACGCTGACAGTATTACGGCACATGAGTCCCTCGATTGTAGCCGGATTAAAATTGTCGATCAGGAGCTGCATGTATTCTTCAAGCTTGTTGTTGTGTCGCAGATAGGAAGCGAACCGGGCAATGGGAAGATTGGTGATCGTGTAAAGCTTGTTGAAGAGGATGCCGAAACGTGTGGAAAGTTCGCGTTTATAATCGGTCTCGAGATCCGCCTGTGATCCCGGCAGGAACGCACCGACCGGGTTGTAAACGAGGTGCAGTGGAAGATCAACATGAACTCCGTAGCCCAGCGAATTCAAAAGTTGAAGTGCCTTAATGCTTCCTTCGAACACGCCTTCGCCGCGTTGCGCGTTCACGTTTTCAGGAGAGTAACACGGCATCGACGCGATGATCTCAACCTTTTTGCGCGCCAGAAATTCCGCCAGGTCTTCATAACCGGGTTCGAGTAGAATCGTGAGATTGCAGCGATCGATAACATGCCGCGGCGGCGCAAGCGTTGTCAGGCGCTCGACCAAATAGCGGAAGTCCTGAATCATTTCCGGCGCGCCGCCGGTAAGATCCACAATGGGAATATCGGTCCGGGCCAGCCAATCGACGATGCGATCGATCGTTTCACGCGTCATGATTTCCTTGCGCTTCGGTCCAGCGTTCACATGGCAATGTGTGCACACCAAGTTGCAAAGCTTGCCAACGTTGATTTGAAGGATCTCCGGGCGTCCCCGACGCAGATGAATCGAACGTTTCTCCAGTTTCTGCGCGAATCTATTCATCCCTTCGGAAATCAACAACAAGTGCCGCCATCGCAGCATTCGTTTGGTCCTGTGGTTACGTCGTAGTCGTGGCCCTTAGTTTCCTTCGGATGCCGGAGCTCTGTGCGCGAACAATCGAACGGTTTCGCGTCGGCCAGTGGTACATCGACAATCGGGTCGACGATTTCGAAAAACTCGCGATACGGCGCTTTCTTGTAGAGGTTGTAGGTCTTGTCACAAACGGCGTAACGCTTCCCGCGCTCCATCCGGTCATTGTCGTCATCGAGTACTTCCTTGAACGGCCCGCGGTAGATCACCGCTTGGTTGCGCTCGAAACAGACGCCTTGCTTGCCCTTAAACGCTTCGACTGTCATAGACCGAAACTCGATCCCCTGCACCGTGCGCCACGGCTGCGGGTCGCGTTTGAGAATCTGGATTCCGTAGAAGCCGGCGTTCTCAAATGCCGCGAGGAAGCCTTCTTCGGTGAATGCGCCAGAGACGCAGCCACTCCACAGCTCCGGATCGTCTTGCATTTCTTTCGGGGCTTTCTCGTCGCTGACAATGTCGCAGATCACTGCGCGCCCACCTTTTCTCAGGACACGGAAAATCTCGTCGAAGAGTTGCGGTTTCGATTTTGGCTCGACCAGATTGAGCACGCAGTTTGAGACTACGACGTCGATCGAATCGCTTGCGATGAGCGGATGTTTGACGCGCAATTCTTCGGCAAGTTCGTCTGCTGCCAGAAACGAAGCCGCGTCCGTGATCGGGCTGCGTTTCAGCTGTTGATCTAACAATTCGAGATCGAGCGCGAGATCCTGGATCCGCCCTTTTCGAAATTCGACATTCGCAAAACCGATGCGCCCCGCCACAATAGGCGCACTGCGGCGCGCCACCTCGAGCATTTCGTCGGTCATATCCACGCCGATCACTTTGCCTTTCGGACCGACAATTTGCGCAGCGATGAAGCAGATTTTTCCTGTGCCGCTGCCTAGATCGAGAACCGTTTCGCCTTCGCGCAGATAACGCGACGGATCGCCACAGCCGTAATCGCGCTCGATCACTTCCTGCGGAATGATTCTGAGATATGTCGATTCATAATTAACCGGACAACAAAGTTTACCCGCGCGTTCTTTTGCTCCCGCTGCGTACCGTTGGCGGACAATGGTTTCAGTGCGATGGCTCATTTTTTGTTCGAAGCTTTAGCAAAACGATTCGTTCCTGAAAAGCCTGCAATGGAGGCGTGCGCGCTATCGGCGCCCTAGAATTTGGGAAAAGACAGAGCATGTTCCTCCAATTCACTCGCTCGGTTGCTATCGCAGATTCGCCTCTGTCTTCAACGTGTCGCGCGCGATTTTCGATACCCAGATTGTCACTGCAATTGTCGCGGCCAAGCCGACGCTCATCAATGTCCAATATTGCCAGCCGTGGTTCATTGCTTCGCCACTGGACGCGGCTGAGATCGCGGCCTTCCCAGCGGTTCCGATATAAACATAAAGAAACGTGCCAGGCATCATGCCGAGCCAGCTCGCGAGCACGTACGGCCAGAACTTCACGCCGGTAAGACCGTAAAAATAATTGCTCAGATTGAATGGAATCACTGGGCTGAGGCGAAGGAGGAAAACCAGTTTGGCGCCTTGTTTGCCGATGGTATTGTCGATGTCGCGAAACTTTTCGTTTCCTTTCGCGATCGCTTCGACTTTGTCGCGCGCAATAAAGCGGGCGACGAGGAACGCCAGCGCAGCACCAAGCGTGGAGCCCGCGGAGACGGTAAGAAAACCTTTCCATAAACCGAAAGCGAATCCGGCCCCAATAGTGAGGATCGCCCCGGGCGCGAGCAGCACTGTAGCCGCAGCATAAACGCCGATGAAAATAAAAATGCCGGCCACACCCATCTGGCCGACCCAATCATTGAAGCTGCGTAGCCATTCCCGAACCGGCAGCAACTTCATCGCGAGAAAAAGCGCGATCAGAATGACGATGAGCGCAATGAGTCGAGCGATTGCGCCTTTCGCTGCGCGTTTGTCGTTACTCATGTCACGACGCGCGGATGTAGCCGCGTCTCTGTGAGACGCGCGGGCACGGCCCACAGGGCCGTGGCTACAAAAAACAAGACGCGATCTGTAGGATGATTTTCGATCATTTGCGTGCACGCGTGTAGAGCCAGGTGAAAATTCTTTTCGCGCGCGGCGTCAGGCGAGTCTTGTTGTATTTGTCGCCGGCCTTCCGTGCCAGTTCTGCGAATGTCGGATAAGCGTGAATTGTCGATGCAATCGCGCCAAGGCCGATGCCGGCTTTCATCGCGAGCACGAACTCGTGCAGAAGATCGCCCGCGTGTGGTGCCACAATTGTGGCGCCGAGAATTTTATCGGAGCCTTTTGCAGTCAGAACTTTGGCGAAACCGGCGTCTTCGCTCTCGACCACTGCACGATCGACATCTTCCAGCGGCACGACGAACAGATCGTAGTCGATATTTTTTTGTTTCGCTTCCTTTTCGCCCAGGCCGACATGCGCGACCTCCGGATCCACATACGTGCACCAAGGCACAAGCGAATAATCCATTTTTTGTCGGAGAAATTGAAAGGGAACGACGATGTTCCGCACGACCACACGCGCCTGTGCATCAGCCATGTGTGTGAAAAGGAATGGCCCAATGACATCGCCTGCGGCATAAATGTGCCGTTGAGATGTTTGTAAATGATCGTTAACGCGCACACCCCTCTCGGTGACTTCAACCCCCAACGACGTTAAATCTAGGCTCCGAAGGTTTGCCGTTCGCCCGGTGGCGACAAGGAGCGCGTCCGCAAAGAAAGTTCGTTCGGCAATCCGGCCCGACTGTCGATCTACCAGTTGCAGCGCGATTTTTCCGGCATCGCTGGTCGCTACTGAATGCACATCGGCATTCTTGATGATGCGTACACCTTCGTTAATCAAGCGACGCTCAAGAAATTCTGCCACATCTCGATCTTCTCTTGGCAAAAGCTGATCGCCACGTTGGACGATCGTCACCTGCACATCAAGGCGCCGGAATGTTTGGGCAAGTTCGCAGCCAATCGGACCGCCGCCAAGCACGATCATACTTTCGGGCTTTTCTTGCAGCTCATCGAAAATCGTCTCGTTGGTGAAATAGGGAACCTCATCGATACCTTCGATTTTCGGGATGAGCGGGCGGCTGCCGGTAGCGATCACGAAATTTCGTGCACGAAGTCTTTGCCCAGTCACTTCCACTTCGTGAGGTGAAACAAATCGCGCTTCTCCGCGGAAAATATCTACTCCTAGCGATTCGAAACGCTCCTGCGAATCGTTCGGCGCGATCTTCGCACGACGCGCACGCATTCGCTCGAAGACTTTTTCGAAAACGAACTGCGGCTGTTGTCGATCCAGGCCCCACTTTTCCGCGTCGCGGATTTGCTGAATCAACCGCGCGGAAGAAATGAGCGCCTTGCTCGGCACGCAACCGAAGTTCAAACAATCGCCGCCCATCAAATCGCGCTCGATTAACGCAGCGCGTCCGCCGAGTCCGGCCGTTCCCGCCGCTGTGACCAGACCGGCCGTGCCGGCGCCGATCACGATGACGTTATAAATGCCTTCACCTTTTTTCATCGGGACATGCTGCGAAATTTGGAGACGTGGGTTGGCTCGATTATTCCGTTGCGCGCTGCTTGTTAAAAGGAATAAAGGTTGGCAGCGAGTCATCCAATGAATGCGATGTTAACGGTGCGAACAGTGCTGAGTGAGTTGCACGCATGGCAATGGGTTGGAATTCTCGTCGCACGAATAGCTGTCGGTTTGCTCTTCTTTCTTTCTGGACGCGGCAAGCTCTTGATCCCTGAGCGTCGGGAACAAATGCGCGAAACACTGCTCGCTGCGCGCGTTCCGTTTCCCGAGTTCAACACTGTTTTTGTTTCGGCGGTAGAGTTCGGCGCAGGCTTACTTCTCATCTTCGGCGCACTGACGCCCATTGCGTGTGTAATGCTAAGTGGCGTGATGGTTATGGCCATCGCGAGCACCGCAGTGAAAAACATCAAAGCAGTGTCCCCGCTCGGCTGGCTATCTGAATTTTTATACCTTCCCGAGGTGCTCTATCTCGTCATCCTGTTCTGGCTTTTTCTCTCAGGACCCGGCTGGTTGAGCGTGGATCATTTGATATTGTCCAAGACAAGCCCGTAGTGCAATTGGGGACTGGGCAACGTGGCGCGAGGAGGAGATGACTTACATGCCTGCGCTGGAAGGCTCGGCCGATCGGCTCTGGACTTACCCGTCGTAATTTGTAATGAAACTTTTAGCTTCCCCCAGCCTTGCTAGGATGGGCTCGCCGAACCCGCCGTCTCACCCTTTGCATTGGCGCGCCCGGCGGTCGCGCCCTACCACTCTCGCTACGATCGGACTGTTGATTTTCGCCGGCGTGATCGCGCGAGCGCAGGCTGGCGAAAACGTCGATGTTCGCGCCGGAATTAGCCATGATGCGTACGACGCGTTGCTAAAAAAATATGTAAACGAACAAGGGCTGGTGAACTATGTGGCCTGGAAACAGAACAAGACAGATATCTCTGCGCTTGAGGACTATCTGAAGCAATTTGCGCAGAAGGCAGATAATCCAGCGCAGGACAATGAGAAGGCTGCGTCACTCGTCAATGCTTACAACGCGTTCATGCTGCGCTGGATTTTGGCCAATTATCCGACAGAAAGCGTTTGGTCGTTAAAAGATTCATTCACGGATAAGCGCAACAAAATCGCAGGGCGCAAAGTTTCCTTGGACGACATCGAGCACGGAACGCTGCGGCCCTTAATCGGCTACCGCACGCACGCGGTGCTGGTCTGCGCGGCGCGCAGTTGCCCGCCACTCCAGCGCTCCGCTTACACCGGCGATCGATTTGAAGAGCAGGATGATCGCGCCTATCGAGCCTGGCTTGCGTGCGAGGATCTCAACAAATTTTCGCCTGGTGAAAAGAAGGTGGAGATTTCGAGCGTCTTCAAATGGTTCAAGGCGGACTTCGATAAGATCGGCGTTCCTAAAATTCTCGGCCGTTACGCGCCGCAGCCGGTGCGCGAGTTTGCCGCCAGCGGCAAGTACGACATCAGATACCTTCCGTACAATTGGGGTTTGAATGATCAAGGCCCGCACGGCCGTAATTACAGCCGGGCGCAATTGCTCTTCGACAATATCTTTAAGTGGGAGCGGCTGTAATAATACTGCCGTTCCTCTCGATAATACCGCTGCGCGCATGAAGTTTTTCGATCCGTACGGAGACATCCGCTTCACGCAGAATCGCCTCCCGCACTGGCAACAGAACGAAGCGGTTTACTTCGTCACATTCCGGTTGGCTGATGCGCTTCCCCAGAACTTGCTGGAGCAATGGCAGGACCAGCGGGATGCCTGGCTCAAATGGCATCCGTTGCCGTTGAGCGCTGACATCGAACGGGAATACCACAGGCGTTTCTCACAGAGAACTGAAAAGTGGCTGGATGCAGGCCATGGTTCATGCATTCTGCGCCGCCAACAATGCGCCCAGGAAATGGCAACCGCGTGGCGGCATTTCGACGGCACGCGCGTAAACGTCATCTCGTTCGTCATCATGCCGAACCATGTGCATGCGTTGTTCGCACCGATGCACGACCGGTCGCTGCAGAAAATTGTGCATTCATGGAAGAGGCAGTCGGCGGTGCGCATTAACCGGATCATCGGCAGCAGCGGTGTGCTTTGGCAGCGGGATTACTTTGATCGACTGATTCGCAATGAGCAGCACCTTGCCAGATGTATTCGCTACATCCGAAGTAATCCCGGGAAAGCGCGTCTGCGGGCCGGTGAGTACGTCTTGTATGAGAGCGATATCGCTCGAGCTGTTGGAGAGGCGGTATAATACCGCCCCTCCTACTCGGCGAGCTTCTCTGCTGGTTGCGGCTCGCGTTCGGGAATCTCGCCGTTGGGCAATCGCCACGGGCGCTGTCCACGAAATGGCAGAACGAAAAGCTGGCCAAGGGTGAGTTCGTGTTCGTCGCGATATGCGGCGACACCGATGGTCACGGCGTCCTGCGGCACGTCGCGGCGTAAAGTGCGATGAAGTTTGTCCCACCAGCAGAAAATAGTTCCCCAATTTGAATTGGTCTCACGTTGCACGATCGAGTGATGAATGCCGTGCATCCGCGGCGTGACGACAATGAGGTTTAAAATACGTTCCAGCTTGATGGGCAGCCGCCAGTTGGAGTGATGAAAGAGTGTAGCGGCTTCGAAGGTGATAAAAAAAACGAGGAGCAGCATTGGCGCGATGCCGAAGATGACGACAGCGAGGGATAGAAACGCGACCGAGAAAAGCATCTCGCCGAAATGAAATCGCGCGGCCGTGCTAACATCGAGGTCGAGATCCGTGTGATGCACGTTATGGAATCGCCAGTCCGGGTGGAGCGACCCAGTTCAACAAACCGATATGCCGATCTTGCGTCCACGTGGCTACCGCAAGTGGGATTGGCAGCATGGCCAGACGAACGATGGCGAATCCAGGAATCGAAAGCACAAAATTACGCGCCAGACGGTGCAGCGCGCTGAAATGCTGGCGTCGCAGCGGAAAGCGCCATTGCAACCAGAGCAGCGCAAGAAATACACAGGCTAGCAGTGGCCTGCCAACATAATCCATCAAAGGAATTTTTTGCACGGCTTGGTGTGGACGCAGCTATGACCTTATCATTGGCCGATGCGCAACGGCAACGCACAGCACATAAGGCGAACCAATTTTCCTAGGCGCCGATGCGCCGGAACATGAAGGTGGTCTCGGGCTTTACCACCTCACCGTCTATCTCGACCAAGGGGTAGGCGAGAAAATTAATCGGGCCGCTTGCCGGTTCGGGATCGACCACCAGATCGCGGCCTTTCGTTAGTTCGAAACGATTGGCCGGATTATGACCGAAGTAGTAATCGGCCAGTTTTGGATTTTTCCAAGCTTCGCTAATATCCACCGGCACCCAGCGTCCATCTGCGAGAAATTCCGCCCAGCAATGGTAACCTTCGATCGTGCCCTCATTCTTGTCGGCTGGAATCGTCGCGCCAATGGCAAAACGCGCCGGTATGCCGATGCTGCGCGCTAAAGCGATGAAATAAGCGTGAAAATCGCTGCAGTTACCGGTTCGGGCGTCGCATGCGTATACGGCATCGCCGCGGCCCCAGCCTGAGCCTGATTTGTCGTAACGCATCCGGCCCATTACATGATCATAAAGCGCTTTCGCCCGTTCGAGATCGTCGTTTTCCCCCGCAGCCGCCTTCTGAGCGAGCGTCCTGAAGGTTTCGTTAGTTGGCACCAGCTTCTCCGGGCGCAAGTAACGCGCAGTTTCTGCGCTGCTTGCAGGGTAGGCGGCCTTCTCCTTACGAACCACGCGGTATTTCACCTCGACGATTTTACCGCTGTCCGAAGGCTGCGGATAGAGCACGCAAATATCATTGCCGTAATCGCGGTCCCGCACTTTTTCCCATTTCATTGGAATGTTCAGCTCGTCCTCAGTCACTGTCTGAAAAGCGTCGGTCTTCGCCAGCGGCAACCAGATGCGGGCTTCTCCTTTGATCTCCGGAAGTTTGACTCGATAGACGAATTCGAATTGATCGGTGCCTTTGACGATACCTGGCTCGTCAGCAGCGCGGATCGCAAGCGCGCCCGACAGGAAAAACACCGGGAGAATCAAAAGCCGCATTGGCAGTTGGAAAGCCATTCTCAAGATCAGCTTGCCGGGACTTTGTGCCACTTGCCGTTCTCTTCTTTCCAATCGTAAAGCGGTTTGCCGTCGATCTTGTGAACCGACGTATCTGTGACCTTCATTTTGCTTGGCTGCCCGGTCAGGAAGAAATCGATGTCGTAAGTCTTCCCGTCGGCACCTTTCATATCCACGCAAGCGAAGTATTTCCCGCCGCCGAGGTCGGAGAGCCGGTCGTCATGGACTCGTATTAAATCGAGAGCCAGGTCCTGGCCTTCGTACTTCACGTGAAACTTGCTGTCGGCGCTCTTTTTGCTTCCGGCGTCAATGTTTTTCTTGATGCCGGCGGAAATATCAGCGGTGCTGACTCGTTTTTCTGTACTTTTTCCCTTCTGCGGGTGTTCAGGGTGCTCCGGATGCTCTTGGGCAAGAATCGGCGTGATGAACAGTGCAATAGTTGCTGCGATGATAAGTCTTGAAAACATACGAATTCCTCCGTTCCTAGCTTCGTCTGCTCGCATTAAGTTGGATGTCTAAATGAAGTCGGACGCACCAGAGCCACGGCCACAAGTTTAGTTCAAAATGCAATTCTCGGTGATCGTTCCGGCTTTCAACGAGGCGTCGTTGATAAGACCATTTCTTCAGCATCTGCGCGAGCGAGCGCCCGGAGCGGAGATTATTGTCGCCGATGGGGGAAGCTCCGATGGCACGGTTGATCTCGCCACGGGCTTTTGCGATCAGCTTGTCAGAAGCGAGACCAATCGGGCCAAGCAAATGAATGCCGGCGCGCGTGCTGCTTGCGGCGACGTGCTTTGGTTCGTGCATGTCGACGCTGAAGTCCCGCAAGGATGTTTGAATGAGATTGAACGCATCATGGATGATCCGAAGGTCGTTGGCGGTTACTTCCGAATCCGCCTGCCGCGCCGTCTGGTTTATCGGCTTACCGACAGCTTTGCTCATTACGCTGGCATTCTCTCGCGAATGCGATGCGGTGATCACGGCATTTTCTGCCGGCGAACCGTATTCGTCGATATTGGCGGATTTCCTGAGGTGCCGTTGATGGAAGACGTAGAATTTTTGCGCCGGCTCCACCGCTGCGGTCGTGTAAAGTACAGTGAGCGGCGGATCCTCGTAAGCGATCGCCGCTACGAATCAGTTGGGAGTGTCCGCTTGACGCTGGCTTATGGAGTTATCGCGACCCTTTACATTTTCGGTGCGCCATTATCGATACTCGCCTCGATTTACAAACGCGCGTGCTGTGACCGGTGTAGCCGGCATCGATGATGCCGGCCCGCATGAGGCGGGTCAGATGCACGCGTCTGGGGCGGTTCATCCGTTCCTTGTACACGGGTAATGAAAAGGAGGAGATCATGAGAATAACCAGCTTGGTTATCGTTTTGGTCACGGCTGCGACGCTAGCTGCGCTTGGGCAGGAAGGGACAATCGAAGAGGCGAAGCATGGAGCGAAGAAAGCAGGAGAGACAATTAAGAACGGGCTTGAAACCGTAGGCGAGAAAACCAAAGAGACAGCAGAAACTGTGGGCGAGAAGACGAAGGAGACCGCCGAAACTGTCGGCAAGAAGACCAAGGAAACTGTCGAAACTGCACGTCAGAAAACGAAAGAGGGCGCCAAGGCCGCAGGGCGAAAATCCAAAAGGGCATTGAGGAAGGCCAAGGCACAAGCCAGCGACGAGCGATCAACAAATCGGGAGCCTAATACGCCGAGCCCAAACGATCGCTAAAAGTGGAGCACACAACGCGCCGGACTGCGCAGGCACGATATAAGCGTATGTGCCGCCTCAAGGAGTGACGGCTTCCCAGCCGTCATGTTCAAAAAAGACGGCTGCCCAAGCCGTCGTTCCTTGGTTTTGCTTGCTCGAAATCTCACGCTTGCTCCATTGAGCCGATCAAATGAGTGGATTGCGCTTAGGAGTCAACATCGATCACGCGGCGACGTTGCGCCAGGCGCGTTACGCCACCATGCCCGAATCCAAGAACGCCGAACCCGATCCGATTGCCGTGGCGTCAATCTGCGAGCGAGCCGGCGCTGGCGGGATCGTCGCCCATCTGCGCGCTGATCGCCGCCACATTCAAGATCGCGATATCGAGCGATTGCGCCAGAACATCATGACAAAGCTGAATTTGGAAATGGGCAATACAGAGGAGATCATTGACGTTGCGCTGCGCATCGTGCCGGATGAAGTCTGCCTCGTTCCGGAAAAGCGCGAGGAGGTTACAACCGAAGGCGGTCTCGATGTCAATGCGCATCGCAAAGGGCTGGAGACCACGGTAAAGCGCCTCCACGCCGCGGGCATTCGGGTCAGTCTTTTTATCGATCCCACCTTGGAACAAGTCGATGCCGCCGCTGAGCTCGGCGTAGAAATGGTCGAACTGCACACCGGCAGCCTGGCCAATGCATTCACAGAAAAGATCCAGAAAGAAGAACTGGAACTGCTGCGGGCGGCTGCGCGCGCCGCATCAGAATCGCACCTGCAAGTCAACGCCGGTCACGGCATCAACTACAAGAATATCGCGCTTATCCATCAGATTCCAAATCTAACCGAACTCAACATTGGTCACTCTATCGTGTCGCGCGCGGTGTGGGTGGGGCTGGGGAACGCAGTGAAGGAAATGCTGGCCGCCATGCAAAATTATCCCGGATGATTGCCTTACCAGATATGAACTTGACTGCTTTAAGCAGTCAAGTCTAACGACATGAGCGTGCTCGGCATCGGTGTCGATCTTGTCGAGTGTGCGCGTATTCAACGTTCAATCGACCGTTTTGGTGATCGTTTTCTCCATCGTGTTTTCACCCAGGGCGAGATTGAGTATTCGATGTCGATGAAATTTCCAGCGCGGCATTTGGCTGCGCGGTTCGCGGCGAAGGAGGCCGTTTCGAAAGCATTCGGCACCGGCATCGGCAAAGCAATGGGCTGGCGCGACATCGATGTTCGAAAGAAGTCGAGCGGCGAACCGTACCTGGTCTTTTCCGGACCGGCGCAGGAACTTGCCACAAAGCGGGGAGTGACCGCCGCCCTTGTTACTCTCAGCCATACCGAACATCACGCCATGGCTTGCATTGTGCTTGACGGCTAACGCCGCTGACCGTTACGCCAACTGGTCATGACCATGGAATACTATCGATACATAATGGACATCGTCGGTACCAGCGTGGACGGCGTAGGCGTATTTATCGTTGTCACCGGCGCGATCGTGGCAACTGTGCGGCTCGTTCTTCATCGTATGCGCAGCACTGGCAACTATTATTCGCTTTACCGACAGGATGTTGGTCGAGCTATTTTGCTAGGACTCGAGTTTCTTATTGCTGGCGACATCATCCGGACCGTGGTTGTCGCGCCGACACTGCAAAACGTAGTGGTGCTAGGATTGATCGTTCTCATCCGCACGTTCCTAAGTTTGTCACTCCAGCTCGAGATTGAGGGGAAATTGCCATGGCGACGCGATGCGACGCGCGCGGACTAGAACCATCGAAGGCTTTCCGTGGACGCCAAAATTGGTAACTAACAAAGTGGTTATTGAAATCTTGCTCGATGTGGTCGGCTCCCTTTTCAAGCTCGAACGGCCGACTACCACATATGCGCCAGCATCCTGGGACCGACCGGTTGGAAAGAATCGAACGACGAGAAAAGCTGCGAGCGCAAGGAAATGACGTTTTAGCGCAGTTGCGCGATTCAAACTGAGTGACGCTTTGGCCACGAGTGTGCCCCGGTGCCTTGGAACATCATTTTGATGACTGCGGTGTATCGGTGGGACTTGAAGCTCCCGAAACGACGATGTGCCATTCGCGCTTCCCATCGCCAGCCATGACTGCGGAGATTGTATCAGTAGCCATTCAAAGAAGGTAACAACTCTGTTACTCTATTCCGCTTTACACGAGACCGACGGAGGATTCTCCGTGTTGTGAAGCACCGTCCAATTCGCGGGCTTTTTGGTTGGCCGTTCACATTTAAACCGCAGAAAGGAAAATCACCATGAATGCTCAAAAATGTTCAAACCTCGCTGTGCACCTGACGTGCACCTTCCTCGCAGCTCTCTTTGGGCTGCCGTCCATGCTAAACGCGCAAGGCCCAAGCCTAGTCGACCCGAATTTGCGCGTGCGCACCGTAATCGAAAATCTGGATCAGCCCACAAGTATGGCCTTCCTCGGCCCCAACGACTTCTTCGTGCTGGAAAAGGCCACCGGCCAGGTGAAGCGGGTGGTGAACGGGGTCGTGCAGAGCACGGTGCTCGACCTCGCGGTCAACTCCGGCTCGGAGCGCGGTCTGCTGGGCATCGCTCTGCACCCGGACTTCCCAGCCACCCCCCACGTCTACCTGTACTGGACGGAGAGCACGACCGGTGCTGACACCACCGTGCTCAGTGAAACACCTCTATTGGGCAACCGAGTGGACCGGTTCGTGTGGAACGGCTCCATGCTGACGTTCGACCAGAACATCATCCGGCTGCGGGCGCTGCAACCAGCCTTCGAGCGCGAACCGACGCCGGCGGCCGGTCGCGGCAATCACGACGGCGGGGTGATCAAATTCGGACCGGACGGCAAGCTGTACATCTTCATCGGTGATGTGGGCCGGCGCGGCTGGATGCAGAATCTCCTCAACGGCCCTTACCAGCCCGGCGACCCCCTGTTTGGCACCGACGACAACTTCGGCGGCCCCGAGCCGGATGACGCCCACCTTACCGGCTCCATTCTTCGCTTGAACCCCGACGGCACAACGCCTGGCGACAACCCCTTCGCGGGAATCGGCCACGTGTTCGTGGCGCGGCTCGAGGGGAGCCAGGAGGTGCCGCCGAACGCCTCGACGGCCAAGGGCTACGCGGCGTTCTTCCTGAATCAAGAGGGGACGGCACTGAGGTTCATCGTCACTGTCACCGGCCTCGATTTTACGGGCACGCAAACCACCGACCCCAGCGACGACTTGCTGGCCGCCCACATTCACGCCCCGGCCCCACGTGGGACGAACGCGAGTGTCCGCTTCGGCTTCTTCGGCCAGCCGTTCAACGACACCAACCCCAACGACGTCGTGGTAACCCCATTCGCCACCGGCGTCGGCGGCACGATCTTCAGCAAGTGGGACCGCGACGAGGGCAACAACACCACCCTCACCGCCCAGCTGCCGAACATCCTCGCTGGCCTGTCGTACATCAACTTCCACACCCGCCGGCTGCCCGGCGGCGAGATCCGGGGGCAGATCGAGGAAAACCCGCAGGTCACCGCCAATATCCACAAGGTGTGCTCCTACGGTCTCCGCAACAGCTTCGGCTTCGACTTCGATCCGATGAGCGGCAACCCCTGGCTGGAGCAGAACGGCGACGACGCGTTCACCGAGCTGGGCCTGGTCGAGCCGGGGATGAACGGCGGCTGGATCCAGGTGATGGGGCCGCTCGCGCGGATC